>Ga0164290_1000374_pt1 | contig 153813 bp, 140 predicted proteins | sample Micstemetagenome_FD_108782 | JGI IMG/M metagenome (GOLD analysis project Ga0164290, IMG submission 108782) | Contaminated culture microbial community from soil near Moab, Utah, USA - Microcoleus steenstrupii SON62 (Illumina Assembly) | ecosystem: Environmental > Terrestrial > Soil > Soil crust...
ACGAGAGGACCGGGTTGAACATACCTCTGGTGTACCTGTCGTGGCGCCAGCCGCGCAGCAGGGTAGCTATGTATGGACGGGATAACCGCTGAAAGCATCTAAGCGGGAAGCCTCCCTCAAGATAAGATTTCACAGAGCCGTGGAAGACCACCACGTTGATAGATCGGATGTAGAAGCGCGGTAACGCGTGGAGCTAACCGATACTAATTGCTCTATTCGCACTTAAGAGTCCCTCCATCAACGACAAGCCTGAAAGGTTTGTCCGTGGATGACGGATGATTGATCAGACAGTATTGCACGGATATCGATTGAAACCCTTTTGACCTACGCCGGCTTCATTGCTTGGTGACCATGGCGTCAGTGACCCACCCGATCCCATCTCGAACTCGGCCGTGAAACCTGACAGCGCCGATGGTACTGTGGCTCAAGCCCCGGAAGAGTAGGACGTCGCCAGGCATTGTGGCCGGCGTAAGGTTGAAAGAAACCCATTCACAAAGTCAGGGCGGCGTTGGCCGCCCTTTGCCGTTTTGGCGATCCTGCCAGGGATCGCTGGACTGGTTGACGCGGGATGGAGCAGCCCGGTAGCTCGTCAGGCTCATAACCTGAAGGTCGCAGGTTCAAATCCTGCTCCCGCAACCAACAAAAAGCCCGCCAGGTCGATGACCCGGCGGGCTTTTTGCGTCCTGGCACGGCCTTTGTCCGGACCAATGGTTCGGGCGCAAGCAATCACGTCTCCGCCAGCCAGGCGCGGCAGAAGGTGTCGACCGCGGCATCGACGTCTTCCGCAAGGCGGCTGAGATCGCGGCTTTCGGGAAGGCTCAGCACCGCAAATTGATACAGCCCCGATTGGCAGAGGCCCGCGAACTGTTGCACCGCGCGCATCGGATCGCCTTTGCGAATCTCGCCGCGCGCCATCTTTTCGGCAACCCAGGCGGCGGCGCGCGCCTTGCCCCGACGCGGTCCACGATCATAGAATGTTTCGGCCAGATGCGGGAAGCGCTCGGCCTCGCCGACGACCAGCCGATAGAGAGACAGCAGCGGCGATGCCGTCAGCTTGGTCATCAATATCATGCCGAAGTTGCGGAGCACGTCGGCGACGGGCGCGTCGATCGGCAGGTCGACGGTCAGCGCATGGCCATGCCGTTCGACGATGTCATCGACTACCGCGGCGAAGAGATCCTCCTTCGAGGGGAAATAGGTCCAGAGCGTCGTTTTTGAGCCGCCGACCTTGCTGGCTATCGATGACATCGTCGTTCCCGCATAGCCGTTGGCGAAGAACAGCTCGCGCGCCGCTTCGACGAACGCCTTGCGGCGCGCCGCGGCGGCGGCGTCGCCAGCAGGCGTACTATCTGGTATCATTTCGATTGACAACGCATCCTCCAGAGTTCATTTGCGCATGATACCAGCTAGTATCGTTGGAAGCCATGCCTCGTTCGATTTTTATCACAACCGCCGTTTTCAGCCTGTTGGCGGGCTGCGCAAGCGTTCCCGACCTCGGCCCGAAGCCCGCCCCGACGGCGCCCGAGTCGCTGGCGTCGGACGTCACGCTGGCCGGAACCGGCGCGGCCTGGCCGGTCGAAGGCTGGTGGCGCGGCTTCGGCGATGCGCAGCTCGACGCGCTGGTGGCCGAGGGGCTCGCCGGGTCGCCCGACGTCGCCATCGCCGCGGCGCGCGTGCGCGCAGCCGAGGCGATGGCGCAGCAGGCGGGCGCCGCGCTGCTGCCGCGCGTCGGCGCCGACGCGAGCGCGGGCGGGGGCCAGCAAAGCCGCAACATGGGCATTCCGCCGCAGTTCGTTCCCGAGGGCGTGCAGGACACGGGGCATATCGCCGCGACCTTTGCCTTCGACCTCGACCTGTGGGGCAGGAACCGCGCCGCGCTCGCCGCCGCGACCTCCGAAGCCGAGGCCGCGCGCGTCGATGCGGCGCAGGCGCGGCTGATGCTGACGACCGCCATCGCATCGGCCTATGCCGATCTGGCGGGCTATTATCGCGCGCTCGACGTCGCCAGCGACGCGGTGCGCGTGCGCACGGCGAGCGCCGAGCTGTCGGGCCAACGCGCGCGCGCGGGTCTTGAAAACCAGGCGAGCCAGCGGCAGGCCGAAAGCCGCGCGGCGTCGGCGCGCGCCGATGTCGCCGCGCTCGACGAAGCGATCGCGACGACGCGCAACCGGATTGCCGCGCTCATCGGCGCCGGTCCCGACCGCGGACAAAGCATCACCCGGCCGCAGATGGCGCGACCGGCGCTGGACCTCCCGACCGGCGCCGGGATCGACCTGATCGGCCGCCGCCCCGACATCGTCGCGGCGCGGCTGCGCGCCGAGGCGGCGGCAAAGCGCATCGACGTCGCGCGCGCCGATTTTTACCCCAATATCAGCCTGTCGGCGCTCGTCGGGCTGCAATCGCTCGGCCTCTCCAACCTGTTCGACGCGGGGTCCGAATATGGCAATGGCGGCGCCGCGATCAGCCTGCCGATCTTTGAAGGCGGGCGGCTTTCGGGTCGCTATCGCGGCGCCCGCGCCGATTATGACACCGCCGTCGCCACCTATGACCGCACGCTGACCGGCGCGCTGCGCGACGTCGCCGACATCGTCGCGGGCCGCGCAGCGACGGCGCGCCAGCTCGCCGGGCGCCGCGAGGCGCTGGCGGCCGCCACCGAGGCATCGAAACTCGCCAGACTGCGCTATCGCGCGGGTCTTGCCAACCAGATTGAGCAGCTGACCGCCGAGGACAGCATGGTCACATTGAGCCGCGCGGTCGCCGAGCTGGAGGCGCGCGAACTGTCCCTCGACATCGCCCTGATCCGTGCGCTCGGCGGCGGGTATCAGGCACCCAACCCCACAGGAGACGAATGATGGCCGACGAAACGGCTGCGACCGAAACCGGCGCTCCCGAGATCACGCCCGAGGTCAATGGCGCGCGGCGCAAGAAGCTGCTCCGCATCCTTGCCCTCGTCGTGCTGGCGGCCGCGATCCTGTGGGGCGTCTGGTATTTTCTGACGCAGGCGGGGCGCGTTCACACCGACAATGCCTATGTCGGCGCCGATTCGGCGCAGGTCACCGCGCTCGTTTCGGGCCCGGTCAAAGAGGTGCGCGTCAGCGGCACGCAGGCGGTGAAGAAAGGCGACATCCTCGTCATCCTCGACGATGCCGACCAGCGCATTGCCGTTGCCGACGCCGAGGCGGCGCTGCGCCTCGCGCGCCAGCGTTACGGGCAGGCCGATGCGAATGCGGACGCTGCACGCGCGCGCGTCGCCGCGCGCGGCGCCGATGTCGCGCAGGCGCGCGCACGGCTGCGCGATGCCGAGGCGAGCGTCGAACGCGCACGCGCCGATCTGGCGCGGCGCGAGAGCATCGCAGGCACCGGCGCGGTGTCGGCCGAGGAGCTGACCGCGGCGCGCGCGGCGGTCAAGCAGGCGCAGGCGGCGCGCGACCTTGCCGCCGCGGCCATTGCCGCGGCCGAGGCGACGCGCGGATCGGCAAGCGGCGACCTCGGCGCCGCCGAGGCGGTGGTGCGCGGGACGACGGTGGACACGGCCCCTGAAGTGGCGGCGGCCGAAGCGCGGCTCGAAAAGGCGCGTCTCGACCTCGCGCGCACGGTCATCCGCGCGCCGGTCGACGGCATCGTCACCAATCGGCAGGTGCAGGTCGGCCAGCGGATCGCCGCGGGCGCGCCGATCATGGTGATCGTTCCGATCGCCACCGCCTATGTCGACGCCAATTTCAAGGAAAGCCAGTTCGGCGACATCCGCATCGGCCAGCCGGTCGAGCTGACGTCCGACTATTATGGCGGCGACGTCGTCTATCGCGGCAAGGTGGTCGGCATCGCCGGCGGTACGGGCGCGGCCTTTTCGTTGATCCCCGCGCAGAATGCGACGGGCAACTGGGTCAAGGTCGTCCAGCGCCTGCCGGTGCGCATCGCGCTCGATCCGAAGCAGCTGAAGGAGCATCCGCTGCGCGTCGGGCTGTCGATGGAAGCGACGATCGACACGCGGGGGAACTGAGATGCGCGTCCATCATCTCTCCTCCTCGTCATTGCGAGCGAAGCGAAGCAATCTCCAGCTAACGATCTGGATGGGCGCTCGCTGGAGATTGTCGCGTCGCCCCGGATCAAGTCCGGGGCTCCTCGCAATGACGACGCCTTTTTCGGGACTGATAGCCTGACATGGCCAGCGTTGCTGCCCCCACCGCCACGATCCCCGCCGAGCCGCAGCCGCTTTCGGGCGTGCGGCTGCTCGTCGCCGCCTTCGCGCTCGCGCTCGCCAATTTCGTCGTCGTGCTCGACACGACGATCGCCAATGTGTCGGTGCCGCATATCGCGGGCGGCCTCGCCGTGTCGCCGACGCAGGGGACGTGGGTGATCACCAGCTATGCGGTCGCCGACGCGATCAGCGTGCCGCTCACCGGCTGGCTTGCCTATCGTTTCGGCACGGTGCGCTGGTTTCTCTATTCGATTTTCGGTTTCGGGCTGTTTTCGCTGCTCTGCGGCGTCGCGCAGACGCTCGACGCGCTCGTCCTCTTCCGCATCCTCCAGGGCCTGTCGGGCGGGCCGCTGATGCCGCTGTCGCAGATATTGCTGCTGCGCATCTTTCCCAGGGAGAAGGCGGGTATCGCGCTCGCCATCTGGGCGATGACGACGACGACCGCGCCGATCCTCGGCCCCATCCTCGGCGGGCTGATCAGCGACAATTGGAGCTGGCACTGGATCTTCTTCATCAACCTGCCGGTCGTTGCGATCTGCGCCTTTGGCGTGGCGACGCTGCTGATGCCGTTCGAGACGCAGCGCGCGAAGGCGCCGATCGACGTCGTCGGGCTCATCCTGCTTGTCGTGTCGGTCGGCGCGTTCCAGATCATGCTCGACACGGGCCGCGAGCATGACTGGTTCGGGTCGGCGTGGATCGTCACGCTCGCGATTATCGCCGCAATCGGTTTCGCCGCTTTCGTCATCTGGGAACTCACCGACGCCAATCCGATCGTCAACCTGCGTATCTTTCGCTTCCGCGGTTTCACCTTTGGCACCATCGCGCTGTCGCTGGGGTTCGGCGCCTTTTTCGCGCAGGTTGTGCTCACCCCGCTGTGGCTGCAACAGGTCGCGGGCTATACCGCGACCGAGACGGGCTATGTCGTCGCCTGGCTCGGCTGTTTCGCGGTGCTGTTTTCGCCGATCGCGGCGGGAACGCTGGGCAAGCTCGACATCCGCCTGACGGTGAGCGCGGGCATATTGTGGATGGCGACGATGTCGGTGCTGCGCGCCGGCTGGAACGCCGATGTCGATTATTGGACGCTGGCGCTGCCGCATGTGTTGCAGGGCATGGGCATGCCCTTTTTCTTCGTCGGCCTGACCGCGCTGGTGCTGAGTTCGGTGCCGGTGAAGGATCAGACGTCGGCCGCGGGGCTGATGAGCTTCCTGCGCACGCTGAGCGGCGCGATCGGCACGGCGGTCGCGACGACCGCGTGGGACGAGGCGGGGCGGACGTCGCGGTCGGAGCTGGTCTCCTCGCTCAACGATCCGGGCGGCTTCACGGCCGCGCTCGAACGCGCGGGGCTGACGCTCGAACAGGCGCGCGCGCTGCTCGACCGGCTCGTCGAGGTGCAGGCGCTGACGCTCGGCGTGATCCACATCTTCCTCGCCGCAGCGGTGGTGTTCGTGATCGCCGCGGCGAGCGTCTGGATCGCGCCGCGCCCCAAGCAGGTGTCGATGGGCGCCGCGCACTGATCCTGCGCCGCAGGGCTTGGGTCGACGCTCCCGCCATGCTAGGCGCGCGACCATGTTGACGATCAACGGCCTTACCGTTCGCCTTGGCGGGCGCACCATCCTCGACCGCGCGACCGCGAGCCTGCCCGGCAAAAGCCGCACGGGCCTGATCGGCCGCAACGGCGCGGGCAAATCGACCCTGATGAAGGTGATGATCGGCCAGCTCGAAGCCGACGAGGGCGGCATCGAAATGCCGCGCAAGACGCGCGTCGGTTATATCGCGCAGGAGGCGCCGAGCGGCAGCGCGACGCCGTTCGAGACGGTGCTCGCCGCCGACATCGAACGCGCCGAGCTGCTCGCGGCGTCGGAGGTCGAGCGCGACCCGCACAAGCTCGGCGACATCCACGAACGGCTGATCGCGATCGATGCCTATACGGCGCCCGCGCGCGCCGCGCGCATCCTGATCGGATTAGGTTTCGACGAGGCGATGCAGGGACAGCCGCTCGACAGCTTCTCGGGCGGGTGGAAGATGCGCGTCGCGCTTGCCGCGCTGCTCTTCTCGAACCCGGACCTGCTGCTGCTCGACGAACCGTCGAACCACCTCGACCTCGAAGCGACGATGTGGCTTGAAAACTTCCTCAAATCCTATCCGGGCCAGCTCGTCGTGATCAGCCACGAGCGCGACCTCTTGAACAATGTCGTCGACCATATCCTGCATCTGGAGGGCGGGAAGGTCACGCTTTACCCCGGCGGCTATGATGATTTCGAGCGGCAGCGCGCCGAGCGCATCGCGCAGCTTGCGGCGGCGAAAGCGGCGCAGGACGCGCAGCGCGCCAAGCTCCAGGATTATGTGGCGCGCAACAGCGCGCGCGCCTCGACCGCCAAACAGGCGCAATCGCGCGCCAAGCAGCTCGCAAAGATGCAGCCGATCGCCGCGGTTGCCGAAGATCCCAGCCTTGTCTTCGATTTCCCCAGCCCCGACGCGCTGAAGCCGCCGCTCATCACGCTCGACCTCGCGAGCGTCGGCTATGCGCCGGGCGAACCGATCCTGACGCGGCTCAACCTGCGCATCGATCCCGACGACCGCATCGCGCTGCTCGGCCGCAACGGAAATGGCAAGACGACGCTCGCGCGCCTGCTCGCGGCGCAGCTCGCGCCGATGGACGGCGCGATGGCGGCGTCGGGCAAGATGCGCGTCGGTTATTTCACCCAATATCAGGTCGAGGAACTCGACGGCGGCGACACGCCGCTGGGCCATATGACGCGCGTGATGGCGGGCAAGACGCCGGGCGCGGTGCGCGCGCAACTGGGGCGGTTCGGCTTCACCGGCAACAAGGCGACGACCGAGGTGGGTAAGCTGTCGGGCGGCGAACGCGCGCGGCTGGCGCTCGCGCTCATCACGCGCGACGCGCCGCATCTGCTCATCCTCGACGAGCCGACCAACCACCTCGACGTCGATGCGCGCGAGGCGCTTGTGCAGGCGCTCAACGGCTTCGACGGCGCGGTGCTGATCGTCAGCCACGACCGCCACATGCTCGAACTCACCGCCGACCGGCTGGTGCTCGTCGATGGCGGGACGGCGCGCGAATTCGACGGCAGCATGGACGATTATGTCGCCTTCATTCTGGGCAAAGCGGCGGCGAACGACGATGCGAAGCCCGCCGCAAAGCCCAGGGATGCGAAAGCCGCGCGGCAGGAAGCGGCAAAGGCGCGCGAGGCGCAGGCGGCGCTGCGCAAGAGCGCGAAGGAGCTGGAGGCCAGGGCTGGAAAGCTTGCGCAGCAGATCAGCGCGATCGACCGCGCGATGTTCGACCCCGCCAGCGCCGAACCCGCGCTCGCGAAACTGACGATGGGCGACCTCGCGCAGCGCCGCGGCAGGCTGGCGGCCGAGCTGGAGGCGGCCGAGGCGGCGTGGATGGACGCGCTGGAGGCGATCGAGACGACGGCGGCTTGATAGCCCCTCCCCTTCAGGGGAGGGGTTGGGGTGGGGTCCATCGGCCTTGCGCAAGGCCGATGGACCCCACCCGCTGCGACTAGCGAACAAGTTCGCAAGTCTCGCTGCCCTCCCCTGAAGGGGAGGGCGTCACCGCCACATTGACTCGCCTGCCCAAATCCCTCATAATAGTTTCAATTGAAACCATATGAGGGAATGACCATGGCCGACCTGTTCGAAAACCCACTGGGCCTCGACGGCTTCGAGTTCGTCGAGTTTTCGGCGCCCGAAAAGGGCATTCTCGAACCCGTGTTCGAACGCATGGGCTTTACCCGGATCGCGCGGCACCGCTCGAAGGACGTGCAATTGTGGCGCCAGGGCGACATCAACCTGATCGCCAACTACGAGCCCCGCTCGCCTGCCGCCTATTTCGCCGCCGAGCATGGCCCGTCGGCGTGCGGGATGGGGTGGCGTTGCCGCGACGCGGCCATGGCCTATGCCGAGGCCATCGAGCGCGGCGCCGAGCCGGTCGAAACCACGCCCGGCCCGATGGAACTCCGCCTCCCCGCGATCCGCGGCATCGGCGGCTCGATCATCTACCTCATCGACCGCTATGGCGACGACCTCAGCATCTATGACATCGACTTCGTGTACGAGGAGGGCGTCGATCGCCATCCGGTCGGCGCGGGGCTGAAGCTGATCGATCACCTCACCCACAATGTCTATGGCGGCCGCATGGCGCATTGGGCCGCCTTCTACGAGCGGATCGCGGGTTTCCGCGAAATACGCTATTTCGACATCAAGGGTGAATATACCGGGCTGACGTCAAAGGCGATGACCGCCCCCGACGGCAAGATCCGCATTCCCCTGAACGAAGAAGGCGCGGGCGGCGGCGGCCAGATCGAGGAATATCTGCGCGCCTATAATGGCGAGGGCATCCAGCACATCGCCTTTGCCTGCGACGATCTCTATGCCGCGTGGGACAAGCTGAAGGCGCTCGGCAACCCGTTCGCGCCGTCGCCGCCCGACACCTATTATGAGCTGCTCGCCGAACGTCTGCCCGGCCATGGCGAGCCGGTCGACGAACTGAAATCGCGCGGCATATTGCTCGACGGTTCGACCACCGAGGGCGACCCGCGCCTGCTGCTCCAGATTTTCGGCCAGACCGTCATCGGCCCGGTCTTTTTCGAGTTCATCCAGCGCAAGAAGGACGAAGGGTTCGGCGAGGGCAATTTCACCGCGCTGTTCAAGTCGATGGAGCTCGACCAGATCCGCCGCGGTGCGCTCAACGTCGAAGCGGAACCCGCCGAATGACCAGCCCGATCAAATTGGGCGGCGTCCACCACGCCGCTTATCGCTGCAAGGACGCGAAGGAAACGGTCGAATGGTATGAGGCCATGCTCGGCATGACCTACACCACCGCCTTTGCCGAGGATCATGTGCCGTCGACCGGCGAATATGACCCTTATATGCACGTCTTTCTCGACGCCGGGAACGGCAACATCCTCGCCTTTTTCGAGCTGCCCAACCAGCCCGACATGGGGCGCGACGAGAATACGCCCAAATGGGTGCAGCATCTGGCGTTCAAGGTCGGCAGTTATGACGAGCTGACCCAGGCGAAGGCGCATCTGGAAGCGAATGGCGTCGACGTGCTCGGCCCGACGCACCATGGCATTTTCAAGTCGATCTATTTTTTCGACCCCAACGGCCACCGCATCGAGCTGGCGTGCGACATCGGCACCGAGGACCAATATGCCGAACTGAGACGGGTAGCGCCGCTGATGCTCGAGGAATGGAGCCGGACCAAAAAGGCGCCGCGCCACGCCGACTGGCTGCACCAGGCGGCGAACGAATAGCGCCAAAGGCCGGAAATAATGCGCCGGGACCGCCGCAGGGCGATCCCGGCACTGCTCCCGCAAGGGACGAGGGGAGCATGGGGGAGCGATAGCGTCCGCGCGCGAAGCGGCCGCCGGATCGTCAGCGCCTGACGATGGTGATGGTCGCCGCGGCGGCGACCTGTATCCCGGCCTGCCGCGCCGCAATCAACTCGCGTCCGGCTTCGCGCCCGTCGGTCAGGGCGGTGTCATAGCACCGCTCGGCCGATATCTTGCGAACCAGCGATTCGGGATCGGGTCGCACGTCGCACACCGACCGGGCGGCGGCGCGAAGCCGACGGTCGAGGCGGGCGAGACCGCTTTTCGACTCGAGGTTGAGGTCGGCGACCTGGACGATCACCGATCGCGAGTCGCTCCACGGCGCCGTCGCGACGATCGGTTCGGCGGCGACGGGCGGCGCGACCAGCGCCAATATCGGCAAGGTGACGAAAATCTTCATGAAACTCCTCCTTCATGCCTCCGCCAGCCGCAATGCGGCGGCTGTGGACGTTGCGAAGGCTTAGCCGGAGGACGTTCCTGCCGCCGTCAAAGGCGCGTCAAAGGCGAATTAAAAATACGTGAAATGCCAGAATGATGAAATTATGCGTTCGTTGATGCGTCAAATCGGTGCTATTCAGCCGCGGGGATAAAAGATCAGGGTGCGCAGATCCCCATGTCAGGAGGCTGCGCCGTGCACGCGATATTCGCGACGAGTACGCGGGGATCGACATGTCCGCCACCCACGCTTCGGCTGCTGGGGGATTTCGCGGTCGATCCCGCCCTGCTTGCGCCGCATGGCCGAAAGGCCAGAGCGCTTCTCGCGCGCCTCGCCCTGGCCGACGGCCCGCTGTCGCGCGACCGGCTTAGCGCGCTGCTGTGGAGCCATCGCGCCGAGCCTCAGGCGCACGCCAGCCTGCGCCAGTGTCTGATGGAACTGAAAGCCTGGACGCGTGCCTCGCCGCCGCTGCTCCATGCCGACCGCGAGGCGATCGCGATCGACCATGCGCATGTCGCTGACGATGTCTCCCTGTTGCTTTCGGCTTGCGCGCGCGATGATGCCGACGCGGTGCTGCGCTGGCTGCCCGCCGACGAGGCGCCGCTGCTCGCCGACCTCGACGGGGTCGACGAAGCCTTTGACGACTGGCTGGCTGCCGAACGGGCGCGCAACACCGAACTGGTCGTCCGTGAGGTGCTGGCGATGGCGGAACGGTTGCTGGCCGCCGGCGAGGTCGACCGGTCGCTGCGCGTCGCCGACCGGATGACCCGATTCGATCCGTGCAGCGAACATGCCGCCCGTCTGGTCATGCAGGCGCGCTGGCAGTCGGGGGATGATGACGGGGTGCGCCATGCGTGGCACAGGCTCGAGGATGCCGTGGCGCGCGGCCTCGACGGGCGCCCTTCGCCGGAAACGGCCAGGCTGTATCATCGGTTGATGGCCGAAACATCGCGGCTGCCCGGTCGCGGCGCAGCCTGGTCGCTCGTCGCCAGGCCGCCCGACCGGCGCGTGCGCCGCGTCGCGGCGGTCGTGGCGGCGATGATCGCCTTTGGCCTGACGAGCGCGGACGCGCCGCGAAAGGGGGGCGGCGCTTCGGGCGCGATGACGCCGACGGTGCGGATCGACCCGGTCGTTTCGCGCAACCATGGCACGATCGAACGTGGTTTCGCCGACGCGCTGGCCGGCGATTTCGTTCGGCTGGCCAATGCGTCGGGCGGCCTCGTCCGCATTCTCGATGGACAGGCCAGGGGTGGTGGCGACTTCATCGTCCGCGTCGCGATCAATCGCGATGCCGACGCCTTGACGAGCGAATCGCGCGTGGTCGACGCGCGGAGCGGCGCGATTCTCTGGTCCAATCAGCTTTCGGGGTCGCCCCGCGACCTGACGCGCCTGCGCGAGCGGACGGCGGTTTCGGTTGCGGCGGTGATTGATTGCGCGTTGCGTCTCAACGACGGCCGGGCCGCGCTTGCCGCCGATGCCGACCGGCGCGCGCAAGTGTTTGCGATCTGCGACGCGCACGACGATCAGGACGGCGCGCGCGCCGTCGCCCTGCTCGAACGCTTTGCAGCGCGCTGGCCGGGCGACGGGGTCGCCCTTGGCCAGCTCGCCCTGGCCCGTGCGAAGCGCATATTCGGTGAGGCGGAAACAGCCGATCAGGAAACCCACCGCCAGCTCGCGATCCGCGCCGCGCGCCGCGCGCTGGCGACCGACCCTGCCAATGTCTATGCGATGGTGGCGCTGTCGCAGTCGGGGCGACGCGAACGCTATATGGTCGACGGCCTTCCGATGCTGAAACGGGCGCTCGCGGTCGATCCCCGATTCTCGACCGCGCTGATGCTCCAGGCGACGGGCCTGTTCCAGGCCGGTTATGTCGCGGCCAGCGTCCGGCCGTCGATCGACGCGGCGAATGCCGATCCCACCTCGATCTTCAAGGCGCTCGCGGTCGTCCGGCGGCTGGCCGCGGCGGGACGGCTGGCGGAAGCCTGGGATCGTCTCGACGCGATCGCCGCCATATGGCCGGACCATCCGGATCTCGTTGAGCATCGCTATCGGCTGATGCTCGAACAGCCCGATCCGGTCCGCGCCGCAGCGCTTGTCGCAGCCACGGACCCCGACGAACAATGGCAGTTCGATCGGTTCATTCTGACGCATATCGCGACGGGCAGCCATGACAGCGCCGCGCTCGATGCCGCGGCCGAGATCGAGTATTCGCGATTCCCCGCTGTCGCCTATCAGCTGGCGGCGCATTACACGCGGCTCGGCGACATTCGCCGCGCGCTGATCTGGCTCGACCGGGCGCCGGTTCGACAGACCAGCGGCCAATGGTCACTGCTCTATTGGCCGTCGGTCGCGCCGCTCCGCCGCGAACCGCGCTTCTTTGCCAAGATGGCGCGGCTTGGCCTCGTCGATTACTGGCGGCGCGAGAATCGCTGGCCCGACTTCTGTCGCGAACCGGGTCTGCGCTACGATTGTCGGCGCGAAGCGGCCCGGCTGGTCGACGCTGCGCGGTCGATCAATGCCGGAAGTGCCGCATCCCGGTGAACAGCATCGCGAGTCCCGCATCATTCGCCGCCGCGATCACTTCGTCGTCGCGGATCGAGCCGCCCGGCTGGATCACGCAGGTCGCACCCGCCTCGACCGCGGCGAGCAGCCCGTCGGCGAAGGGGAAGAAGGCGTCGCTGGCCACCGCGCTGCCGACGGTGCGCGGGCTTGCCCAGCCGTGGCTCTCGGCCGCCTCGCGCGCCTTTGCCGCGGCGATCCGCGCGCTGTCGCGGCGGTTCATCTGCCCGGCGCCAATGCCCGCGGTCGCGCCGCCCCTGGCATAGACGATCGCGTTCGATTTCACATGCTTGGCGACGGTCCAGGCGAACAGCGCGTCGGCCAGTTCTTCCCCGGTCGGCGCGCGGTCGGTCACGACCTTGAGGTCGGCGCGCGTGATGCGGCCATTGTCGCGGCTCTGCGCCAGCCAGCCGCCCGCGATCGTCTTCATCATCAACCCGCCGCGCGCCGGGTCGGGCAATTCGCCCGTCAGCAGCAGGCGGAGGTTCTTCTTCTTCGCGAAGATCGCGCGCGCGTCGGCGTCGGCGTCGGGGGCGCAGACGACTTCGGTGAAGATCGCGCTGATCGCCTCGGCCGTCGCCCCGTCGAGCGGCCGGTTGACCGCGATGATCCCGCCGAACGCCGATACATCGTCGCATTTCAGCGCCGCGTCATAGGCTTCGGTCAGGCTGGCGGCGGTGGCGACGCCGCACGGATTGGCGTGCTTGACGATCACGCATGTCGGATCGGCGTCGCGAAACTCGGCGACGAGTTCGAGCGCGGCGTCGGCGTCGTTGATATTGTTATAGCTGAGCTCCTTGCCCTGCACCTGCTCAGCCTGCGCAACGCCGCGCGCCGACGGCCCGGCGGGGAGGTAGAGCGCGGCCTTCTGGTGCGGATTTTCGCCATAGCGAAGCTCGCTATCGAGCTTCGCGGTCAGCGGCAGCGTGTCGGGGAAGAGTTTGCCCTGGTCGGCAAAGGCGAACCAGCTTGCGATCATCCCGTCATAGGTCGCGGTGTGGGCAAAGGCGGTCGCGGCGAGCCGCTTGCGCAGGTTCAGCGTCGTCGCGCCGCCGTTGGCGTCCATCTCTTCGATCACCGCGCCATAATCCTGCGGTTCGGTGACGATGCCGACGAATGCGTGGTTCTTGGCCGCCGAGCGCACCATCGCGGGGCCGCCGATGTCGATATTCTCGATGACCTCGTCGCGCGCGGCGCCCTTCGCGACGGTCGCGGCGAAGGGGTAAAGGTTGACGACGACGAGGTCGATTGCGCCAATCCCATGTGCGTCCATCGCCGCGACATGCGCCGCATCGTCGCGCACCGCCAGAATGCCGCCATGGACGGTCGGGTGCAGCGTCTTGACGCGGCCGTCCATCATCTCGGGAAAGCCGGTCAGGTCGGCGACATCGCGGACATTATGCCCGGCGTCGCGCAGCGCCTTCGCCGTGCCGCCGGTCGATACCAGCTCGACCCCATGGCGGACGAGCGCGGCGGCAAGCTCGGCGAGTCCGGCCTTGTCGCTGACGGACAAGAGCGCGCGGCGGACAGGAATCAGGTCGGTCATTTGGGAGGTGCCTAAGATAGCGTGGGAAGGACGCGGTTCCCCTAGGCGCCCGACGGCTTTTGAGCAACCGTTTGAAGGTTCACGCGGAGACGCGGAGGCGCGGAGAAGAAGAATATCAGAGGCGCAGAGAACGCAGAGAGGAAAATGGGCGAAGCCGCCAATCTCTGTTTCCTCCGCGTCTCCGCGTCTCCGCGTGAACCGATTTTCTCTGCGATCTCTGCGATCTCTGCGCGCTCTGCGCGAATCCTTTACAGCCCCAGCGCCGCCGCGATCCGGTCCCAGCGCACCAGTTTGAAGTTCTGCGCCCTGGGCGCGTTGTCGCCGTCCTGCGCGATGAAGATGCCGTCGGGATAGGCGGGGCCGAAATGGCCCGCGACCGCCTCGATCCCGTCGGTTTCGCTCGTCGCGCCGAACGCGCCCGCAGCCACCGCGAATCGACCGACATATTCGACCGACGGCAGGCGAAACACCGCATAGGCATTGTCGCCCTGGCTCGACGCGATCAGATAGCGCTGGCCCTTGTGGTCGATCGTCGCCAGCCCTTCGAGATCGGCGACGAGCCGCTGGTTATCGATCGGCGCCACCAGGCGCGCCGCCGCGCCCCGGCCCTGTTGCTTCAATTCCCACAGTCCGCCGACCTCTTCGCCGACATAGAGCGTGTCGCCGTCGAAGACGCAGCCTTCGGACTGGGTCGCGATCTTGTGCTCCCACTCGATGCTGAAGGTCGGGGCGCCGCCCGCGGGCACCCCCACTGTGCCGACGCGCACCGTGCCATCCTTGACGATCAGCGCCGCGGTGATCGGCTCGCCCGGCGCGCTTTTCCTGACGCACAGGCCATAGGCTTCGCCCGGTCCCGCCGCCGCGCGGCCGAGCGCGGTGATTGCGGGCGTCGCGCCGTCGAGGCGAAAGATCGCGAGATGCGCGTTGACGCCGTCGTTGCGGTCGCTCGCGACGATGATGTCGCCCGCCACGTCGACATTATTGACCAGTCCGGCCCTGATGAAGGCGACATCCTTGCCGGCGAGGTCATAGACGTGCAGCCCCGCCTTCTTGTCGGTCGCGATAATCAGCGCGCGGCCGGGGTTGGCGGGATCGACCCAGACCGCCGGATCGTCGGCGGCATCGGCGCGGCCCGTGCCGACCGGCTGCGTCTCGCCGCTCGCCGTCACCTGCACCGGCGGCAGGCCGGTGATGACCGGGCCGCTCGCGGCGCATCCGGCAAGCAGCGAAGCAAAGGCGAACGAAGTCAACGGCTTCGCCTGGCGGATGGCGGTCATGGTGGTTCCCCTCGTCACATCGGCGTCGGATCGGCGCAGCTCCGCGCCCGGTCGCGTCCCCTTTCAGCAAAGCGCGCCCGCGTCAATTGCACAATATTTCCGTCACTTAACTGTCGTCAAAATGTCATTTGACTCGCCGCAAACTGTCACACGCCGCCCCTAGACGCCCGGCAACCACAAGGGGGGTCTCGTCAAAATGATTCGAACTTTCAGCCTGCGTTCCACCGCCGCTCTCGCCATCGTCGCCGCGCTTGCCGCCGCCCCCGCGGCCGCGCAACAGACGCCCGCCGACACCGCGCCGATCCAGCGCGACGATAGCGAAATCACGACCTCGCAGGACATCGTCGTGCTCGGCAGCGTCGGCTATCGCAACCGCAGCGACGCGGCCGAGCCCATCCTCTCCTATGACAGCGAATTTTTCCAGCGCTTCGAGCCGCTGACCGCGGGCGACGCGCTGAAGCGTGTGCCGTCCGTCACCTTTCTGTCGGACGTCATCGAAAGCGACGGCGCGCGGCTGCGCGGCCTGCCGCCGGGCTATACGCAGATCCTCATCAACGGCGAGCGCGTGCCCGGCAATGCGTCGGACCGCAGCTTCTTCCTCGACCGCATCCCCGCCGAACTGATCGACCGCGTCGAGATCGTCCGCTCCTCGTCGGCGCGCCGCACCGGCGACGCGGTGGCGGGCACGATCAATATCGAATTGCGCGACGGCTATGAGCTCGATGGCGGCTATGTCCGCGCGGGCGCGCTCTATTATGACGACGAGGAACTCGAGCCGAGCCTCGGCTTCGTCTATGGCGGCCAGGTCGGGCCGGGCCGCCTGCTGATCGGCCTCAACTTTCAGGGGCGCCACAATCCCAAGAAGAAATTCTCGCTCCGCTATGGCGATTCGCCGGAGAATGATCCCGATTTCGCCACCAGCGAGTTCGACAATCGCGAGGATCAGACCGATACGCGCGACGGCAAGGATTATTCGGCGAACGCGAGCTACGAGATCGACGGCGAGACGACCGATTTTCGCCTGAGCGGCTTCTTCGTCCGCACCGACCGTTTCGAGAGCGAGCGCAGCTTTGAATATGACGATCCGGTCGCGGTGAACGGACCGCTGCCGACGGGCAATCTGCTCAGCGACAATGCCAACGACAATGACATCGACCAGCAGAATTACAGCATCGACGCCAAGCTGTCGCACCAATGGTCGCTCGGCAAGACGACGCTGCGCGTCGGTTTCGCGCGCTTCGACGACGAACAGAGCGAAAGCGAATATCAGATCGAGTTCAACGACGAGGGCGACGATCCCGAGTTCGAGCAGGAGTTTTTCACCACCGACATCGCCGACAAGGAGTTTTCGGTGAAGCTCGACCATGCGTTCGAGCTGGGCGGCGATACGCAGCTGATCGTCGGCGGCCTGTATCAGGACAAGGATCGCCGCACCGCGATTCTGGAAACCGACGATGACGCCGAGTTTCCGGGGCTGGAGGACAGCTACGACCAGTTCCGCAACAATCCGGCCGAGCTTGTGGCTCCGTTCGGCGAGCTCGAACCCGCCGACGGCGGGGTGAACAGCATCGAGGAGCGCCGCCTCGACGCTTTCGCGCTGGTGCAGGGCAAGTCGGGCGGGCTGACGTGGGAGGCGGGCATCCGTTACGAAACGACGCGCTTCGACATCACCGACTTCACCGAAGCCGCCGCGGTGCCGACACAGCGCAACGAATATGAAAAATGGCTGCCGTCGGCGTCGATCAAGTTCGACCTGACCCCGCGCGACCGCATCACCGCGTCGGTCGCGCGCACCAACCGCCGCCCCGATTTCAACTTCATCTCGCCCGCGCTGCTCGAAGAGGAAGTCGGCGACAGCGACCTGCTCGGCAATCCGCAACTCGGCCCCGAAACGGCGTGGGGTTTCGACCTCGGCTATGAGCGCCGCATCGGCCGCACAGGGGTCGTCGGGATCAACGCCTTCTACCGCGACGTGACCGACCTCATCGAGCTGACCAACACCGGCGAAGAGGGATCGGAAGGCGAGGGCACCTTTGTCTACCAGCCGCAGAATGTCGGCGATGGCAAGGTGTGGGGCGTCGAGTTCGACCTGTCGACCGACCTCGCTTTCCTCGGCCTGCCCGACACCGGCATCTTCGGCAATATCTCGTGGCTCGACAGCGAGATCACCGATTTTGCGGGCAAGCGCCGCTTCAACGGCCAGTCGGACTATGTCTACAATATCGGCTTCATTCAGGACATTCCGAGCTGGGGCGTCGCCTTTGGCGCGACGCACCGCAAGCAGGGCGCGGCCTATGACCGCGTCATCAGCGAGGAAGTCCGCACCACCTATGGCGCCGACCTGGAAATCTTCGTCGAAAAGCGGATCGGCAGCAATTTCACCATCCGTGCGGTCGGCTCGAACCTTCTGAACGGCGCCAAGCGCGAGGTGTTCAACAAGTTCGACAATCTCGAAGACCAGCAGACACGCGATTTCGACGAATATGAGCTCGAAAGCGAAAAGGCGGGTCCGGTGTTCCAGCTGATGGCGCGCTACGCCTTTTAGGCTCGGCGGCCGGCGCTCGGTCCCTTGGGCGCCGGCTGTTGACCCATGTGTGTCGGGCGTCGGTCTTGGGGTGGTAAGCCGTCAGCCCGACACCTCACCTCGTCATCCCGGACTTGATCCGGGATCCATGCCTTCGGCGCGGCTATGGATCCCGGATCAAGTCCGGGATGACGATGATGGAGAGGACAGTTTCCGGTCGAAAACCGCCACAGCTCACCCGATATGCTTGAAAATCCACCCCACGCTCGCCCCGCCCGCGGGGGCGGTGCCGGTGATGACGAGCTGTTCGGTCGGGTGCGGGCGGCCGTCGCCGTCGACCCACAGGCTTTCCTCGATCGCCAGCGCGCCGCCGGACGTGCGGAACTGCCACAGCGGCCCGCCGCTGATGCGCAGCAGCGCGCCCAGCCCGTCGGCGGTCAGGCTCGCCGAAATGTTGCGGCCAAGGTGAAAGCGCATCGTGAAAGTCTTGTCGCCCTTGCGCCGCGTGCGCGGGGCGGGGAGCAGCATGTCCTCGCCGCGCAGCTCGCGCCCGTTGGGCGACAGGATGAGCAGGCGGCGGTGAATCAGGCCGTGGCGGCGCGCATAGCCGTCGTGGCTCATCTCGAGCCGGCTGCCCTGCGGCGTCTCGCGCCGGTCGAGCTCGACTTCGGTGACGCCCTTGCCGAGCGCGCCGCCCGGCAGGATCGCGGTCGAATTGCTGTCGCCCAGCGTCAGCGTCGAATGCGCCGCGGTGGTTCTGAGGCCGCGCGCGAGGTCGGCGGGGATGGTCGCGCCGGAGAGCGCCGCGCCGCCGCAATTGACGACGATGCGCTCGTCGCCGTCGCTGAGTTCAAAGGCAAGGGTGGAGGCGCAGCCCGCCTCGGTCACGCGGGCGATCGGCGGCGGCGCGGCGTCGGCGAGCAGCACCACCTTGTTCGCGACGAGCCGCTGATAGCCCCAGTCGCGCGCCTGCTTCAATGGCCGGGTGCGCACGCCGCTGGCGGCGACGATCGCCTGCACATGCGCCGCCGACGTCGCGCCGCTGCCCTGCCAGCTGCCCATGCCGCCATCGGCGTGGAGCAGCCCGAGCAGCGCGGGAACGGCGCGCGCGAGCACTTCCTGGACGAAGGGCGGCACCTCCATCCGGCGCATCTCATAGGTGCGCGCGAGCATCGACAGCGCCATGATCGCATCGAGCTGCGCCTGCGGCGAGCGCGAGATATTGCCGCCGTCGGCGTAGAAGCTGGTTTCCAGCACCTTGCGCAGCCCCGCCTCGCCGAACACCTGCCGCGGCTCGCCGCCGGGCATGAGGAGCGACGCGGCGACGATGCCGACCCACGCGACCATCTGCCCCGTGCCCGGCCGCGTCTTGTCGGCGACGCGGTCGAGGTGCCGCGCCGCGCGCGCGAGGTGGTTGAGCACCGCCGAGCGATAGACGAGGTCGCTCGATGACAGGATCAGCGGCGCATGAGCGGACCAGAACAGGATGCGCCACCCCGTATTGTCGGCGCGCCACGCGGGTTCGCTCACCGTCTCGCCGTGCGTGCCGAGCCAGTGGCGCACCACCGCTTCGGCGATCGGCGCGCCATCGGCGCGGGTGCCGGTCGCGGCGAGGTCGCGCAGCCAGGCGAAGCTGTGCAGATAATCGGCAAAGGCGGGCGCGACGCTCAGCGATGCGAAATCGAGCTCGCCGAGCGGCAGTTTCAGCCCGCGATGCAGGAAATGGCCGGCGCGGATCGCGGTGCCCGCGCGCGCATCGCCGGGCACGGGGTCGGCGGGCACGCCGAGCAGCTTCAGCGGAAAGCGCCCTTTGAGGCGCAGCGCGTGGAGCGGCGTGCGCCAGGTCAGGCGGGTGATCGCATTGGCGACGCGGTCGCCGAGCGACAGCCCCTTGTCGGCGGGCAGGCGGATCAGCCGCTTGCCGGGTTCGATCGTGTCGTCGATCGGCGCGGCGTCGTAACCGGGATCGAGCGGCGGGTCGGCGGGGGCGGTGTTCAGCGGTCTCCCCTCCATCGATCAGGCACCGCCGCGCAGTGCCCGGATATTGGCCGCATAGGCTTGCGCGCCGCCCTTGAAGGTCGCGGTCCCGGCAACGAGCACGTCGGCGCCCGCCGATATGGCGAGCGGCGCGGTGGCGGCGTCGATCCCGCCGTCGACCTCCAGCCTGATGTCGCGGCCCGATTTCTCGATCATCTTCTTCACCGCCTCGATCTTGCGAAGCTGGCTGGAGATGAAGCTCTGGCCGCCGAAGCCCGGATTGACGCTCATGATCAGGACCAGGTCGATGTCGTCGATCAGATAATCGAGCATCTTGGCGGGGGTTGCGGGGTTGAGCGACACGCCCGCCTGCTTGCCCAGCGACTTGATATGCTGGACGGTGCGGTGGACGTGTGGTCCGGCTTCGGGATGGACGGTGATGATGTCGGCGCCCGCCGCGGCAAAGGCGTCGAGGAAATGATCGACCGGCGAGATCATCAGATGGACGTCGAAGGGCAGGCTCGAATGCGGGCGCAGCGCCTTCACCACCATCGGCCCGATCGTCAGATTGGGCACATAATGGCCGTCCATCACGTCGATATGCACCCAATCGGCCCCCGCCGCCTCGATCGCGCGCACTTCCTCGCCCAGCCGGGCGAAATCGGCGCTGAGGATCGACGGGGCAATGCGGACGGCGGGCGGCGTGGCGGTCATGCACCGGCCTTAACCATCTAGCGAGTCGGGAGCAAGCGGGGCAGGGCGCGGGCTGTGGAAAAGCGGGGGTTGGGGCGCGCCGTCGGGAGGGGAATGTCCGGTGGCGCCCGATTGCGATCATAAATCCTCCCTGTGGCCGAAGGCCATGGGGAGGGGGGCCGCCGCCGCAGGCGGTGGTGGAGGGGCCGCGACGTCGGCGCAAAAGCCCCTCCGTCAGCGCTTCGCGCTGCCACCTCCCCATCGCTGCGCGACAGGGAGGATCGTAACTCGCAAAGTCTGAATCCGGCCGTCGCGCTCTTCCCCGTGCCGGGGAGGAGCCCAACGTCCGCTCCCCACCCCGAAGCCGCCACCGACGCCTTACATCAACCCCGCCGCCTCGATCGCCGCAACGGCATGATCGATCCGGGCGTCGCCTTCGCCTTCGATCCACGCCCATTTGAGCTGCCGCCGTTCGAGTTCGCCGATCGCGACGTCCATGAACTGGCGCCGCGCCAGCTCGCTGCCGAACAGGCGCGTGCCGTCCTCGCGCCAGGGCAGGTCCATCGCGGGAACGAGGTAAAGGTCGGCCACGTCCGTCCAGGCGTCGATTTCGGGCAGGCGGCGGCCGAGCAGCATGATCGCCCAGGCCTGCGTCATCAGCGGGTCGGTGTCGGACACCAGCCAGTCGGGCTGCTGGGCCAGCGCCGCCGCGGTCGCGGCGCGGTGGCCGTCGAAAATGGCGAGCAGGTCGACCTCATCGAAGCTGGTCCCGTGCATCTCGGCATAGGTGCGCCCATATTCGGGGACGACCAGCCCGCCGAGCCGCAGCGCGAGCCGCGGCGCGAGCGTCGATTTGCCCGTGCTTTCGGCGCCGTGCAGGCAGATGTGCCGGGTCATAGCGCGAGGCGCCCCATTGCCGCGGCGCGGCGCCACTGGATCAGCCCGTCGATCGACAGGCCGAGCAGCACGATATAGACCGCGCTCGTCGCGTAAAGCCCGCGCGACGCGAAGAGCGGGATCGCGATCAGGTCGACGAGGATCCACAGATACCAGCTTTCGACGCGGCGCCGCGCGAGCAGCCATTGCGCGGCGACGCTCATCATCGCGATCGCGCCGTCGATCCACGGCGCCACCGCGTCGGTGTGGCGGTCCATCGCATAGCTCCACCCCGCCCAGGCGGCGAGCGTGCCCAGCCCCCAGCCCCAGCGCGCGCCGCGGCTCATCCAGCCGACGGGGACGCCGCTTTCGTTGCGCGCGCGCGTCCACGCCGCCCAGCCATAAAGGTTGAGCGCGAAGAAAAAGCCCTGGAGCAGCATGTCGCTGTACAGCTTCGCCTCGAAGAAGACGAAGGCATAGAGCGTCACCGCGATCAGCGCGAAGGGATAGTTCCAGACGCTGCGCAGCGCGACGAGCGCGACATTGGTGAGCACGAAGGCGGCGGCGATCCACTCGATCGGGTTCATGCGGCGTTGCGACCGGCGTTCGTCCGGGGCCGCGTCCACAGCCCCTCGCGGCTGATCCGGCGCTGCGGCGGGCGGCGGAGCACCGACCAGCCGGCGCGCGCGACCCAGCCCAGTTTGGCGACGAGCGAACTGGCGGCGCGGTGGTCCCACGCATGGTCGCCGCGCCGCCGCACCTCGCGCGCGATGTCGCCATAAATGCCCGCGGCGGCGAGCACCGCCCAGCGGCTGCGCGGGGGCAGCTTGCGGGCGCCCCAGCGCGCCGACGCTTCATATTCTTCGGCCATTTCGGCGAGCCAGCGTGCCATCACCGCGAGTCGCGGGCGAAAGGCGGGGTGCATATGCTGGCCGGGCGGAATGTCGAGCTCGACCAGCCATTCGACGGGCAGGTAACAGCGGTCGGCCGCGGCATCCTCCGCCACATCGCGCGCGATATTGGCGAGCTGGAACGCGATGCCGAGGTCCGATGCCCGGTCGAGCGTGCGTTCGTCGTCGGGGTCGATCCCCATCACCAGCGCCATCGCGACGCCGACCGCGCCCGCGACATGATAGCAATAGCGGAGCAGGTCGTTCTCACTGCGCGGCCGCCAGTCCTTTGCGTCGAGCTCGAATCCCGCGATGATGTCGTCGATCACCGCGCGCGGGATCGCCACTTCGGTGAGCAGGAAGCCGAGCGCGTCGAAGGCGGCTTCACCGGTCGGTTCGCCCGCAAACGCCTTGTCGGTCAGCGCCCGGATGCGCCCGACGGCGGCCGCGGGATCGTGTCCCGGCCGCATCGTGCCGCCATGATCCTGTCCGTCAGTCAGATCGTCGGCGGCGCGGCACCAGGCATAGAGCAACCAGACGCGCTCGCGCACCCTGCGGTCGAACAGCTGGCTGGCCAGCGCAAAGCTTTTCGACCCGCGCGCGATGCTGTCGTGCGCGAAACCGTGGAGGGCGTCGGCGTCATAGGCCCCCTCCGCGTTCATCAGAGATTTTCGGCCTTCATCGCGAAAATCGTCTGGTGCGGCTCATAATTCGCCATCTTGTCGAGCAGCTCGTCGAGCCCGGCATCGACGATCATGATCCCCGCGTGCGCGGGGCGGATGAAGCCGACGTCGATCATCCGGCGGTTGAAGGCGATGAGGTCGTTATAAAAGCCTGCCGCGTTGAGCAGCCCGACGGGCTTGGTGTGATAGCCGAGCTGCGCCCAGCTGATCGCTTCCCACAGCTCGTCCATCGTCCCGACGCCGCCGGGGATGGTCAGAAATCCGTCCGACAGGTCGGTGAACATCTTCTTGCGCTCGTGCATCCCTGATACGACGTGCAGTTCGGTGCAGCCGCGGTGCGCGACCTCGGCGCCGACGAGCGCTTCGGGGATGATGCCGATGACCTCGCCGCCCGCCTCCAGCGCGCTGTCGGCGACCGCGCCCATCAGCCCCAGCCGCCCGCCGCCATAGACGACCCCAATGCCGCGTTCGGCCAGGGTGCGCCCGACGTGGCGCGCGGTTTCGATATAGACGGGATCGTCGGGGGTCGCGGACCCGCAATAGACGGCGAGGCGTTTCATAAACTTTCCTTACTCGCTCGATGCGAACGGAGCTAAATGTCCAACATCAGCCGGGCCGTCGCCTTCGCGCTGCCGACGACACCGGGGATCCCCGCGCCCGGATGCGTTCCCGCGCCGACGAAGTAAAGATTGGAAATCATGTCGTCGCGGTTGTGCGCGCGGAACCAGGCCGACTGCCACAGCACCGGCTCGAGGCTGAAGGCGCTGCCGAGATGCGCGCCGAGGTCGCGGCCGAAATCGGCGGGGGTATAGTGAAAGCGCGTGACGATATTGGCGCGAAGATCGGGGGCGACGCGCCGCTCGACCTCGTCGATGATCGCGTCGGCGAAGCGCGCGCCGAAATCGCCGTCCCAGTCGGCTTTCGCCTTGCCCAGATGCGCGACGGGGGCGAGCGCATAGAAGGTCGAATGCCCCGGCGGCGCCATGCCGGGATCGGTGATGCTCGGATGATGGAGATAGAGCGAGAAATCGTCGGGCACGACGCCGTTCCTGTAGATATCGGCGAGCAACCCCTGATAGCGCGGGCCGAACAGGATGCTGTGGTGCGCGACGTCGCGATAGTCGCCCTTCGCGCCGAAATGGACGACGAACAGCGACGGCGACCAGCGTTTGCGCGCCAGGCGGCGCGCGGCTTTCGGCCCGCGCGGATGATCGGCGAGCAGGTCGCGATAGCTGTGCATCAGGTCGCCGTTGCACGCGATCATGTCGGCCTCGCCGCGCCAGCCGCTCGCGGTGGTGACGCCGGTGGCGCGGTCGCCCGCGGTGTGGATCGCCGCCACCGCATCGCCCAGCCGCAGCGTCCCGCCCAGCCGCTCGAACAGGCGGACCATCGCGGCGACCAGCCGATTGGTCCCGCCGCGCGCGAACCAGATGCCGCCGTCCTTCTCGATCGTGTGAATGAGCGCATAGATGGCGCTCGTCGTCATCGGATTGCCGCCGACCAGCAGGGTGTGGAACGACAGCGCCTGCCGCAGCCGTTCGTCGCGAACATAGGAGGAGACGATCGAATAGACGCTGCGCCAGGCCTGATATTTCATCAGCGCGGGGGCGGCCTTGATCATCGCCCGAAAATCGAGAAAGGCGGTTGCGCCGAGCTTGACATAGCCCTGTTCGTAAACGCCTTTTGAATAGTCGAGGAAGCGCTCGTAGCCCGCGACGTCGGCGGGGTTCAGCCGCGCGATCTCGGCGTGGAGCGCGGCCTCGTCGTTCGAATAATCGAAATTGGTGCCGTCGGGCCAGTTCAGCCGGTAAAAGGGGCTGACGGGCATCAGCTCGACGTCGGCGGCCATATCCTGCCCGCTCAGCTCCCACAGCTCGCCGAGGCATGGCGGATCGGTGATGACGGTCGGCCCGGCGTCGAAGGTGAAGCCGTCTCTTTGCCAATGATAGGCGCGCCCGCCGGGCTTGTCGCGCGCCTCGACCAATGTTGTCGCGATTCCCGCCGACTGGAGCCGGATCGCAAGCGCGAGGCCGCCGAACCCGGCGCCGATGACGATCGCGCGGCGGCTCATCGCCAGTCGAGCCTGGCGAGCGCCGCGAGCGCGCGGCCGACGGGCACCGGCGGCCTGCCCGCAAGCAGGCGCAGCCGGTCGGTCGCGGTCGAGCGCCCGGCATAGAAGCGCGCGATCAGCCGCGGCGAGAGGCGATAGAAGCGCTCGAAGATGCGATAGCGCGCATCGGGATCGGCGGCGCGGAACAGCATGGCGCCCAGCATCCGGTAAAAGCGCTGGCGGCGCCACGAAGCCGCGGCGCGCGCGCGCAGTCGGTCGGGCAGGTCGGCGCGGCCGACCAGCGCGGGCAGCGCCGTGGCGGTGCGCACCGCATGCGGCAGCGAATAGCCCGTGGTCGCGTGGAACATCCCCGCGCGCGCACCGATCCGCGCGGTGCGATCGGATGGCGGCCACAGCCGGTTGAAATCGCCTGCCATCACCACCGGCAATACCCCGCTTTCCTCGCGTGTCGTCGCGGCCACCCGCCAGCCCTGCACCGCGGCATAGGCGGCGATCCGCTCGCGCACCAGCGCCTCGTCGAGCCCCGCGTCGTCGCTGTAATAGGTATCCTCGACGAACAGCGTCTCGGCGTCGAAGGGGAGGAGGTAGACAAAGCGATAGCCGTCCAGCTGCTCGACCGTCGCATCCATGACGACCGGATGTTCGACCCCATGCCCGCCAGCGATCGTCAGCGCCTGTCCGACGAATTTCTGCCAGCCGCTTGTCAGCGTCGGAAAGCGGGCCGCACCGCGCGCGTCGATGACATGCTTCGCCGACAATCGCCCGCCGCGCGCCAGCAGCAGATGGTCGGGCGCGACATGCTTTGCGCGATCGGCGATGATATGCCCGTCGGGCAGCGCCGCCGCGACGGCCGCAGCCAGCGCTTCGCCGGTGATGCTTTTATATCCCATGCCGAGCGTCCGGTCGTGCGCGGGAAAGCGCACGTCGTAGCGCGGCCAGTGATAGCGGACGAGCGGCGCGACGAGCCAGCGGTCCTTCTTTGCGATGTCGCTGTCGAAAAAGGACCAGACATGATTGCCGCCGACCGGCCCCGGCTCGACCAGCCGTATGTCGAGATCGGGCCGCTTGGCCGCCAGCGCGAGCGCCGCCAGCCCACCCGCCAGCCCGCCGCCGACGATCGCGATGTCGCATCTATCGATGTTCGGCCCCACCATGTCTCCGCCCTAGCCGCGCATCGCGCCCCTTGCAAAGCCATTGCAACGCGCCGCCGAACGACTAGCCTTCCGCCATGACCGGCTGGGCGATCCTTTTGTCTGCGCTCGCGATGACCGCGATCGTCGGCGTGCGTTATTTGATTGCCAGCGGCGTCTTTGCGCTCGCGACGCGAATCAGGCGCCCCGGCCTCTATCGCGGGCTGGAAGGACAGATGCGCCGCGAGATCGGCTGGAGCCTCGCGAGCGCCGCCATTTACGGCATTCCCGCCGGGGTGGTCGCCTGGGGGTGGCAGGCGCATGGCTGGACGCGCATCTATACCGACGTCGACGCCTTTCCGCTCTGGTATCTGCCCGTCAGCCTGCTCCTTTATCTGCTGCTCCACGACGCATGGTTTTACTGGACGCACCGCTGGATGCACCGCCCGCGCCTCTTTCGCCTCGCGCACGCCGTCCATCACGCCAGCCGCCCGCCGACCGCATGGGCGGCGATGAGCTTTCACCCCGTCGAGGCGGTCACCGGCGCGATCGTCATCCCCGCGCTGGTGTTTGTCATTCCCATCCATGTTGCGGTGCTGGGGCTGGTGCTCGCGATCATGACGATCATGGGGGTTGGCAATCATATGGGGTGGGAGATGTTCCCGCGCGCGCTTGTTCATGGACCAGCAGGGCGCTGGCTGATAACCGCGACGCATCACCAGGCGCATCATGCCGCCTACCGGGGGAATTATGGACTTTATTTCCGTTTCTGGGATCGCGCGTGCGGCACCGACATCGGGCTTGGCCGCTTTGATGCTGGCCGTCCTGACCGCGAACGCCCCGCCGCAGCCGACGGTTGAGGTCAGCGTCACGGGGCTGCGCAGCGCCAGGGGACAGTTGCTCGTCTGCCTGACCACAAAAGCCAGCGCCTTTCCCGATTGCAGCAAGGACAAGGGGTCGGTGCGCCTGGCCGTGCAGGCCGCCGACGCCGCGCGCTTCGACGTCCACGCGCCCGGCGCGGGCACCTATGCGATTGCGGTCGTCCATGACGAGAATGGCAACGACAAGATGGACAAGGCGATCTTCCTGCCCAAGGAAGGCTTCGGTTTTTCGCGCAACCCCACGATCACCGTCGGCCCGCCGAGCTTCCGGTCGGCAAGTTTCGCGGTCACGGGCGACATGCGCCAGTCGATCAGGATGAAATATATGCTGTAGGGGGCGGATCATTGGCGGAGTCCGCCTTGGGGTGGGGAGCTGCCGCTCGCCTTACTGTTGTACCCCGGCGAAAGCCGGGGTCCAGAGCGCCCATGAGCAAGCGTTAGCTTATCCCGCCCTGGGCCCCGGCTTTCGCCGGGGTGCGGCAACTATCGGTCGTAAGCCGCCATTCCGGCCCGGTGGATTGCAAGCGCCATTGTGGGGCGGAGGGCGCAACGCTAAAGCATCGCGCGTGACCGCGACACGCCCCCGCATCGCCGCTTTCGCCGACCGCTGGCCAAAGCTTCTTGCCCTTGCGCTCGGCGCCGTTTCGGCGACGGGCTTCGCGCCGCTCAACCTCTGGCCCTTGACCCTGCTCGCGCTGGCATCATGGATGGCGCTGGTCGCGCGCAGCCCGCGCGGCTGGCGCGCGCTGGGCATCGGCTGGGCGTTCGGCGTCGGCCATTTCACCACTGGTCTCAACTGGATCGCGACCGCCTTCACCTATCAGGCGGCGATGCCCGCGTGGCTGGGGTGGATCGCGGTTCTGCTGCTCGCGCTTTATCTCGCGCTCTATCCCGCGCTCGCGGCGTGGGGGGCGTGGCAATTCATTCCTCCCCGGAACGGGGAGGTGGCAGCGCGCAGCGCTGACGGAGGGGGGGTGCGTCCTCCGACCGACCTCGCGCAAGGCCGCGAGCCCCCTCCACCGCCTGCGGCGGTCCCCCTCCCCGTTCCGGGGAGGATTTCGCTCTCCTTCATCCTCGCCTTCGCCGCGCTGTGGACGCTCACCGAATGGCTGCGCAGCTGGGTGTTCACGGGGTTCGCGTGGAACCCGCTGATCGCGACAACGGGTGATTTCTTCGGGTTTCTCCCCTGGGTCGGCACATATGGTGGGTCCGCAATGGTCATCCTTGCGGCGATGGTCGTGGTCGGCATGTTAAAATCGACGGCGGAAATACTGCGTGAGTTGCAGCGCCCGCAACCCGTTCCGCCACCGCGATCACAATTGCTGCAACTTCTTGGAGTAGGCGTAGTTATCGCCGCCTACATGACTCTGCTGAGCATTTTGCCGCAACGCCCGTCGGCAATGCCGCCTCCGACCACGGCCGCCACTTCCATCACCGTCGTCCAGCCCAATGTCGGCCAGCAGGATAAATGGGAGGGCAGCAAGGCCGACGCCAATTTCGCCAAGCTCGCGCGGCTGACGACGCCCAGGGACGAAACGCCGCGCCTCATCCTGTGGCCCGAGGCGGCGGTGCCCGACTATCTCGAATGGGGCTATCCCGCCGTCTATTACGAACGCTCGCCCGCCGAAGCGCGGCGGCGGATCACCGACCTGATGAATATGGGCGATGTCATGCTGCTCGGCGCGCTCAAGCTCGAAATGGACAAGCGCGGCGAGGTCGTCGGTGCGCGCAACGCGGTGATGACGCTCCACGCCGACGGCACGCTCGGGCCGCGCTATGACAAGGCGCATCTGGTTCCCTATGGCGAATATCTGCCGATGCGGCCGGTCCTCTCGGCGCTCGGCCTGTCGCGGCTGGCGCCCGGCGATATCGATTTCTGGCCCGGACCGGGGCCGCGCACGATCGACCTCGGCGCCTTCGGCCGCATCGGCCTGCAAATCTGTTACGAGATCATCTTTTCGGGCCAGGTCGTCGACCGCGACCACCGCCCGGCCTTCATCTTCAACCCGTCGAACGACGCCTGGTTCGGATCATGGGGCCCGCCGCAGCATCTGGCCCAGGCCCGCCTCCGCGCGATCGAGGAAGGACTGCCCGTCGTCCGCGCGACGCCGACGGGGATCAGCGCGGTGATCGACGCCGACGGGCGCATTCTCGAATCGCTGCCGATGCACGCCGCGGGGCGCATCGACACGATCGTGCCGCCCGCGCACGCGCCGACGCTCTTTGCGCGCTTCGGCAACGCGCTGCCGGTCGGATTTGCGCTCGCGCTGCTCGCGCTGGCCATTGCCTTTCGTCGGCGCGGACGCTAACAGCCACCCAACATAAAGCTTTCTTTATATCCGTCCGGAAAAAGGCTCCCCATGCGCAACAGCTTCCTCTTCACCTCCGAAAGCGTGTCCGAAGGGCATCCCGACAAGGTGGCCGACCAGATCAGCGATTCGATCGTCGACCTGTTCCTGGCGAAAGATCCCGAAGCGCGCGTGGCGTGCGAAACGCTGACGACGACGCAGCTCGTCGTGCTGGCGGGCGAAATCCGTTGCAAGGGCGTGTTCGAGGATGGCGAATGGGCGCCCGGCGCGCTCGACGAGATCGAGGCGACGGTGCGCCGCACGGTGCGCGAGATCGGCTATGAACAGGCGGGTTTCCACTGGAACGAGTTTCGCTTCGAGAACAACCTGCACGGCCAGTCGGCGCATATCGCGCAGGGCGTCGACGAGGCCGCGAACAAGGATGAGGGCGCGGGCGACCAGGGCATCATGTTCGGCTATGCGTCCGACGAAACCCCCGACCTGATGCCCGCGACGCTCGATTACAGCCACAAGATCCTCGAACGCATGGCCGCCGACCGCAAGGCCGGAACCGCGCCCTTCCTCGAACCCGATGCCAAAAGCCAGGTGACGCTCCGCTACGCCAACGAACGTCCGGTCGAGGCGACCGCCATCGTCGTATCGACCCAGCACGCGCCGGGTTATTATTTTCACAATGGCGAAGGCGACGAGGCGAAATATACCGAGCTTCGCAAATATGTGCTTGGCGTCATCGCCGACGTGCTGCCCGCCGAACTGCTCACCGCGAACACCGTCTATCACATCAATCCGACGGGCCGGTTTGAAATCGGGGGCCCCGACGGCGACGCGGGGCTCACGGGTCGCAAGATCATCGTCGATACCTATGGCGGCGCATCTCCGCACGGCGGCGGCGCGTTCAGCGGCAAGGATCCGACCAAGGTGGACCGCTCGGCGGCCTATATCACCCGCTATCTGGCGAAGAATATCGTCGCCGCGGGCCTCGCGCGCCGCTGCACGATCCAGCTCTCCTACGCGATTGGCGTCGCCGAGCCATTGTCGATCTATGTCGATCTCCACGGCACCGGCACGGTCGAGGAAAGCCGGATCGAGGCGTTGTTGCCGCAGCTCGTCCGCCTGACGCCCAAGGGCATCCGCACGCATCTGGGCCTCAACAAGCCGATCTATCGCCAGACCGCCGCCTATGGCCATTTCGGCCGCCAGGCGGCCGGCGACGCCTTTCCGTGGGAACGCACCGACCTCGTCGACAAGCTCAAGGCGGCGCTCGCGGTCTGATCGGGGCCGGGGTGCTTGCCGCCCCCGCTTGCCCGCGCTAACGCGCGCGCCATGACTGCGCACAAACCCGGCGACCCGACGACCCTCAACCGCCTCTACGGCCGATCGAAGGGCAAGCCGCTTCGCGCGGGGCAGCAGGATCTGGTTGATACGCTGCTGCCGCAGATTGCGGTTCCCGCCGAGGGTGAGGTAACGGCCGCGCGGCTGTTCGACTTCGACCGCCCGCTGCATTTCGAGATCGGCTTCGGCGGCGGCGAGCATATGGCGGCGCGCGCCGACATGCTGCCCGACCATGGCTTTATCGGCGCCGAGCCCTTTATCAACGGCGTGGCGCAGGCGCTTGTCCATGTCGCGGGCGATCATGGCGCGCACCCCCCGCTCGGCAATGTGCGCATCCATCACGGCGACGCGCTCCAGGTGCTGCGGCGCATCCCCGACGGCGCCTTGAGCTTCGTCTATCTGCTGCATCCCGACCCCTGGCCCAAGGCGCGCCATGCCAAGCGGCGGATGATGAACGACGGGCCGCTCGACCTGATTGCCGCAAAGCTCAAAATCGGCGGCGAGTTCCGGTTCGGCACGGACCATCCGGTCTATCTCGCCCACGCGCTGATGGTGATGCGCCGCCATCGCCACCAGTTCGAATGGCTGGCAAAGGATGCGCGCGATTTTCAGCTGCGCCCCGGCGGCTGGCCCGAAACGCGCTACGAGGCGAAGGCGCGCGCGCAGGGACACGAAGTCTGGTATTTCCGTTATCGACGGATTTAGCGCGCAAACGCTCCACCTGAATCGTCATCCCGGCGCAGGCCGGGATCTCATCGTTGCGGCCTGATGCACCGGCGAGATTCCGGCCTTTGCCGGAATGACGATTGGAGACGATCGCGATCTGGTATTTCCGCTATCGGCGGCGCTGATCGCTCCGGCCGCGCACAGATAAATGGGGCGGCCTCTTGTCGAGTGCCGCCCCAGTTTGTGGACCCGTCGGGGGAGAGGGAGAGGACGGTCCGGAGATTGGTCTCGGCCTCGCTTAGCGCGCGGCCAGCTGGCTGTCGGTTTCGACTTCGGCGACGCCGGCGATCTTCAGCGCGGCGCGGAACTGCTTGGCGGCGGCGCGTTCGTTGCCCGCTTCACACAGCTTCTTGCCGGTCGAAACAAAGCGCTTTGCGCTCGATTGCTTGGCGCCTTCGAGGCCGTTTGCCGCGACATGCGCCTGTTCGGCGAGGCCGGCGCAGCGATAATCGCCGCCCGACTGGGCATAGGCGGGGGTGGCCGACGCCATCAGGCCGGTAAAGGCGAGCGCCGACGCGGCGACAATGGCAAAGGCGGAGGGGAAATGACGGAAAGAGGAGAGCTGGTAGGACATGGGAGAGGTTCCTTTCGTTTCGTTGTGCAACCTTTATAGGCGCGCTTGCGCACTTAGATAATCCTCTATAATCTGCAAGTGCCTTGAAGCAGGATTTAACAATCCCCCATGGGGCGCTCGACGGGATCGAAGCTTTCCTGCGCGTCGCGGAAAGGCGGAGCTTTTCCGCCGCGGCCGCCGATCTCGGCGTCTCGCCCTCCGCGATCAGCCAGACGATCAAGGCGCTCGAGGCGCGCGTCGGCGCGCCGCTGTTCATGCGCACGACGCGCAGCGTGGGGCTCACCCAGGCGGGCGAAATGTTCTTCGAGCGCGCGGCGCCCGCCTATTCGGGGCTTGCCGATGCCTATGAGGCGGCGCGCAACCTCGGCAACCGGCCCGCGGGGCGATTGCGCATCAACCTGATGCGCGGGGCGGTGCAGCCCCTGTTCGAGCCGATCATCGCGGGCTTTTGCGAAACCTATCCCGAAATCGAGCTCGAAATCTATGCCGACGACGCGCTGTCGGACCTGAGTGCGGGCGGGTTCGACGCCGGGGTGCGGATGGGTGAGTCGCTCGACGCCGATGTTATCGCGGTGCGGCTGACCGGCCCCTTTCGCTTCGTCGTCGCGGGCGCGCCATCCTATTTTGCGCGCCATGGCCGTCCCGAAACGCCGGAGGCGCTGCGCGAGCATCGCTGCGTCCGTTTCCGTCTCGCGACCGGCGCGCTGCTGCCATGGACCTTTGAAAAGGGGAATCGCGAGTTCGACATCCCGGTCACCGGCCCGGTGATCGTCAACGACTGGAGCGCGGCGCTCGTCGCGCTGCGCACCGGCGTCGCGCTCGGCATGATGGCCGAACCGATGGCGACCGCGATGGTCGATGCGGGCGAGATCGAACTGGTGCTCACCGACCATGCCGCCTCGACCTCGGGCCTCTTCCTCTATTATCCCGGCCGCAAGCAGGTGATGCCCAAGCTGCGCGCCTTCATCGACTATGTGCGCGACAACCTCCCCGACGACATAACCCGCTGACCTTTCGCGGACGGCGGCCTTCGGCATAAATAAATCCCTTCACCGCCAGCAGAAAAATTGGGCTGGCGCGGCGCACTGAATCGCGGCAGCAGCATCTCAACCGAATGAGTTGGGAAGCTCCATGATCGATCTTGCTGCCATCGACCTCGCCGCGCTGCTTCCCTTCATCCTGATCGGCTTTGCCGCGCAGCTCGTCGATGGCGCGCTCGGCATGGCGTTCGGCGTCATCTGCAACACCTTGCTGGTCGCGGTGCTCGGCGTGCCGCCCGCGACCGCCTCGGCACGCATCCATGTCGTCGAGATTTTCACCACCGGCGCGTCGGGGCTCAGCCATATGGTTCACCGCAACATCGACTGGCCGCTCTTTCTCCGCCTGCTGATCCCCGGCGTGATCGGCGGAGTCGCCGGCGCCTATCTGCTTACATCGCTCGACGCCGACGTCGTAAAGCCGTTCGTGCTCGGCTATCTCGTGCTCATCGGCCTCTGGCTGCTGATCCGCGGCCTCCTCTATCCGCCGAAAATCGCGAAGCCGAAAGTCGTCGCGCCGCTCGCGATCGTCGGCGGCTTCCTCGACGCCGCGGGAGGCGGGGGCTGGGGGCCGGTGGTGACGTCGAACCTGCTCGTTCAGGGCGGCGAGCCGCGCAAGATCGTCGGCACGGTGAACAGCGTCGAGTTTTTCCTGGCGCTCGCGGTGTCGGCGGCCTTCGTCTGGCAGATCGGGCTCGATGATATTCTGGGTCCGACGCTGGGCCTTATCGTCGGCGGCGTCGTCGCGGCGCCGGTTGGCGCGATGATGGCCAAGCGTTTTTCGCCCAAAGTCATGCTGATGCTGGTCGGCGTCGTGCTGACCGCGACGAGCGCGTTCGGGCTGTACCGGGCGCTGGTCTGATCGAACGGCGGGTTGCGACCGGTGGTTGCCCTCAACTTTATCGTCATCCCGGCGCAGGCCGGGATCTCACCCTATCGGTTTACCGCACCGGCGAGATCCCGGCCTGCGCCGGGATGACGGATAAGGAAAAGGCAGGAATCCACCCCAAAACCGCCGCTTGTCAATTCGCCGGTTTGGTCTCGTCGATCTTGTCGACCCATTCGGGATAGAAGCTCGGCTCGCGCGCCGACCAGCCCGGCGCCGTCGCGGCGGCTTCGCTGATCGACTGGAGCAGCGTCTTGCGCTTGTCGGGGTGCAGGTGCGGCAGCGACGCCGCGGCGCAAAAGGCGCCGGGCAGCCACGGCCGCGCGTGCGCGCCGAGCAGGCGTTCATAGAGAAAACGATAGGCGGAAAAGCCCGGCAGCCGGTCCTGGCCGAGATCGAACGCCGACACCGCGACGAGCGGCGCCATAAAGCCTTCGAGGGCGTCGAGCCCGCTGTCGTCGGGAATATGCGTGCGAATCTCGTCGAGCCGCTGATACACTTTGGCCTGGACGCGGATCGCGGTTTCCTCGACCAGGTCGCGCGACCAGCGGGCGATCGCGTCCTCGCGGTCGAGCCCGATGTCGAGCGACCGGCGAATATAGCGCTGGGTTCCCGCGGGAAAGCCCGCAAACTCCTTGATTTCCGAAAGGGACAGGTCGCCTGCGGCCGGTCCGGATCGCGTCGCCATGGTCATGCTCCCGCTCGGCGCCCGGGGAGCCATCCCCCCGGAGGCCTGCATCCAACAGTCTGCCACCAAAATCGTTAGCGGCAGGTTAACCATCGTGTCGGCGCGCGTTCAGCCGGTGCTGAGGCGTTGCGCGGCGCCGCAACCGGGCCTAATCCTCGTGCCCGAAACCATAAGACACGAGAGCCGCCATGTCGCACGCACCGCAGCCGGTCCTTTCCGCCACCGGCCTTTTCACCCCCGCTGAACGCATCTCCAACGAAGACCTTGTCGCCAGTTTTAACAATTATGTTGCACTGCACAACAGGAAAAATGCTGCGGCGATTGCGGCGGGCGAAATGGCCGCGCTGACCGAATCGAGCGTCGAGTTCATCGAAAAGGCGAGCGGTATCGGGTCGCGCTACGTCGTTGACAAGGCGGGCATCCTCGACCCCGACCATATGGCGCCGCGTCTGCCCGAACGCAGCAATGAAGAGCTGTCGATCATGGCCGAAATCGGCGTCGCGGCGGCGAAGGACGCGCTCGCACGGGCGCGCCGCGATGCAGGCGACGTCGATGCCGTGCTCTGCGCGGCGTCGAACATGCAACGCGCCTATCCCGCGATGGCGATCGAGATCCAGGACGCGCTCGGCATTGACGGTTTCGGATTCGACATGAATGTCGCCTGCTCGTCGGCGACATTCGGCATCCAGACCGCCGCCGACTATATCCGCGCGGGTCACGCCGGAAGCGTGCTCGTCGTGAACCCCGAAATCTGTTCGGGGCATCTGAACTGGCGCGACCGTGACAGCCATTTCATCTTCGGCGACGTCGCGACCGCGATCCTCGTCGAGGACAAGGCGGTCGCGCCCGACGGCCATTGGGACATCCTCGGCACAAAGTTGAAGACGGTCTTTTCCAACAATATCCGCAACAATTTCGGCTTCCTCAACCGCACGCATGGGGGGATCGACCAGTCGGGGCCGAAAACCGACAAGCTCTTCGTCCAGGAAGGGCGCAAGGTGTTCAAGGAGGTCGTGCCGATGGTCGCCAATATGATCGTTGAAGAGATGGCGAAGCTGGGGCTGGAAGGCAGCGACATGCGCCGCCTTTGGCTGCATCAGGCGAACACCAACATGAACCGGCTGATCGCACAGCGCGTGCTGGGCCACGAAGCGAGCGACGATGAGAGCCCGACGGTGCTCGACACCTATGGCAATACGTCGAGCGCGGGGTCGATCATCGCCTTCCACCTGAACCATGACGATATGGTCGCGGGCGACACCGGGCTGATCTGTTCGTTCGGGGCGGGATATAGCGCGGGGACGGTATTCGTTCGGAAGACGTGAGTCCGCCGTCTTTTGCGCCGTCACCCTGAACTTGTTTCAGGGTCCATGGCCCGACCTTGCCCCAAACGCAGCGCCGAACGAGAGCCCGGGCCGTGGATGCTGAAACAAGTTCAGCATGACGAAAATAAAATGCGGTGGTTCTACGGCACAAAGGTCGTGAACAGATAGATGGCGAACAGCATCAGGTGGATCACCCCCTGCAACACCGTGGTTCGCCCGTTCGCCAATGTCTGTGACGCGACGATCAGCGAGAGGAACAACAGCACCGTCGACTTCGCGTCGAGGCCGAGGCCGATCGGCAGGTCGATCGCGATCGACAGGATCGCCACCGCGGGGATGGTCAGTCCGATCGTCGCGAGCGCCGAACCGAGCGCGAGGTTGAGGCTCGTCTGGAGCCGGTCGGCCTTCGCCGCGCGCACCGCCGCCAGCCCTTCGGGCGCGAGGATCAGCGCCGCGATCAGCACGCCGAGCACGGCGGGCGGCGCGCCCCAGTCGGCGAGCAGGGCGCCGATGACCGGCGACAACGCCTTGGCGAGCAGCACGACCGCGAACAGGCTGGCGAGCAGCAGGGCGCCCGATGCGGCGGTGCGCCGGGCGTTCGGCGGCGCGGCGTGCGCATCGGCCTCGTCCTGCGCTTCGCCGTCGGGGAGAAAATAGTCGCGGTGGCGCACCGTCTGGATGAGCGCGAAGGTGCCATAAAGCACCAGCGACACCGCCGCGACGAAACCGAGCTGCGTCGCCGAATAAAAGGGTCCGGGCACGCTCGACGTGAAATTGGGCAGCACCAGCGTGACGATGGTGAGCACGGTCAGCGTCGCGAGCGCGGCGCCGATGCCGGTGCGCTGGAACCGCTGTTCATGGTGGCGGATCGCACCGCTCAAAAGGCACAGCCCCATCAGCAGGTTCAATATCACCATCACCGCCGCGAACACCGTGTCGCGCGCGAGCGTCTGCGCCTTGTCGGGCTCGGCCTGCATCAGCGTCAGGATCAGCCCGACCTCGATCACCGTCACCGCCAGCGCCAGGATCAGCGTGCCGAACGGCTCGCCGACGCGGTGCGCGATCACCTCGGCATGATGCACCGCCGCGACGACCGCGCCCGCGAGGATGACGGCGACGAACCATGGGCTGAGCGGCATCGCCAGGCTCGCCAGCGCCGCGACGAAGCCGATGATCGGCAACAGATCGTTGGTGCGGTCGGCGAGGCGGAGCTTGGCGGTCATCGGGCTGTTATTGCAGCGGCCTTCAGTTGTGGCCACCCCCAACCTCGTTACCCCAACCCCCATCGGTCATCCCGGCGAAGGCCGTGATGACGATTATAATCGGGGTTTGCTCTGATGCGACCGCACCGGCAATCCGGCCGCCGCCAGCCGCGCGTGCGCCTCGGCCACCGTCGCTTCGCCGAAGTGAAAGATGCTCGCCGCGAGCACCGCGCTCGCGCCCCCTTCGACGACCCCGGCGACCAGATGGTCGAGGTTGCCGACGCCGCCGCTCGCGATCACCGGCACGCTCACGGCATCGGCGATCGCGCGGGTGAGCGCGAGGTCGTAGCCGTCCTTCGTTCCGTCGCGATCCATGCTGGTGACGAGCAGCTCGCCCGCGCCGAGCGTCGCAAGCCGGATGGCGTGTTCGAGCGCGTCGATCCCCGTGGGCCTGCGTCCGCCGTGGGTGAAGATTTCCCAGCGGCCGTCCGCCACCTTTCTTGCATCGATGCTGCCCACCGCGCACTGGCTGCCGAAACGGTCGGCGATGTCGGCGACCAACTCAGGCCGCGCCACCGCGGCGCTGTTCACCGCCACCTTGTCGGCGCCCGCGAGCAGCAGCGCGCGCGCGTCGTCGGCGCTGCGCACCCCGCCGCCGACGGTGAGCGGCATGAAGCAGACCTCGGCGGTGCGGGCGACCGTGTCGAGCAGGGTGCCGCGCCCCTGGTGGCTGGCACTGATGTCGAGGAAGCACAGCTCGTCGGCGCCCGCCGCGTCATAGGCGCGCGCGGCCTCGACCGGATCGCCCGCGTCGCGCAGATCGACGAAATTGACGCCCTTGACGACGCGCCCGTCGGCGACGTCGAGGCAGGGGATGACGCGGACGCGGACGGTCATTGCCCTTTCCGCCTTCTCCGTGCCCCGGCGAAAGCCGGGGTCCAGGGCGCCACAAAGCCGACGTGGCGCAGTGGCGCCCTGGACCCCGGCTTTCGCCGGGGTGCAAAGGGGGAGCACCAATCGCTCATCCCCGCCCCGCCGCAATCGCTTCGGCCAGATCGAGCCGCCCGTCGTACAGCGCGCGCCCCGTAATCACCCCCTCGATACCGTCGGCGACATGGGGCCGCAGCGCATGGATGTCCTCGATCCCCGCAACCCCGCCGCTCGCAATCACCGGTATATCGACCGCCTGCGCGAGCGCCACCGTCGCCTCGACATTGCAGCCTTTCAGCAGCCCGTCGCGCCCGACGTCGGTGAAGAGCAGCGCCGAAACCCCCGCATCCTCGAAGCGGCGCGCGAGATCCTCGACGCGGACGTCGGAGACATCGGCCCAGCCCTCGGTCGCGACCATGCCCTCGCGGGCGTCGACGCCGACGACGATCCGGCCGGGCAGGTCGCGCGCGGCCGACTTCACGAACTCGGGGTCTTTCAGCGCCGCCGTGCCGATAATCACCCGCGCGACCCCCAGCGCCAGCCAGCGATCGACGCCCGCGCGGTCGCGGATGCCGCCGCCGACCTGCACCTTGCCCGGAAAGGCCGCGATGATGCTCTCGACCGCCGCGCCGTTGACGCTCGCGCCCGCAAAGGCGCCGTCGAGGTCGACGACATGCAGATGCGTCGCGCCCGCATCGGCAAAGGCGCGCGCCTGCGCCGCCGGATCGTCGCCATAGACGGTCGCGCGGTCCATATCGCCCTCGGCGAGCCGCACCACCTGTCCGCCTTTCAGGTCGATCGCGGGGAAGATGGTCAGGGTCATCGAATATCCTCCCTGTCGCGCAGCGATGGGGAGGTGGCAGCGCGAAGCGCTGACGGAGGGGCTATGGCGCTACCGTCGCGGCCCCTCCACCACTCGCTGCGCGAGCGGTCCCCGTTCCCATGGCTTCGCCACAGGGAGGATTTGACGGTTACGGACGCCATGCGAGAAATCTCTCTAATGTCGCAAGGCCATAGGCCTGGCTTTTTTCGGGGTGGAACTGGACGCCGATCATATTGTCGCGGCCGACGGCGGCGGTGAAAGGTCCGCCATGGCTGCTCGTCGCGAGCACGTCGGCGGCATCGGCGAAATGATAGCCGTGGAGAAAATAGGCCTCGCCCGCCGCGATCACCGGATGCGCCGCCACTGGCACAATGTCGTTCCAGCCCATGTGCGGGATGCGTAAGGCAGGCGCGGGATCGAACGCGCGCACGGTGCCGCCAATCCAGCCGAGACCCTTGTGCGTGCCATGCTCCTCGCCCGCATCGGCGAGCAATTGCATCCCGACGCAAATACCGAGGAAGGGCGCGCCTTCACCCCGCACCCGCCGCTCCATCGCCGCGATCAACCCGGGAATCGCCGACAACCCGTTCATGCAGGCGGCGAACGCGCCGACGCCGGGCAGCACGATCCGGTCGGCGCTGGCCACGACATCGGGATCGGCGGTAACGGCAACATTCTCCGCGCCCGCCGCGACGAGCGCATTATGCACCGAGCGAAGATTGCCCGCGCCATAGTCGATCAGGGCAATGGCGGTCATCGGCTGGTCCTACAGGACGCCCTTGGTGCTGGGGATCGCATCGCCCTTGCGCGGGTCGATCTCGACCGCCTGGCGCAGCGCGCGCGCGAGCGCCTTGTACATGCTTTCGGCGATATGATGGTTGTTCTCGCCATAGAGCGTTTCGATGTGCAGCGTGATGCCCGCGGTCTGCGCAAAGCTGTGAAACCAGTGCGGAAACATCTCGGTGTCCATCTCGCCGAGGCGTGGCTGCGAGAAGCCCGATTTGTAGACGCAGTGCGGGCGCCCCGAAATGTCGAGCACGCAGCGCGTCAGTGTCTCGTCCATCGGCGCGTGCGCCTCGCCGTAGCGCGCGATGCCGCGCTTGTCGCCGAGCGCCTTGGCGACCGCTTCGCCGAGCGCGAGCGCCGAATCCTCGACCGTGTGATGCTGGTCGATATGAAGGTCGCCCTTCACCGCCATCGAAATGTCGATCAGCGAGTGGCGCGACAATTGTTCGACCATATGGTCGAGGAAACCGATGCCCGTGGACACCGAATAATCGCCCGTCCCGTCGAGATTGACGGTGATCGCGATATCCGTTTCCTTGGTTGTGCGCTGGACGGTGGCGGTTCGCATGACATGCCCCTTAGACGCTATTTTTCGCGTTGCAAGGCGACTCTGTCCGCCTCTATCCCCCCTCGACCCCCCTTGACCAGCGCGCCCGGCCCGTCCATCCCCCTCGGCCATGAGTGACGACGTCCGCGACAGCCTGATTCCCTATGACGAAATCGTGCAGGATGCGCTGCGCGCGGTGGTCGGCCGCGTGTTGTCGCAGGTCGAGGGGACCGACAGCCTGCCCGGTGAGCATCATTTCTATATCACCTTCAAGACGCAGGCGCCTGGTGTCGACATTCCCGCGCATCTGGTCGCCAAGTTCCCCGACGAAATGACGATCGTGCTCCAGAACCGCTTCTGGGATCTGACCGTTGCCGAGGATCATTTCAGCGTCGGCCTGTCGTTCAACCAGACGCCGTCGACCCTGATCGTCCCCTATGCCGCGATCACCGCCTTCGTCGATCCGTCGGTCGATTTCGGCCTGCAGTTCCAGGTCAGCGACGACGGCGCCGCCGAGCCCGAACCGCATGACGAAGCCGATAATGATCGCCCCGAAGTATCGACCGAGGACGGGTCGAACGTCGTGACGGTGGACTTCGGCAAGAAAAGATAGCGACGTGGCCAGGCTGTGGCCGCCGACGCGCTTCTGGCAATTTTGGGCCCTTGCGGGCATGGTCGTGCTGACCGCCGCCTTCTGGTGGGGGGTCCAAGGTTATGCGCTGTTTGAAAGCGGCGCGCCGCGCGGGCAGATCGCCGACGGGCTGCTGCGCTTCAGCCTGCTTATCCTGACGCCGGCGCTGCTGCTCGTCTGGCTCGCTGCGGCGTGGCTGCGCCGCCGCGTCGGCGATTTGGGATATTGGCAGATGCTCGGCCTCGTCGCGATGATCTGGGCAGGGGCGGTGCTGGTGACGAGGATGCTCGCGGCATGAGGAGAGCACGAACCGAAAGCGACAGTATCGGCGCGATCGAGGTGCCCGCCGATGCCTATTGGGGCGCGCAGACCGAGCGCAGCCGCCACAATTTTGCTTTTCCCGCGCACGAACGCATGCCGATGCCCATCGTCCACGCGCTCGCGCGGATCAAGGGCGCGGCGGCGCGGGTCAATCGCGCGCACGGGCTGGACCGAACGCTCGCCGACGCCATTGCCGCCGCCGCCGATGCGGTGGCGGCGGGCGAGCATGACGATCAGTTCCCCCTCGCGATCTGGCAGACGGGCAGCGGCACCCAGTCGAACATGAACGTGAACGAGGTGATCGCGGGGATCGCCAACGAGGCGCTCGCGGGCACGCGCGGCGGCAAGGCCCCCGTCCATCCCAACGACCATGTCAACATGGGGCAATCGTCGAACGACAGCTTTCCGACCGCACTGCATGTCGCGGTCGCGGTCGAAACCACCGCGCGGCTGCTGCCCGCGCTCACGCGGCTGACCGACGCGCTCGACGCCAAGGCGCGGGCGTGGGGGGACATTGTCAAGATCGGCCGCACGCACCTGCAGGACGCGACCCCCCTGACCCTGGGCCAGGAGTTTTCGGGCTATGCCGCGCAGCTCATCGCCTGCCGCGCGCGGATCGAGGGCGCGCTGGCGCACAATATCTGCAAGCTCGCGCAGGGGGGCACTGCGGTCGGCACCGGATTGAACGCCCCCGCGGGCTTCGACGCCGCAATGGCCGAGGAGCTGTCCAAGGCCACCGGCATCGCCTTCGAGCCCGCACGCAACAAGTTCGAGGCGCTGGCGTCGAACGATGGCCTTGTCTTTTTCTCCGGCGCGCTCAACACGCTCGCGGTCGCGCTCACCAAGATCGCGAACGACATCCGCCTTTTGGGATCGGGCCCGCGCGCGGGGCTCGGCGAGCTCGACCTGCCCGCGAACGAGCCCGGCAGCTCGATCATGCCGGGCAAGGTCAACCCGACGCAGTGCGAGATGCTGACGATGGTGGCCGCGCAGGTCATCGGCAACCATCAGGCGGTCACCGTCGGCGGGCTTCAGGGGCATCTCGAACTCAATGTCTTCAAGCCGCTGATCGGCGCCAATGTGCTGCGCTCGATCGAGCTGCTCGCGATCGGCATGGCGGGCTTTACCGAGCATTGTGTCGCCGGGCTTCAACCCAATCGTGCGCGCATCGACGAACTGATGAACCGCTCGCTGATGCTCGTCACCGCGCTCGCCCCCGAAATCGGCTATGACAAGGCGGCGAAGATCGCGAAACACGCGCATGAGTCGGGCAGCACGCTTCGCGCGGCCGCGCTGGAGCTTGGTTATGTCGATGCCGCAACCTTCGACCGCCTCGTCGATCCGCGCACGATGCTCGGCCCGGAACCGGGGGGCGCCTCCGGGGATTAGGACAGGGGAAGGAGAGATGAAGATGCTCAGTCGGATCATTGGCGGCATGGTGGGCCGGTCGATCGGCCGCAAGCATGGCAATCACCCCATCGCCGGAACGATCATCGGTGCAGGCACGCTGATGGCTGCGCGGCGCCTGTTCCCGCAGCGCTACGCGGTGCTCGCCGCGACCGTCGCGGGCGCCTATCTCACCAAGAAATGGGCCGAACGCGCCGAAGCGCGCCGCGCGGCCGAGGCGGCGCATGCCGCCGATCCCGAACTCGCGAATGCGGGTGTGGTCGATAGCTATGCCGGGACCGCGACCCTGCCGACCGACGGGCAGGCGATGGGCGATGCGCTGCCGCCTGCGATCCCGCTCGATCCCGATGGGAAACGCCCAGCGATTCACTGAAAGCCGTCAAAAGCCGTGGAGTGGCTTTTCGTCCGTCATCCCGGCGAAGGCCGGGATCCCGCCGTCCCGGCCTGACGCTCTGGAGAGATTCCGGCCTTCGCCGGAATGGCGTTTCAAGGGTTGGTGCGTTCATCCCCCCGCCTGCCATTGCTTCACCGCCTCGACGGGCGAGACCAGCATCAATATGTTGAGCGTCAGATTGTCGCGGATCGCCCACAGCGTGAACAGCTCGAACGCCAGCGCCAGCACCGCCGTCGCCCACCAGCGCATCCGGCTCGCGGCGAGGAAGCCCGCGACCATGAACAGCGTGTCGCTCACCGAATTGAGCACCGAATCGCCCGAATAGCCGAACGCCATCGTGACTTCGCGGTAGCGATCGATGATCATCGGCGAGTTTTCGGCAATCTCCCACGCGCCCTCGATCCCGATCGCGATGGCGAGGGGCACCCACAGAGGCCGCAGCGGCATCAGCCAGCGCAGCACGCCATAGAAGATGAAGCCATGGATGATGTGGCTGAAACTGTACCAGTCCGAAATCTGCTGGCTGTTCTGGTTCGACTGCACCGTGCCGTGCCACAGGCTGACCGTGCCGCACGGGCAGATCGGCGGGCGGCCCATGACGAGCAGCACCGCCGCCAGCAGTGCGACCAGCGCCGCTGCCGCCAGCCAGCCCGTTCGCGAAATCCCCCCGTCCATCACGCCCCCATGTCCGCCGCTTGCCGCTTGACCGGCGTGCCCTCTCGCGCAATTAGCGCGCATGGCAGATAGCGTCCACCTCAACCGCCGCGGCGTGTTGTTCGTCCTTTCCTCGCCGTCGGGCGCGGGCAAGACCACCATTTCGCGCATGATGCTGGAGGCGGACGGGGACATCGCCCTCTCGATCTCCGCGACGACGCGCCCGCCGCGGCCGGGTGAGGTCGACGGCGTCCATTATCATTTCGTCGATACCGAAACCTTCAAGAAAATGGCCGCCGACGGCGCGTTTCTCGAATGGGCGCATGTGTTCGGCCACCGTTACGGCACGCCGCGCGCGCCGGTCGAAGCGATGCTCGCGGCGGGCAAGGACGTGCTCTTCGACATCGACTGGCAGGGCGCGCAGCAGCTTTATCAGGAAGCCGGTCCCGACGTGGTGCGCGTCTTCGTGCTGCCACCGACGATGGAGGAACTCGAACGGCGCCTGCGCGCGCGCAAGACCGACAGCGACGAAGTGATCGCCGCGCGCATGGCGCGCGCCGCGAACGAGATCAGCCACTGGGACGGCTATGACTATGTGCTCATCAACGACCATGTCGATGACTGCTACGGCGAAGTCATGGCAATCCTCCGCGCCGAACGGTTGAAGCGGCGGCGGCAGATCGGGCTGATCGGCTTTGCGCGCGACCTGATCCGGTCGGTGCCCGACGCGGACACGAAGCTGTAAATAGCCTACGCCATTGCGAGCGTAGCGAAGCAATCTCCAGCTATCGACTTTGCAACAAGGCCGATGGCTGGAGATTGCCGCGTCGCCCCGGATCAAGTCCGGGGCTCCTCGCAATGACGAAATTCAGACGGGCCTCGCCATCGTCGCTTCCAGCTCCGCCACCATCGCCGCGCGCAGCGGCTTCGCCTGCCCGTCGGTGCGACACACCACCACCGTGTCGCAGGTCGCGATGCAGCGGCCGTTCTGGAACATCGCCTGCACGATCGTCCAGCTCGAGGTGCCGATCCGCCCGATGCCGGTCGCGATCTCTACCGGATCGGGGAAATGGCCCTCGGCCAGATAGTTGATCTCGACCGCCGCCACCATCGTCCGCTCGTTCGCGGGGCGCTCGCCCAGCGGGCGCACCTGCCGGTTGAGCAGCACGCGGCCGCTTTCAAACAGCGCGGCAAAGGCCACATTGTTGAGGTGGCCGTTGATGTCCATATCCTGAAAGCGCGTCTGGAACTCGGCGCAGACGGGGTAGCTGGCGGGGTTCAGCCGCCAGCTTTCCGGTTTGGCCATATCAGCGCGGCCCCATGCGGATGCCGCCGTCGAGGCGGACGTCCTCGCCGTTGAAATAGCCATTCTCGATCATGCAGAGCGCCAGATGGGCATATTCGTCCGGCACGCCGAGCCGCTTCGGGTTGAGCACCGAGGCGCCCAGCGCGTCGCGGACATTCTGCGGCGCGCCCGCGAGTAGCGGGGTGTCGAAAATACCCGGCAGGATCGTGTTGACGCGGATATTCTCGCTCGCCAGGTCGCGCGCAATGGGGAGCGTCATGCCGACGACGCCGCCCTTCGATGCGGAGTAAGCCGCCTGGCCGATCTGGCCGTCTTCGGCCGCGACGCTCGCGGTGTTGACGATCGCGCCGCGCTCGCCGTCGGCCATCGGGTCGAGCGTCAGCATCCCCGCCGCCGACTTGGCGATGCAGCGGAAGGTGCCGACGAGGTTGATCTGGATGATCCAGTTGAACGCATCGAGCGGGAAATGCTTGATGCTGCCGTCTTCCTTGCTGCGGCTCGCGGTCTTGATCGCATTGCCGGTGCCCGCGCAATTGACGAGGATACGCTCCTGTCCGATCGCCGCGCGCGCCTTTTCAAAGGCGGCGTCGACGCTGGCGTCGTCGGTGACATTGCATTCGCAGAACACGCCGCCAAGTTCCTCGGCGATCGCTTTGCCCTTTTCTTCCTGCAAATCGAAGATCGCGACTTTCACGCCTTTGGCCGCGAGCGCGCGCGCGGTCGCGGCGCCAAGGCCCGATGCTCCGCCGGTGACGACGGCGGATATAGTGGAATCGAGTTTCATTGAGACATCCTTTCCATAAATAAGCGAGTGTTCCGGCGAACGCCGGAACCCAGGGCGTCAAGGCGCGACGCGGGCGCCATCCCGCCCTGGGCTCCTGCTTTCGCAGGAGCACGCCATAAAATTAGAGCCGCTCGACGATGGTGACATTGGCCTGCCCGCCGCCTTCGCACATCGTTTGCAGGCCATATTTGCCGCCCGTCGCGTCGAGCACGCCGAGCAGGGTCGCCATCAGCTTGGTGCCGCTGGCGCCGAGCGGGTGGCCGAGCGCGATCGCGCCGCCATGCTGGTTCAGACGCGCGTGATCGGCGCCGAGATATTTCATCCACGCAAGCGGCACCGGCGCGAACGCCTCGTTGACTTCATAGGCGTCGATGTCGTCGATGTTCATGCCGGCGCGCTTCAGTGCCTTTTCGGTCGCAAAGAGGGGTTCCTCGAGCATGATGACCGGGTCGCCCGCGGTCACCGAGACGTGGTGGATGCGCGCGCGCGGGGTCAAGCCGTGGTCTTTGAGCGCCTGTTCGGACACGATCAGCACCGCTGATGCGCCGTCGCAGATCTGGCTCGACGTCGCGGCGGTGATCGACCCGCCTTCCTGGAGCAGCTTGACCCCGGCGATCCCCTCCAGCGTCGCGTCGAAACGGATGCCCTCGTCGATCTTGTGCCATTCGCGGCCTTCGGGGGTATCGATCTCGACCGGCACGATCTCGCGCTCAAACCGGCCCGCTTCGGTCGCCGCCCTGGCGCGGCGGTGGCTTTCAAGCGCATAGGCGTCGAGGTCGTCCTTGGTGAAGCCATGCTTCTTGACGATCATTTCGGCGCCCATGAACTGGCTGAACATGATGCCGGGATATTTTTCGTCGAGCCGGGGCGATTTATAATTGCCCATGCCTTCCTTCATATAGAGCATCGCGGTCGAGCCCATCGGCACGCGCGTCATGCTCTCGATACCGCTGGCAAGGACGATGTCCTGCGTCCCCGACATCACCGCCTGCGCCGCGAACATCATCGCCTGCTGCGACGATCCGCACTGGCGGTCGATCGTCACCGCCGGAATCGAGTCGGGCAGGTTCGAGGCGAGGACGGCGTTGCGGCCCAAATCCATCGTCTGCTGCCCGCCCTGCGACACGCAGCCGGTGATGACGTCGTCGATCTTCGACGTGTCGAAATCATTGCGGTCGGCGATCGCATCGAACACCGCGGCGCCAAGATCGACCGGGTGGACGCCGGCAAGCTTGCCGCCGCGCTTGCCGCCGGCGGTGCGGACGGCGTCTACGATATAGGCTGTGGTCATTTGGGAGTTCCTTTCTTAGTCCCCCTCCCGCCGGCGGGAGGGGTTAGGGGTGGGCGCGAGCGGAGCGAGCATCCAAGGGTGAGTAGCCCACCCCGCTGCGACTAGGGAGCAAGCTCCCAAGTCTCGCTGCCCCTCCCGCTTGCGGGCGGGGAAATTACAGCTTCCGCCCGATCAATTCCTTCATGATCTCGTTGGTGCCGCCAAAGATGCGCGTCACGCGCGCCGCGCGCCAGGCGCGGGCGATCGGATATTCGTTCATATATCCCGCGCCGCCGAACAGCTGGAGGCATTTGTCCATCACCTCCCATTGCAGTTCGGTGTGCCACAGCTTTGCTGCGGCCCCCTCTTCGGGGGTCAGTTCCTTTTTCAGATGTCGCGCGAGCGCCCAGTCGAGATGCGCCCAGCCGACCTGCAATTTCGCCTTCAAATCGGCGAGCACGAAGCGGCTGTTCTGGAAATCGAGGATCGGCTTGCCGAACGCCTTGCGCTCGCGCGTATATTCGACCGTGTCGTCAAAGGCGCGCTGCGCCGATGCCTGCGCGCTGACCGCAATCGACAACCGTTCCTGCGGCAGTTCGCTCATCAGATAGATGAACCCCTGTCCCTCTTCGCCCAGGCAATTGGTGATCGGCACGCGCACGTCGTTGAAGAACAGCTCCGACGTGTCGGCCTCGTCCTGCCCGATCTTGTCGAGGTTGCGCCCGCGCTCAAACCCTTCGCGGTCGGCCTCGACGAGCACGATCGACACGCCCTTCCACGCGGGCTGGGCGTCGGGATCAGTCTTGACGCAGACCAGGATCAGGTCGGCGTTCTGGCCGTTGGTGATATAGGTTTTCGACCCGTTGATGACATAATGATTGCCATCCTTCTTTGCGGTCGTGCGCATCCCTTGCAGGTCGCTGCCGGTGCCCGGTTCGGTCATCGCGATCGCGGTGATCACCTCGCCCGACACCATCTTGGGCAGCCAGTGCTTCTTCTGCTCCTCGCTGCCATAGCGGACGATATAGTTGGTGACGATGTCCGACTGGAGCGAGAAGCCCGTCGTTACGCGGCCATAATAGGCGCTTTCCTCGTCGACGATCGCATTATAGCCGAAGTCGAGGCCGAGGCCGCCATATTCCTCGGGCACCGTCGGGCAGAGGAGGCCAAGCTCGCCCGCCTTGGGCCACAGGCTCTTGGGCACGATGCCATCCTCGGCCCATTGCGCCTGGTTGGGCGCGACTTCCTTTTCGAGGAACTGGCGCACCGTCGCGCGGAACGCTTCATGGTCTTCGGTATAGGCGGTGCGCGAGAGGCTATCGAGCGACATCTGGTTCCTTTCCCTTGGGCGCGGCCGAACGAAGCCGGGGAGTCGGCCGCATCTTTGATCGTCAAGAGACCTTACGTTTACGTCCACGTCAAGTAGAAATGCCGCTACGGCATGAAACTCTTTGCAGACCCTTCATCATCCGCAGGCGTCATTGCGAGCGGAGCGAAGCAATCTCCAGCTTGCGTAGCTCCCGGACGATGGCTGGAGATTGCTTCGTCGCTGCGCTCCTCGCAATGACGTCGGGGTTTCTTTATCTTAACGGGACAAGAGCCGACCAAGTCCGGCGTGGCGGGCGTGGAGCGGCGCCATCGCTGTGCCGCGATCTGCCGCATCGCGCTGAATAGCTTTGCAATCGCTGGGCACCCTCGCCCTCCCGCGCTATGACCCGGCCATGGTCCAACTCCTCCTCGACGCCCGCGCGCTGCTCGGCGAATCGCCCGTCTGGCACGCGCGCGAAGCGCGCCTTTATTGGGTCGATATCGAGGGCCGCAAAATCCACCGCACCGACCCGGCGACGGGAATCGACGAGGTGATGGAACTCGCCGAACAGGTCGGCTGCATCGCGCCGCGCGCAGAGGGCGGCCTTGTCGCCGCGCTCGAAAATGGCTGCGCGCTCATCGACGATTGGGGCACGGCGCCGAGGCCCTTCGGCCCCGCGGTGCTGGCCGACAAGCCGCACCAGCGCTTCAACGACGGCCGCGTCGATGCGGCAGGCCGCCTCTGGGTCGGCAGCCTGACGAGCGACAAGCCGAAGCGCGATGCGACGCTCTATCGCCTCGATCCCGACGGAACGCTGACCACGCTGTTTGACGGATTGATGACCAGCAACGGCGCGGCGTTCAGCCCCGACGGCCATATCTTTTATCATGCCGATACGCCGACGCACTGCATCCACGCCTATGACGTCGACCCTGCGACCGGCGCGCTGGGCGGCAAGCGGCTGTTACACCGATTTGCCGAGGGTCAGGGTCGCCCCGACGGCGCCGCGGTCGATGCCGAAGGTTGTTATTGGTCGGCGCTGTGGGACGGCTGGCGCGTCGTGCGCCTGTCGCCCGCGGGCGAATTGCTGCACACGGTCGAACTGCCGGTCCAGCGCCCGACGATGATCGCTTTTGGCGGAGCGGACCTCAAGACCGCCTTCGTCACCAGCGCGGGCAAGAATCTGACCGATGCGGAGCGCAAGGCCCAGCCGCACGCGGGGGGCGTCTTTACGTTCGCCGTAGAGGTGCCGGGGCTGGCGCAGGAAATGTTTGCCGCGTGACATATCCTCCCCATCGCAAGTCGATGGGGAGGATCGAAAAATCCCTGTTGCTGACCCGAAACTTGCGCATCGCTGTCATATCTGGTTAATCCACCTCGCGACATGGTTTCGTCCGAAACCTTTTCCACCGGGAGATTCCGAATATGCCGCAGAGCGCGCCCCGCCTTGCCCGCAAGCTGTCGATCATGCTTGCATCCACCGCGATGATCATGGGTTATAGCCAGATGAGCACCGCCATCGCCGCCGAACCCGCCGCCGCCAAAACCGTCCCCGCGGGCCAGAACCCGCTGCTGCAACCCTGGACCGGCCCCTATCAGGGGGTGCCGCCGTGGGACAAGCTCGACCCCGAACTTTTCCCCGACGCCTTTCAAAAGGCGATGGCCGAAGTGAAGGCCGAGGTGCAGGCGGTGATCGACAACCCCGCCGAACCGACCTTCGAAAACACTCACGTCCCGATGATGCTCGCGGGCGAGACGATGGAGCGCGTCTTCGCGATGTGGGGCGTGCAGACGTCGAACAAATCGAACGACCGTGTCGAGGAGATCGACGCCGAATGGAGCCCGAAGCTCACCACTTTCTACACCGAGCTGTTTCTGGAGCCGAAGCTCTTCGCGCGTTACAAGGCGGTGTATGACAAGCGCCATACGAGCGGGCTCGACGCGCAGCAGATCCGCATCGTCGAGCGCAGCTATGACGAAATGGTCCGCGACGGCGCCAACCTGTCGCCCGCCGACAAGGAAAAGCTGGTCGCGATCAATGCGAAGCTCGAAGGGCTCTTCTCGGCTTTCTCCTCGAAACTGCTCGGCGATGAGAAGCTCTATACCTTTGTCACCGACAAGGCCGAACTCGACGGGCTCGATCCGGCTTTCGTGGCGTCGCTCGCCGCCGCCGCGGAGGCCAATGGCCACGCCGGTCACTGGGCGATCAAGAACACGCGCTCGTCGGCGCAGCCGGTGCTGCAGAATGCGACCAACCGCAAATTGCGCGAAAAGGTCTGGCGCGCCTTCGTCGGCCGCGGCGACAATGGCGACGCCAACGACACCAACGCAACGATCGCCGAAATCCTGAAGCTGCGCCAGGAGCGCGCCGAGCTGCTCGGTTTCCCGACCCACGCGCATTACCGCATGGCCGACACCATGGCGAAGACGCCCGAAAATGCGATGGGCCTGATGATGAAGGTGTGGCCCGCCGCCGTCGCGCGCGTGAAAGAAGAGGTCGCCGACATGCAGGCGATCGCCGACGCCGAGGCGAAGGCGGGCAAGGGCCCGAAAATCACCATCGAGCCGTGGGATTACCGCTATTATGCGGAAAAGGTCCGCAAGGCGAAATATGACCTCGATGAAAGCGAGGTGAAGCCCTATCTCCAGCTCGACAAGCTGGTCGACGGCATGTTCTGGGCCGCGGGGCAGCTTTACGACCTCGGCTTCCGCGAGAATACGGGGCAGATTCCCGTTTTCGACCCCAAGGTCCGCACCTTCGAGGTCTATAACCTCAAGACAGGCGAAAATGTCGGCGTCTTCTATCTCGACAATTTCGCGCGCGACGGAAAGCGGTCGGGCGCGTGGATGACGACCTATCGCAGCCAGCAGTCGCTGGGCGGCGAGCGCAATGTGCTCGCGTCGAACAACAATAATTTTACCGAAGGCGCACAGGGCGAACCGACGCTCATCAGCATCGACGATGCGTCGACGCTGTTCCACGAATTCGGCCACGGCATCCATTATCTGCTCCAGCAGGTCAAATATCCGGCGCTTGCCGGGGTGCCGCGCGACTTCGTCGAATATCCGAGCCAGGTGAACGAGAATTGGCTGATGACCCCCGAAGTGCTGTCGAAATATGCGACGCACTATCGGACGGGCGAACCGATGCCGCAGGCGCTGGTCGACAAGATCCTCGCGAGCCAGAAGTTCAACCAGGGGTTCGAGACGGTCGAATATCTGGCGAGCGCGATCGTCGACATGAAGCTGCACAACCGCAAGACGCCGCCGACCGACGTCGACAGGTTCGAACGCGAGACGCTGGCCGAAATCGGGATGCCGAAGGAAATCGTCATGCGGCACCGCCTGCCGCAGTTCGGCCATCTGTTCAGCTCGGACGCCTATTCGGCGGGCTATTACTCCTATCTCTGGTCCGAAACGATGGACGCCGACACCTGGGCGGCGTTCACCGAAGCCGGGGGGCCGTGGGATCGGACGGTGGCCGACAGGTTCCGCACCATCCTGCTGATGACCGGCAACGAAACCGACCGCGCCGACGCCTATCGCGCCTTCCGCGGCCGCGATCCCGACGTCAAGGCGCTGCTCGAAAAACGCGGTTTCCCGACCGAATAAAGGGCAACGCAAAGGGGGGTCGTCAGGATCCCCCTTGTTTATGCTGCCGCCGCCCTGGAGTCGGCGGCAGCAGCGCCGTCAATGCACGCTCGATCATCTCGGCGGCCGCGTCGGCGCCAAAACTGGTCGCGTCGAGCGACAGTTCGAGCCACAGGCCGTCGACCATCGCGGTCAGCAGGATTGCCAGCCGTTCGGCATCGGCCGCCCCGCACGCAGCGAGCAGATCGGCCAGCCGCGCGCGATAGCCCGCATAACTGTCCGCATGGATCGCGGCCATGCGCGCGTCGCTCCGCGCCAAAGCCCAGAAAGCGGTCCACGCGCCGAGCAGTTCGGGATCGGTCACCGGCGCGCGGAAGCTGGCAGTGAGATAGGCCGAGAGCCGCGCGCGCGGATCGGCGCCCGCACCCTCGACTGCGGCGGCGAAAATCGCGTCCATCCGGTCGCTCGTCGCCTGATAGGTCGCGGCGACCAGATCGTCGATGCCCGCGAAATAGTGCCGCAGCAGCCCCGGCGAGACCCCGGCCCGCGCACAGATCGCGCGCACATTCGTCCCCGCCAGCCCATGTTCGGCCAGGCACGCCGCGGTCGCGTCGATCAGGGCCGCGCGGCGGGCGTCGGCGCTTTCGCGCGTAAAGGCTTGGCGAGCGGGCTGCATCTTGTTATACGTTTGTATAACAAGGAACGCACCATGGCAACTGCACCGCTTCACGATTCGCGCACCGACCCGCTCGACGGCTGGTCGCTCCCGGCGTGGACCTATAGCGACCCTGATTTCTACGCCGCCGAAATGAAACGGATTTTCCGCCCCAGCTGGCAAATCGTCTGTCACAACAGCGACATCCCGAATGTCGGCGACTGGCACAGCATCGATTATTGCGGCGAAAGCATCATCCTTGTGCGCGGCACCGATAGCATCGTGCGCGCCTTCACCAACGTCTGCCGCCACCGCGGATCACGGCTGGTCGATGGCGCCGCGGGCTGCGCGAAGAAACTCGTCTGCCCCTATCACGCCTGGACCTACGAGCTCGACGGCCGACTGACCGGTGTGCCCGATTCGGCGAGCTATCCAACGCTCGACAAGGGCAAGGCGGGGCTGGTGGCGGTCGAGGTCGAACAATGGCGGGGCTTCTGGTTCGTGCGGCTTGCCGATGACGGCGGCCCGTCGGTGGCGTCGATGATGGCGCCCTATGAAGCGATGGTCGAACCCTATCGGTTCGAGGAACTTGGCGCGCTCGGCCGCGTCACGCTGCGCCCGCGCGAGGTCAACTGGAAAAATGTCGGCGACAATTATTCGGACGGCCTCCACATCCCCGTCGCGCATCCGGGCCTGACCCGGCTTTTCGGCAAAAGCTATGGCGTCGAGGCCAAGGACAATGTCGATCGCATGTGGGGCGACCTGATCGACCGACCCTCGGCGAACTGGTCCGAACGCTTGTATCAGCGGCTGCTGCCGCCGATCCCGCACCTTCCCGCAGACAGGCAGCGCCACTGGCTCTATTTCAAGCTCTGGCCCAACGTCGCCTTCGACATCTATCCCGACCAGGTCGATTTCATGCAGTGGCTGCCGACCGGCCCGACAAGCTGCCTGATCCGCGAGATCAGCTATGTCCTGCCCGATGAGCGCCGCGAGATGAAGGCTGCGCGCTACCTCAACTGGCGCATCAACCGCCAGGTCAATGCCGAGGACACCGCGCTCATCACCCGCGTCCAGCAGGGGATGCAGTCGCAAAGCTTCTCGATGGGCCCGCTCAGCGACAAGGAAGTCTGCCTCCGGCATTTCTGTTCGCGGATGCGCGACATCATTCCCGAGGCACGCCTCGAACATGCGCCGCCAGCGGGGTGGAGCAAAAACTGACTTTTGATTCCCGTTCGTGTCGAGCGAAGTCGAGACACCGTGCGGGGCTGGGGGGCGTATCGACTAGGCTCGACGCGAACGGATGGGGTTTTCATGACGAAGCAATATGACGCGATCATCATCGGCGCAGGCCACAACGGCCTGGTCTGCGCCTTCTATCTCGCCAGGGCGGGGCTGAAGGTGCGCATCGTCGAGGCGCGCGATGTCGTCGGCGGCGCCGCGGTGACCGAGGAGTTCGCGCCGGGATTCCGCAACTCGGTCGCAAGCTACACGGTCAGCCTGCTCCAGCCCAAGGTCATCGCCGACATGCGCCTTGCCGATCATGGCTATCGCGTGATCGAGCGGCCGATCAGCAATTTCCTGCCGCAAGAGGATGGCGGATACCTCAAGCTCGGCGGCGGGCTGGAACGCACACAGGCCGAGTTCCGCAAGTTCAGCGCGCGCGATGCCGAAATGCTGCCGGCCTATTATGACGCGCTCGAAAATGTAGCCGAGCTGCTCCGCGACCTGGCGCTTCGCGTCCCGCCGAACGTCGGCGAGGGGCTGCGCACCTTGCTCGACGGTGCGCGGCAGGGGCGGCGCTTCGCGACCCTCAGCCTCGAACAGCAGCGCGACGTGCTCGACCTGTTCACCAAATCGGCAAGCGCGATGCTGGGCAGCTGGTTCGAAAGCGAGGCGGTCAAGGCCGCCTTCGGCTTCGACGCGGTGGTCGGCAATTATGCCAGCCCCGACACGCCGGGCAGCGCCTATGTCCTCCTCCACCACGTCTTTGGCGAGGTGAACGGCAAGAAGGGCGCGTGGGGTCACAGCGTCGGCGGCATGGGCAAGATCACCGAGATCATGGCGAAGGTCTGCCGCGATTTGGGCGTCGAGATCAGCCTCGAAAGTCCCGTCGCCAAGGTGCTCGTCGACGGGGGGAAAGCAGTCGGCGTCAAGCTTGTCGGCGGCGAGGAAATCGCCGCGGCGCGCGTGATCGCCAATGTCGGGCCAAAGCTGCTCTACGAACGCATGATGGACGCCGCCGACCTGCCGCAAGACTTCCAGCGCCGGATCAGGGGGTTCAAGGCAGGCAGCGGGACGTTCCGCATGAATGTCGCGCTGTCCGAACTGCCGCGCTTTACCTGCCTCCCCGAACCGGGCGAGCATCATCAGTCGGGCATCATCCTTGCCCCGACGCTCGATTATATGGACCGCGCCTTCCTCGACGCAAAGCAATATGGCTGGTCGAAGGCGCCGATCGTCGAAATGCTCATCCCCTCGACCGTCGACGACAGCCTCGCGCCCGAAGGCTGCCATGTCGCAAGCCTCTTCTGCCAGCAGTTCGCGCCCGAATTGCCGGACGGACGCGATTGGGACGATGAGGAGGAAGCCGCGGCCGACTGTATCATCGACACCGTCGAAAAACACGCACCGGGCTTCCGCGCGAGCATCATTGGCCAGACGCGCCTGTCGCCCAAGGGGCTCGAACGCAAGTTCGGCCTTGTCGGCGGCGACATCATGCACGGCAATATGAGCCTCGACCAGCTCTGGGCCGCGCGTCCGGTGCTCGGCAACGGCGGCTATCGCGGGCCGGTGAAGGGGCTGTATATGTGCGGCGCGGGCACGCACCCCGGCGGCGGCGTCACCGGCGCGCCGGGGCATAATGCGGCGCAGGTGATTCTACGCGACCGGGGGCTCTTCGCGCCCCGCTGGCGTTAGGGCCGGCGCCGACAGCATGGTCCACGCATAGAGCGGCAGCCCCGCCGCCATCAGGATGAGGCTCATCGCGCTGACGCCGATGCCCGCGCCCCACAGCGTCCAGACGGCATAGGCGAGGCCGATCAGCGCGACCGGGATCGCGACGCGCAGCCGCAGCGCCGCGGCGGCGCAGGCGAGATAGAGCCACAAGGTCACCGAGGTCGAGAGCACCGCCATGAAGGTGAACATCTCCGACGTCGACTTGCTGTTGTTGAGGATGACGCAGGCGGTGGCGATCGCGCTCGACAGCAGCAGCGCGGCGGCGGGCGTGCCGTGGCGATTCTCGCGGCCGAACCAGGCGGGAAGCAGCCCCTGCCGCGCGAGCGTCGCGGGCAGTTCGGCCTGGATCAGCGTCCAGCCGTTCAGCGTGCCGAGCGCACTGACCGCGGCGAAGGCGGCGATAAGCGCCGCGGGTCCGGCGCCCCACCAGGTTTCGACGAACAGCGAGAAGGGCGCTGCCGAGCGGGCAACCTCGTCTGCGGGCAGCATCAGCGCGATCGCCGAACAGACGATCAGATAGAGGATGCCGGTAGCGAGCGTGCCGATGATCGTCGCGCGGGGGATGGTGAGGGCGGGCTTATCCACCTTGTCGGCGGCGACGCTCGCCGATTCAAAGCCGAGCAGCGCCCACAAAGTCAGGATCGCCGACCCGCTCACCGCCGCGAGCGACAGCCCGTCGGCGGGGAAGGGGGTGAGCGCCACCGGCTCGCTACGGCCGAAGGCGATGGGGATCAGGACGATGACGGTGACGAGCGGGATCAGCTTGATGAGCAGGGTCGCGAGCTGAAACCGCCCCGCCGCGCGCGCGCCGCGCCAGTTGATCGCGGTGACGATCCAGATCAGCGCGATCGTCGACAGCGCCATATGCCGCCCCAGCGCGGGCACGAACAGGCTGAGAAAGCTCACCGCCGCGACCGCCAGCGTCACATTCGCGGTCCACACCGACACCCAATAGGCCCAGCCGATCATGAAACTGGGGATGCGGCCAAAGGCGCGCTCGACAAAGCCGGTTGGTCCCCCTGCGTCGGGGTGGGCGATCGTCAGCCGCGCGAGCACGAAAGCCAGCGCGAGCGCGCCGCCGATCGTGATCGCCCAGCCCGCGACGCCGTTCCAGCCAAAGGGCGCGAGGCTCGCGGGGAGCAGGAACACCCCGGAGCCGATCATATTGCCCATGACGAGCGCAATCGCCATCGAAAGGCCGAGCTTGCGGCGCGGCCTTTCGACGCGATTTTCGGGCGCGGTCACCCGGTCAGAAGTCCTTGCTGACCTTGATCCCGATCAGCCGCGGCCGGATGACATTGTCGTAAAAGACGCCGCCCGTGCTGCTGACCCCCTCGGGGTCGCCGCATATCGATTCGCCGCACTGGACCGCGCTGTTGATAACGCCGTTGCTGTTGAACAAATTGGTCGCAAAAGCCTCGGCGCTCCACCCCTCGCCCTTGACCCCGACGCTGAGGTCGGCGGTCGTATAGGCTTTGAAATTGCCGACGATGCCGTTCTCGAACGGCCGCAGGTCCGACCGCCGCTTGCCGACATGGTTGACCGCGAACTGGACGTGCGCGTCCATATCGCCGACCGGCCATTCGTAGCGCGCCACCGCATTGCCCTTGAATTTGGCGGTGACGGGCAGGCGGGAACCGCGGGGCGCAAGCGTTTGGTTCTCCTCGTTCGTCTGATCGATCGCGCCGCTTCCGTCGAGATCGACATCGACCGTACAGTCGAAATCGGGGTTGGCGATGCGGCAGAAATCGCGGCGGATCGTCGCGTCATTGTAACTGCCGCCAAGGCTGAGCGTGAAACCGCCCTGGCGGAAGTTCAAGTCCGCCTCGATCCCGCGAATGCGCGCGATGCCCGCATTGCGGATTTCGGTGAGGCCGTTGGCGCCGAGGAAGGAGAGCTGGATATTGTTCCAGTCCTCCTGATAGACGGCGCCGTTGAAGCGGACGGGGCCAAAGCTCGTTTTCCACCCGAACTCGTAATTGTCGAGCGTGTCGGGGCCATAGGGCGGCAAGGTGCCGCGACGGTTGATGCCGCCGGGGCGGAAACCGCGCGACCAGGTGGCGTAAACCAGCACGTCGTCGGTGACCTTGTAGGTCAGGTTGAGCTTGTGGATGAAATCGGTGTCGCTCGTGCTCTTGTCGAGATTGGTGCACGGCGTTCCCGAAATGATCGGCCCGGTGAAGCAGGCGGCTTCGCCGGTGCGGCTCGAATAGCCGGCCGAATAGCCGAAGAAACCGACCAGGCTGTTGTCGAACTTGTACACGCGCCCGCCACCGGTCAGCGTCAGCTTGTCGGTGATGTCGAAGCTGACTTCGCCGAACGCCGCATAGTCGCGGTCGATACGCAGCTGTTTGGTCAGCCAGATATTGCTGTCGGTGCCTGTGACGGTGATCGAATCGGCGATATCGTCGATGATGTAATTCTGTTCGATATTGTGCGATTGGCGCTGCCAGAACAGCCCGCCGATAAAGCGGATGCGCGCGTCGGCGGGGGAGGCGATGCGGACTTCGGCAAAGCTGCGCTTATAGCGATCGACCCCCTGAATATATTGGTTCGGGCTGACGAGATCGCCATTGTTGTCATAGAAATAGACGCCGTATCCATAGAGCGCGTCATAGAAATAGGCATAGTCCGAATAGTCGCTTTCGACCGTTGTTTTGCGCCGCAAATGCCCGCCCGTCGCGGTCAGATCCCAGCTGCCGATCTTGCCCTCGATCGTCAGCGCCGCCTGGATCCATTTGTCCTTGCTATATTCGGGGTTGTACTGGACCGTCTGCAGCTTGCGCGTCACCGCTGTCGAGCGTTCCTGGGCAAAGCTGCCATTGGCTTCCTGCACCTGTCCCATCAGCGTCGGGCGGATCGTCCAGTCGTCGTCGAGGTCGATGCCGAGCGCGAGGCGCGCGCCATAGGTGTCGACGTCATTATAATCCTTTTCGACGAGCGCCGCATTGTCCTGCGTGATGCCGCTGCTCGGATAGGTTCGGCTGCCCGCGATATTGTCGATATAGCCCGCATCGTGGCGATACCAGCCGACGAGGCGCAGCGCGGCGCGCTCGCCGAGCGGGGCGTTGACGAAACCTTCGGCGACGCCGCCGATTCCGCCGCGCGTGACGCTGTTGAGTTCGAGCCCCACCGAACCATAGGTGCCGCTGGTGTCGGGCTGGTTGGTGACCAGCTTGATCGTGCCCGCCATCGAGCTGGCGCCATAAAGCGTGCCCTGCGGCCCCGCGAGCGCCTCGACGCGCGCGAGATCATAGGCGTGGATGTCGAGCGCGCCCTGGATCGTTGTGATCGGCATTTCGTCCAGATAGGTGCCGACGGTCGGCAGCGACGCCGAATGGTTGGCATTCTCGCCCGACGCGACACCGCGGAAATAGACCTGGCTGAACCCCGGCGCGAGCGTCTGGATCGTCACCGAAGGCAGGAATTTGACGACGTCCTGAAACTCCTTGACCTGCAACTCGCCCAGCCGCTCGTTGCCGATCGCGGTGATCGCCAGCGGCACGTCCTGCAGATTTTCCTCGCGCTTCGACGCGGTGACGACGATGTCATTGTCGTCCTCCACCGTCGCCTGCTGCGCCAGCGCCGTGCCCGACGTGGCGAGGATCGTGCCGCCCAGCAGCATCGCGCTGCTCCGCGCCAGCATTTTCGACATATTCCGCATGAGACCCCCCTCGATGACATCGCTATGACAGGAGAATGACGCAGCGCAGTACAAGCGCAAGCCTAGTTCGTCGGTGCGCCCGGCCATTGGTCGAAAATGTCGCCGGATGTTGCCCAAAGGCAACGTTTCGTGCGGAAGGCGGGGGGAGAGTGGAGTTGAGCGCGGAAAAAATCAGACCTTTACCCAGTCGTCATCCCGGCGAAGGCCGGGATCTCACCCTATCGGTTTACCGCACCGGCGAGATCCCGGCCTTCGCCGGGATGACGAATATGGTTCGGGCGGGAATCCATCCATCTCCGCCACCGACGCCTATATCAAGCCCGTCGGAACCGCCGGATAGGCCGCCAGCACCGGCCCGAGAGCATCAGTCAGCGGTTCCAGCCACTCGGCATAAGGACGCCACTGATCGACGCCGTCGCGGTTGATCGGGCGCCGCACCTGTTCGCTCGATGCCGTCCGCACCGCGCGCGCATTGGCGTGGAAGTCCATGCAGCCCTCCTCGAACGGCTGGCCCAGGAAAGCGAGCATCGCACGCACTTCGGCCTCGGGATCGGCGAGCAGCGCTTCGTGGATCACGCGGTGGACGCGCCCCGGCTGCACCGTGTCGAGATGCGCCATCAACCGCACATAGTCGCGGTAATAGGCGCCCATGTCGGACAGGCGATAGCTGAACGCCTGTCCCTTCGCGAAATGCTGGCGAAAGTTCGACCAGCAGCAATCGAGCGGGTGGCGCCGCGCGTCGATGATCCTTGCATTGGGCAGGATCAGCCGGATGAGCGGGGCATAGAGCCAGTTGTTCGGCAGCTTGTCGATATAGAGCGGCCTGGCGGTCTTGCGCTGCACCGCGGTGCGGCGCAGGAAGGCGGCGCCCATTTCGGCGAGCTTGCCGGGCGATGCCTCGGCCAGCGCCGCGACCCAGTGGCGACCCTCGCCCTTCGCCTCGCGGCCAAGGCCGAGCGCGATCGCGGGGATGTCGGGCAGCTCCATCGTCCCCTCGATCGCCGAATGGCTCGCCAAAATCTGTTCGATCAATGTCGATCCCGCGCGCGGCATCCCCAGGATGAACACCGGATCGCCGCTGGGGTCGCCCTGTCCGGCGCGGTCGGCAAAGAAAGCGGCGGTGCAGGTCGCGATCGCCGCGTCGACGATCGCCGTCGTTTCGGCGGCGTCATATCCGAGCTGGCCCGCGCGGATCGCATTGCCCGCGGCATAATGGCGAAACGCCGCTGCATGGTCGCCCGCATCGTCATACGCCTTGCCGAGCGCGAAGTGCAGGTGCAGCCGATCGTCGTCGCGCTCCGCCCCGGCCGGATCGGCGGCGGCGAGCGCCGCCTCCATCGCCTGCCGGTCTGCTTCGCCAAAACGGATCGTCTTGAGATTGGCGAGGCTCCACCAGATTTCGCCCAGTCCCGGCTCGGCGTCGAGGCCGCGGCGATAGGCGGCGATGCTGTCGTCCTGCCGCCCCACGGTCTTGAGCATATGGCCATAGCTCATCCACAGCCTGGCGTGGCCGGGGAAGCGCTCGACCAGCTCGGCATAGAGCGCGATCGCTTCGTCATAACCGCCGATCCGGCCGAGCGCGGCGGCCTTGAGGTTCGCGTGCGCGGGATTGTCGGGGTCGCCCGCCAGCACCGCGTCGAGCGTTTCGACCGCCTCGGCATAGCGGTTCTGCTTGTAGAGCACGGTGGCCAGATTGGCGCGCGCCGCGCCGAACGCGGGCGCCAGTTCGAGCGCGCGCGTCAGCAGCTTTTCGGCGTCGCCATAGCGGCCGATCCGTCCCGCGACCTCGGCGAGCATCCGGATCGCCGCGACGTCGGTCGGGTCTTCTTTCAGCCGCGCGCGCAGCGCCGCCTCGGCGTCGGGAAGGCGGTTTTCGGCGAGCGCCAGCGCTGCGGCGATCATCGCCTCGTCATGCACCGCCGCGCCAACCGCCGCGAGCGCGGCGTCGGCGGCTTCGTCCGCGCGGCCGAGCCGACGCAGCGCCTCGGCCGCGATGCGGTGCGCCGCCGCCGATGTCGGAACCACCGCGACGATCGCGCGCGCCTGTTCGAGCGCCGCGCCGGGCTGGCCGTTCAGCAGTCGGCGGGCGTTGGCGAGCGCCTCATCGTGGGTGATCGTCGCCAATGCCGCGCCTCAGCCCGCCGCCCGCGCTTTGCCGATCGCCTGTCGCAGCACGTCATAACCGACCTGCCCCTGCAGCAGCTGGTCCCCGACGATCCATGTCGGCGTGGCGTTGAGCTGAAGCTGCGACGCGATCGCCATATTGCTGTCGATCTCGCGCTGGAACAGCGCCTCGTTCGCGGTCGCATCGGCGCTGCCGTCGGTGACGACGCCCGCACGCGCCGCCGCCGCCGCAATCGCCTCGGGATCGAGCGAGCTTGCCGCGAACATCGCATGGTGAAAGGCGTCATATTTGCCCTGTCGCGCCGCGGCGAGCGCCATGATCGCGGCGTCGCGGCTCTGCGGCGCGATGATCGGCAGTTCGCGGAACACGACCTTCAGGCGCTTGTCCTCGCGGATCAGCCGGTCGACGTCGGGCACGCTCGCGCGGCAGAAGCCGCAGGCATAGTCGGTAAAGACCACCAGCGTCACGTCGCCGTCGGCATTGCCCGCCCACGCCCCGGCGTAGGGCTTTTCGAGCGCCGGGCGCACCGCGTCGATGGCCTTGGCGATCTCGCGCCCGCGCTGCGCTTCCAGCGCTTCGGGGATGATCTGCGGGTTCGCCTTGATATAGTCGGCGACGACGGTTTCGACCTCGCTCTTGCTGAGCCCGCCGCCCATGCGCCCGCCGAGCCAGAAAGCCGTCGCGAGCAGCAGGACGCCGCCCCCGGCCAGCGCCCACCGGCGCATCGAACCGCTCTCCATACCCGTCCCCTTCAACGCCGACAGCCGCCCCGCCGACACGGTCGTTTCGCCCGCTGGTCTCGTCTCCGACGCCTTGATCAGCGGCGAGCGGTCATCGCCGTCCAGCGTGCTTGCTGTCGCCTTTGGTACGGGTTTCGCGATCACGGGAATTGCGGCATCGCCCGCAAAGAGCGGCAGGTCGGGTGCGGCGGGCGCCTTTGCTTCGGCCGCGGTCGCTTCGCGCGCGAGCAATTGTTCGAGCCCCGAGGGCGGCGGCGGCTCCGCGCGCGGTGCGGGGCGCAGCTTTTCGCTGCCCGCTTTGGCGATGTCCGCCACCCCGGCCTTTGCCTTGTCGGCGACCTCGCCCACCCCGCGTCCTGCTTTGCTCGACAGCTTCCGCGCCCTGTCGCCGAGCGCCATTTTCGCCCATGCGTCGCCGCTCGCCTTCGTCGCCGCACGGCCGACGCGTGCCGATCCGCGCCCCGCCGCCCGCGCGGCGCGCATGGCGGCGGCGGCCGTCCTGCGTGCAAACGCGTCGGCGCGCCGCGGGATTTCCATGGCTTCGACCCGCGCCGGAATATCGGCGCGCTCGCCGACACGAATCGTCCAGTCGGCAAAGGCTTCGGCGCCGCGTCGAATCCGCATCCAAAGCTTTGTCGCGCGCGTCCTGATCGCTTCGGGCTGCGCCAGCGGCGCGCGGCGCGGCGTCTCGGGTTTGTCATAGCGCGTCAGATCGATACCGAGCGGCGGTTCGTCCTTGGGCTTGGCAAGCCCCTCGCCGGGCAGCGGCGCGCTCGCGTCCGGCGTCGGCGCGGGGTCGCGCAGCCAGGGCTGATAATAATCGTCTTTTCTGTCCGTCACTTGTTGCCCTTGCGCATCGGTTGGGCGATGCGGTCCCCCGCTGGTTCGCGCGAGTCTAACGCCGTTTCCGCTCGCGTTCCACCTCGGCGCGAGCGACCAGCGAAATATCCTGTGCGCGGATCCAGTCGGGCGATCCCTGGGGCAGACCCTGCATCGCCAGTTCGGCATTACGCAGCGCCAGCGCCGGCTGTCTACCCTCGAGGTTATAGCGTTCGGCCGAGGCGAGCGCGGCGCGCGCCTGATCGCCCTTGTTCGCATAGACGATGCCCAGCTGATACCAGGCAAAGGGGTTCTGATTGTCGAGCGCGACCGCGGTTTTCAGAACCTTTTCCGCCTCGGCATAATGGGCGGGGTCCTCGGTCGCGATCAACGCATGGCCGAGCGTCGCGGCGATCAGCGGTTGCGCGCGCGACCTGGCCACCGCCTTGCGCAGCGCAGGAATCGCCTCGTCGGGGCGCCCCGATTCGAGCAGGATCTGGCCTTCGAGTTCGAGGAAATAGGGATCGTCGGGATCGGTGGCGAGCAATTTCTCGACCTCGGCCAGCGCCTTTTGCGGATAGGCGCTCTTGTGCCAGGCATAGGCGCGCGCATAGCGTGCCGGGATGCTGCCGTCGCTTTCGGGGAACTTGCGCAGCGTCCGTTCGGGTTCGGCCATATAACCCGACAGCTTGGCCTTGACGCGCTGGAACCGCTTTTCGATCGCGGGGTCGGCCGGCTTGTCCCAGGCCGGGTCGATGACATAGACTTCGCGCAGCGTCTGGATGCGGTCGCCCGACATCGGATGCGTCCGGCCATAGGCCTGATCGTCGTCCTGCTTGATGCCATAGCGAAACTCCAGATTCTGGAGCTTCTTGAAAAAGGCCAGGCTGCCGCGCCCGCTGATCCCCGCCTTCGACAGATATTGCGCGCCCGCCGCGTCGGCGGTCGATTCCTGCACGCGGCTGAAGGCGAGGAACTTGCCGAGCGCGGCCTGCTGCCCCGCCATCATGATACCCATGCCGGCCTCGCCGCCGCCCGCCGCGATCGCCGCGGCGCCGAGCAGCAGGCTGAGCAGCGAAATGCTCGTCGCGGCGCTCGCGCCGTCGTTGATGCGGATCGCGTGGCCGCCCATCACATGCCCCAGTTCGTGCGCGAGTACGCCCTGCACCTCTTCGGCGCTGTCGGCGGCCTCGATCAGTCCGCTGAAGACATAAATGTCCTGGCTTCCCGCGACGAAGGCGTTGATACTGCGGTCGCCGAGCAGGTGGACGCGGACCTGCCCCGGTTGCAGCCCCGCCGCGACGAGGAGTGGGTCCATCATGTCCTGGAACAGCGCCTCGGTCTCGGCATCGCGCAGGATCGACTGAGCGGCCGCGGGGCGCGCCGCGACGGCGATCATCGCGAGCAGCGTGAGCAGGATATGGAAAAGGGAGCGCAAGCCATGCGCCCCGGACGCGGACTGCGGCGGGAAAGCGGTCATCGCCGCCCTTCTTGCGCCGCGCGCCTGAACCTCGAGTGAAGCCATGGGGGCTTATTGGGGGGCAGCGCGCGCGGGCGCAAGCGCGTCGTGCGATTTCCGCGATGGGCCGCTGTACCGGGATGTTGTGACAATCCCTGCACCCCCGCGAAGGCAGGGCCCATCACCGGCCGGTCCAAAATCGAACCATCGGGAGATGGGGCCCCGCCTTCGCGGGGGCACACGGAAACTCAATCAGTGCAGCGCATCAATTGCCAAATGTGCGCTGCCACCAGCCACGGCGCGGCTCGCCGTCCGCTGTTTCGCTGGCCTCGCCCGCGTCAGCCGCAACCGGTTCCGCCTCGCTTGCGGTCGCCGGCTCGCTGCTCGCTTCGGCGGCAACGGCCTTTTTCGCCCGGCTCGCGCGCTTTTTGGGCGCGGGCTTGGTCGGTTCGGCTGCGGGCGCGGCGGCGACGGCTTCGGCGGATTCCGGCGCGGCTTCGGCAACAACCGCCCCCGCTTCGGCGGCCTCGACCGCAGCCTTGGACTTGCGCGGCGCGCGCTTGCGCTTCGGCTTTTCCCCGGCGGCCGGCGGTGCTTCTTCGGCAACGGGTTCGGCGGCCTCGACCGCCTCTACCGGCGCGGCCTCAGCCGCGACGACCGCCTCTTCGCTGGCGTCGGCCGTATCGGCCTTCTTGCGACCGCGTCCCCCACGGCGGCGACGCGGTTTGGCTTCGGCCTCCCCGGCGTCCACTGCGGGAGCCGCTTCGGCGACTTCGGCGGCTTCGGCCGGTGCGGTTTCGCTCGCGTCCGAATCGACAGCTTCGGCGGTGTCGCCATCCTCGCCGCTTTCACCGCCGATCTCATTGCCTTCCTCGTCGCGGCGGCCGCGACGGCCCCGGCGGCGGCGGCGGCGGCGCTTGCGGCCCTCTCCATCGCCTGGGCCTTCTTCGCGATCACGCGAACGCGGACGCTCTTCGGCCGCTTCCTCTTCGTCTTCATCCTCCTCTTCGGGGATGTCGTCCTCTTCATCCTCGATCGGTTCGATCGGGGCGAAGCTGCGGCGCTGGGTCGGCGGCGGACCGCCGACCTCGATCGCCATGCGCGCGCCCTCGGTTTCGCCGTCGGGCAGGATTTCGACGCTGACGCCGTAAAGCTCTTCGATTTCGTGCAGCTCGCGGCGCTTTTCGTTGAGGAGATAGAAGGTCGCCTCCTGGCTTGCGCGCAGCGTGATCTTGCTGCCCTTGCCGCGCGCGGCTTCTTCCTCGATCAGGCGCAGCGCGCTGAGTCCCGCCGACGACGCGGTGCGCACGAGCCCGGTGCCTTCGCAATGCGGGCACGGCCGCGTCGAGGCTTCGAGCACGCCGGTGCGCAGCCGCTGGCGGCTCATTTCCATCAGGCCAAAGCCCGAAATGCGGCCGACCTGGATCCGCGCGCGATCGTTCTTCAGCGCCTCCTTCATCGCGCGCTCGACCTTGCGGACGTTCGAGCCATGATCCATGTCGATGAAGTCGATGACGATCAGCCCGGCCATGTCGCGCAGGCGCAGCTGGCGCGCGATCTCGGCTGCCGCTTCCAGGTTGGTGTTGAGCGCGGTCTGCTCGATATTATGCTCGCGCGTCGAGCGGCCCGAGTTGATGTCGATCGACACCAGGGCCTCGGTCGGGTTGATCACCAGATAGCCGCCCGACTTCAGCTGCACGACCGGGTTGAGCATCCCGGCAAGCTGGTCCTCGACGCCATAGCGCTGATAGAGCGAGACCGGATCGGCATATTGTTTCACGCGCCGCGCGTGGCTCGGCATCAACAGCTTCATGAACTGCTTGGCCGCCTTGTACCCGTCGTCGCCCTCGACGAGCACTTCCTCGATGTCCTTGTGATAGATGTCGCGGATCGCGCGCTTGATGAGGTCGCTGTCCGAATGGATCAGCGCGGGCGCGCTCGACGCCAGCGTCTTTTCGCGAATCTCGTCCCACAGGCGGGCGAGATAGTCGAAGTCGCGCTTGATCTCGGTCTTGGTGCGGCTCATCCCCGCGGTGCGGACGATGCAACCCATCGTCGGTGGCAGGTTCATCTCGTCGATCATCGCCTTCAGCTTGCGGCGATCGGCGCCGTTCGAAATCTTGCGGCTGATCCCGCCGCCGTGCATCGTGTTGGGCATCAGCACGCAATAGCGGCCGGCGAGCGAAAGATAGGTAGTGAGCGCCGCGCCCTTGTTGCCGCGTTCTTCCTTGACGACCTGCACCAGCATCACCTGGCGGCGGCGGATGACGTCCTGGATCTTGTAGCGGCGGCGGAGCGACATGCGGCTTTCGCCGTCCTCGTCGTCGCCGCGGCGGCCGCGCCCGCGGCTCCGGCCGCCCTTGCGTCCGCTCGGCCCGCGGCGCTTGCGATCGCCGCGGCCATCCTTGTCCTCTTCGGCGCCCTCGTCACCCTCGCCATCGCCATTGTCGCCGTCGTCCTCGCTTTCGCCGATCGTTTCGGGCGCGGGAGCGTCGCCATTTTCGTCGTCATGCTCCTCGACGTCGGCGACATCGCCCTCCAGCTCGTCAAGATCGTCCTCGGCACGCTGCGCCGCGGCGGCGGCATGTTCGGCCTCTTCGCGGAGCAGCGCTTCGCGGTCTTCTTTCGGAATCTGGTAATAATCGGGGTGGATTTCGCTGAACGCCAGGAAACCGTGGCGATTGCCGCCATATTCGACGAACGCCGCCTGCAGCGACGGTTCGACGCGGGTGACCTTGGCCAGATAGATATTGCCCTTGAGCTGCTTGTGCTCGGCGGACTCGAAATCAAACTCCTCGATGCGGTTTCCCTTGGTGACGGCGACCCGGGTTTCTTCCCGGTGCCGCGCGTCGATCAACATGCGCGTGGTCATTGGTAACACTCCAAGCGCGCCGCGGCGCGCCATCAAAAAATCCCGCAGGCCCCCCTGGTGGAGGGCCGCGGCGGATAAGGGTGAAAGGAAAAAAATCGTTATTGCCGAAGGCGGCTTGCGTCCGGTCCTGGACGCGCATGCGGTCCTCCCGTCCGGCGAGCGGGGCAAAAGCGCCCGCGTCGGGATGGAAAGAGGGCATGGCAAGCCTCATGCGGCATCAACCTGTTACGGGGTGAGCGGGCGGGCAGGGCGGGCGATGAAGCGAACGCCCCGACTGTCCGGTCAACCGGGTGGACTGGCGGCAGGCGTGTCCGTTCCCGCATGTCCGGCGCCAAGGCGGCCATGTTCCGCGAGTTTCGCGGACCAGGCCTTCCCCTCAAAAGGCCGGACGGCACCGGAAAGAACGCCGTCAGTGATGGGGTGCTAGCATCGGCGCGCGCCGACGGCAACCACAACCGCCCCCAAAGATGGGATCGCCGTCCACCGTTGCAACAATGTCATGCGCGGCCGATGCCGCCTTGTGCCAAAAAAAAAGCGGTCACCGGATCGTCTTTAACACAGGATTCAGGCTTGTGAGCCGCCGAAATCGCGACCTTTTCGATTAAGCACTGGACCAACCGCCACGCCGGACGGCATAGACGCGCCATGAGCGTGTTCGCCCTTGTCGGCTTGATCATGACGCCGCCGATGACGGGTGCGGGTGTCGATCGTCCGCGAACCGAGTTTGGCGCCGTGGTTGCGTTTCGCGCGCAGCGGCCGACCCGGCGCTACAGCGTCACCGTGCCGATCGGCAAGCCGAAGCCTGCGGTGCCGCTGCCGCGGATCCAAGGGCCGGCTGACGAACGCCTGCCGCTGGTGGTGATCGACGCGGGGCATGGCGGGCACGATCCGGGCGCGATTTCGCCGCACAATAGTCGCCGCGAAAAGGACGTCACCCTGGCGATCGCGCGCGCGATCCGCGACGAGCTCGTCGCCTCGCGCCGCGTCCGCGTTGCCTTGACCCGCGACGATGACCGTTTCCTGGTGCTTGAGGAACGCTATGGCATCGCCCGGCGGCTGAAGGCCGACCTGTTCATTTCGGTCCACGCCGACGCCGCCGAGAACCGCGAGGCGCACGGCGCGTCGGTCTATACCCTGTCCGAAGTCGCCTCCGACCGCGAGGCGGCGCGGCTCGCGGCGCGCGAGAACAAGGCGAATATCCTCAACGGGGTCGATCTCGGCGCACATGGCGATGCCGTGTCGTCGATCCTCATCGACCTGACGCAGCGCGAAACGATGAACGCCTCGGCCGAGTTCGCCCGGCTGCTCCAGCGCGAGGCGTCGGACGAGGTGCCGTTCCGCACCACCGCGCACCGCTTCGCCTCCTTTGTCGTCCTGAAAGCGCCCGATACGCCGTCGGTGCTTTTCGAGACGGGTTTTCTCTCGAACAAGGACGACGCCGCATTCCTCGCCTCGGCATCGGGGCGCAGGAAGGTCGCGCGCGGCGTGCGCGAAGCGGTGCAGATCCATTTCGCGCGGCAGATTGCGGAAAGCGGGCGCTGATCGTCCGCAATCGTGGAGCTGGCCGAGCGGCGGCTTTGGGGTGGATTCCGGCCGATCCTCCCCCTCCCCGTTCCGGGGAGGAGCGCCGCGTCCGCAGCCGGTCGAAAGCCGGCGTCTGGCGAAATAAATATAGTCTTGACTAACATTTTTCCGGACGACAGTTTCATCCCTACCGAGGGAGGACGGCATGGCGTGGAGCAACTGGTCGGGCAGCGTCACCGCGCGCGCAGCGATCGCGCGCCCGCAAAGCGAGGATGAACTCGCGGCGCTGATCCGCGATGCGCACCGGCTGCGCGTCGTCGGGGCGGGGCACAGTTTCATGCCGCTGTGCGAATCGGACGAGCTGATCGTCAGCCTCGATGCCATGCCGGGCGAGCTTAGCGTCGCGCCCGACCGTCGCAGCGCGCGCATCCCTGCTGGCTGGAGCATCCGGCGGCTGACCGCGGCGCTTTGGGACCATGGCCTCGCGCTCGCCAATCAGGGCGACGTCAATCCGCAATCGCTCGCGGGCGCGATGGCGACGGGCACGCACGGCACCGGCGCCGACCTCGGCTCGCTGTCGAGCTTTGCGCGCGGTTTCCGCTTCGTCGATGCCGCGGGCGAGGCGCATTGGTGCGACGCCCAAACCAACGCCGATCTCTATCAGGCGCAGCGCCTGTCGCTCGGCCTGTTCGGCGTCGTTACCGAAATTGACGTCGCGGTCGTCCCGGCCTTTCACCTTGCCGAACGCATCGAAAAACGCCGCTGGGCCGAGGTGCGCGAAAGCTATGACGAGCTCGAACGTCAGCACCGCCACGTCGAATTCTGGTTCTTTCCGCACAGCGACCAGGTGATCCTGAAAACGCTCGACCCGTGCGACCCATGCGATCCGCCGCCGACGACGACCGACATGGAGGAGGCGACCTTCCGCCGCATCCTCAATGTGTCGGCGCGCCTGCCCTTCCTCACCCCCATGCTTCAGCGGCTGATGATGAAAAGCCCCATTTCGGGCCGCCGCCGCGGCCCGGCGCACGCCGTTTTTCCGTCCGACCGCACGATCCGTTTCGAGGAGATGGAATATGAAATGCCGCGCGCCACCGGGCTGGAGACGCTGGATGAGGTCGTCGGCTGGATTCGTAAAAAGCGCCTGCCCGTCGCCTTTCCCTTTGAATATCGTGTCGTCGCCGACGACGACATCTGGATGAGCCCGATGAATGCGGGGCCGGTGGCCGCCATTTCGATGCACCAATATGCGAAGATGCCGTGGCAAAATCTGTTCGCCGAGGCCGAGGCGATTTTTCGCGGCCATGGCGGCCGCCCGCACTGGGCCAAACGCCACAGCCTGACCCGCGCCGATGTCGCCGCCCTTTATCCGATGGCGCCGCGCTATATTGCGGTCCGCCGCGCCGCCGACCCGGCGGGCAAGTTTCTGAACCCCCATCTCGAAAGCCTCTTCGCATGACCAGCGACCGCATCCTCCACGACGCGCTGATCGGGCGGCAGGGAAGCCGCGCCGACCTCAACACCCCGGTGCTGATCCTCGACCGCGATGCGCTCGACCGCAACATCGCCCGCATGGCGGCGCTCACCAAGGCGGCGGGCGTCGCGCTCCGCCCCCACGCCAAGACGCACAAGAGCGTCGACATCGCGCGGCGCCAGCTCGACGCGGGCGCGGTCGGCGTCTGCTGCGCCAAGATCGGCGAGGCAGAGGTGCTGGCGGACAGCGGCATCACCGGCATCCTCATCACCTCGCCCGTCGCCGCGCCCGCCGCGATCCTGCGCCTCGCCGCGCTGGCGGCGCGCGCCGAGGGGCTGATGGCGGTTGTCGATCATCCCGCGGTTGCGCAGCGTCTGGACGCGGCGCTCGCGGCCGACGGCGCGCAGCTCGACGTCATCATCGACATCGATCCCGGCATCGCGCGCACCGGGGTCGCCTCGGCCGAAGCCGCGGTCGCGCTGGCGCGGACGATCGAGGCGCTGCCGACGCTGACCTATCGCGGCGTGCAATATTACTGCGGGTCGCAGCAGCATATCGAAAGCTATGCCGAACGCCGCGCCGCGATCGTCGAGCGGACGGACTATTTGCAGGGGGTCATCGCCGCGCTGGCGGATGCCGGTTTCGCGCCGCCGATCGTCACCGGGTCGGGCACCGGCACGCACCGCATCGACCTCGACCTCGGCGTCTTCACCGAGCTTCAGGCGGGCAGCTATGTCTTCATGGACAAGCAATATCTCGATTGCGAGCTGGCCGAGGGCGAGGCCGCGCCGTTCGAGATCGCGCTCGCGGTCGATGCGCGCGTCGTCAGCGCCAACCACAGCGGCCTCGTCACGATCGACGCGGGCTTCAAGTCGCTCTCGACCGACGGCGGCGTTGCGGTCGTGCGGCGCGGTGCGCCCGAATCCGCCTTTTTTGCCTTCATGGGCGACGAACATGCGGCGCTGATCGCCCCCGGCATCGGCGAGGCGCTGCTCCCCGGCGATCCGGTCAGCCTGACGGTTCCGCACTGCGACCCGACCGTCAATCTCTACGACCATTATCATGTCGTCGCGGGCGACACGCTGGTCGACATCTGGCCGGTCAGCGCGCGCGGCTGCGCCCGATGACCGCGATGACCGCGACGCCGCGGCCCGCCCCCAAACAGGCGCGCGCGCAGCAGACGCGCGACCGCCTGCTCGACGTCGCGGGAGGCTTGCTCGCCGAGGTCGGGCTGGAGCGGATTTCGACCAATTTGATCGCCGCGCGCGCGGGGGTCAGCCCGCCCGCGCTCTATCGCTATTTCGCCGACAAATATGCGGTGCTGGAGGCGCTGGGGCACCGGCTGATGGACCGGCAGAATGTGGTGCTCGATCGCTGGATCGGCCGTCACGCGCCCGCTGGGATCGCGGCGATGGCGGACCATATCGGCGACCTGCTCGCCGCGAATGCCGCGATAACGCGCGCCGAGCCGGGGGCCGCATGGATATTGCGCGCGCTCCATGCCTCGCCGCAGCTCATCCATGTGCGGCTCGAATCGCACCGCGCGGTGACCGACCGCCTCGCCGCCGCCTGCGCGCCGTATCTGCCGCACCTCGATCCGGCGATCCTCTGGGCGCGGCTGCGCCTCGCGGTCGAGATCGGCTTTGCCGCCGACGAAATGCTCCATGAGGAGGATCATATTGCCGCCGATCGGTTGTTCGCCGATGTCGCGGCGATGCTGCGCACCGCGCTCCTCGATCTCGATACCCCGCACCCTGCCGCAAGCACGCTTCCCTTTCGGCGATCCACGCTTTAGAGGCGGGGGCCTATGGCCGCCGACCGTTCGACCGATTTCCGCCTGCGCCTGCGCCGCGACAGCAACGCCGTCATCGCCTGGGTTCGCGAAATGTGGACGCGGCGCTGGTTCCGCTGGCTCGGCTATCTCGCGGCCGCGGGCCTGTTGGCGATCGCGCTTATCTGGGCGATCTTCGCGCGCGACCTTCCCTCGGTCGACCAGCTGCGCACCTATGAGCCGCCGCTGCCGACGATGGTGCGCGACGGCGAGGGCAAGCCGGTCCACAGCTATGCGCGCGAACGCCGCGTCCAGCTCGACTATAGCGAATATCCGCCGTTGCTCGTGCGCGCCTTCCTCGCGGCGGAGGACAAGACCTTCTTCAGCCATGGCGGGATCGATTATCCGGGCATCGTATCGGCGATCATCACCAACCTGTCGAACAGCGGGCGCCCGGTCGGCGCTTCGACGATCACCCAGCAGGTCGCGAAGAATCTGCTGCTTACCAACGAGCTCAGCTATCGCCGCAAGATTCGCGAGGCGATCCTTGCGATGCGGATCGAGGATGCGCTGACCAAGGAGCAGATTCTCGAACTTTATCTCAACGAAATCCCGCTCGGTCGGCGCAGCTTCGGCGTCCAGGCGGCGAGCCGCGCCTATTTCGACAAGGATGTCGACGAACTGGCGCTGCACGAAATGGCGTTCCTCGCCATCCTGCCCAAGGCGCCCGAACGCTATGGCCGCGCGCGGTTCGAGCGCGACGCGATCGCCCGGCGCAACTTCGTGCTCGGCGCGATGGAGGATAATGGCTGGATCACCGCGGCGCAGCGCGACGCCGCGCGCGCCATGCCGCTCGGCCTCACGACCAGCGGCAACCGCGCCGTGGCGCAGGTCGGCGGCTATTATATGGAAGAGGTGCGACGCCAGCTGATCGCCGAGTTCGGCGAAACCGCCGAAGACGGGCCGCACAGCGTCTATGCCGGCGGCCTGTGGGTGCGCACGCCCTATGACGGCAAGATGCAGGTCGCGGCGACGCGCGCGCTGCGCAAGGGCCTGCAACGCTATGACGCGGGCAAGGGCTGGTCGGGGCCGATCGCGAGGATCGAGGCCGACGAGCAGTGGCAGAGCCGCCTCGCGTCGAGCTTCATCGGCATCGACTATGACAATTGGCGCGTCGCGGCGGTGCTCTCGAAGAGTGGGGGCGCGGCGCGTATCGGCTTTGCCGATGGCGACACCGGCACGCTCCCCGCGAGCGCCGCGACGATGGGTTATCGCCGCACGGGCGGCAGCGCCTTTTCGGCGCTGCGTCCGGGCGATCTGATCGTCGTCAAATCGACCGGCGGCAACAACTATGCCTTGCGCAACATCCCCGAAGTGTCGGGCGGCATGGTCGTTGAAAGTCCGCATTCGGGGCGCATCTATGCGATGCAGGGCGGCTTCGACGTCCGCCTGTCACCTTTCAACCGCGCAACGCAGGCGGAGCGCCAGCCGGGTTCGACGATCAAGCCCTTCGTTTACGCCGCGGCGCTCGACAATGGCATGACCCCGGCGACGATGATCGTCGACGGGCCCTTCTGTGTCTATCAGGGCGCGCGTTTCGGCAACAAATGTTTCCGCAACTTCGGGGGCGCCGGCGGGTCGGGCGAACATACGATGCGCTGGGGGCTTGAACAGTCGCGCAACCTGATGACGGTGCGGGCGGCGAGCCAGATCGGCATGGAGCCTGTCGTCGAAATGATCGCCCGGATGGGCATCGGCCAGCACGAACCCTATCTCTCGACCGCGCTCGGCGCCGGATCGACGACGGTGGAAAAGATGACCAATGCCTATGCCATGCTTGCGAACCACGGTCGCGAGCTCAAACCGCGCGTCATCGACTATGCGCAGGACCGCCGCGGAAAGGTCATCTTTCCCCGGAACTGGAAACCGTGCGACGGTTGCAACATGAAGGATTGGGATGGCCGTCCGATGCCGCGTTTCGCGCGCTCGGGGCGGCAACTGATGGATCCGATGACCGCCTATCAGGTCGTCCACATGCTTGAAGGTGTCGTCCAGCGCGGCACGGCAGTGCGGCTGCGCGACCTCGATGTGCCGCTGTTCGGCAAGACGGGCACGACCTCTGGCCCGAACGACGTCTGGTTCGTCGGCGGCACGCCCGACGTCGTCGCGGGCATGTATATTGGTTTCGACCAGCCGCGCAGCATGGGCGGCTATGCCCAGGGCAGCAGCTATGCGGCGCCGATTTTCAAGGACTTCGCGCTCGAAGCGCTTGCCGATCGCCAGCCGATTCCCTTTGCCGCGCCCAAGGGGATACGGATGGTCCGCATCGACCGTCGGTCGGGACGCCGCGTCTATGGCAGCTGGCCGGGGACCGATCCGCTCGCGGCAATCATCTGGGAAGCGTTCAAGCCCGAAAGCGAGCCCCGGCGCACGATCCGCGAAGATGAAATCAAGCCGCCCAAGACCCCGCAGCGACAGGACGCGCCCGTCGAGCAGCGGCCCGCGCGCCGCAGCGACAGCGAGTTCCTGGAGGATCGCGGCGGCATCATCTGACGCTGCGCGCCTTCTTTCGACCTGCCTTTTCTTGACGGCCGCAAAGCCCTAAGGCCGGGGTCGACATTTTTCAGGAGCCAAGAACATGCGCGCCGAAGCGCAGGATCATATCGACAAGATTACCGCCGCCCTCGCGCTGCTGCGCCGCTTTCTCGACTGGGATCGCGCGGTGCGCCGTCTCGACGAACTCAATGCCAAGGTCGAAGACCCGACGCTGTGGGATAATCCCAAGGCGGCGCAGGAGGTCATGCGTGAACGCCGCCGCCTCGATGAGGCGATTACCGCGACGCGCGCGATCGAGCGCGAATGCGCCGACACCGCCGAACTGATCGAACTGGCCGAGATGGAGGGCGACGAGGCGATGGTCGATGAGGCCGTCGCCAGCCTCGCCGCGCTCGCCGCGCGCGCCGAGGAGGACAAGGTAAAGGCGCTGCTCGCGGGCGAGGCCGACGGCAACGACTGCTATATCGAAGTGCATGCAGGCGCGGGGGGCACCGAAAGCCAGGACTGGGCCGAAATGCTCCAGCGTATGTATATGCGCTGGGCCGAAAAGCGCGGGCTGAAGGTTGAGCTGATCGAATATCAGGCGGGTGAACAGGCGGGCATCAAATCGGCGACGATGCTCGTGAAGGGCGAAAATGCCTATGGCTATGCCAAGACCGAAAGCGGCGTCCACCGCCTCGTCCGCATCTCGCCCTACGACAGCTCGGCGCGCCGCCACACCAGCTTTTCGAGCGTCTGGGTCTATCCGGTGATCGACGACAATATCGAGATAGAGATCAACGAGAGCGACCTCAAGATCGACACCTATCGCGCTTCGGGCGCGGGCGGGCAGCATGTCAACACGACCGATTCGGCGGTGCGCATCACGCACATCCCGACGGGTATCGTCGTCGCCAGCCAGAACGACCGTTCGCAGCACAAGAATCGCGCGACCGCGATGGGGATGCTGAAAGCGCGGATGTACGAGGCCGAGCTGCAAAAGCGCGAGGCCGCGGCGTCGGGCGAATATCAGGCGAAGACCGAGATCGGCTGGGGCCACCAGATACGCTCCTATGTGCTGCAACCCTATCAGCTGGTGAAGGATCTCAGAACCGGTGTCACCTCGACCGCGCCCGGCGACGTGCTCGACGGCGCGCTCGATCCCTTCATGGCGGCGGCGCTGTCGCAGAAGGTGACGGGCGAAAAGGTCGACGTCGAGGATATCGACTGATGCGGCGCGGCGCCCTCGCTGCGCTGGCGCTGCTGCCGCTGCTCGGCGGCTGCGACGGCCCGTGGAGCGAGGACAGCAGCCGCATCGAAACCGCGCGCGACTTTCCGCCCGCCGACCGCCCCGTCGCGCCGACCGTCTCGACCAAATGGTCGACCGAGGAAGCGCGCGACCGCGTCAACGAGGCCGAGGATGTCATGGACTCGGCCGACGTCCGCCCCGGCATGACCGTCGCCGACATCGGCGCGGGCGACGGCTATTATACCGTGCGCCTCGCGCAGCGCGTCGGCGCCGCGGGGCGCGTGCTGGCGCAGGACATCATCCCGGAGGTGATCGAGCGGCTCGCCGATCGCGTCGCGCGCGAACGGCTCGACAATGTCTCGCTCAAACTCGGCGCGGTCGATGATCCGCGCCTGCCGGCGGCCAGCTTCGACCGCGTGTTCATGGTCCATATGTATCACGAGATCGGCGAACCCTATGCCTTCCTCTGGCGGCTGCGCCCCGCGCTGCGCGAGGGCGGACATGTGATCGTCGTCGACGGCGACCGTCCGATCGCGCAGCATGGCACACCCTTCCGCCTGCTCGTCTGCGAGTTCGAGGCGGTGGGCTACAAGCTCGTCTCCTATGACGACAAGCAGCATGCCGGCGGCTATCTCGCGCGCTTCGTCCCCGAAGGCGAGCGCCCCGCGCCCGATGCGATCCAGGTCTGCGACAATCCGTGAGCGATCAATAAACGATCAGCCGGTCCTCTGCCGCGAGCGCGGCGAGAAAGCTGACGACCCCGCCCGCCCTGATTCCGCCGACGATGCGGTCTGCGGTCAGGTCGGCGAGCGCAAGCCCCGATTGGCACACGATGATCTCGACCCCGCTCGCCAGCGCCTCGTCGATCAGTTCGCCCAGCCCCGGCAGCCCCGCGGCGCGGCGCGCGCCGTCGCCCGCAAAGCCCGCGGGCGCACGCAGCATCGCGGCGGCGTCGCTCTGCAGGAACAGGCGCGCGTTTTGCCCCAGCGCGGCGGCGGCGATCGCGGTCTCCAGCGCCGCGCAAAAGCGCCGCCCCTCGGCCGCCGCGACGATGATGTTCAGTCCCGGCATATCGGGCACTCCGGCTCCTTCGCGACCGCCACCTCGCGCCAGCGCCGGTCGAGCATGTCGATGATCGCCAGCCGCCCGGCGAGCGGCGTCCCCCAGCCCGCCAGCGCGCGCACCACTTCCAGCGCCGCCATCGTCCCCACCATCCCCGCGAGCGCGCCCATCACGCCCTGCTCGGCGCAGTTGATTCCCGGCCGGTCGGGATCGTCGCCGACCAGGCAGGCATAGCAGGGACTCGCGGCGCGCCACCCCTCGTAAAGCGCGACCTGCCCCTCGAACGCGCCGATGGCCGCCGAGAGCAGGGGGATTTGCAGCGCCACCGACGCACGGTTGACCGCCAGTCGCGTAGCGAAATTGTCGCAGCCGTCGAGGATCAGGCTCGCGCCCGCCAGCAGCGCCGCGGCGTTGACCGCGTCCAGCCGTTCGGCGGCCGCAATGGCCTCGACATGGGGATTGATCCGCCGCGCCGCATCGGCCGCGACCGCCGCCTTCGATGCGCCGATGTCGGCGTCGGTGAACAGGGGTTGGCGCTGCAGGTTCGACAGCTCGACGACATCATGGTCGATGATCGTCAGCCGCCCGACCCCTGCGGCGGCCAGATAGGTGATCGCGGGACAACCGATCCCGCCCGCGCCGACGATCGCGACATGGCTCCCCTTCAGCTTCGCCTGTCCCGCGCCGCCGAACGCGGGCAGGACGATCTGGCGGGCGTAACGGTCGAGTTCGGCGTCGGACAACAAGCCTATTCGCCCGGCCGCCGCATCCTGATCGCGGAGAGCGAGGCGAGTTTTGCCCGCGTGCCGGTCCCTTCTTCCTCTTCCTCGGTGCCGCCACTCGCAACGCCCGTCGATCCGAACCCGCCCGCGCCGCGCGCGGTGTCGTCCAGCCTGTCGACCTCGGCAAAGGCCGCGCGCTGAACGGGCGCGGGCACGAGCTGCGCGATGCGGTCGCCGCGCCTGATCTCGAAAGGCTCGTCGCTCAGGTTGGCGAGGATCACCTTCACTTCGCCGCGATAGTCGCTGTCGATGGTCCCCGGCGTGTTGAGGCAGGTGATGCCATGCTTGAGCGCCAGCCCCGAGCGCGGCCGCACCTGCACCTCATATCCCGGCGGGATCGCCATCGCGAACCCCGTCGCGACCGCGTGGCGCGTGCCGGGGCGGATCGTCAGCGTTTCGGCCGCGACGACATCCATCCCCGCCGCGCCGCCCGACGCATAGGCGGGCAGGGGCAGGCCGCCGCCGTTCGGCAGGCGCTGGATCGCGATTTCAATCGCGGTCGAGTGGGGCGCGTTGTTCGAGCTCATCGGCGATCTTTTCCATCAATTTGCGGGCGACGGCGGCTTTGGGCAGCCGGTCCCAGCTGTCTACCCCGTCTTTGCTAACGATATGCACCCGATTGCTTTCGCCGCCCATGGGGTCGGCCGACACATCGTTGGCGACGATCCAGTCGCACCCCTTGCGTGCCAGCTTTGCCTCGGCGTGCGCGATGACATCGTTGGTTTCGGCGGCAAAGCCGATCAGCAGCGGCGGGCGTTCGGGCGACTTCGCGACGCTTGCCAATATGTCGGGATTTTCGGCGAGCGCGAGCGGCGGCACGGCGCCGCTGCCGTCCTTCTTGATCTTTTGTTCCGCGGGGTCGGCCGCCCGCCAGTCGGCGACGGCAGCAACCATGATCGCGGCGTCGACGGGCAGGCCCTGCCGCACTTCGTCGGCCATTTCGCGCGCCGTCTCGACGTCGACGCGGATCACCCCCGGGGGCGTCGGCAGCGGCACCGGCCCGGCGATCAGCAGCACCTCGGCCCCCGCATTGGCGGCGGCGGCGGCGATCGCAAAGCCCTGCTTGCCGCTCGACCGGTTGGCGATATAGCGCACGGGGTCGATCGGCTCGTGCGTCGGCCCCGCAGTCACGAGGATGCGGCGGCCGTGGAGCGGGCGGTGGTTCGCGGGCGCGAAATCGGGTTGCCCCGACAGGATCGACGGCGCGGGCGCGTTCGCCAGCGCCGCCTCGATCGCCGCGAAAATGGCGTCGGGTTCGGGCAGGCGGCCGGGGCCATATTCGCCGCACGCCATCTCGCCCTCGTCGGGCTCCATCACCGTCACCCCGTCGCCGCGCAGCGTGGCGACATTGCGCTGCGTCGCGGGGTGCAGCCACATCCGCACATTCATCGCGGGCGCGGCGAGCACCGGCTTGTCGGTCGCGAGCAGCAACGTCGTCGCCAGATCGTCGGCGATACCGCCCGCCATTTTGGCGAGCAGATCGGCGGTTGCGGGCGCGACGACGACCAGGTCGGCCTCGCGGCTCAGCTGGATATGCCCCATCTCGACCTCGTCCTTCAGGTCGAACAGGTCAGTGTAAACCTTGTATTCGGACAGCGCGGCGAGAGTCAACGGCGTGACGAATTGTGCGCCCGCTCGCGTGAGGACGCAGCGAACGACATAGCCCGCCTTGCGAAGCACGCGGACAAGCTCGATGCTTTTATATGCGGCAATGCCGCCGCCGACGATGAGCAGGATGCGGGGCTGGGTCATCAGGTCAGAACCCCGTGGTCAGCATGTCGAGCGCGCCCATGATCGCATAATGCTCCGCTTCAAGATTGGCGACCGGGCGTTGCAGACGCTCGAACGGAATCGCAAAGATCAGATGCGTCGCCATTACCAATGTTTGGCCGTTGACCGTCAAGAGCGGGTTTAGCCGCGGGATTGGTTCGACTTTCGCGGTCGGCATCAGCGGCACGACGACGCGCGACGCCAGATGATCGAGCACGTCGGCCTGGCAATCGAGAAGCAGCCCGCGACCGGGAGCACCGGGGTAGACGTCGTATCGCGCCATTCAGAGCTGCCGATACTCGTCATAGGGCATTCCGTTTTCCCGAATATAGTCGTTCCAGCTTTCGATCGCGGCACGGTTTTCCTTTTTCCAGACCAACTCGCGAGCCTTCTTCACCTCGGCTGCCAACCCCGACTGGCAGGCCTCGCTGACGTTGATGCCCAGCTTTCGCGCTTCCTCGACCAGCTCGGCGTTCAGCGACACATTGGTCGGCTTTTTGGGGCCTTCAAATCGCGCCGGACGGTTCATCCCCATTCTCCTTGCGCATAACATATGCGCATTGGATTTCCGATTCAACCCAGCCAGTTCAGCGCCGCGGCACCCGCCGCCGCGCCGACCAGCGCGGTCAGCGCGTAACGCCACCAGACGCGCCGCTCGCCGCGCTCCCACATCAAGGGAATGTCGGGCAGCGGCGGCGCGGGCGGCGCGGCGCCCTTGCGCGGCAATTGTTCGTCGAGGCGGCGGATGATGTCGGGGATCAGCGCCAGCGTCCGGCCCTGCTCGCGCAGCCCGTCGGCGAGCGCGGCTTCGGGGCCCAGCTCGTCGCGGATCCATTCCTTCACGAACGGTCCCGACACGTCCCACATGTTGATTTTGGGATTCAGCATCGTCGCGACGCCCTCGACCATCACCATCGTTTTCTGGAGCAAGAGAAGGTGCGGCTGCGTCTGCATGTCGAAATCGCGCGTGATCGCGAACAGCCCGTCGAGCATCTGCCCGACGCTGAGCTCGCTCACCGGCTTGCCGCGCATCGGCTCGCCGACCGCGCGCAGCGCCGTCGCGAACTCCTCGACATTGTGGTAATCGGGCACATATTGCGCCTCGAAATGAATCTCGGCGACGCGGCGGTAATTGCCCGTCGTCAGCCCATAGAGGATTTCGGCCAGCCAGTAGCGCGCCTGCCGGTTGATTCGCCCCATGATGCCGAAATCGACGGCGGCGATCGTCCCGTCGGCCTTTACGAACAAATTGCCCTGGTGCATGTCGGCGTGGAAAAAGCCTTCCGCAATCGCCTGCCGCAGAAAGGCGTGGACCAGGTTTGCCGCCAGCTTCTCCATGTCGTGCCCGGCGGCGACCAGCGCGTCGCGGTGCGAAATCTTGATGCCGTCGATCCAGCTCATCGTCATCACGCGGCTGTTGGTGCGGTCCCAGTCGATCGCGGGCACTTCATATTCGGGCACCGCCGCCATCGCGTCGGACAATTCCGAAGCCGAGGCCGCCTCGCGCCGCAGGTCGAGTTCGCGCAAGGTCCAGCGGCGGAAATTGGCGATCACCTGCCGCGGGCGCAGCCGCGACGCCTCGCCGCCGAAGGCTTCGAGATGCGCAGCCGCCCATTCATAGGTTTCGATGTCGCGCGCGAACTGTTTGTCGATGCCGGGGCGGCGGATCTTGACCGCGACGCGGCGCCCGTCGGTGGTGACCGCGCGGTGGACCTGCGCGATCGACGCCGATCCGACGGGATCGGGGTCGAAATCGCTAAAGAGGCTTTCGAGCGGCGCCTCGAAGGTCGCCTCGATCTCCTGCCGGATGCGCGCAAAGCCGACGGGGGGCAGCGCGTCCTGCAGGGTGAGCAGGTTGCGCGCGGCGTCCTCGCCGACCAGGTCGGGCCGCGTCGCCAGCGTCTGGCCCAGCTTCACCGCGGCGGGGCCGATCGCCTGAAAGGCGGCGGCATAGTCGGGAGTTTTCGGCTGGATCGTGCCGAGCCGCGCGATCCGGCACAGCCGCTTGACGCCGGGCGGGGTCGCCGGTGCCGTCTCGATCCCGCGCAGCGCGCCGTGGCGCGCGAGGATACGGCCCCATTTCAGCAGACGGGCAATATGGGTGACAGGACGGGTCATCCTGTCTCCCCTCCCGCTTGCGGGAGGGGCTGGGGGTGGGCAGCGACGGCGCGGATGGTCCGCCCCGCTGCGCCCCGGATCAAGTCGGGGGCTCGCTGCCCCTCCCGCACGCGGGAGGGGATAAATAGCGGAGTCACCCTCACGCCTTCCACCCGCTGTGAATCGCGACCAGCCCGCCCAGGATCGGTTCGACCCTGACCGCAGTGAAACCCGCCTCACCGATGATCCGGGCAAACTCGGGCATTGGCGGAAAGCGGCGGATCGATTCGATCAGGTAACGATAGCTGTCCTCGTCGCCCGCGATCAGCTTGCCGAGCTTCGGCACCAGATGGTGCGAATAGGCGTCATAGGCCCGTGCGAACCCCGGCCACTCGTTTGTCGAAAACTCCAGGCAGAAAAAGCGTCCGCCAAAGCGCAGCACGCGGTGCGCTTCGCTGAGCGCCGCAGGGATGTCGGTGACGTTGCGGATGCCGAAAGCGATCGTATAGGCGTCGAAAAAGCGGTCGGGAAAGGTCAGCTTTTCGGCATTTTGTTCGGACCAGACCAGGCTGTCGATGCCGCGCGCCGCCGCGCGCTCCATCCCGACGCCCAGCATATCGGGGTTGATGTCGGCCACCGTGATGCTCGCGCCCGACGGTTCCATGCGGAACGCGATGTCGCCCGTGCCGCCCGCCATGTCGAGGATCGCCTCGCCCGCGCGCGGCTTGACGCGGCGCACGAAGCGGTCCTTCCACAAACGGTGCATCCCGCCCGACATCGCGTCGTTCATGATGTCATATTTGCGCGCGACGCGGCTGAACACCTCGCCGACCATCGCGGTCTTCGCGCCCGCGGGAACCTGCTCATAGCCAAAGCTGACGGTATCGGGAGTGGCCATCGTTTGCGCGCCTTTCGCGGGGGAGATCATCGGTTGCGTCGGCCTTTAGCCGGGCCTTGCCGCGCGCGCAAATGGCGCGTAGCCCGATGCGCGATATGCCCGAACTTCCTGAAGTCGAAACCACCGTGCGCGGCCTCGCGCCCTTTCTCGAGGGGCAAAGGCTGGCGGCCGTCACCACCTTTCGCCCCGACCTGCGCCGCCCCTTTCCCGCCGACCTCGCGCAGCGCCTCACCGGCGCCACCGTGACCGCTCTGTCGCGCCGCGCCAAATATGGCATCGTTTCGACCGACCGCGACGATCATATGATCTTTCACCTCGGCATGTCGGGGCGCTGGCGGACCGAGGGGGGCGAGCCGGGCAGGCACGACCATCTGCTTCTCGAAACCGCGGCGGGGCACCGGCTCTTTCTCCACGACCCGCGGCGCTTCGGCTCGGTCGATCTGGTCGCGGGCGATCCGCTGGCGGCGTTCGCGGCGTTCGTGATGCTCGGCCCCGAACCGCTGTCGGACGCGTTCGACGCCGCCCATCTGGTGCGCGCCTTCGCGGGGCGACGCGCGCCCGTGAAGGCGATGCTGCTCGACCAGACTATCGTCGCGGGGCTCGGCAACATCTATGTTTGCGAGGCGCTCAACATGGCGCGCATCTCGCCGCTGAAGCCCGCCGCCGACGTGCCTAAAGCCAGAATCGGCGCGCTCGTGCCCGCGATCAAGACGGTGCTCGCCGCCGCGATCGCCGCGGGCGGTTCGACGCTGCGCGATTTTTTGAGCCCCGAGGGCGACCTTGGCTATTTCGCAAAGGATTGGCGCGTCTATGGCCGCGAGGGCGATCGTTGCGAATGCGGCGGCGCGATCGTGCGCGTCGTGCAGTCGGGGCGCTCGACCTTTTACTGCCGCAAATGCCAGCGTTGAGCCCGGATATTGCCGCAAGGCATTGACCAAATCGCCTGTCATCGCTATGCGCGCACCCTTCGAGCAGGGTCCGGTCGTCCGGAACCGGCCACATCCGGACATTGATTCGCTGCTCCGCGCGCGATTCGGCTGCTCCGATGCGGCTGCGCTCCGACCATGTTGACCGTTTGAGATTAGAGGATTTTATGGCCAATACGCCGCAGGCAAAGAAGCGCATCCGCCGCAACCAGGCGCGCGCCGTCGTGAACAAGAATCGCGTTTCGCGCATCCGCACGCTCGTCAAGAAGGTCGAAGCCGCCGTCGCCACGGGCGACAAGGACGCCGCCGCGACCGCGCTGAAGGCGGCGCAGCCCGAAATGGCGCGCGGCGTTGCCAAGGGCGTCCTCCACAAGAACACGGTCGCACGCAAATATGCGCGCCTGACCAAGAGCGTGAACGCGATCGCCTGATCTCACTTGTCCCGAAAGGGAACAAAAAGGACTCGTCGGCTTCTTGCCTGCGGGTCCTTTTTTGCGTGCTTTATTGTGACGTCGCGATGGCAATAGTGTTGCAGCGCGGTAAGTGGCGGATTTTCGGCGATTCGTTGGAATTGCCTCCGCATGCGTCATGTAAGCATATGAAATTAATGAAAAAAAACGCTCATTAACGCGATTCCGCGAGCGGGGGCGAGTCAAGATTTTTATTTCAGTATTTTTACATGAGCGCCCCTTGATCGACTCGGCGCGCCTTGCCTAGACAGGTGCGTCGTCGGCCTTCGCCGGCGGCCGCCACATCGACATGATTCGCATCCTTTCGGGCCGCTTGTCCCGGACAGTTGACCTGTGCCCGGCGCAGGCGACGAATCGGCGCGTGGCGGCTGCCCGATACCGGCGCGAGGGGACCAGGGGGCGGCACGGCGTGACAGAGAGCGGCAATCGGCATGAGCAAGATGCAAAAGGTGGAGCAGTGAACGGCGATGCCGCGGCGCTCTGGCCGCGCGTCGCCGAGGGCCTGCGCCGCGACCTTGGCGCCCGCACCTTCGATCATTGGCTGAAGCCCGTGCGCTTCGCCGATTATTGCGCGCTGTCGGGCGTTGTGACGCTCGAGACCGCGAGCCGCTTTTCGGCGAACTGGATCAACGAGCGCTTCGGCGACCGGCTCGAACTCGCGTGGCGGCAGCAACTGCCCTCGGTGCGCGGCGTCAGCGTGCGCGGCGGTGCGGCAGCGGCCGAGCGCGCCGCGACGCTGGCTTCGGCGCCGCTCCCCGCTTTCGATGCGGCGCCCGCCGCCGCGACCAATCCCGCGCTGCTCGGTTTCGACCCGCGCCTGTCGTTCGATCGCTTCGTCGTCGCGCGCTCGAACATTCTGGCCGCCAACGCCGCGCGCCGCATGGCGATGGTCGAGCGGCCGCAGTTCAACCCCCTCTATCTCTGCTCGGGCACCGGGCAGGGCAAGACACATCTTTTGCAAGCGATCGCGCAGGATTATGCCGCATCGCACCCGACCGCGACGATCATCCTGATGTCGGCCGAAAAGTTCATGCTCGAGTTCGTCGGCGCGATGCGCAGCGGCGACATGATGGCGTTCAAGGCGCGGCTGCGCGCCGCCGACCTGTTGCTGCTCGACGATCTGCAATTCGTGATCGGCAAGAATTCGACGCAGGAGGAACTGCTCCACACGATCGACGATCTGATGACCACGCAGCGCCGCCTCGTCGTCACCGCCGACCGTCCGCCGGCGATGCTCGACGGGGTCGAGGCGCGGTTGCTCTCGCGCCTGTCGGGCGGCCTTGTCGCCGATATCGAGGCGCCCGAGGACGATCTGCGCGAACGCATCATCCGCCAGCGGCTCGCCGCGATGCCGATGGTTGAGGTGCCGGGCGACGTCGTCACCTGGCTGGTCAGGCATTTCACGCGCAATATCCGCGAGCTCGAAGGCGCGCTCAACAAACTCCTTGCCTATGCTGCGCTCACCGGTGCGCGCATTGACCTCGCCCTCGCCGAGGACCGGCTCGCCGAAAATGTCCGCTCGGCGCGTCCGCGCATCACGATCGACGAGATCCAGCGCGCGGTGTGCGCGCACTACCGGCTCGACAAGTCGGAGATGAGCTCGAAGCGCCGCGTCCGCGCGGTCGCTCGCCCGCGCCAGGTTGCCATGTATCTGGCCAAGGAACTGACGCCGCGCTCCTACCCCGAAATCGGCCGCCGTTTCGGCGGGCGCGATCATTCGACGGTGATCCACGCGGTGCGCACGGTAGAGGCGCTGCGCGTCGCCGACAGCGAACTCGACGCCGAAATCGCCGCGATCCGGCGCAGTCTCAACAGCTGATCCACAGGCCTGTCCCGGGGTTGTCCGCGGGGTTATCCACAACGCACGGCGGTCGCAGCCGATGGCCGCTCTGGCGTGCGGAGCGGTCGGCGCGGCCCCGGCGCAATCCGTCCAAAGGCCAGGAAAGGTCAGCCTTGTGCGGCGGCCGATTGGCTGCTCGCGGCGCGCAGGTCGCGCGATTGACGCTCCCGTTCCCACGCCGGGCGGCGAGCGCATTGTCCACATTTTGAAAGAGCCGGGATGAAGGCTGGCGCAGCCGGGCCATGTAGGACAGCTTTTTTGTGGCCGGTGTGGGGGTGGGGAGCGGACGTTCGCCTTATTGTTGTACCCCGGCGAAAGCCGGGGCCCAGGGCGCCCAGGAGCAGGCGTTGGCTTATCCCGCTCTGGACCCCGGCTTTCGCCGGGGTACGGCAACGATCGGTCGCTTCCAGACCTTTGTCATCCCGGACTTGATCCGGGATCCACGGCGGCGCTGAAGTCATGGACCCCGGATCGCGTCCGGGGTGACGATGAAAGAGAAGCCCGCCGTTCCGCGGCCCCCGCGCTACTCCTCGACCCGCCCCTCGAACTTCTCGATCACCCAATCCTCGGCCTGCGCGCCGCCGATCCATTCCTGCATGTGCGGATGGCTGATCACCGCCTGCGCATAGGGCAGGGCAAAGCGCGGCAGCGGGATCGAGTAAGTGATGAAGCGCGTTACCACCGGCGCGAACATCATGTCCGCCGCCGACCAGTCGCCGAACAGATAATCGCCTTTGCCGCCGAAGCGCGCGCGCGCCTCGGCCCAGATCTGCAGGATGCGGATCACGTCGGCCTGCACCTCGGGGGTCAGCTCGGCGGCGGGATAGATGCGGCGGATGTTCATGCTGTGCTCGCGGCGCAGCGCCGCAAAGCTCGAGTGCATTTCGGCGGCCATCGATCGCGCCATGGCGCGCGCCGCCATATCCTCGGGCCAATATCCGCGCGTGCCGCCGGTCTTTTCGTTGAGATAGTCGATGATCGCCAGGCTGTCCCACACGACGATGTCGGCGCCGTCCCACAGGATCGGCACCTTGCCCCCCGACGGCGCGAACTCGTCGCCCTCGCGCCGCCGGCTCCATTCCTCATTATAGAGGGGGACGGTGACCTCCTCGAACGGCAGGCCGCTGTGCTTGGCGGCGAGCCAGCCGCGCAGGCTCCAGCTCGAATAGGCCTTGTTGCCGATGAAGAGTTTCATGCCAATCCTCCTCCCTCTCCCTTGACGGGGGCGACGGGTCGTCCGTGTCCCCGGCACGGACTTGGATTGCCGGGGGCAATCCAACCCGTCGCCGGTTGCGCAGACTTGCCAGCTTGCTGGCTAGTCGAAGCTGGGAGAGGGTGATGCGAGCCCGTGGCTCGCGCGGCCCGGCGGGCCGCTTCCCCCTCTCCAGGTTACGGTAGCGGACAAGTCCGCAACCTTCACCATCCTCTCCCGCAAGGGGAGAGGATCGTCTATAATTCCACCGCCTCCAGCACCGCGGTGCGCAGCTCGGCGATCCCCATGCCCTTTTCGCTGCTCGTCGCGATCACTTCGGGGTGCGCGGCGGGGTGCCCCCGCGCCTCCGCCTCGGTCGCCGCATGGACGTCGGCGAGCGCGCTCGCCTTCACCTTGTCGGCCTTGGTCAGCACGAGGCGATAGCTCACCGCCGCTGTGTCGAGCATTTCGAGCACCTCGCGGTCGACGTCCTTGATGCCGTGGCGGCTGTCGATCAGCACCAGCGTGCGTTTCAAGACCTGCCGCCCGCGAAGATAATCGTTGATGAGGAAGCGCCATTTTCTGACGACATCTTTCGGCGCCTTGGCAAAACCATAGCCGGGCATGTCGACGAGCCGGAACACCAGCGGCTCGCCCACGTCGAAATAGTTGAGCTCCTGCGTCCGTCCCGGCGTGACCGAGGTGCGCGCGAGGCCGTTGCGGTTCGTCAGCGCGTTGAGCAGCGACGATTTGCCGACGTTCGACCGGCCCGCAAAGGCAATTTCGGGCACGCTGGGCACAGGCAGATGTTCGAGCGCGGGTGCCGATTTCAGAAAGGCGATCGGCCCTGCAAACAGCTTGCGCGCGCGCTCAGCTCGTTCGGGATCCGCGCCGGGTTCGAGTTCGATCTCGTTCACTTCGCCGGCGCCGCCTTCAACGCCGGGAACTTGCGATACATCCACTGCTGCTGCCCGATCGACAGGATATTGTTGGTGATCCAGTAGAGGAGCAGGCCCGCGGCGAACGGCGCCATGATGAACATGAACAGCCAGGGCATGATCTCGAACACCTGCGCCTGCACCGGGTCGGCGGGGGCGGGGTTCAGGCGGAACTGGAGCCACATCGTCACGCCCAGGATCACCGCGAGCAGCCCGATCGCGAGGATCGACGGCGGGGTGAAGGGGAGCAGGCCAAAGAGATTGAGGATGTGCAGCGGGTCGGGCGCCGACAGATCCTTGATCCACAGGATGAACGGCTGGTGCCGCATCTCGATCGCCAGCATCAGCACCTTGTACAGCGCATAGAAGATGGGGATCTGGATCAGGATCGGCAGACAGCCCGCGAGCGGATTGATCTTCTCGTCCTTATAGAGCTTCATCAACTCCTGCTGCATCCTGGGCTTGTCGTCCTTGTAGCGGTCCTGCAGCGCCTTCATCTTCGGCTGGACGACGCGCATCTGCGCCATCGACGAAAACTGCCGGTTGGCGATCGGGAACATCAGCAGGCGGATGATCAAGGTCAGCGCCATGATCGCGAGGCCGAAATTGCCGAGCTGCAGGAACAGCCAGTGGAGCAGCTTGAAGATCGGCACCTCGAAAAATTCGAACCAGCCCCAGTCGATCGCGTTCGACAGGCGGGTGATGCCCTGGTCGTTCTGATAGGTCTCCAGAATCTCCACTTCCTTCGCGCCGGCGAAGATACGGCTGGTCGCCGTCAGCTGCTGCCCCGGCGCGACCTCAGTAAAGTCACGCGCGAAAAGCGTCTGGTAATTGTTCGCGGCGGGCGAACTGATCGCCGCGGTCACGCGCTCGCCCCTGGCCGGGATGATCGCGGCGAGCCAGTATTTGTCCGTGAAGCCCAGCCAGCCCGCCGAAGCGTAGCGCACGCTGCGGTTCGCGGCTTCCTCGACATCGTCATAATCGACATCGAACACCGACTTGCCGTCGAGATAGCCCGTCGGGCCGACATGGATCGTCCAGCTGTCGACCTCGTGCGGGTCGGTCGGCTTGCCGAGGCGGTCGATCAGCGCAAAGCTGTTCAGCGACACCGGCGCGGTGCCCGCATTCACGACCGTCTGCTTCGCGGTGATCAGATAATTGGCGTCGATGCTATATTCGATGCGGAAGGTCTGGCCCGTGCCGTTCGCCCAGCTCAAGGTCACCGGGCTGGTCGGGGTCAGCTTGCTGCCGTTCGCGGTCCAGACGCTGTTGGCGCCCGGAACCCGGACGCCCTCAGCCGCCCAGCCGAGGCTGGCGAAATAGGCGGCGGGCGTGCCGCCCGGCGCGAACAGGCGCACCGGCGGCGAATCCTTCTTGATCGTCTGGCGATATTTGGTGAGCGTGATGTCGTCGATGCGCGCGCCGGTGAGGTTGATCGAGCCGCGGATCGCCGGGGTTTCGATCGGAATGCGCTGTCCTTCGGCGAGCACGACGTCGACCGGGCGGATCGCCTGCGCAGCCGGGGCGGCGGGCGCGGTGGCCGCCGGGGCAGGCAGCGCGCTCGGCTGACCCTGCGCCACGGGGGCGCTGGCGGGCGCGCCATTGGCGCGGGCGACGGTCCTGGTCACGTCGGGCTGTGCGGGAGTCGGGAAAAACCGCTCGGCGACGAAGTTCCAGCCGATCAGAATCGCCACCGACAACAGGATTGCCGCGATCAGGTTACGCTTGTCGTCCACGCTCTTCGGTCTCTCTTCGTCTCAAAAATGTCGGGGGATGCGGGCACTAAGGCACCGGGTCGTAGCCGTGACCGCCCCAGGGATGGCAGCGCAATAGCCGCTTTGTCGCGATCCAGCCACCCTTGATCGCGCCATAACGCCGAAGCGCGACGATCGCATATTCGCTGCACGACGGCGCATAGCGGCACGTCGGCGGCAGGATGCGCGAGGGCCCCAGCTGCCAGCCGCGCGCGATCAGGATGAGCAGCTTGGCGATCATGCGGGAGGCCTGGAAAACGGCCGAACTTCATTCGCAATCGTCCCTTTTTCGTCACCCCGGACTTGATCCGGGGTCCATGATGCCAAGGCAGGAATGGACCCCGGATCAAGTCCGGGGTGACGATGCGGAGGAGGGGGAGCGATCACGACGCCTTCGCCGCCAGCTTCTTCGCCGCGCGCTTCAATGCGGATTCGAGCTGCTCGCCAAGCTGGGCGAATTCGATGTCGTTGGCGCCTGCACGGCCGATCAGCACATGGTCGGCGCCGGATATTCCCGATTCGGGGAGCAGCGCGCGCGCGAGTTCGCGAAAGCGGCGCTTCATCCGGTTGCGCGTCACCGCGTTTCCGACCTTCTTGCTGACGGTATAGCCGATGCCCAGCGCATCGGCATCGTCGCCGCGCGGACGGACGAGCAGGACGAAGCCGGGCATGGGAAAGCGAAGGCCGCGATTCGCGGCCAGAAACTCGCTGCGTTTGTTAAGCGTTCGCACCAGACGCGCTGGCGGCGAAGCGTCGGTGATCAGGCCGACAGCTTCTTGCGGCCGCGGGCGCGGCGGGCGGCCAGCACCTTGCGGCCGCCGACGGTGGCCTTGCGGGCGCGGAAGCCGTGACGGCGCTTGCGCACGAGGCGGCTCGGTTGATAGGTGCGCTTCATCGCGGTTTTCCCTAGATCTCGTCAAATGCTGCAACAGAAAAGGGCCGCCAAGCGTGGGCGGCCACCGTTGGGGGCGCGGATAAGCAAGAGTCGGCCCAAAGTCAATCGCCATCTGGCGTTTCCGGCGCGCCGCGCGCCCCGCGGCGCGCGGCGCTGACGCGGCGCATCACCCGGTCGGTCCACGCGCCATAGCGGGGATGCCGCCATTTGAAGCGAACATAGACGCGCTTCGCCCACGCGCTGTTCTGAAGGCAGAGCATCAGCCCCAGTGGAAAGACGATCAGAAAGCCGGGGCCGGGCAGCGGGCCGATCACGATGCCGACGATCATCAGCAGCACGCCGAGCGCGAACAGCGCGGTGCGCACCTGCGCATTCGCCCTCAATCGCTGGTAAAGGCTCCGCTTCGCCATGGAGGCGATGTGGGGGAGCGAGCGGCGTGTTACAAGGCTAAAGCAGTTTGGTGTGTGGAGGTTGATGATGGCGAAGGTCGGCTTTGGGGTGGGGAGTGGACGTTCGCCTTATTGTTGTACCCCGGCTTTCGCCGGGGTACGGCAACGATCGGTCGTGAGCTGCCTGCCCGGACGCGGCGGCGCCGATCTTCAATCCAGCGGCACGAACCGCGCCATGTCGGCGCGGGTCAGGTAGCGCACCTCGTCGAACGGCGTCGCATTGGTCAGCGCGTAAAACTCGCGCGCCTTCGCCGCGTCCATGCCCATTTCGCGATAAAGGGCGATATAGTCGGCGTGGACCGGATCGTCGGCGGGATAGTCGTTCGCCTCGCGGCCATATTCGTCGGCCCAGCTGTGGACGCCGAACTCGGCGTCGGGCGCGGCGCGGCGGGTGCGCCCGGCGAGCCACAGTTCGACCGCGCCGGAGCGGACCGATCCGCCGCTCGGCACCACGGTCTCCAGCCCCGCGCGGCGGATCGCCCGTGCAAGGATCAGGTTGGCGTCCTCGTCGAGGCTGCCGGGGCAATCGACCATCTCGATCCGCTTGAGGCCGGGAAAGGCGGCGAGCATCGCCGCGAACTGGCGCGGCGTGGCGGACGTCACATCGCCCGCCATGCGCGCTGTTGCAGCGTCGACAACCGAAAAAGGACCGAAACGCGCCTTCGCCTGCCCCAGCGCAGCGAGCGTGGCGGCAGGCGCATAACGCCGCGTCGCCGCGAACGCGTCTTCCTCGGCCAGCGCGTCGTCGTCGAGGAGCGCCGCGTCCTCGTCGATATAGCCGAGGTCTTCGTCGCCCGCGTCGATATGGGTCCATGTCACCGTCGTCGTGGTGACGACCGTGACCCGCTGTGCCTGCGCGGGCGCGAGCGCCAGCACCGCGGCGAACGCGGTGATGACAAGCGTGCGCAGCAGGGCGGAGGGCAAAACCATGCCCCCGTTCTCGCGCGCCCGCGATGACCAATTGGCAAAGCGGCAGCGTCAGCGCCACGTTAACCGCGATATGGGACGGCGCCCGTCAATCGCGGCCCGACACGTCGAACGGGAAATAGCCGCGATAGGGGCGGGCATCCTCGATGCATCGCGCCACGCTCGGCCGCGCGAGCAGCCGGGCGCGATACGCGCGCACCCGTGCATGGCGCGGATCGATCGGATGAACCCAGTCGGCATAGAAGAGCGCCGGCGCGGCGGCGCAGTCCGCCAGCGAAAAGCCGTGCGACGTTGCCCAGCCGTCGTCGGGCAGCTTGGTCTCGAGCCAGCCATAGGCTTTTTCGAGCAGGTCGCGTGCGCGCTCGACACGGGCAAGATCGGGTTTTTCGGTGATGAAAGGCAGATATTCGGCAACCACGGCCTGAAACCGTGCCTGGAAATGATTGTCGAAGATCCGGTCGAGGAAGCGGACGTCGAGCGCCATTCGCTGGTCGGCGGGGATCAGCTGCGGGTCGGGGATTTTCTGGTCGAGATATTCGATGATGATCGACGATTCGAAAATCGGAACGCCATCGTCGACGATCAGCGGAAACTGCCCGACCGGCCAATGGGATCGCAGTTCGTCATAGTGGGTGAACGGCTCCTCGGTCTCGAGCGCGCGATATTCGAACGCGATGCCCTTTTCATACAGCGCGATCAACGCCTTCCACGCGTAGGAGGAGAAGGGATGGCCATAGAATATCAGCATCGCGTCAACCCTTCACCGCGGCCTCGATCGCCGCGATGTCGATCTTTTTCATCGTCATCATCGCCTCGAACGCGCGCCTCGCAGCCGCCTTGTCGCTGCCCGTCGTCGCTTCGAGCAGGACGCGCGGGGTGATCTGCCAGCTCACGCCCCATTTGTCCTTGCACCAGCCACAGACGCTTTCCTGCCCGCCGTTGGCGACAATCGCGTCCCACAGCCGGTCGGTTTCCTCCTGCGTGTCGGTGTGGACGATGAAGGAAAAAGCCTCGCTATGCTTGAACATCGGCGGGCCGTTGAGGCCGAGGCAGGGCATTCCAAGCAGCGTGAACTCGACCGTCAGCACATCGCCTTCCTTGCCGCCCGGCGTGTCGACGGGGGCGCGGTGAACCGCGCCGACATGGCTGTCGGCAAAGGTTGCGGCATAGAAGCTGGCCGCTTCCTCGGCATCGCCTTCGTACCAGAGGCAGAGGGTCAGGGGGGTCTTGCTCATCGTCACTCTCCTTCATATTGCCGGGTGGGTATTGGGGGGTCAGGATTTGCGCGGGCCGACAAAGCCGATGACGGCGCCCTGCGGGTCGATCGCGTTCATCGCGAACTCGCCGCCGGGGATTTCCATCGGTTCGTTGGTGATCGTCCCGCCGTTCGCGGCGACTGCACCTCGCGCGCGGTCGATGTCGTCGACGCCGATGTAGAAGGTCCACGTCGGGGCGGGGATGCCCTCCATGAGCGGCATCGCCGCGCCGATCATGTCGCCGCCGTGCTGAAGGAAGCGATATTGGCCAAGCTCGCCCATGTCGAGCGCGCCTTCCTGGCCCCAGCCGAAATGCTTGCGGTAAAAGGCAATGGCGGCGTCGGGATCGCTCGTCGCCAGCTCGTTCCAGCGGACATGCTGGGCCTCGGTCACCGAAAAGGCGTCGGCGGCGGCGTTGTCGGCGCCCGCGGGGGGGATGGGAGCCATCACGTAAAAGACCGCCCCCTGCGGATCGGCGACCATCGCCATGCGCCCGACGGGCAGATCCTTTGCCGGCATGTGCACGGCGCCGCCGTCGGCGGTGATCGCTGCGATCGCGGCATCGACGTCGGGGGTGTAAAGATAGCCGAGCCAGCCCGGCCGCGCGCCGCCGGCGATCATGTCGGCGCTGAGCGTCAGCACGCCGCCGGCGTGGCCGCCGCCGGTGCGGACAATCATCCGGTAATCGACGCCGCCGGGCGCGCCGGGGTCGCTGTGCGCGGCGATCGTCCAGCCGACGACCGCGCCGTAAAAGCGCGCCGCGCCCTCCGGGTCGGGGGTCATCAATTCATACCAGATGAAGCTGCCTGCGGGATTGGTCATCGTCGCTCTCCTTGTCGGAACCCGTGTCCGGAACCCGGCGTCAGCGCCGGTAAAAGCGCAGCGGCCTGGTGTCGGCGCGCGCCATCTGCCCGCGCGCCTCGAGGTCGAGCTGCACGCCCTTTTGCCACCAGCCCGCCTTCGCCCCGCCGGGAAACAGCGCATCGGGGAGCAGCGGCAGCAGCCGTTCCTTGATCTCCGCCGCGGTCAGCCCCGGCGCCTCGGTCGGCACCACCGCCAGCATGGCCGCGCGCATCGCTTCATATTTGGCGCGCTCGACGCGCACGACATGGCCGGGGCTGTTGACGTTCAGCATTTCGACGCGGTCGTCATTCTTCGTCATCGTGCAAATCCTTTCGTTGTTTCGACTTTCGGCGCACGAAACCCCATCGCCGCCCATGCTTTCAAAAGCCGCCACAAGAGCTTGCCCGACGGCGCGGCATGATTGGGAATGTCATCCGGCAGCTCGACACCATCGGGCCGTTCCTTGATCATCGTGCGCATCTCGGTCGCCGGGCGATTCTCAGCCGGAATGCGCGCCGAATAGACGCTCAGCCAATGGCCCTTGGTAAACTCGAGCGCGATCGGCGAATTGCAGCAGCGCGCGACAAAGCGCCGCGTCGGCGAATCGGGCCTCAGCCGATGTTCATCCAGCTGGTCGGTACCCGACAGCCATTCGATCCGATCCTTGCGGACGAGCAGATAAGGGGTACCGCCATCGGCCTCCAGCGTCCTCGGCGCGCCGGGTGGCACATCGAAAGTCTGCCCGGCCGCTTGGCAGCTATGGCAATAACAGGTTACCGCGGCGATCGGCTTGCCCGCCATCGCCAGTGCCACCGTGCCGCACTGGCAGGTTGCGGTGCGGATCCTGGTCGCGTCGTTGCCGCTCATGCCGCCAGCTCCGCCATCGCGGCGGCGATGGTGATCGGCGCCCTGGGCCGCGCATACATGGTGTCGAGAAAGGCGCGGAGCGCCGGCGCATCGTCCAGCAGCATTTCCTCGCGCGCCCAGTCGAGCGTGAAGGCCGCGTTGAAATCGGCGACGGTCAGCCCGTCGCCGACCAGGACGTCGCGCCCCTGCATATGCTGTTCGAGCACCGCGATCATGCGCCGCGCGTCGCGCTTCGCCAGCGCAATCTCGGCTTCCGACCGTTCGTCCGGCGCATAGATGAAATTGTGGAGCGCGATGCGCCACAGCGGCGCCTCGATCTCGGTCATCAGGAAGAACAGCCAGTGGTACATGCGGCCGCGATCTTCGGGCGTCGCGGGGATCAGCCCGCCGCCGGGGAAGCGCTCGCCATATTTGTCGGCGAGATAGAGCTGGATCGCCGCCGATTCGCTGATCACCGTGTCGCCGTCGACGAGCACGGGCAGCTTGGCGGCGGGATTGAGCGCGAGAAACGCGGGCGTCAGCTGCTCGCCCGCGCCGAGATCGATCGGGGCAATTTCGTGTGGCAGGTCCAGCTCGTTGAGCAGCCACATTGCGCGCAAGGCGCGCGTCGGGGGAGTGCCGTAAAGCCTGATCATCTTTCGCTCCTTCAACCCTTCCGGCGCCGACGGCGTGGAGAGGGGGGTCATCCCCGGATGGTGGACGGGCCGCGAGCCGTGCCGGCGCCGCGTTCGTCGGCCCTGTTCGTCAGCCCTCGGAAGTGCCGGCTCCCCAAGGTTTCGCCATGGGGAGGCGGCGGCCGTCACGCTTCGACGATCGGCACGAAGCCGCCATAGATCATGCGCTTGGCATCGAATGGTCGTTCCTCTTCGGGACCGGGGTTCATCCGTTCGTCGGCCATCACCTTTTCCCAGCCCTTGTCGCGCGCTTCCCTGCTCGGCCATTCGACCCAGCTGAACACGACGGTCTCGCCATCCTTTTTGTGCGCGGCGCGGGCATAGTCGGTGACCTCGCCACCGGGCACATCGTCGCCCCAGTTTTCGACGACGCGCGTGGCCCCATGTTCGATGAAAACGTCCGACGCCATTTTCGCCAGCTCGCGATAGCGCTCCTTGTTGGCGTCCGGGACGGGAGCGACGAAACCGTCGACATATCCGGTCGCGCCGCTGCCGCGATCATCGAGGATCGACTCGAAACCGCCGACGATCATCCGCTTGCCGTCGAATGGCATGGTGGCGCCCATTTCCTTCATCCGGGGGTCGGACATGATCTTTTCATTCGCGGCGTCGCGCGCCGCCCGGTCGGGATATTCGAACCAGCTGAACACGACGGTTTCGTCGGGTCTGGCCTGCACCGCGCCCTTGAAGTCGTTGATCTTGCCGTCGGGCACATCATCGCCCCACGCCTCGACCATCCGCCTGACGCCGAACTCTCTGAACAGCGGCGCCGCGTCGGCGGCATGTTTGCGATATGCGTCCTTGTTGGCGGTCGGCACCGCGACCACAAATCCTTCCACATAGGTCATCGTCTCTCTCCTTCGGGGGCAGGAAGTCGTTATCAGGCGGGCGGACCCGCCTCTTCGCTGAATGCGGCAAGCTGCGCGTCGAGCGCACGCTGAAAGGCGGGCCGTGCAAGGCATCGGTCGAGATAGGTCTGAAGCCGCGGCTGCTCGGCGACCAGCCCCGCCTCGACGGCTTCGCGCAGCACGGTCGCCATCGCGATGTCGGCGACGGTGAAGTCGCCCGCCAGATATGGCTTGTCGCCCATCGCGTCGTTCAGGCGGCCGAGTCGGCCGCGGATGAAGGCAATCAGGCCAGGGCGACGCAGTTTCGCCCATTCCTCGTCCTTCGCGAAAATGTCGACATTGCCGAGCTCGAACAGCATCGGTTCGACGCTGTTATAGGCGGCGAACAGCCAGGCGAGCGTGTTCGCCCGGCCCTGCGGATCGCGCGGCATCAACCGTTCGTCCTTTTCGGCGAGGTGGAGCAGGATCGCGCCACTTTCAAACAGGCGGACGCCATTATCGTTGAGCACCGGCACCTGCCCCCATGGCTGGAACAGGAAATGGTCGGCAGGGCGGTTGACCGCGCTGATCAGACGTTCGGCATAATCGAGGTCGATTTCCTCGCACGCCCAGCGCGGGCGCAGGTCGCGGACAAAGCCGCGCGCGAAATCCGGCACCCAGTCGAAGGCGGTGACCTCGATGGCGGCATCGGGATTGATCGGCATGAGGGATTCCTCTCGCTTCTTTCCGGGGATCAGAAGGCCGGCGGCGGCGGCGCCTTGTCGTCGAGAAAAGGCACGACCATCGCAGCGATAACGGGCACCTCGGCCATGATCCCGATGTGCGATGTCGCGGGCAGGATCGCCAGCCGTGCCTTGGGCGCTTCGGTCAGGAAACCCTGCGTCGCCGCCGCGACGTCGCCGCCACCGCGCAGTTTGAAGAGCTCGATCGCATGGTCGAGCGTCACGCCGTCGGCGTCGCCGATGATCACCATCGTCTTGCCGGGGATCGCGCGCACCGCGGCGTCGGACCAGCCAAAGGGCGTGGCGTCGAGTTTCTTGATATTCTCGACGAGTATGGGGAACTTCTCCGGCGCAGGCGACAGTCGTTGATATTCGGTCTCGATGATCGTGTTCGCGAAAAACTCGGGCCTGATCGCCGCAATGCCCGCCAGCACCTCGGGATACCAACCGTCGAGGCGCGAGGTTGCCGAGAGGATGATCTGCTTGCCGACCTTGTCGGGGTGCCGGATCGCCATTGCAATCGCGGCCGACCCGCCCATCGAATAACCGAGCACATCGACCTTTTCGACGCCCAGCTTGCCCAGCACCGCGGCGGCATCGTCGGCCATGCGGTCGTAATCCAGCGGCGTATCGACGCCGCCCGACCGGCCGTGGCCGCGCGCATCGATCGCGATCACCGGCCGCGTCGCGGCAAGCGGCGCGATCAGCGGCCGCATCGCATCGGCCGACATAAAGGCGCCATGCAGAACGAGCAGCGGGGTGCCACCCGCCCCTGGATCGCCATAGAGCTGGTAATGGATGGCGGCGCCGGCAACGTCCACATGACCATGCGCGGAGGCGTTGACGGGCGCCACCGCAGCGGCGGGCGCTTCGGCCGCGGCGCCCTGCGGCATCGCGACGAACGCCAGCGCGGCAATGATTTTGGCGAACGCCGCGCCTGCGGCCAGTCGGGGGAGGGGAGAAAGGCTTATCATTGAACGATCCTCATTCTTGAAAACGGTGACTAGCTTCGTTTGCCTTTGATGAAGGCGACGATCGACATGGCGTGGCCGTGGCCCAGGCCGTAATCGGCCTTGAGCCAGTCGATCACCGCGCTCGCCTTGACGCCGGGCGCCAGGCCCGTGTCGTCGGCGAGGCCTTTCTGGACCGCCTGCGCGGCCAGGGCATCGGGCGATTGCCCCGTTTTGGTCCGAACATTGTCGAGATAGGCCTGAAAGCTCATGCCGCGGCTCCCGCCCGGAACGGAATCATCGCGCGGACCCGCGGATCGCGCAGCCACAGGCCGCCCCACAGCATCACGCCCAGATAGACGCCGAACAATATATGGCTGAACAGCGGGTTGCCGACACGGACCTGCGTGGCGATCGCGCCGCCCAGATAGGCTGTGATCAGGATCGCGCCGAGGATGCTCGTGCGCGGCCAGACATGGAGCAGCGTCGGGATCAGCAGCAGGATCGCCAGCAGATACATGGTGCCGACCTCGAGCGGCCAGCCGAGGTTCGGCGGACTATATTTGATTGCGGTCTCCGGCGACACCAGCTTGAGCCCGGCGTCGAAGAGGAGGAAGAGGATCACCAGGCCGCTGAGCACGCGGCCAAGGATCAGCTGATATTTGGCGGGGACCGCATCGGACATTTTTTCCTCCTCCCTTATGCGCCGATCAGGCGGCCGTTTCGGCGGGTTCGCCGGCGGGAATTGCGGCGGGGTCCATCCACATCACTTCCCAGATATGGCCGTCGGGATCCTCGAAGCTGCGCCCGTACATGAAGTCGCCATATTCCTGCGTCGGCGTGGGGTCGGCGGCGCCGCCCGCTGCGGTCGCGCTGGCGACCAGCGCGTCGACGTCGGCGCGGCTGTCGGCGGAAAGGGCCAGCAGCACCTGCGCGTGGGTGCGCGCATCGGGGATCGTCTTTGGCGTAAAGCTCGCCCATTTTTCATGCGTCAGCAGCATGACATGGATCGCCCCTTCCTCGACCACCATGCAAGCGGCGGTGTCGTCGGTGAAGGCGGGGTTGTTGACCGCACCGATCGCGGCATAAAAGGCCTTCGATCTTTCGAGGTCGGCGACGGGCAGGTTCACGAAAATCATACGGGGCATCGTCATTCTCCTTCTTGGGGGTGTCGAGGTCAGCGCGCTCCGCGCGCCGCGGCAATTACCTGTTGCATCATGCTGCGCCGTTCCGTGCAAAGAGCATGGCGACATAGCGCTTCAGATGGGTGACGCTCTCGCGCGCGATCGCCGGATCGTTCGCCGATTTGGCGAGGATGAACGATCCCTGCAGCACGGCCTGGACGTGGCGGGCAAGGCCGATGGCGGTGACGCCTTCGGGCTTGCCGTGGCGGTCGAACGCCGCTTCGATGTCAGGGACGAGCGCCTCGCAATAGGCGTTGAGGCTGGCTTCGCACGCTTCGCGGATCGCTTCGCTTGTCGCATAGGCTTCCTGCACCATCGTGCCGACGAAGCAGGTATAATCCTCGGTCGGCCCGCCCAGCATCGACAGGCGGAAATCGATATGGCCGAGCAGCCGGTCCAGCGGATCGTCGAGCCGCGTGTGGGGCGGCAGTTCGAACAACGGTCGCGCGCGGTCGGTCCAGCCCTCGGCGGCGGCGACTGCGAGCGCCTCCTTCGACGCGAAATGATGGAAAAAGGCGCCCTTGGTCACGCCCGCAGCCGCGCAGATCTGGTCGACCGTCGTGGCGGCATAGCCCTGACGGCGCACCAGCTGATGCGCAGCGGTGATCAGCGCCGCGCGCGCGCTGCCCCGCGGCGCCCGGCCGCCGGGGGTGCCGCCGCCCGCCTGGGGGACTGCGCGGGCGGCGGCGTCGGGGAGCGCGGGGGAAGTCGGGGGCGTCTGATTCGTCGTCATGCGAATCGACATACCGACTGGTTGGTATGTTGTCAAACGAATGTCGCCCCCACGCGCCGCGGCACTTTTGCCAGCCTCCGAAAAAGACTCGACCTTCCCGTCGCTTCGCCTAAGAAGGCATTGGAACAAAGGGGGCACATCGCGCTGTTCCGGGGGAGCCAATGGTCGCAATCGTCTCAACCGCCGCCTATCTCGGCATCGAGGCCCGCGGGGTCGAGGTGCAGTGCCAGATCACGCCCGGCGTCCCGCGCTTCGTCGTCGTCGGGCTGCCCGACAAGGCGGTCGGCGAAAGCCGCGAGCGCGTCCGCGCCGCGATCGCCGCGATCGGCCTGTCGCTCCCGCCCAAGGTCATCACCGTCAACCTGTCGCCCGCCGATCTGCCCAAGGAAGGCTCGCATTACGACCTGCCGATCGCACTCGCGCTCTTGGGCGCGATGGGGGTGATCGATGCCGAGACGCTGGCGTCATACGTCGTCGTCGGCGAACTCGGCCTCGACGGGCGCGTCGCCGCCTCGCTCGGCGTGCTGCTCGCCGCGCTGCACGCGGGCAGCGTCGAGCGCGGCCTCGTCTGCCCCGCCGCGCAGGGGCCGGAGGCGGCGTGGGCGGGCAATGTCGAGGTCATCGGCGCACCCGATCTTTTGGCGCTGCTCAATCACTTCAAAGGTCATTCGCCGCTGCCGCCGCCGGTGCCGGGCGAGGTCGCGGTGGCGGCGCGCAGCGCCGACCTGTCGCAAGTAAAGGGACAGGAAACCGCCAAGCGTGCGCTGGAAATCGCTGCGGCGGGCGGGCACAATTTGCTGATGTCGGGGCCGCCGGGCGCGGGCAAGTCGCTGATGGCGGCGTGCATGCCCGGCATCCTGCCCGAACTCACCCCCGCCGAAGCGCTCGAGGTGTCGATGATCGCCTCGGTCGCGGGACAGCTCGAAGGCGGGCGGCTTGTCCGTGCGCGGCCATTTCGCGCACCGCATCATTCGGCGTCGATGCCCGCGCTCGTCGGCGGCGGCCTGCGCGTGCGGCCGGGCGAGGTCAGCCTCGCGCATCTCGGCGTGCTGTTCCTCGACGAACTGCCCGAGTTTCAGCGCGGCGTGCTCGATTCGCTCCGCCAGCCGCTCGAAACGGGCGAGGTCAGCGTCGCGCGCGCCAATGCGCATGTCACCTTTCCCGCGCGCGTCCAGCTGGTCGCGGCGATGAACCCGTGCCGCTGTGGCCATCTCGGCGATCCGGCGCTCGCGTGCAGCCGGGCGCCGCGCTGCGCCGCCGATTATCAGGCGAAACTGTCAGGGCCGCTGCTCGATCGCATCGACCTGCACGTCGAGGTGCAGGCGGTGAGCGCCGCCGACCTTGTCCTGCCGCCCCCCGCCGAGGGCAGCGCCGAGGTCGCGGCGCGCGTCGCCGCGGCGCGCGATGTGCAGACCGCACGCTATGCCGGGCACAAGGCGCGCACCAATGCCGAAATCGACGGCGAATTGCTCGAAGCGGTCGCAACGCCCGACGAGGCGGGGCGGAGGCTGCTTGCGCAGGCGGCCGAGGCGATGCGGCTGTCGGCGCGCGGCTATACGCGGATCCTGCGCGTCGCGCGGACGATCGCCGATCTCGGCGGAGCCGAAACGGTGGGGCGCATCCACATCGCCGAAGCGCTGAGCTATCGCCGCCAGGCACCGAAAAACTAGACACTGTTCCAGTCTCACTGAAACAGGCCCTGGGGCTGCGATCGGTCGATCTGGGTCATCATCGACGATCATGTGCAGCATGGCGCACCCCTTCAATTGCATAGCTTTTCCTTTCCGAAGGGCTATCCAAAGCGGCGGCATCGGCGCATAGGCTTGCTGCTATGCACAAAGCGACCGAATCCCCTCCGCGGAGCCTGCCCGGCGACCGTGAAATGGTTGTAATGATGGCGATGGTGATGGCGCTCAACGCGCTCGCGATCGATTCGATGCTGCCCGCGCTCCCGGCAATCGGCGAAGCGCTGGGGGTCGCCGTCGCCAACGATCGCCAATATATCATTTCGGTCTATCTGCTCGGCATCGGTTTCGGCTCGCTTCTCTATGGTCCATTGTCGGATCGCTTTGGGCGCAAGGGCGTGCTCGTCCCCGCCCTTTTCGCCTATCTCGCGCTCTCGATCGGCTGCGGGCTGGCGACAAGCTTTACGATGCTGATCGTGCTGCGTTTCGTGCACGGGCTGGTCAGCGCCGCGCTGGGCGTGATCGTCGTCGCGGTGATCCGCGACCTGTTCGCGGGCGACGCCATGGCGCGGCGGCTGTCGCTGATTTTCCTTGTCTTCATGATCGTGCCGATCATCGCCCCGACGCTCGGCGCCGGGGTCGCGGCGCTTGCGGGCTGGCGCGCGATCTTCATCCTGCTTGCCGTGATGTCGGTGGTGATGCTGGTGTGGCTCCGCCGCCTGCCCGAAACGCTCGACCCCGCCGACGTCCGCCCGCTCGACTTCAGGACGATGGCGGCGGGCTGGGCGACGGTGACGCGGCATCGGCGCGCGGCGGGCTATATGATCGCGTCGGGCACGATGCAGGGCGCGCTCTATGGCTATCTGAACAGCAGCGAACAGATCATCGGCGAGGTGTTCGACGCACGCAGCCTCTTCCCGCTGGTCTTCGCGTGCGTCGCCATCGGCATTGCGATCGCCAATTTTTCGAACGCTGCAATCGTCGAGCGCTTCGGCGCGCGGCGCGTCTCGCAGTCGGCGGTTTTTGCCTTCATGGCGACCTCGATACTGCAGATCGTCGCCGCACTGAGCGGGGTCGAGACCTTGTGGATGTTCACGCTGTTGATGATGGTCAACGTCGGCCTCATCGGCTTCATCGGCAGCAATTTCGGGTCGATCGCGATGGAGGATTTCGGCCATATGGCGGGCGTCGCATCCTCCTATCAGAGCTTTGCCAAGACTTTGCTCGCGGCGACCGTCGGCGCCGTCATCGGCCAGCAATATGACGGCACGACGCTCCCTCTCGCCCATGCCTTCCTCGGCTGCGCGATCGTCGGGCTGGCGCTGGTGCTGTGGGCCGAGCGCGGCAAGCTGTTCACCCGGCCGGGAACCGCGCCCAAAAGCCCCTTCTGACGTTGGGGGGCGCTGAACGGCGGCCTTGGGGTGGATTCCTGCCTTTCCCTTATCCGTCATCCCGGCGAAGGCCGGGATCTCGCCGGTGCGGTAAACCGATAGGGTGAGATCCCGGCCTTCGCCGGGACGACGATAAAGTTGAGGGCAACTACCGGTCGCAAGCCGCCTTCTGTTCGCGCAGAGGCCGCGGAGATCGCAGAGATGAAGCTGCTCATCTCTGCGGCCTCTGCGCGAATCTTATTCAAAACCGCCTACGCGGCCATGGCAGCTTCCGGCGGTCTCCGCTGGATAGCAACCGTCGTCGCGGCAGATACAGCCGTAAAGGAAAGGGGGCCGCAGCCCCCTTTCCCAATTGATCGGCGGTTCGGTCAGTCGAAAGACGGGACGGGCGGAACCGGAGGCGGCGGGGCGTCGGCGTCGTCCTCGTGGACCTCGACGATGCCGCGACCGACGTGGCTCTTGCGGTAACCATAGAGGAAATAGAGCACGAGCCCGATCGTGCCCCATACGGGCAGCACCATCTTCGCGTCGAAAGGCAGGTTTAGGTAAAGGCCGAGCGTGCCGAGGATCGCGAGCGGTGCGACGATCCACACCAGCGGGGTGCGGAACGGCCGGTGGCGCGTCGGATCCTTGACCCGCAGTGCAAGCACCGCGATCGCCACCATGAAGAAGGCGAAGAGCGTGCCCGAGTTCGAAATGTCGGCTAGCTTGCCCACCGGCAGGAAGGCGGCGAAGCAGGCGACGGCGACGCCGGTGATGGCGGTGACGATGTGCGGCGTTTTCCACCGGGGGTGGATCGACGCCAGCTTTTCGGGAAGCAGCCCGTCGCGCGCCATCACGAAGAAGATGCGCGTCTGACCGAACAGCATGATCAGGATCACCGACGGCAGCGCGAGGAAGGCGGCGATGCCGATGGCGTTACCGATCGCCGGATAGCCGATTTCGCGCAGCACATGGGCGAGCGCTTCGCGCGAGCAGACAAGCGGTTCCTGACCCAGCGCGGCGAGCGAGGCGCAGCGTTCGGCGAGCGCGGTCGAGCCGGGCGAAAGGATTTCACCCGCGGGTCCGGTGACCGGCTGCGCACCCATCGTGCCAATCGCCCCCGCGGCGACCAGCAGATAGAAGATGGTGCAGATGCCGAGCGAGGCGATCAGCCCGATCGGCACGTTGCGCTGCGGATTCTTGGTTTCTTCGGCGGCGGTGGAGACGGCGTCGAAGCCGACATAGGCGAAGAAAATCGACGCCGCGGCGCCCACGGCGCCAAGCCCCGCCATCTGTCCGAACCAGCCGTTCGGCATGAAGGGGTCGAAGTTCTGGCCCTTCAGCATCGGCAGCGTCAGCACGATGAACAGCGTGAGCGCGGTGACCTTGATGACCACCAGCACCGCGTTGACGCGCGCGCTTTCGGTCGTCCCGATCATCAGAAGCCACGTCACAAGCAGCGCGATCACCAGTGCCGGCAGGTTGACGATGCCACCCGCATAGGGCCCGACCGTCAGCTCCATCGGCAGGTTTATCCCCGCATTCGCCAATAGTCCGACGAAATAGCCCGACCAGCCGACCGACACCGCCGAGGCCGCGACGGCATATTCGAGGATCAGCGCCCAGCCGACGGTCCAGGCGAGCAGCTCGCCCATCACCGCATAGGTATAGGTGTAGGCGCTGCCCGAAACGGGCACCATCGAGGCGAGCTCCGAATAGCAGAGCGCCGCGACGACGCAGACGAGCCCGGCGATCACGAAGCTCCACATCATGCCCGGCCCGGCCTTCTGCGCGGCTTCGGCGGTCAGCACGAAAATGCCGGTGCCGATGATGGCGCCGATGCCGAGCATGGTGAGCTGAAAGGCACCGAGCGAGCGGTGCAACGACTTTTTCTCGGCGGTGGCCAAGATGGCGTCGAGCGGTTTGACGCGACCAAATATCATGTAATAGTCCCCTTTGGGGCCCGGCGCGGGCCTCTCCTGGCGGGGCAGACTAGCCGCTCCGCGCGTCAGCGCAACTTAATTTCAGGCGTGTGACAGGCGCTTCATCGCACGGTGAAGCGGATGCGGTCGATCGTCCGCCCGCCGGGATCGACGAGCGCGAGCATATGGGCGCCGGGGCGCGGCATGATCTGCTGCCCCGCATCGGCGTCGCCCAATGGTTTCTTGTCGAGAATCAGCCGGTATCCGGCGAGAGATCCGCTGACCGTCACGGCGATGCGTTGCCGATCCGGTGGAATGTCGGGGTCGAGCGCATAGACGCTGCCGCTGACCGGGCTGGTGATGCGCGGGCGACGCGCGGTGGCGGGCGCGGCGGCCATTACGGCCTGCGCGGTGCCGGCCAGGAAAAACTCGCGGCGCGGCGGCTCGCGCGTGCCGGGGAGGGTGATCGGGCGCACTTCGACCCCCGCGGGCATGGCGGGGGGTTTGCCGGGGCGACCCGCGTGGAGCGCGAGCATTACGTCGCGCCACACCGGCGCGGCGCCCGAAGTGCCCGACACGGCGCGCATCGAATCGCCCTCCAGATTGCCGACCCACACCGCGACGGTGAAACGGTCCGACCAGCCGACGCACCAATTGTCGCGCATCCCCTTGGACGTGCCCGTTTTCACGGCGGCCCAGAAAGGAAGGCGCAGCGCGCTGTCGGCGCCGAACGCATCGGCGCGCGCGGAGGCGTCGGCGAGAATGTCGCCGACGATGAAGGCGGCGGCGGGGCTGACGATCTGGCGCGGCGGAACTTGTCGAAGGTGCCGCGCGGGGTGGTAGCGGACGGGGGACCAGTTTCCGAGATTTGCCAATGTTCTAAAGGCGTTGGCTTGTTCGACGAGCGACACTTCGGCTGATCCGAGCGCCAGCGAGTATCCGTAATACTCGCCATCCTCGACGAGCCCGTGGTAGCCGAGCGCCCAGAGGCGGTCGCGGAATTGCTGGACGTCGTCGATGACGAGCGCGCGGACGGCGGGGACGTTGAGCGAGGCGGCGAGCGCGTGGCGGACGCTGACCGGCCCCTTGAAGCTGCGGTCGTAATTTTTGGGGACGTAGAGGCCGGAGGCGGTGTCGAGCTGGACCGGGCTGTCGTCGAGGATCGAGGCGGCGGTGAGCCAGCCATGTTCGATCACCTGCGCATAGAGATGCGGCTTGAGCGTCGATCCCGCCTGCCGCCGCGCATTGGCGCCGTCTACCTGTGCCGCGGTCGATTGGAGGCCGACGCCGCCGACATAGGCGAGCACGTCGCCGGTGGCATTGTCGAGCACGACGACCGCGCCGTCGCGGACGCGGTCTGCGCCGAGTCCGGCGAGCTGGCGGCGCAGCGCGACGATCGCCGCGATCTGGATGCGGCGGTCGATGGTGGTGGCGACGCGCTTGCCGGGTTTGTCGAGCAGGCGGACGGCGAGGTGCGGCGCCAGGCCGGGGTCGGCGCGCGCGGCGTGCTCGCCCGAAACGAGGGTCGCGGCGGCGGCGCGAATCGCCGCGCAATCGCTTGTCGCCGCGATCCGGCACGCGCGGCGGGCGAGCGCGTCGGCGCCCGCGCCGGGGCTGGGGAGGAGGCCCGCGAAGAGCGCGGCGTCGGAGCGGTTCATGTCGGCGGGCGCCTTGCCGAACAGGCCCGCCGCGCCCGCGCCGATCCCCTGCGCCTCGCCGCGCAGGGGCACGAGGTTCAGATAGGCTTCGAGCATCTGCTCGTGCGTCCACGCATCGGCGAGGTGCTGCGCGGCGCGCATCTGGCGCAGCTTGGCGCGCCAGTCGCGCTGCCCCGGCTGCGCGAGGCCGGGGTCGAGGAAGGCGGCGAGCTGCATTGCGAGCGTCGAGGCGCCGCGCGAGCGACTGGCGCGCGCGTCGCTGGTCAGCCGCGCGCGGACGGCGCTGGCGACCGCGAGCCAGTCGACCCCGCCGTGCGACCAGAAGCGGCGGTCCTCGCTTTGGACGACGGCGGTGCGGACGGCGGGGCTGATGTCCTTCAGCGGCACCCAGGCGAGGCGGCGACGCTGAAAATCGACGCGCTCGCTGTCGAGGAGGCGGCCGTCGCGGTCGGTGAGCCAGGCTTCGCTGGGCTGCCAGTCGGCGCGGACGGCGGCGAAGGAAGGCATGGGGGGCGGTTTGGTGGCGAGGTGCGCGGCGGTGGTGAGGATGAGCGCGGCGAGGGCGGCCCATGCGAGGGCGTGGGGCCAGCGGGGTTTGCGGGCGAGGCTAGCCGCGCTTTCCTTGAACATCGTCATGCTGAACTCGTTTCAGCATCCATGGCCTGTATTCTCGTTCGGCGCAGCGCCGAAGGAAAGGTCAGGCCATGGACCCTGAAACAAGTTCAGGGTGACGAGGTTTGAATGCGGGCGGCGTTCCTCCATTCCCGTTCGCATCGAGCCCTTCGACTGCCTTGGCAGGCGCTCAGGATAAACTTCCGGCATAGCCGGAAATCGAGACGCCCATCGGGATGGCGCGCGCCTTCGGGGTGTCTCGACTTCACTCGACACGAACGGAAACAGGAGGCGGTGGCTTGTAGCCATCACGACCCCACATTCGCCACCGTGACCGGCGCGTTCGGCCACTGGCCGCGGATCGCGGGCGAATACATCGCCTCGACGCGCGTCGGGGGCAGGGTGAAGCGGCCCGAGCCATTGAGCCGCACCACATATTCGACCGTGTGGGCGCCCGCGGGCATCCAGCCGAAATAGCCGCGCCAGCTGTCCTTGCCGCGCTCGACATAGCTCGGCTGCGCGCCCGATCCGCCTGCCTGGCTGCCCAGCATTTCAGACTGGCCGCCGAGATTGCCAATGATGGTGGCGCCGGGCGCGACGGGATCGCTGATGACGACCCACGTCCGGCCCGCGGCCGCGACAACCTCGATCCGCACTTTGATGACGTCGCCGCGCGTCAGCCGGTCCTTGTTCGCCGCCTTGACGATGCTGACCGAGCGCTTGATCCGGTAGCCGGCATTGAGCGGTTCCTTCAAAGGCACCGCCGCCTTGACGCTGACGGTGGCCCATGGCGAGCCGGTGCCCTGATGATTGAGGCTCATCGTCGCGGCGTTCAGCGCGACGCGGAGCGGCGACGGCGCTTCGGCGGGAAGCGGCCAGCTTTGCGACGCACTGTTCCCGGCAAGGCCGATGGTGGTGACGCCGGTGATCGCGCTCGCCGGATACAGTTCGGCAAAGCGGCGGACGGTGACCGCGCCCCACGCATTCGCCGGGGTGGTGTCCCAATGCCCCCTGCGCTGGCGCTGCGCGACGCCGACCATCAGCTTGCCCGCGTCATCCTCCCATCCCTTGCGGCCGAGGATAGCTTCGAGCGCCTTGATCGCCATCTCGTCGCCGCTGACCATCATCCACCAGGGCGCGCGCGCATCGTCGACGAGGTCGAGCCGCGTTCCTTCATAGACGAGGCGCTTGCGCAGCTCGGCTTCGGCGGCGGTGCGCAGCGCGGCGGCGTTCCGCACCCCCGGCGTCCGTTCGATCGCGACGAGCCAGTCGGCGAGCGTTCCCGTCGCCATCTCGGCGGGTGCCATGTCGATCGCGGCGACGAGGCGCGCGTTCGACGCATCGGCGCGCGCGAGCGCGGCGAGCGCGGCGATGCGGACGGGGCGAATGTCCCATGGGCCATAGCCGCGGCGCGTCAGCCGCCCCTCGACCACCGCCTGCAGCGCGGCGACCATCTTCGCGCGCGACGCTTCGGGGATGGCAAAGCCGTTCGCCGCGGTCACGCCGAGGACATAGGCGGTGAGCTCGATCGAGCCGGTGAGCCGCTCGTTCGGCCAGTAGCGCAGCAGCCCGTCGTCATCGAGATAGGTCGGCATCGCGCCCGCCAGCGCCTGCCACCGTCCGAGGTCGCCGAGCGCGACCGCGCGCGACGTCTGTTGCTCGAAGCAGCTGTAGGGATAGGCGGCCATATAGTCGCGCACCCCCGCGAGCGGCGGCGCGAGCGTGCCCGCGAGCGCGACGTCGACATATCCGCCGGGCAGCGCGCCCGCGGGAATCGCGATGGGCAAGGTCGTGGTCGGCCCGACGCGGAAGAGGCTGGCGGCCCAGGTTTCGACGGGCACCGCGGGTTCGACGACCTGTTCGAAGACGAGGCGGTCGCGCGCCTTGCCGTCCTTCGTTGCCGCCTCGACGGTCCAGCTCAGCGGCCCCGCCCGATCGGGGGCGGTGATCGCCCAGCTCACCGGCACGGCGCCGCCCGCGGGGATCGTCACCGTCAGCGGCGGCGCGGTCGCGATCGCGGGTGCGATCGTTGCGGTCGCGGTGACTTCCATCGCCTTGTCGGTGCCGTTGCGCAGCGTGAAGCGCGCGTCATAGGCGTCGCCGGTGCGCACCAGTTCGGGAAGCCCGGCAAAGACGCCGAGATCCTGCACGGTGCGGACGGTCGTTTCGCCGGTGCCGAAAAGCTGCGATCCGTCGGTCGCGATCGCGACGAGGCGGAAGCCCGACAGATTGTCGCTGAGCGGCACGTCGATGCTCGCGCGGCCCTTGGCGTCGAGCGGGACGCTGCCCTTCCAGAGCAGCACCGGGCGGAAATCCTCGCGCGTCAGCCCGCTGAGGTCGCCGCCGCCGCCGCCGGGTTCCAGTGCCTTGCGCCCATAATGGCGTTTACCCACGACCTGCATCTGCGCGGTCGAGGTGAGCACGTCGAGCGTGCGGTCGCCCATCATCGCGGCGAGTATGTCCCAGCTTTCGTTGGGGGCGAGCTGGAGCAGCGCTTCATCGACCGCGGCGAAGGCGACATCGGCGTTCTTCGGCGCCTTGCCGCCCGGCGCCTTGACCTCGATGCCGACCTTCGCGGTTTCGCGCACCGCATATTTTTCCTTGTCGGCCTTCACCTTGACGCCGAGCTGATGGCCTTCCCAGCCGACCTTGATGCGCGCGATGCCGATGCGATAGGCGGGCTTGGCGAGGTCGACGAGCGCGGTGGGCGGCGCGCCCTCGCTATTCTCGATCTTGAAACCCACCGCGCGCTTCATCTTGCGGAACCAGCTTTCCTGACCCGTCACGCGGCCACGCACCGCCATCACCGAGACATAGACGTCGGGGGCGTAGGTGGCGGGGAGCTTGACCTGCACGACGGGATTGGTGCCTTTGAGCGGCACCACGAAGCTCGACAGCACCCCTTCGCGTTCGACGGTGACGAGCGCGGTCGCTTCGCGGAAGGGCATTCGCACCTGAAAGCGCGCGGTGTCGCCCGCGGCGTAGCGCGGCGCTTCGGCGATCACATCCATGCGGTCGCCATTGTCGCCGCCGAACCACCATTCGTCGTCGCCCGCGAGCCAGACCGAGCGCACCGCGCGCGCTTCGTTGCCGTCGGCGTCGCGCGTCGTCGCCACGACGGTGACTTCGCCCGACACGCCGGGCGCCATCGCGCAGCTGGCGCGGCCGAGCGTGTCGGTCGTCGCGGCGCAGCTTGCCGACAGCTTCGCGGTGCGCATCTGGTTGTCATAGGCATAGAAACCGCCGATCAGGCGGCGGCGCGCGGTGATGATCTGGCGGCTGTAGAGCGCGACATCGACGCGCTGGCCGCGGATCGGCTTGCCGTCGAGATCGAGCGCGATGAAATTGAGGCGGAGGTCATCGTCGCGCATCATCCAGCCGTCGGTCTTGAGCCCGAGCCGCACGGCGGAGGGATAAAGGGTGATGCGGCGGCTCGCCGTCAGCGTTTCGCCATTGGCATCTTCGTAATCCATTTCGGCGGCCATCATCGTCGGCTCGGTGATCGGCTGGTCGACGACGACGCTGGTGGTCGCGGTGCCGTCGGCGCCGAGCGTCAGCGGCACTGAGCGCGCGAGCGGCAGCTCGCCGCCCGGTTCCTCGCCGCTGTCGTCGAGCTGGACGACGCCTTCCTTGACCGGGCGGCCGTCGAAATCCCAGTCGCGATAATCCGCTGGCGGCGACCAGGCGGCGCGGAAACTGGTGCGCAGTTCAACGGGGATGCCGGGTGCGGGACCGCCCGACAAATAGCCGACGAACAGGCTGAGCGGCACCGCGGCGGGGCGCACGAGCGAGCCCTTGGGGCCGGTGATCGCCGCCTTCATCGTCGGCAGGCGATATTCGTCGACGCGCACGCTCTGGCCCGTCCAGATGCTCTTGTCCTCGCCATCCTTGTCCTTGGTGACGAAGACCAGTTCATAATCGCCCATCGGCGCGGATTGCGGGACGTTCCACACGCTCTCGCCGCTGCCGGTGGCTGTAATCGCGAAGGGCATTTCGAACTCGGTGTCCGATCCGCGGTGGACGAGGCGGAGCTTGCCCGCCATCGGTTCGGGGGTACGAAAGCCGAGGCCGACGGGGCGGCGCAGCACATGCTTCATATGCACCGTCTCGCCCGCCTTTACGAGCGCGCGGTCGAAGATGGTGTGGAGGATGTCCTCGCGCTCGGACCAGCCATAGGGGAGGTCGAAATCATAGGGGCGGATGCCGTCGCCCCAGTCGGTGAGGGTGAAGCTGAAATCGTCGCCGCTGCGCGCGCTGACCATCAGCGCATGGCCTTCGCTGTTCGCGGGATCGGCGTCCTTTTCGCAGCTCGAATAGGTTTCGGGCTGCGGCAGGCCCGAGGGAAAGGCGAGGCGGCCGGCCTTGTCGGCGGTGCCGCGCGCGAGCAGGCGGCCGGTGCAGCTGTCGGAAACGCGGATCTCGGCGCCTGCGACGGGCTTGCCGGTGGCGAGCGAGGTGACCCAGGCCAGCGAGCCGTCGCGGCCCCATTTGAAATGCACCGCCATGTCGGTGACGAGCGCGGCGGTCGCGACATAGCGCGTCGCCTTGCGGCCGAGCAGCGCGGCGCCAAGCTCGGGGCTGGCGACCTCGACGACATGGAATCCCTTTTCGGCGAGCGGGATGCCGATAACCTCGAATGCCTTGCCGCCCGCGGGCGGGGTGAGCTGCATATCGCGGCGTTCGCCACCCGCAGGCGCGCCGTCGAACACCGATCGGGTGCCGGTGTAGTTGACGGTGATCGCCTTGCCGCGCGCGTCCTTTTCCTCGCGATAGTCGCTGTCGTCGGCGTCCTCGACGCGGCGAAGCCAGCGCGCGACCGCGGCATCGTCGTCGCCGATGCGCAGCGTTGCGGCGGGCATTTTGAGATTCTTCTGGACGAGCGCGGCTTCGACGCCGCGTACGGTGACGGGCAGCACGCCGCCCTCGCTCGCCTCCAATATGCCGAATTCGGCGGCGAATTTGACCAGCGGCGGGGTGCGGTCGATGTGGAATGTGAGCGGAAAGTTCGACGCGTTGAGCAGCGGTCGGCCGCTCTGGTCGGCGACGCCCGCCGGCAGGATCAGCGTCGCGTCGACATTTTGCGGCAACGGCCCGGCGAAACGCACCTGCGTCAGATGCGGGTCGCCCCGGTCGTCGTCGTCGACCCTGGCGGCGATCGTCTTTCCATCGGCGGTGGTGAGCCTGGCCGCGAGCGCCGTGTCGCGTGCGACAGGCGCGGTGAAGCGCAGCACGACGTCCTTGATCGGGTTACAGCCCGCCTGCGGATTGACGCGGCTGCACGCCATTTTGGCGGTGAAGGCGGGGCGCACCTCATAATCGAAGCGCTGGTCGCGCCCGGCGGTGCGGCCGGGCACGCCTGCCTGGGCGATGCGCGCGTCCCAGACGAGCGCCATGTCGCGCCCCGGCGGCAGCGGGCGGCGGCATTTGACGGCGACGATGCGGCCCAGCGCAGCGTCGCGCTCGGCGCCGGCGGCGGGTAGGCGCTGCGGCAGTCCGGCGTCATAGGTGAAGGACTGGCGCGACCAGTTGGCGTCGCCGAGTCCGGTGAGGATGTCGGCTGCGGTCGCGCGCGGCAGCACGTCGAGCGGGATCTTCTCGCCGATGCCGTCGACGGCGCAATAGCCGTAGCGGCCGACCGAGGCGCGGTCGGCGGCGACGTTGGTGGCGACGAGGAAGACCTGCTCCTCCTCGATCCCGCCGCCGATCCCGCCCGCGAGCACGGCGCGCGCCGAGGGGCCGCCGGTGTCGATCGCAAAGCGGTCGTTGCCCGCGACCGCGACGCCGCGCGCGGTAACGAGGCCGCTCCGCAGCTCGACATGACAGCGAAGCCCGCCGGGGAGCGGCGCGTCGAACTCCAGCACCCAGGTGCGCGTGTCGACCCAGCGGGCGGTCGACGGGCGTTTGCAGTCGTTGGTTGCGGGGGCCGCCGCGCGGGGGTCGCCGAGCGCGACCATGTCTTCGGAAAAGCGCAAGGTGAAGCGGGTGATCGTGCCGTCGCCGGTGCCGCTGCTGCCCGGCGTCGCGAGGATGACCTGCGGAACGGTATCGGCGGCGGTCGCGGCCATCGCGAGGCTGAGCGGGACTAGCAGCGCCAGCTTCGCCTTGCCGGCAAGGCGTTCTCCCAGCTCGCGCCAACCGATTTTCATCGCACCGTCTCCCCGCCTTGACCCGCGCCGCTATCCTGCTGGAAACAGGGGCGGCTGTCCACCCGCCGCCGCGTACCGGGAACGCTTAGCCGCGGTTCGGGAAAAGGCTGTGACCGCGATCATAGACAAACATGATCGTCGCCCCTGCCTGCGCGGGGGCGATGGGCTATCTGGCGAGCATCGGGCCGAGCGGGCGGCCGGCGAAGATATGGACGTGGAGGTGCGGCACCTCCTGATGGCTGTCGGGGCCGACATTGGCGAGCAGGCGGTAACCGGGGGCGACGAGCCCCGCGTCGCGCGCGACCTGGCCCACGGCGCGGACGAAGCCCGCGATCTCGGCGTCGCTGCCGCGCGCGGAGAAATCGTCCCAGCTGACATAGGCGCCCTTGGGGATCACGAGGATGTGCAGCGGCGCCTGCGGGTTGATGTCGTGGAAGGCGAGCGCATATTCGTCCTCGTACACGGTCTTCGCGGGCAGTTCGCCGCGCAGGATGCGCGCGAAGATGTTGCTGTCGTCATAGGGGAGGGTGGCGTCGATCGGCATGGGGCGCTCCTATGGCTGGCGGCTGGCTTTTTCGGCGTGGCCCGAAGTGCCGTGGCGGCGGTCGAGTTCGGCGGCGATGGCGTCCCAGGTCAGGCCGCGTTCGGCGAGCAGAATCGAGAGGTGGAAGACAAGGTCGCTCGCCTCGCCGACCAGCGCTGGATCGTCCTCGCTGACCGCGGCGATCACCGCCTCGACGGCTTCTTCGCCAAGTTTCTGCGCGATCTTGCCGCGACCTTTCGCGGCGAGGCTCGCGACATAGGAAAGCTCTGCCTCGCCCGCGGCGAGCCGGTCGTGGATGACCGCTTCGAGCCGTCCCAGCGTTTCGCCCATTGCCTTGCTCATCGCGCCGCTCCTTTCGGCGCCGTGCCTACCCCCGCTGCGCCATGCGGGCAAGCGCACAGCGCGCGTCAGAACTTTATCGCCGCGTAAACCATATCGAAACCGCTCGCGCCTAGGTTCGCGAACGCCGGGGGGCGTCATCAACTTTCCAGAGTCGGAACCGGACCATGAGATCGGGCCTCAACCCCCAGCTGTTTTTCGCCGCGACGGCGTCGACCATCGCGCTGATCGCATCGCCCGCCACCGCGCAGAGCCAGGACGACGACGCGATCGTCGTCACCGGGTCGCGGATCGCGAAGAGCGAGTTCACCAGCGCCGATCCGATCCAGATCATCGACCCCGAAGCCGCAAAGCAGCAAGGGCAGGTCGAGCTGGTCGGCGTGCTGCGATCCGCGCCTGCCGCGCAGGGGTCGATCCAGATCAGCTCCGCAATCTCGAACCGTTTTGTCGCCAATGGCGGCAATGACGTGCAGTCGCTGTCGCTGCGCGGCCTTGGCGCCGAACGCACGCTGGTGCTCATCAACGGCCGCCGCGCAGGGCCCGCGGGGATTCGCGGCGCGGTCGCGCCCTTCGACCTCAATGTGCTGCCGCTGTCGGTGGTCCGGCAGGTCGAGCTGCTCAAGACCGGTGCCTCGTCGATCTATGGGTCGGATGCGGTGGCCGGGGTGGTCAATATATTGACCCGCGACGACCTGAACGGCTTTGAAGGCGGGGGTTTTTCGTCGGTCACCGAGCATGGCGGCGGCGAAAGCCATGGCGCCGACGCAAGCTTTGGCAAGACGTTCGGCCGTGGCCATTTTTTTGCGACGGTCGATGTCTTCCGCCAGCAGAATCTGACGCGCCGCGACCGCGATTTCCTTTTCTGTTCGGAGGAATATCTGAAGCGCGAAGCCGATGGCAGCCGCGCCGACATCGTCGATTTCCGCACCGGGCAGCCCGCGTGCAGCAGCGCGCTGGGCAACGCCATCGTGTTCGCCGATTTTTCGGGCGTCGACCAAAATGGCTTTCCGACCTTTGGCCCCGGGCTGATCGCGCCGAACGGGCGGGCGATTTTTGCCGGCCAATATGGCGCCGAGTTCGCTGCCGTCGGCATCCCGATCAATGCCTATAATCCGATCGGCGTATTCGGCCCCACCGATTTCTTCGGGGTCAATTTCGACGGGCCTTCGACGGGAGCGCTCAACCAGTTCGAGCCGGCCGAACAGGATATGGATGTGTTTTCGTCCGTCAGCCGGGTGAGCGTCTTTGCCGATGGCGCATATGAGGTGAGCGATGGCGTCACCGCCTATGGCGAGTTTCTGTTCAGCAACCGCAAGTCGCACAATAATGGGTTTCAACGGATCGAGCTCGACCAGTTCACCGGCGCGTCCTTCCTGCCGATGTTTCTGTGCGATCCGACGCAGTTCAATTGCGATCCCGGCGACCCCGGCGATCCGCTCAACGCCGAGTTCGGCGGCAACATCATCCTGCGCCCGCGGGTGATCGTGACGTCGCAGAGCGAGGCCGACGTCGATTATTATCGCGGCGTGCTGGGGTTGCGCGGCGACCTTGGCGCGGGGTGGAAGTGGGATGTCCACGGCCAGCACAGCCGCTCGGACGCGGGCTATACGCAGGATGTCCTCTATCGGGACGCGCTGGCGTCGCAGACCTTGCGCACGCGCTCGTGCGTCGGGACGGTGACCGCGATCCGCGGCGCGGACTGCATCGACATCGACTTTACCGATCCGCGCGTGCTCCGCGGCGACCTCACGGCGGAGGAACGCGCCTTCCTGACGGGGCGCGAGACGGGGCGGACCTTGTTCGAGCAAAGCTCGGCCGAGGCGCTGCTGACGGGCAAGCTGTTCGACCTGCCCGCCGGTCCGGTGGGTGCGGCGTTCGGTGCGACGATCCGCCGCGACGAAATCAATGACACGCCGGGCGACGCGACGCGCGCGGGCAATGTCGCCAACTTCACCACTTCGGGAATCACCGCGGGGCGCACCGTGTCGAAGGAGGTTTTCGGCGAGGTCGAACTGCCGCTGCTCGAAGGCGTGCCGATGATCGAGCGGCTGACGCTGTCGGGCGCGGCGCGCTACACGCATGTCGAGGCGACGCGCCGCGACGGCGTGTCCGACCGCTTCAGCGACACGACGTGGAAGGTCGGCGCCGACTGGGCGGTGACCGGCTGGCTGCGCCTGCGCGGCACCTGGGGCACCTCGTTCCGCGCGCCCGCCCTGTTCGAGCTGTTCCTTGAGGATCAGACGGGTTTCCTCGGCCAGGCCGCGATCGACCCGTGCATCCAGACCGCGGCGCGGCTGGCGGCGGGGGCGATCAGCCAGCGCGTCTTCGACAATTGCGCGGCCGACGGCATCGCGCCCGACTATGCCGGGGGGATCGGCCCCGCGACGATCGTGTCGGGGGGCGGCATCGGCCGGCTGAAGCCTGAAAGCTCGACCGCAAAGACGGTCTCGCTCATCCTGACCCCCGATGTGTCGGGGGCGCTGTGGGGCGGGCTGCGCACGCGGCTGGCTGTCGATTATTTCGACATCAAGGTTCGGCAAGAGATCACCTTGCTGGGCGCGGGCAATATCCTGTCGGGCTGTTATGATTCGGAACTTTTCCCCGACGAGCCGCTGTGCGCGTTGTTTACGCGGGCGACCGCTGGCCCCGACGCGCAGAGCGTCGCGTCGGTCACCGACCGCTATGTCAATATCAGCCGCCAGCGGAATCGCGGCGTCGACCTGTCGCTCGCCCTCGATCAGGATCTGGGCAGGCTGGGCTCGCTGGCGTTCCGCGCGCAGATGACGTGGCAGGTCGAGGACAAGGTCGCGCTGTTCCCCGGCACGACCATCGACGACAATGGCACGATCGGCAATCCGAAATGGGTCGGCGATTTCACGCTCGGCTGGACGAAGGACCAATGGACGCTTTTCTATGGCCTCGACGTCACCGGCGCGGCGTCGAACAGGGCGGAACTGCTGCGTGCGCAGGGCGGCGATCCGTGCCGCACGTCGAGCTTCCGCCCCGGCGGGCGCTTCTGCCCCGATGTGAGCGTGCCCGCGACCTTCTATCATTCGCTTTCGCTGAGCCGCGATGTCGCCGAGCGGTTCCGCATCACGCTGGGGATCGCCAACCTGTTCGACACCCCGCCGCCGCGGGTGTCGACCGTGGTGACCGCAACGCCGCCGGTGATCGGTCAGGCGCCAGCGTTCGGGACGCAATATGATTATCTGGGGCGGCGGATGTTCCTGAACGTGCGGGGACGGTTGTAGCAAGGGCGAAACTTCGGGGGGAGGGTGACGGGATAGAGGTCCGCCTCCGACCGCGGCCGGTCGTTCTGCGTACCGGCGATGATGGTCCGTCGCGAACCGGCCAGACCTTACCCCGCTCCGCCCCCCGCAAATGGCAGGATGGCCCGATAGGCCTCGATCCCCGGTGCGCCGCCGACGACCGCGCCCTCGGTCAGCAGCCAGTAATGGCGCACAATCTCCGCCTGCTGTTCGAGGCCATAGCGGGTGAGCGGCCAGCCGGGTTTCAGGGTGTAGCTGTAGGTTGCGAACGGGTGGCGCATCAGCACCAGATACCAGCGGCCGCGTGTCTGCGCCTGCCACACATGCGTCATTTCGTGGATGAACAGCCCTTTGAGTCGCTGCGATGCGACGCTGAAATCGTCGCAGTAAAGGTCGCCGTGCGGGTTGAAATGCAGGTGGCCCATCGGCGCCATGACGATGTGGCGCGGCTGGAAGAAAGCCCATTTATGATGGTTCACGCGCACGCGGTCATAGGCGATCGCGTCACCGAACACGCGGCGCGCGAGCGCAATTTCGCCGGTCGTCAGAGGTCGGGAGGAGCGCGACATCAAATCCCCGTCATTGCGAGCGAAGCGAAGCAATCTCCAGCCGTCGGCCATGATTGACGACCGCGCACTGGAGATTGCTTCGTCGCTTCGCTCCTCGCAATGACAGCATCGGGATGCAGCATGATCCTACTTCGTGGCCGCGTCCGGCGTCGCCTTTTCGTCGCCATGCCCCATCGCATCATGATCCATCGCCGCTTCGCCGCCCGCGGCGCCCTCGGCGGGCTTGATCACCATGTCGAACAGGATGCGTTCATTATTGTTGTTGGTGAAGACGAACGCCATCGGCAGCTTGCCCGCGCGCACCGCGGCGCCGTTGATGCCCCAGATCATCAGATGCTTGCCGCCCTGTTTGAAGACGAGTTCGCCCTTCGCGGGCACCAGCGCGCGGTCGAGCGGCTTCATCACCATCATTCCGTTTTCGCGCACGCTTTCGTGCATCTCGACCCGCTGCGCGAGGTCGGCGGTCACCGCGACCAGTTCGACGTCGCGCGGGCCGCCCTCGACGCGGAAATAGCCGACCGCGGGGCGATCGGGCGTCGCCCCCATCACGACATGGCCGCTGACGACATTGAGCTGCTGACCCGCGCCCAGATTTTCGCCGCAGCCCGTCAGGCTGAGCGAGACGGCGGCAAGGGTGGCAAGAGCGAAGGGTTTCATTTCGGGAGGACTCCGTAAAAGCGCGACATTTTCGTATCCCCGATAAGCCTTCAAAGCCCTTGTGCCAAGGATTAGCGCACCTATATCGCGCCCATGAACCCCCAAGGGACTCCACTGACGGCGTGCCTTTTCAGGGCGCCGAAGAAGCAACAAGGACGAGTATAAATGGCCAAAGTGATCGGGATCGACCTCGGCACCACGAACAGCTGCGTCGCGGTGATGGAAGGCGGCAAGCCCAAGGTTATCGAAAATGTCGAAGGCACGCGCACGACGCCCTCGATCGTCGCCTTTGCCAAGGACGGCGAGCGGCTGATCGGCCAGCCGGCGAAGCGCCAGGCGGTGACCAACCCCGAAAACACCATCTTTGCGGTGAAGCGCCTGATCGGCCGCCGCTTCGACGATCCCATGACCAAGAAGGACATGGAGCTCGTCCCCTATTCGATCGTCAAGGGATCGAACGGCGATGCGTGGGTCAAGGCGGGCGGCGAGGATTATTCGCCCTCGCAGATCAGCGCCTTCATCCTTCAGAAGATGAAGGAAACCGCCGAAGCCTATCTGGGTGAAAAGGTGGAGCAGGCGGTGATCACCGTCCCCGCTTACTTCAACGACGCGCAGCGCCAGGCGACCAAGGACGCGGGCAAGATCGCGGGCCTCGAAGTGCTGCGCATCATCAACGAGCCGACCGCGGCCGCGCTCGCCTATGGCCTCGACAAGTCGGAGAACAAGACGATCGCCGTCTATGACCTTGGCGGCGGCACCTTCGACATTTCGATCCTCGAGGTCGGCGACGGCGTGTTCGAGGTGAAATCGACCAACGGCGACACCTTTCTGGGCGGTGAAGATTTCGACAGCAAGCTCGTCGAGTTCCTCGCCGACACTTTCAAGAAGGATGAAGGCATCGACCTGCGCGGCGACAAACTGGCTTTGCAGCGGCTGAAGGAAGCCGCCGAAAAGGCGAAGATCGAACTGTCGTCGGCCGCGACGACCGAAGTGAACCTGCCCTTCATCACCGCCGACGCCAACGGGCCGAAGCACCTCGTCAAGACGATCACGCGCGCCGACCTCGAACGCCTTGTCGAGGATCTCGTCAAGCGCACGCTCGAACCGTGCAAGAAAGCGATCAAGGACGCCGGGGTCAGCGCCAAGGACATCGACGAGGTCGTGCTGGTCGGCGGCATGACGCGGATGCCGCGGGTGCGCGAAGTCGTGAAGGATTTCTTTGGCAAGGAACCGCACACCGGCGTCAACCCCGACGAAGTCGTCGCGATCGGCGCGGCGATCCAGGCGGGCGTGCTGCAGGGCGACGTCAAGGACGTGCTGCTGCTCGACGTGACGCCGCTCTCGCTTGGCATCGAGACGCTGGGCGGCATCATGACCAAGATGATCGACCGCAACACGACGATCCCGACCAAGAAGAGCCAGGTCTATTCGACCGCCGACGACAATCAGTCGGCGGTGACGATCCGCGTGTTCCAGGGCGAGCGCGAAATGGCGGCAGACAACAAGCTGCTCGGCCAGTTCGACCTGGTCGGCATCCCGCCCGCCCCGCGCGGCGTTCCGCAGATCGAGGTGACGTTCGACATCGACGCCAACGGCATCGTGTCGGTCCACGCCAAGGACAAGGGCACCGGCAAGGAACAGCAGATCAAGATTCAGGCTTCGGGCGGCCTCAGCGACGCCGATATCGAACAGATGGTCAAGGACGCCGAGCAGTTCGCCGAAGAGGACAAGAAGCGCCGCGAGGCGGCCGAGGCGAAGAACAATGCCGAGAGCCTCGTGCACACGACCGAACGCCAGCTCGCCGAACATGGCGACAAGGTGGACGGCGCGCTGAAGTCCGAGATCGAGGCCGCGATCGCCGAAACCAAGACCGCGATCGAGGGTGGCGACGCCGCTGCGATGACCGAAAAGGCGGGCGCGTTGGCGCAGGTCGCGATGAAGCTGGGCCAGGCGATCTATGAAAAGGAACAGCAGGCCGCGGCATCGCCCGACGCCGACGCCGGCGAGAGCAAGGCCGACGAAGATGTCGTCGATGCCGAATTCTCCGAAGTCGAAGACGACAAGAAATAAGGATGATCTTCACCCGTCATGCCGGCGAAAGCTGGCATCGCTCTCGGCAAGGCACCGCCGGACCGGCAGCGACCCCGGCTTTCGCTGGGGTGACGGGTTGAAGAAGGGGCTTTGAAGCATGTCGCTCGACATCGATTATTACGAATTGCTCGAATGCGATCGCAGCGCCGACGAAGCGACGCTGAAGGCAAGCTATCGCAAGCTGGCGATGAAATATCACCCCGACAAGAATCCGGGGTGCAAGGACAGCGAAGCGCGCTTCAAGGCGATCAGCGAGGCCTATGACTGCCTGCGCGATCCCCAGAAACGTGCGGCCTACGACCGCTTCGGCAAGGCCGGCGTGAATGGCGGCGGCGGGTTCGGCGGCGGGCATGGCGCCGATTTCGGTGACATTGGCGATATTTTCGAATCGATTTTCGGTTCGGCGTTCGGCGGCGCGCGGCAGCAGCGTGGCCCGGCGCGCGGCGCCGACCTGCGTTACGACATGGAGATCCGGCTCGAGGACGCCTTCACCGGCGTAACGCGTGAGATCGAGGTCGATGTCGCCACGCGTTGCGACGCTTGCGACGGATCGGGGGCGAAGCCCGGCACGCGCACGCATCGCTGTTCGACCTGCGGCGGCCATGGCAAGGTGCGCGCGCAGCAGGGCTTTTTCATGGTCGAGCGCACCTGCCCGGCGTGTCAGGGCGCGGGCGAGGTCATCGCCGACCCGTGCGGGCAGTGTCATGGCGAGGGCCGCGTCGACCGGCGCAAGCGGCTCACCGTCACCATCCCGCCGGGGGTCGACGAAGGGACGCGCATCCGCCTGTCGGGCGAGGGCGAAAGCGGCGCACGCGGCGCGGCGCCGGGCGACCTCTACATCTTCCTCCACATGGCGCGGCACAAGGTCTTCGAGCGCGAGGGCACGACCTTGTTCACGCGCGCGCCGATCAGTTTCACGACCGCGGCGCTCGGAGGCTGCATCACCATTCCGGGGCTCGACGGCCGCAAGCACGACATCGCGATCCCGGCGGGAATCCAATCGGGCAAGCAACTTCGCCAGCGCGGCGCGGGGATGCCGGTGCTCAATGGCCGCGGTCACGGCGACCTCGTGATCCAAATCGATGTCGAGACTCCGACGCGGCTGACCGCAAAGCAAAAGGAGTTGTTGCAAGCGTTCCGGGAGACCGAAACCGGCGAGGAATGCCCGGCAAGCCAGGGTTTTTTCGGTCGCATCAAGGATATGTGGGACGAGTTGACCGATTGATCGGCAGCGGGGCGCATTCCGGGTAGCCGCCATGGCGCGGGGCGCGGGGCTGGACAAGCCGACGCCGCTCTGGTGAAGCACGCGCATGGCCGAGGTCAAACTGCATCCCGACTGGATCGCCCGCATCGGCGGCGAGTTTGCGCAGCCCTATATGGCGGCGCTCAAGCAATTCCTTGCCGACGAGCGCGCCAAGGGCAAGACCATCTATCCGCGACCGCGCGACTGGTTCGCGGCGCTCGACGCGACGCCGCCGGGGCAGGTGCGCGTCGTGATCCTGGGCCAAGACCCCTATCACGGGCCGGGGCAGGCGCATGGGCTTTGTTTCTCCGTTCAGCCCGGCGTGCGCGTGCCACCGAGCCTCGTCAACATCTATAAGGAATTGCGCAGCGATCTGGGCATCGCGCCCGCGCCGCACGGCCATCTGGCGCATTGGGCGCGGCAGGGCGTGCTGCTGCTCAACAATTGCCTGACGGTCGAGGCGGGACAGCCGGCGTCGCATCAGGGCAAGGGGTGGGAGAAGTTCACCGACGCCGCGGTCGCCGCGGTCGCCGCCGATCGGGCGCCCAAGGTGTTCATCCTGTGGGGCAGCCATGCGCAGAAGAAGGCGGCAAATGTGCCGGGGCTGGGGGCGGGAAGCCCGCACCTGATCCTGCGCGCGCCGCACCCCTCGCCGCTGTCGGCGCACAACGGCTTTTTCGGGTCGCGGCCGTTCAGCCAGGCCAATGCCTTCCTCGAGGCGCAGGGTCGCGGCGCGATCGACTGGCGCTTGCCCGACAGTCCCGACGCATGAGCCGGGCCGGGTGAGCCTGCTCGCCGATCCGGTGACGCTGGTGGTGCTGATCGCCGCGGTGATCCTGCTTGGGATGGCGAAGGGCGGGCTCGCAGGCGTCGGCGCGCTCGCGACGCCGCTCGCCGCACTGGTGCTGCCGCCCGCGACCGCGGCGGCGCTGCTGTTGCCGATCCTGATCGTCCAGGATGTCATCAGCGTCTGGTCTTTCCGCAAGACGTGGGACGGGTGGATCATCGGCTGGATGCTGCCGGGCGCGGCGGTGGGAATCCTGGCGGGCTACGCTTATGCCGAGCGGGTGAACGAGGCACGGCTGATGGCGGCGCTGGGCGCGATCACGCTCGCCTTCGGCCTCTATCGCCTGTGGGTCGAGCGCGGCGGGCGGATCGTCGCCGCATCGCGCTCGCCGGGCTGGGTCGGGACGATCTTTGGCGCCGTCATGGGGCTGACGAGCCAGATCGCCCACGCGGGCGGGCCGCCGTTCCAGATGTGGGTGACGCCGCGCAAGCTGCCGCACCTGAGCTTCATCGGGACGAGCGCGATCCTGTTCGCCATCGTCAACTGGATGAAGGTGCCCGCCTATCTGGCGCTCGGGGCCTTTCCGCATGAGGTGGTCGTCGCGGCGCTGCTGCTGATGCCGCTCGCGATCGTCTCGACGCTGCTCACGGTGCGCTGGATGAAGGCGATGCAGCCCGAACGCTTTTATGCGCTCATCTATGGGCTGATGGTGCTGCTTGGCGCGAAGCTGCTCTGGGACGGGCTTGGCGGATGAGCGTGCCCGTCATCCTTGTCGATGCCGACGCCTGCCCGGTGAAGGAGGAAATCTATCGCGTCGCGTGGCGGCACGGGGCCAGGGTCAAGGTCGTGAGCAACAGCCGGCTGCGTGTGCCCGACCACCCGCTGATCGAGCGGGTGGTGGTGTCGGACGGCTTCGATGCCGCCGACGACTGGATCGCCGAAGCAGCCGACGCGCAGAGCATCGTCGTCACCGCCGACATATTGCTCGCCGATCGCGCGCTGAAAGCGGGTGCGAGCGTCCTTGCGCACAATGGCAAGCCCTTCACGCCGGCGTCGATCGGCCCCGCGATCGCGACGCGCGCCATCATGGCCGACCTGCGCGCCGGGATGGGTGAGGGGTTGGGCGGGCCGCCGCCCTTTTCAAAGGCCGATCGCTCGCGATTTTTGCAGGCGCTCGACGCGGCGCTGGTGCGGATCAAGCGGCAAGCGTAATTTTCTTTCCTTCAATTTGAGTCGCTTGCGACTATTTTTGACGCGAGTGACGGCGATCACCGCGGAGCGTGGGGGCGTGCGGCACAAGCGGTGCATCGGGGCCGACCCGAACCCGTTTTGAAAGGAATGACCATGACCAGGAAGCTGATCCTCGCCCCCGCCCTCGCGCTCGGCCTTGCGCTGACGGCGACCCCCGCCATGGCCCAGTCGGCGCAGCCCGCGCAGGGCGGCATGGTGATCGCGTCGAATCCGATCCAGATACTGATCGGCCTGCTGCTCCCCGCAGTGCAGAAGGTTCGCGACGCCGCGTCGCGCTGATTCGATCCGATCCTTGGCATTTGGTCCGGCTCGTCGGACCGGACACCGGCCCTTCCGCCGTCGCGACCCCGGCGGGAGGGCTGTTTGCGCGGGCGCGGCTTGACCGCGCGGCGCGGGCGCGACATGCTTCGCCCATGGCGCAGCGCTATGCGAGCTTTGCCGATTTCTGGCCCTTTTACCTGCGCGAGCACAGCAAGGCCTCGACGCGCGCCTTGCATTATGTCGGGACCAGTCTCGTCGTCGCGATTGCGGTGGGCGTGGTGCTGTCCGGGCGGTGGGGTTGGCTGATCGCGCTGCCGCTCGCAGGTTATGCCTTTGCGTGGGTCGCGCATTTCGCGGTCGAGAAGAACCGGCCGGCCACCTTCACCTATCCGCTATGGAGCCTCGCCGCTGATTTCAGGATGTGGGCGCTGTGGCTGACCGGGCGGCTCGGCCCCGAACTCGACCGCGCGGGAGTGGCGCGGCGGAATTGACAAGCGTAAGCGAAAAGGCGCGCTGATCCCAGCCAAGGAGACATTGCCATGACCGTCAACCGCGCATCCGCCCGCTACGAAGGCTTCGGCAAGGAGGGCAGAGGGTCGATCACGACCCGATCGGGCGTGCTCGAGGAGCAGCCCTATGGCTTTGGCACGCGCTTCGAGGGGCAGCCGGGGACGAACCCCGAGGAGCTGATCGCCGCGGCGCACGCCGCCTGCTTCACCATGGCGCTTTCCTTCGGGCTCGCGCGCGCGGGCTATTCGGGCGACACGCTGGAGACGAGCGCGGCGGTGACGCTGGAGCAGCAGGACGGCGGCTTTACGATCACCAGGTCGGCGCTGACGTTGACCGCCAAAGTGCCGGGGATTGGTGCCGAAGAGTTTGCGGCGCTCGCCGCCGAGGCCGAAAAAAATTGCCCGGTGTCGAAGCTGCTCAACTGCGAAATCACGCTCGAGCATCGACTTGAGAGTTAGACCCTGTTTCAGCAAGATCGAAGCGACGCGCCCAGCGCGGCTCGCTGGAGGATCTCGTCGCTTCGATCTTGCTGAAACAGGGTCTGGGTGCACCGGGCGGCGATAAGCGCTTGATCTCAACCGTGCTTGAGCTTTCATAAGATGCTCCATTGATTCGCAATGGAGCCCCGATCATGCTGCACCAACCCACCGCCGCCGCGTCCGATTCCGTCCATGCCGGGGACGAAACGGCCCCCGACGCCTTTCTGGCACGCTATCTGGCGCGGATCGGCTATCGCGGCGCGCTCGCGCCGACGCTCGACGTTCTTGCGGCGTTGCAGGCGGCGCATATCGCGGCGATCCCGTTCGAGGCGATCGACGCGCTGACCGGCGCCGGGGTCGACATCGGCGCGGCGGCGGTCGAGGCCAAGCTGATCGGCCAGCGGCGCGGCGGCTATTGTTTCGAGCAGAACGGCCTGTTCCTGCGCGCGCTGCGCGCGATCGGCTTTGAGGCCGAGGGACTGATCGGCCGGGTGCGCTGGATGCTGCCCGACGATGCGCCGCCGACGCCGCGGTCGCATATGGTGGTGCGCGTGAAGATCGACGGCCGCGCCTGGCTCGCCGACGTCGGTTTTGGCGCCGCGGTGCCGCCGCAGCCGCTGGCGATGGACGACGAGGCGCCGCAGCCGACGCGCCACGAAAGCTATCGCATCGTCCGCCAGGGCGCCGAATGGCAGGTCGCGGCGCTGATCGAAAGCGAATGGCGGACGCTCTATCGGATCGAGGACGCGCCGCCCCCGGCGATCGATTATGAGGTCGGCAACTGGTACACTTCGGCGCATCCCGATTCGCATTTCCGCCACCAGCTGATCGCCGCGCGGACGAGTGCCGAGGCGCGCTATGGCCTTCGCGACAACCGGCTGACGGTGCGGCTGGCCGACGGGCGGATCGACCGCCGTTACCTGACCGCCGACGAGATCGAACGCGTGCTGGCGGAGATTTTCCTGCTGCCCGTCGCGCGCCACTGGCGCCCGGCGATCGAGCGTGCCGCGACCGCCGAAATCGCCGGATAGCAGCGGCGATGACGACGGCGGCGATTTGCGCTATGTCCGATGCGGGAGGGCTTCATCATGCAGCACATGATTCCGCCGCGCGTGCGGCCGGCGACGCGCCCCGTGCGTTCATGGGCGTTCGATAGCGCGGGGTGGGACGATTTCCCGCTGCGCCGCGACGATATTGTCATTTCGACCTATCCCAAATGCGGGACGACGTGGATGCAGCGCATCGTCGGGATGCTGGTCTTTGGCAGCCCCGCGCCCTTTCCCGTCCAGGATAGCTCGCCCTGGCCCGATTTCCGCCTGATGCCGCTCGAGGCGACGATGGCGCTCGCCGAGGGGCAGACGCACCGCCGCTTCATCAAATCGCACCTGCCGTTCGACGCCCTTCCGGTGCATGAGGGAATCAAATATATCCATGTCGCCCGCGACGGCCGCGACGCCGCCATGTCCTTTTTCAATCACAAGGCCAATTATACGGCGGAGGCGGTCGAGCTGATCGGCGGCATCGTGCGGAGCGATCCCAAGTTCGGCTATACGCCGCGGCTCGTGCCAAGCGACCCGGCGACGCATTTCCACGACTGGCTGGTCGGCGACGAGGATGCGCTGGGCGATCCCGGCGCGTCCTTTTTCACGATGGAAAAGAGTTTCTGGGACGCGCGGAGCGACCCGAATCTGCTGCTCGTCCACTATAACGACCTCAAGGCCGACCGGATGGGCGAGATGCGGCGCATCGCCGACTTTCTGGACATCGCGGTTCCCGACGACATCTGGCCCGATCTGGTCGCCGCGGCGGGGTTCGACGCGATGAAGGCGGCCGCCGACGCGCTGCTCCCCGCCGCGGGCGACATCTGGGAGGGCGGCGGGCGGACCTTCCTGCACAAGGGAACCAACGGGCGCTGGCGCGAGCTTTACGCCCCCGACGATCTGGCGCTTTACGATGCGCGCGTCGCCGCCGAATTCACCCCCGGCCTCGCCGCGTGGGTCGAAAAGGGCCGACTGGCCACGACCGATCCCCGCGACGCCCCCGACTGAGGGGGTCAGCATCATGGCGCTGCCGCGGCGCCCGCGCGGTCGGGCGACCAGGGCAGGGGTTCGAGCGTGCGGTCCGATATCGCATCGACGAAGCGGCCATGCCGCGCGCCCGTCTCGCGCTTGATCGCGGCCCATTCCTCGTCGGCCATGAAGGCCGCCCACGCCGCCTTCATCGCGGCGGCGTCGGGCCAGTCGAGCAGATAGACGAACTCGACCTTGCCCTCATGCTCGCTGCGCCAGATCGCGCGCACCGCAAAGCCGTGGCGCGCCATGATGCGTAGCGCATGATCGCGAAACCGATCGTGAAACACGCCCTCGTTGGTGCGCGGGATTTCGTAGATGCGCAGCTGTTGCAGCGGGGCGGGCGGCGTCGGCGGCGCGGCCTCTGCGGCGGCGGCCGTGGGAGCGAGCGCGAGCAGCGCGGCGAGGGTGAGGGTGCGGATGGGGGAGGGCATGGGGGTTCTCCGTTTCTTGTTCCCGTCATCCCGGCAAAGGCCGGGATCTCGACCTCGCATCGCAACGCACCGGCGAGATCCCGGCCTGCGCCGGCATGACGAACCTAAAAATTCAGTCGATGATGACGTCCTTCCCTTCCGCCTTCAGCCTGGCAAGGCCGTTTTTCATCGCTTGCAGCACGTCGGGCGGGTGCGGGGTCCAGCTTTCGAGCTCGCCGACGATGCGCAGCGGCGCGCCGTCTCCATGGTTGCTCGCGCGGCCCGGGTGGAGCAGGTCGCCGACGGCAAGGTCGGCGCGGGTGCCGTGATAGAAGATCGCGCCCGCATCGGGGCCGGTGGGGGTGGTGTCCGTCATTCCGTCGGCTTTGCCTTAACTTGTCAAACTTGTCACCTCCGGGCCCATGAAATCAGTCACTTGGGTCCGCGCCATCGCCGTCGTCGGCAGCCGGGCCGGGCAGGCGCAGCGGGGCGGGGGGCGGCGGGTCGTCGGCGGGCGCGCCGATCCGCGCGAGCGCATCGGCCAGCCGAGCTTCGGCGGGGTCGCCGTGCGCTGGCGCGGCGTCGCCATTCGCGTCGCCGGGCCCCGCGGCGCCAAAGCGATGGGGGTCGAGCGCGCGCATCAGGAACATCGCGAGCCGTTCGGGATATTCGCGCCGCTCGCCCACCTGTTCGCCCTTGTAGAATATGGGGACCGGCACACCGTGGACCGCGCGCGCCGGCGCGGCGTCGACCAGCCGCCGCATCCCGCAATCGATCGCGGCATCCCACGCATGGCGGAAGGCATGGGCATCGGGGCGGCGGCGGAGGTTATAGGCCGATGTCGCCGACAGCCCGACGCTCGCCACCGCCTCGGTCACGCAGGCCGATGCGGCGAGCGCCTCGATGAACTTGCGCTGGCGGTCGGGGGTCCAGCCGCTGCTGCGGCGGCGCTGAAGCTGCGCGGGGGTGAAGGAGGACAGCGCGGCGGTCAGGCTTTGCGGCGCCAGGCCTTGCAAAGCCGGACCACGCGGCCGCGCGGGGCGAGCATGGGGTTTGGGCTGGGTCATCGAACAGGATGAAGCATGGCGATGCGATGTAGGAAAGGGGTTTTTGCGGGAGGCCGCGTAGTGGCGGCTTTTCGACGATTGGACGACATTTCGCCGCAGCTCTGGTAAAACCCTGTTTCGCATTGTCGGCATCGGTCGCGCGAAGATGGTGGGGGAGAGGCGGGATGATGGAGAGTTTCGGGGCACTGGTCGGCTGGGGCCATCATGACGCGGGCGACCGCATCATGCTCCGGCTGGAAAGCGTGCAAACTTCGGAAGCGGCCAGGGCGCACGACCCCGACCTGTTCCGGTTCCTGATGACCAAGCAGCAAGCGGCGATCCTGGGCCATTATCTGGTCCGCATTTCCGGCCAGTCGCCGGTCGTTCCCGGAAAGCGGGGCTGGTTTCGGCGATACTTTGGCTGACGGGGTGCCCACCATCGCTGCGCGACAGGGAGGATATTTCCATTGTCGTCACCCCGGACTTGATCCGGGGTCCATGACTTCAGCGCCGCCGTGGATCCCGGATCAAGTCCGGGATGACGAAGGTGGGTTACGTTCCCGTTCAGCCTGCAACCCCGCGCAGTCGCCAGCGGCCGTGTTCGACATGGGTGGTTTTGCCGACGATGCTTTCGGTCAGGATGATTTCATCGACCGTCCAGCCGATCGGCGGGATCTTCTGGGCATTCAGGCGGTCGCCGCGATAGTTGATCGTGATGTGCGGTTCGGGGGTGGTGCCGTCCATGATCGGCGCTTTTTCGCGCAGCAGATGGTTGACCAGCGCCTTCTGTAACGCCCGCGCTTCGGTTAGCGGCTCGCGCGTGCGCAGCGTCACCGCCTTGCGGTTCTCGATCCGGTCGAAGCGAAGCGGGAAGGGGGGCGCGACGAAGCTGTCCAGCGCGGCGATGGTCGCGGGCAGCCACTCGGGCGGGGCGTAGTGGAGGTCGTAGAGCGAGATGAGCGTGACATGGAGGAGATCGGGGCCGCGCCCGGGATCGTTGCGCGGCAGCGCGACGATCGCCGCCTGCACCTCCGGCGGCGGCTTGGCCATGACGTAGAGGGGGTTTCGGGGGCGCATGGGTGGGAGTGGTTACGCTGATCGAGCTTCATCTTCGCCGCGCTGGAGTAACGCCACGAGAGGAGTGTTGATGAAATAGACGTTCCTTCCCGACTGATGTTTCACTAGCAAGTCGGCCTCCGCTAGTTGATCGAGATATTTTGCGGCGGTTTGTCGAGACACACCTAACTCGCTGACGATGTAGTCAATCCGCGTGTAGGGATGTCGGAACAAATTATTGAGCAAGTCCTGCGAATAGATTTTTCCATGCTCTGAACGGATTCGCTGTTTGTAGTCGGCCATGAGGGCGCGAATGTCGGCAACAAGGTCGATCGTCTGAGCCGCCGTTTTAGCTACTGCCGTGAGCATATATACGAGCCAAGGCTCCCATTCGCCGGTGTCTCTCACCGACTGCAGCAACCGGTAATAGTCCGCTTTGTTGACGGTGATGTATCGGCTGAGGTAGAGGATCGGGATGTCGAGCAAGCGCTGCTGCGTGAGGTAAAGCACGTTGATGATACGCCCCAATCGACCGTTGCCGTCCGGAAAGGGGTGAATGCTCTCGAACTGATGGTGGATAATGGCCATTCGGACCAGCGGATCGAGATGCTTATATTCATCGCTGTTGATGAATTTTTCCAGCGCCGTCATGTGCGCTATAACTTCAGCTCCCGTCTGCGGCGGAATATAGACGATTTCTTTCGTCTGGTCGTTTTTGAGCGCGGTTCCGGGCGTGTTGCGAAATCCGCCGTCGGTGCGCTTTAAAACCTGAAACATCGCGACGATTATATTGTTGGTTAGGAGGCCCTGCTTATCACGCATCTCTACGAGTCCCAAACGCAAGGCGTCCCGGTAGAGGGCGACCTCCTTTGCTGCAGGGGAGGAAGGGATTTCGGGAAAAAGGGTTGCCTGAAAGAGTTCGTCCTGTGTGGTGACGATATTTTCGATCTCTGAACTCGCTTTGGCCTCTTGCAACGAGAGCGTGTCGATGAGGATACCCTGATTAGGGATCGTAGCTGCACGTCCTTTGAGCTCGGCGAGGAAGCGGTGCGCAATGGCTGCCACCTTTAGGACGGCCTTGCTTTCCAACTCGCCGGGAGGTGGCAGGTCCGGGATGGCATAGGTTGATGTCAGCATAATGCAGCCTGCATATGGATTAGCGATTTCGCTAACATATCGCGAAAACGTGTTAACGAAAGAGTATTTTTATAACACGTCTCAAATCGCGGTGACAGATACATTAACCCCTATCCCTCTGGTCTGCTTACGTCGGGCGCGTGACCATATTCTGAGTAGAGTTCGAGCAGCCGCTCGGGGCTGATGCCGTCTTGCTGGGCAATCGTCAGGTCGTGGGCGTCGTCGTCCAGGCTGATCGCCGGCCTTTGCCTGCCCAGCTGCGGATAGACCCAGCAGCCTTGATTGAGCGTTTCGGGAAAACCCTTGAGGCTGTTCGCGAACCAGCCCCACCACGGCCCCATGTCGCTGTATTTGCCGTCGTCGAAGCCATCGACGTAGCGGTCGAAATTCTCGCGCGAGAGGGTCGACCAGACGCCGTAGCCGAATTTTTCGGCCATTCCGTGGACAGGGATGTCGAAGACGCAGCGGACGAAGAAATGTTCGCCGCCGATCACGCAGAAATCCTCGGACAGGAAATCGCCGTCGAGGCGTAGCGCACTGTTGGGTTCAAGCTCTTCCGCCTTGCCCCAATGATCGGGGGCCAGCGAGGCGATGTCGAACATGCCTTCATGATCGACATCGCAGTTCGCGCATTTCCAGCGGGCGGATTGCAGGATTTCGAGAGCGGACGGTTTGCGCCGTCCGAACAGTTTGCCGAACAAGCCGCCTCCGCTCATCAGTCGTGTTCGCGCCCGCCGGAGCCGAGATAGAGTTCGCGGCCCGATTCCTCATAGACTTCGCTCATCTGCGCCATGCCTTTTTCAGCTTCCTCGACGGCGATGAAGCCTTCGGCATCCTGATTTTGCAGCTTCGCAAACTCCCGCACTTCCTGGCTGATCTTCATCGAACAGAATTTCGGGCCGCACATGCTGCAGAAATGCGCGGTCTTGGCGCCCTCGGCGGGGAGCGTCTGGTCGTGATATTGCTCCGCCGTGTCGGGGTCGAGGCTCAGGTTGAACTGGTCGCGCCAGCGGAACTCGAACCTTGCTTTCGATAGCGCATCGTCGCGGACCTTGGCGGCGGGGTGGCCCTTGGCGAGATCGGCGGCGTGCGCGGCGAGCTTGTAGGTGACGACGCCGACCTTCACATCGTCGCGGTCGGGCAGGCCCAGATGCTCCTTGGGCGTGACGTAGCAGAGCATCGCGGTGCCGTACCAGCCGATCATCGCGGCGCCGATGCCGCTGGTGATATGGTCGTAGCCCGGCGCGATGTCGGTGGTGAGCGGCCCGAGGGTATAGAAGGGCGCCTCGCCGCAGGCCGCCAGCTGCTTGTCCATATTCTCCTTGATCTTGTGCATCGGGACGTGGCCCGGCCCCTCGATCATCACCTGTACATCCTGCGCCCAGGCGCGCTTGGTGAGCTCGCCGAGCGTGTAGAGCTCGGCGAACTGCGCCTCGTCGTTGGCGTCGGCGATGCTGCCGGGGCGGAGGCCGTCGCCGAGGGAGTAGGCGATGTCATAGGCCTTCATGATCTCGGTAATCTCGTCGAAGCGTTCGTAGAGGAAACTTTCCTTGTGATGCGCGAGGCACCATTTCGCCATGATGCTGCCGCCGCGGCTGACGATGCCGGTGACACGGCTAGCGGCGAGCGGGACGTAGGGCAGGCGCACGCCCGCGTGGATGGTGAAATAATCGACGCCCTGCTCGGCCTGTTCGATCAGCGTGTCGCGGAAAATCTCCCACGTCAGCTCCTCGGCGATGCCGCCGACCTTTTCGAGCGCCTGATAGATGGGGACGGTGCCGATCGGCACCGGCGAGTTGCGGATGATCCATTCGCGCGTGTCGTGGATGTTGCGCCCGGTCGACAGGTCCATGACGGTGTCGGCGCCCCAGCGGATCGACCAGACCATCTTGTCGACTTCGGACGCGACATCGGATGCGACCGCGCTGTTGCCGATATTGGCGTTGATCTTGACGAGGAAGTTGCGGCCGATCGCCATCGGCTCGCTTTCGGGGTGGTTGATGTTGCTGGGGATGATCGCGCGGCCGCGCGCCACCTCGTCGCGGACGAATTCGGGGGTGACATAGTCGGGGATGCTCGCGCCCCAGTCCTGCCCGTCCCTCACATATTCGGCGAGGCGTTCGCGACCGAGATTTTCGCGGGTGGCGACATATTCCATCTCGGGCGTGATGATGCCGCGGCGGGCATAGTGCATCTGGCTGACGTTGGCGCCGGGCTTGGCGCGGAGCACCTGCTTCTTGACGTTCGGGAAGGCGGGGACGCCGCCGCTGCGGTCGGGGCCGAGCTGGCCGTTGTCCTCGGGGCGAACCTCGCGCTGGGTGACTTCCTCGACGTCGCCGCGGCCGCGGATCCAGTCGCGGCGGAGTTCGGGAAGGCCCTTTGCGATGTCGATCGTCGCACTGGGGTCGGTATAAGGCCCGCTGGTGTCATAGACGCGCACCGGCGGCTCGCCCGACGAGGGTTCGAGCAGGATTTCGCGCATCGCGACGCGGATGCCGCTGCCGGTGGGCGAGGCGACATGAATCTTGCGGCTGCCCCTGATGGGTCCGGTGGTGACGCCGATCGGTTCGGCTTGCGTCTTGTCGAGGCGGGAATCGATGTCGGCCATGTCTGTTCGCTCCATAGGTTCGGAGCGAGAACGGATTTCCTGCGTGGAATACCGGCCCTCCCTCCGCCGGTATTACCCGGATCAGGTTCAACGGGTCGCGGTCTATTCCGCTCTCAACCTGCGTTTGCGCGACAGGCTCCCCGGGGATGGAGGGGTTATAGGGGGCGCCGCGGGTGCTGTCCATGGCGATGCCGATGCCGCGGTGGTAAGGCGCGACGGAGAGGAAGCGATTCATGCGGATCATGGTGGCGGCTTTGGCGGTGGCGCTGGTGGCGGCAAGTCCCGCGGCGACGGTCGACGATCTCGGCTGGCTCGCGGGCGACTGGGTCAGCGAGGCGGGCGAACGCTGGACCGAGGAGCGCTGGACGCCCCCGCGCGCCGGGCTGATGCTGGGGGTGAGCCGGTCGGGGCGCGGCGAGGAATTGCGCGAATATGAGTATATCCGCATCAGCCGGGGCGACGACGGCGCGATCGCCTATATCGCGATGCCGCGGGGCGGGGCGCCGGTGGCGTTCCGGCTGGCGCGGCACCATGGCAACAGCGCGACGTTCGAGAATGCCGCGCACGATTATCCGCAGCGCATCGCCTATGTCCGCGACGGCGACACGCTGACCGCAACGATCTCGGCGATCGACGGGTCGAAGCCGCGCCGCTGGACCTATCGACGGCGCTGACGGACGCGGGGCATCATGGCGGACAGGACGGGGCGGCTCTTCGCGATCATCGACAGTCTGCGCCGGCGGCGGCGGCCGGTGACGGCCGAGGCGCTGGCGGAAGAGCAGGGCGTGTCGGTGCGCACGCTCTATCGCGACATCCAGGCGCTGATCGCGCTCGGCGCCCCGATCGAGGGCGCGGCGGGGGTCGGCTATATGCTGCGCGCGGGATTTTTCCTGCCGCCGCTGATGTTCACCGCCGAGGAACTGGAGGCGCTGGTGCTGGGCGCGCGCTGGGTCGAGGCGCGGCAGGACGGCGACCTGTCGCGCGCCGCGGGGCTGGCGCTCGCCAAGATCGCGGCGGCGAGCCCCGATGACTTGAAGCAGCGAATCGACGAGGCGGGGCTGTGGCCGGTCAGCCGCCGCTGGCGCGAGAAGGATGCGCCCCTGCTTGCGACGGTGCGCGCGGCGATGCGGTCCGAAAAGACGCTGCATATCGACTATGCCGACGAACAGGGGCGGACGAGCGAACGCGCGATCTGGCCCGCGGCGCTCGCCTATTATGAGGACAAGCAGGTCATCGCCGCGTGGTGCCTGCTGCGGCAGGATTTTCGCAGTTTTCGCATCGACCGGATCGCTGCGGCGCGGATCGGCGACGGGCGCTTCGGGCGGCGGCGCGCCGTGCTGATGGCCGACTGGTGGCGCCAGAAGGGGTGGGACGACGCCTCCTGACATCTTCTGTCAGGGGGCTTCGCTACATCGCTTCGGGTGAAGGCGGCCGGAGCCGCCACCAACCGGAGGACAGGAAATGCTGAAGACCCATCATGGTTCGTGCCACTGCGGCGCCGTCCGGTTCGAGGCCGACATCGACCTCGAAGCGGGCACGGGCAAATGCAATTGCTCGATCTGCACCAAGAAGAGGAACTGGAGCGCGCAGATCAAGCCCGAGGCTTTCCGGCTGCTGAGCGATCCGGCGGCGCTTTCCGACTATCGGTTCGGGTCGGGGAGCGTACATCATGTCTTTTGCCGGACGTGCGGGGTGTCGCCCTTTGGCCATGGCTATGTCGAGGAGATCGGCGGCGCCTATTATTCGGTGGCGATCGCGTGCCTCGACGATCTGACCCCGGCCGAAATGGCGGCGCTGCCGGTAACCCATATGGACGGCGCAGGGAATAACTGGTGGAACCCGCCCGAGGTCACCGCGCATATGTGAGCGGGCAGGCAGCGGGATGGCCGTGAAGCCTTCCCGTCGCGGCGCGGCTGCGATGGATTGCGCCAGCGGCTCCCGCACCCCAAGGGTTTCGCTGCGTCAGAAGCTCAGCTCGTCATAGATTCTGGAAAGGTCGTGCCCCCACGCATCCTCGTAGCGGTCGAGCAGGTCGTGCGCGGGGGACTTGCCGCTTTTGGCGATGCGGCGGAGCGGTTCGAGGAAGCCGACCTCGTTGTCGCCCATCGAATTGACCTCGCCGCGCGCGGCGAGGCCCGACGCCGCGATGTCGAGAACGCGGTGCGCCAGCTGTCCCAGGGTGCCGCCGCCGGGGGCCGGGGCGTCGAGTCCGTCGCGCGGCACCGCGTCGCGCAGCGCCTGTTGCTCCTCGATGCTCCAGCCCTTGACCAGATCCCAGGCGGCGTCGAGCGCGCTCTGGTCATAGAGGAGGCCGACCCAGAGCGCGGGGAGCGCGCAGATACGGTTCCACGGGCCGCCATCGGCGCCGCGCATTTCGAGGAAGCTTTTGAGGCGCACTTCGGGAAAGGCGGTCGAGAGATGGTCGGTCCAGTCGGAGAGGCGCGGCAGCTCGCCGGGGAGCGCGGGCAGCTCGCCCCTCAGAAAGTCGCGGAAGCTCTGTCCGGCGGCATCGATATATTTGCCGTCGCGGAAGACGAAATACATCGGGACGTCGAGCATATAGTCGACATAGCGCTCGTAACCGAAGCCATCCTCGAACACGAAAGGCAGCATGCCGGTGCGTGCGGGATCGGTGTCGGTCCAGATATGGCTGCGGTACGACATATAGCCGTTGGGCCGCCCCTCGGTGAAAGGCGATGAGGCGAAAAGCGCGGTCGCGAGCGGCTGGAGCGCGAGCGACACGCGGAACTTCTGCACCATGTCGGCCTCGCTCGCATAGTCGAGGTTGGTCTGGATCGTGCAGGTGCGCAGCATCATGTCGAGCCCGAGGCCGCCGACGCGCGGCATGTGCTCGAGCATGATCTTGTAGCGCCCCTTGGGCATGATCGGCAGTTCGTCGCGCGTCTTGTCGGGCCACATGCCGAGCCCGAGGAAGCCGAGCCCGAGTTCGGCGCCGACCTCTTTCACCTGCTTCAGATGCCGCCCGGTCTCGGCGCAGGTCTGGTGCAGATTTTCGAGCGGCGCGCCCGACAGTTCGAGCTGCCCCGCGGGTTCGAGACTGACGGTGCCGTCGCTGCCCGCCAGCGCGATAACCTTGCCGCCCTCGATCACCGGCTCCCAGCCGAAGCGGGTGAGCGCCATCAGGAGGTCGTGGATGCCGCCGGGTTCGTCATAGGAAGGCGCGCGGTGATCGCTCACGCGGTAGACGAACTTTTCATGCTCGGTGCCGATGCGCCAGCGCTCTTTGGGTTTTTCACCCTGGGCCATGGGGGCCGCGAGCTGGTCGCGGTTTTCGATGACGGGATCGTGGCGGTCCGAGGCGGTGCGCGTGCTCATGCCCGGCATTTAGACTATCCGGTATAGAATGCAATCGGCGCTGTGCGGGTCAGTCGATGGTGACGGTGAAGGCGATCGCCATCGCGCCGCCGGGGGCCAGCGTCGCCGTGCTCGCGGCGATGGCGCTCCCCGCGATCGAGGCGCCGAAGGGGTCGCTTTCGTCGCCGCCGCTGGCGTTGTCGTCCTCGGCCGTCGTCGCGGCGGCGCAGCTCGCGCCGCTGCGCAGCGAGGCGGGAACGAAGGTCGTGCCCGCGGGCAGCGCGTCGGCGATGGCGATGCCGGTCGCGGTGCCGCTGCCGTTGTTGGTGACGAGGATGCAATAGCGCATTGTCGCGCCGGGAATGGCTTTCGGGTTGGTCGTCCCGTTCACCGGATCGCCGACGACGCTGCTCGTCTTGGCGATGGTGAGATTGGCGGTAGGGCGGCAGAAGAGGATGTCGTGGATCGCCATGCCCTGCTGCCCCGGATTGGCGGGGGCGAGGGCGTGGCTGCCATAGTCGATGACGATCGTGTCGACCGGCGCGGTGAAGGTGACGGTGATATTGCCGTTGCCGCTGGCGTCGGTCGACAGCACGTCGCCATAGGCGCTGTTGCCGATGACATAATTGGCGGTGCCGTTGGTCAGCACCGGCGTGACGGGCGCGCCATTATAGCTGCCGGTGACGGTGACGCGGTCGGCGAACTGGCCCGCGGCATAATCGACATCGAACAGGCGGAACTGCGCGCCGGGCACCGCGGTCGGCAGGCTGATCGTCGTGGCGACGCTGCCCGCCTGGCTGGTGAAATCGACGAGCTGGAAGATCGAAAATTGTGCAGGCGTCAATCCGCCGGTGACGACATTCTGCCGCGTCGGCGACTGGCCGCCATAGGTGGCGTTGGAAAGGAAGGCGCCGCCGCTGACCGCGATGCCGATGCTGGCGGTGCCGATCGCGGTGAGCGCCGGGCTGGCGCTCGTCGTGCCCGCGCTCCAGCCGATCGCGTCCCAGTCGAGGGTCGTCGTGCCGACCGGACACACGAGCGTCGGCGGCGTGCCCGCGACGCGCGTGCCCGACACGGTGAAGCTCGCGCTGTCGCTGTCGTCCTCGCCCGCCGCGCCATTGCCCGGGACCGAATCGGGGTCGAAGGCCGAGGAGGCGCTGATCTCGGCGCTGTTGGTCACGCTCGCGCCCGCGCTCGCGGCGACGGTGCCACTGATCGTCAGCGTGCGCGTGACGCCGGGCGGCACGCTGCCGACGGTCCAGACGCCCGTGCTGCTGCTGTAGCTGCCGAACCCCGACGCGGCGGTGAAGGTGAAGCCGGCCGGGAGCGTGTCCTGCACGGTGACGCCCGTTGCGGTCAGCGTCGAACCGCCTGCATTGGTGACGCTCAGCACATAGTCGATGCTGGCGCCCGATGCCGGGGCCGCATTGCTCACCGACTTGGTCAGCGACAGGTCGGCATAAGGCGAAAGCGGCACGGTGGTGAGAATGAGGTCGGCGCGCGTGAAGGCACCGCTGTCGCCGTTCAGCGAATCGCAGATGGAAAGCCGCCACGTCCCGGCCGATGCCTGGCCGTTGAACGCGGCGAGCGCGCTCTGCGGCGCGAAGGTCCGCTGATAGGGCGGGGCGGCGGCGGTCGAATCGGTCGCGTTGTGCGTCGTGATGCTCGCGGCGGCGCTATCGTCGAACAGGGTGTTGAGATTGTCCGCCGACGCGCCGACATTGGTGATGAGATCGACCACCGTGCCCGCGGGCGAGGTCAGCGTCGCGCGAATATCGCCCCGGTAGGTGTGCGTGAACTGGACGCCGATATTGACGTCGCTCACCTGGGCATTCGCGGCGACCGTGAAGTTGCGCACCATCGGCGTGGCGCAGGGGGTCGCGCTTTCGCTGATCGCGCCGGTAGTGGTGTTGCTGTAGCTGGTGGTCGTCTGTGCGGTGACGGGATTGCTGGCGAGCGTCAACGCCAGCCAGACGAGCATGATACAGGCTCGCACAGACTGCAAACACTGGCCCCCACGCCAGCGGTATCGGCTCTGGTCCCGCCGCTGCATGGCGGCCTTATGGCGGCGGGATAGCTAATATCGGGTTAAAATCGGGGGGTTAAGGGCAATTCTGTGCGGGGGCGGGACAGTTTGGGTGCCTGGGAGCGGGCGTGAAAGCGATGCCGTGAACGGCTGGAAGCGACCGGAACGGATCATCGCCGTTTCGTCAATCCGTTCGCATCGAGCGAAGTCGAGATGCCCGTCGGGCCCGGCCTGGCGCCGATTGGTGTCTGGACTTCGACCAAAGGTCGACGTTCATCCTGAGCGCCTGCAAGGCAGTCGAAGGGCTCGACACGAACGGAAAGAGGGGAAGGTCTGAAACCGGCCGATCGTTGCCGTACCCCGGCGAAAGCCGGGGTCCAGAGCGGGATGAGCCAACGCCTGCTCCTGGGCGCCCTGGACCCCGGCTTTCGCCGGGGTACAACAATAAGGCGAACGTCCACTCCCCACCCCGAAGCGGGCGCGCCGTCCCGCGTTGACCTTACGCCCCGCCGGTCCAGTCCCCATGCTGCGCCATCCACAGGCTGACCGCTGCGATGGCGGCGGTTTCGGCGCGGAGGATGCGGGGGCCGAGCGACAGGCTTTGGACCGCGGGGTGCGCGGCCAGCAGCGTGCGCTCGCGGTCCGTGAAGCCGCCCTCGGGGCCGGTGAGGATCGCGGCGGGGGCGGGGGCGGCGAGATGCGCGAGCGGCACGCCGCCCGCTTCATCGGCGAAGAGCAGCGCGCGCCCGGCGGGCCAGTCCTTCAGCAACTGCGGCAGCCTGACCGGGTCGGCGAGCGCAGGAAGGGCGGTGCGGCCGCATTGTTCGCACGCTTCGATGATCTGCGCCGCCAGCCTGTCCTGTTTGACGCGCTCGACGATCGTGCGTTCGGTCATTACTGGCTGGAGCCGCGCGACGCCCAGCTCGGTCGCCTTTTCGATGATCCAGTCGAGCCGCGCCTTCTTGACCGGCGCGAAGCAGAGCCAGAGGTCGGGCACCGCTTCGATCTCGCGCATGTGGCGGTCGATGCGCAGCGTGACCGAACGTTTGGCGGCCTCGGCGACGACCGCCAGCCACTCGCCGCTGCGGTTGTCGAACAGCCGCACCGGATCGCCCGGCCTCAGTCGCATCACGCCGAGCAGATAGTGGGCGGCGGCGCCGTCGATCACGGGCGCGCTGTCCGCGCCGAGCGGCCGGTCGACGAACAGGCGGGGGGTGCTGGCGGGCGGCCAGGCAGGAGTCGCGGGCATGGGCGCGCGATACCAGAGCAGGGCGATTTGTGCATCTTTTGCCGCCGCGCGCGGCGATCTGTCCCGATACGGGCCAGAAGCGCCGATTCGACCCGCCCCGCCGCCGCTCGATTAGCATTTTGGTAAGCAGTCACGCCCTAGGTGCGAGATTACCAGCGGCACATCGGTTGGGGAGTGCCGCGGGCCGAAGAGGGGTTAGACCATGCGAGGGACCTGGATCGGCCGGCTGCGCGCCGGCGCCAAATCGCTCATAAGCGACCGGCGCGGCAACGCCTTCATGCTGACCGCCGCGGCGATCATCCCGGTGATCGGCTTTGTCGGGTCGGCGGTCGACATCGGCCGCGCCTATATGACGCAGCTGCGCCTGCAGCAGGCGTGCGACGCCGGCGTGCTCGCCGGGCGGCGCGCGATGGCGGGCGGCAGCTATGACGAAGCGGCAGAGGCCGAAGCGAACAAGATGTTCAACTTCAACTTCCCCGAAGCCAAATATGGCGCGTCGGGCATTCTCTTTTCGTCGCAGGCCGTCAATGCCTCCGACGTCGCGGGGCAGGCCTCGGCGGTGCTGCCGACCGAGCTGATGTTCATGTTCGGCAAGGACGAGTTCCGCCTGTCGGCCAATTGCACGGCGAAGCTCGAAATATCGAACGTCGATGTGATGCTCGTGCTCGACGTGACGGGGTCGATGGCGCAAACCAATGCGGGCGACTCGGTCAACCGCATCACCGCGCTCAAAGACGCGACGATGGACTTTTTCGACACGCTGACCAATGCCGATGTCGGCGACGGGCGGCTGCGCTTCGGCGTCGTGCCCTATAGCTCGACCGCCAATGTCGGGCAGATCATTCTCGCGAAGAATCCGGCGTGGCTGGCCGACACGGTCACGCTACCCTCGCGTACGCCGATCTTCCGCGAGGAATATACCGAGACGGGAACCGAGACGAGCGACGACTATACCGACAGTCCGACGACATATTCGTCGACCTGGACCAATGACGGCACCGTATCGGCCAGCAACAGCGCGGCCTGCGCCGCACTGACGCCACCGGCCAACACCACACCGTCGCCCAGCGGATCGCCGGATTACAACCAGACGGGCCAATATGTCGACGGCGACACGCGCGTTACGACCTATGACACCGTTCAGACATATACGTTTCGCACCTATCGTTACGTCTGGTCCAGCAATCGCTGCCGCAGACAGTATCGCAACGGCTATTTCACGCGCACCTATACGACGACGGTGACCGAAACAAAGACCGATGTTTTCGACAACAAATATACCTATGAGGATCGGGTTTTCGATGTCAGCGGGGTGAAGGGCGGCTCGCCGATCGTCACCGACACCGGCGATTCGGGAGTCAGCATCAGCCACAACTGGGGCGGGTGCCTGATGGAGCGGGCCACGGTCGCTTTCGATTCCGACGACACGGCGCCGTCGGACGCGCTCGACATGGATATCGACCTGGTGCCCGATGCCGACGCCGATACGCAATGGCGGATTCTGATTCCCGAGATCGCCTTTCCACGGGCGCGTCATCCCCAATATGCGCCGTCGAGCAGCGATCCGCTGACGGTCAATGTGTTCAACAGCGACGGCACGCGAAACATCACGTCGGATACCAGCTCGAACGGTCGCTGGCAGCGCTACTCCAGATATTGGGGCAGCGGCTGGGGCGTATGCCCGGCCGCCGCGATGAAGCTGACGACGATGACGGCTTCCGACCGCGCGACCTTCAACACCTATGTCCAGTCGCTGCAACCGCTGGGCGGCACCTATCACGACGCCGGCATGGTCTGGGGCGCGCGGCTGCTGTCGCCGACCGGCCTGTTCGCCGACGAAAATGCGACGGCGCCGAACGATCGTCCGATCAGCCGCCATATCGTGTTCATGACCGACGGCGCGATGGCGCCGAATATGGGGAACCTGACCTTTCAGGGTTATGAGTATTTGATGCACCGCGTTGGCGGGACGAGCGATACCGACCTGCGCGACCGCCACAACAACCGCTTCACGCAATTGTGCCGCGGCGCGCGTCAGCGCGGGATCACCATCTGGGTCGTCTCCTTCGGGGTCGGCAGCAACGACAGCCTGAACAGCTGCGCCTCGTCGGGACAGGCGTTCGAGGCCGACAATGCCGCCGAGCTCAACGAGCAGTTCCAGGCGATCGCGCGCCAGATTTCCAAGCTGAGGCTGGCGCAATGACCCGCGTGAACCCCCTCTTCCGGCGCCTGGTGCGCCGCCTGCGGCAGAGCGAGCGCGGCACCGCCTTCATCGAGTTCGCCTTCACCGCGCCGGTGTTCCTGCTCGTCCTGCTCGGCATTTTCGATTATTGCTGGCAGATGTACGCGCAGCAGGTGTTGCAGGGGGTGGTGGCCAAGGCCGGGCGCGACGCGACGCTCGAAGGCTTCGCCGCCGACCAGAGCGCGCTCGACGCACGGGTCGAGGCGCAGGTGAAAAAGGTGTTCGCGAACGCCGCCGTGACCTTCAATCGTCGCGTTTTCGACGATTACAGCGACATCCGGCCGCTGCGCTGGGTCGATTCGAACGGCAATGGCATCCAGGATCCGTCGCCCGAGGATTGCTGGGAAGACGGCGGGCGTCAGGGCAATGGCGGCGCCGACGACGTCGTCCAATATACGGTCTCGATGCGATTCGACCGCGTGCTGCCCGTGTGGCGAATGCTGGGGCAGCCGCAATATACGACGCTGAGTTCGACGACGCTGCTGCGCAACCAGCCCTTTGCCGCGGGCGGCGAGGTCGAGGCGGAGATATGCGGATGACCGGCCCGTTTGCTTTCGGCCGCCGGGCGCGCCGCGCCGCGCGGCGGCTGGCGCGGAACGCGCGCGCCGCGGTGATGCTCGAAATGGCGTTCGCAATCCCCTTTCTGATCCTCGTCGGCTTTGGCGGGCTGGAAATCGCGAATCTGACGCTGGCGCACACGCGCGTCAGCCAGCTGGGGCTCAACACCGCGGACAATGCCGCGCGTATCGCCGCGGGCAGCAACCTGACCCAGCCGCAGATCCGCGAGGTCGACATCAATGAGGTATTCGCAGGCGCGGCGCGGCAGGTGGCGGGGATGGGGTTCGAGGACAACGGCCGCATCATCCTGTCGAGCCTTCAGCGCAACGACGACGGCGGGCAGACGATCAAGTGGCAGCGCTGTTTCGGCAATCTGGAGGTCGCCTCGGCCTATGGCGTCGAAGGAACCGGCGCGACCGGCACCGACTTTCCCGGCATGGGCCCGGCGGGCCGCGAAGTGACGGCGGCGGCGGGCACCGCCATCATGTTCGTCGAAGTCACTTATGAATATCAACCGCTGCTGTTCGGCGCCTGGTTGGGGCCGCAGACCATTCGATCGACCGCCGCCTTCAACATCCGCGAAGCGCGCGACCTGTCGGGCGTAAAGCCGCCGGGCGATCCTGCCACCTGTGACTGATCGGCCATTTATTCGCGCGCGCGCGCCTGCTATCGCGCGCGCAGCGATGACTGCCACCCACCCACCCGACAGCCAGCTTCGCGGCCTCGTCGCATGGCTTCCCGCCGCGGCGCGGCCCTATGCGCTGCTCGCACGCTTCGACCGGCCGATCGGCTGGTGGCTGCTCTACTGGCCATGCGCGTTCGGCGTCGCGCTGGGCGGCGGCGCGGTCAGCCACTGGCCGCTGCTGCTCTGGCTGCTGCTCGGCGCGATCGCGATGCGCGGGGCGGGGTGCGTCTATAACGACATCGTCGACCGCGATCTTGACGCGAAGATCGCGCGCACCGCGTCGCGCCCGGTGGCGAGCGGCGCGGTGTCGGTGCGGAACGCCGGGGTGTGGACGGTGCTGCTCGCGCTCGTCGGGTTGCTCGTGCTCGTCCAGCTGCCGCGCCCGGCGCAGATCGTCGCGCTGGCGAGCCTGATCCTCGTCGCCGCCTATCCCTTCATGAAGCGCATCACCTGGTGGCCGCAGGCGTGGCTGGGGCTGGTGTTCAGCTGGGGGGCGCTCGTCGCCTGGGTCGCGGTGGGCGGGGCGCAGGGGATGGCGCTGCCCCTGCTCTATGCCGGCTGCATCGCATGGGTGATCGGATATGACACCATCTATGCGCTGCAGGACATCGAGGACGATATGCTCGTCGGCGTCAAATCGAGCGCGCGCGCGATGGGCGGGCAGGTGAAGGCCGGGGTCGCGCTCTGCTATGCCGCGGCGCTTGGGCTCTGGGGCGGCGCGCTGTGCGCGGTGCGCCCCGACCCGCTCGTGCTGGTCGCGCTGGTTCCGGCGGCGGTGCAGCTGACGGGGCAGGTGGTGACGCTCGATGTGGCGAGCGGCGAGGATGCGCTGGCAAAGTTCCGCAGCAACCGCTTCGCCGGGCTGCTGGTGTTCGCGGCAATGCTGGTGGTGGGGACGGCGCCCTGATCATTCGGCCGCGAGCAGTTCCTCGGCGCCGCCGAGGTCGACCGAGACGAGGCGGCTGACGCCGCGTTCGATCATCGTCACGCCGAACAGGCGGTGCATCCGCGCCATCGTCACCGCATTGTGGGTGACGATCAGGTAGCGGGTGTTCGTCTCGCGCGCCATGCGGTCGAGCAGGTCGCAGAAGCGCTCTATATTGGCGTCGTCCAATGGCGCGTCGACCTCGTCGAGGACGCAGATCGGCGCGGGGTTGGTGAGGAAGAGGCCGAAGATCAGCGCCACGGCCGTAAGCGCCTGCTCGCCGCCCGACAGCAGGGTCAGCGTGCCGAGGCGCTTGCCCGGCGGCTGCGCCATGATTTCGAGCCCGGCTTCGAGCGGATCGTCCGAATCGACAAGCTCGAGATGCGCCTGCCCGCCGTTGAACAGCGTCGTGAAGAGCCGCTGGAAATGCGTGTTCACCGTCTCGAACGCCGCGAGCAGGCGGACCCGGCCCTCGCGGTTCAGATTGCCGATCGAACCGCGCAGCCGATGCACCGCCTGCGTCAGCTCCTCGATCTCGGCGGCGTTCTTTTCGCGCTCGGCATCGAGTTCGGCGAGCTCGTCGGCAGCGACGAGGTTGACCGGACCCAGCCGCTCGCGGTCGGCGACCAGCCGGTCGTGCGCGGCCGATTCGGTACTGGCGTCGCCGACGCTGTCGCCCGCGAACCCGGCCTTTTGCGGGAGAAGCGGCGGCGGGCATTCAAAACGCTCGCCCGACAGCCGCCCCATTTCGATCCGGCGGAGTTCGGCATTTTCGGAGCGCGCGACGGCGCCGGCGCGCGCCTCGCGCGCGGCGGCGACGCGCTCGCGGATCGCATTGAGGGCGGTTTCGGCTTCGCGGAGCGCGGCTTCGGCGGCGCGTTCCCGCGCTTCGGCGGCGGCGACTTTTTCGCGCAAGCCTGCCTGCTCGGCCTCGGCGGCGGCGCGCTGTTCGGCGAGGCGCGCGGGGGCGTCGGCGAGCGTGGCGGCCTCGGCGGCGAGCGCGTCGGCGCGCTTGTCCATTTCGGTGACGCGGTGCGCGGCCTCGCCCGCGCGGGCTTTCCAGCTCTTGATCTCGGCGCCGACGACCGCCTGGCGTTCGCTGAGCGCGGCGAGCGTGCGGTCGTGCGCGGCGAGCGCCTCGCGCGCCGATTGGGCGTCGCCGCGCGCGCGGTCGGCGGCCTGTTCCTCGGCATCGAGCGCGGTGCGCGCGAGCGCCTCGTCGGGGAGCGCGGCGAGCGCGGCTTCTTGCGCCGCGAGCTGTTCGTCGGCATCCTTCGCCATGTCGGCGATTTCGGCGAGGCGGCGGTCGAGCAGCGCCGCGGCATCGCGGTGCCGGTCGAGCGCGGCCTGTGCCTGGTCGGCGGCGCGCAGCGCGGTGCGGCGCGCCTCGTCGGCGTCGGCGAGCGCCTTGCGCGCGGCGGCCGCGGCTTCGGTCAGCGCGGCTGCCTTGGCGGCGGTGGCCTCGCGGCGGTCGCGAAGTTCCTGGACGCCGAGTTCGACCGCGGGACGCTGCGCCGCAAGCTCGTCGAGGCGGTTGCGGCGTTGCAGCCGCTCGGTGGCGGTGGCGCCGTCGCCGCGGGTCACGAAGCCGTCCCAGCGCCGCATGACGCCGTCCAGCGTGACGAGCCGCTGGCCGACCGCGAGCGGCTGGCCGTCATCGGTTTCAGCGACCGCGACCTGCGCGAGGCGGCGCGCGAGCGCGGCGGGCGCCTGGACATGATCGGCGAGCGGCGTGGTTCCGGCGGGCAGCGCGGGATCGTCGCCGGTTGCGGTGGCGCCGGTCCAGCTGCGCGCGGCGGCGGGGTCGGTACCGGCGTCGAGATCGTCGCCGAGCGCCGCGGCGAGCGCGGCCTCGTAACCCGGCCGGGCACGAAGCCGGTCGAGGATGCGGTCGTCGTCGCTGCACGCGGCGGCGAGCGCGCGTTCGAGCGTTGCGGCTTCGCCGTCGAGCGCGGCGAGCGCGGCCCGCGCTTCGGCAAAGCCCGATTCGATCCCCGCGAGTTCGGCGGCGGTCGCTTCGCGGTCGGCTTCGGCATCGTGCAGTGCCCGTTCGGCGGCGGTGATCGCGGCTTCGGCGGCTTCGGCGCCCGCCACGCTTTCGGCATGGGTCGCGGCGAGCGCGGCGCTGTCGCCCAGCGCGGCCAGCTCGGCCTCGACGCGCGCCTTGTCGGCGGCGATGCGGCGCACTGCCGCCTCGGCGCTGTCGCGCGCCGATAGCGCGATACGGCGGTCGGCGGCCTCGCTCGCGGCCCTGGCGCGCGCCTGCGCGAGCGCGACCTCGGCATCGCGAAGGCGCGCCTGCGCGGCGAGATGGGCCTCGGCGAGCGCCGCCTTGCCCGCGTCGTGCGCGGCGATGTCCCGCGCCAGCGATTTGGTTTCGGCGTCGAGCGCGGTGAGCGCGGCATGGGCCTCGCGCGCGAGTTCGCCCTCGTGCGCGCGGTCGGCCTCGATCCGCCGTTGCTGCGCCGCGAGGTCTTCGAGCCGCTGGAGCGCGGCGCGCTCCTCGCCCTGCAAGCGCAGCTGTGTCGCGGTCGCCTCGGCGAGCGCGCCCTGCTGCGCCTGCGCGTCTTTGCGCGCCGCGGCAACGCGGGTCGCAACCTCGGCCTGCGCCTTGGAGAGTGTTTCGAGTTCGTCCTGCGCGGCTTTCACCGCGGCTTCGGCGGCGTCGGCGTCGCGGCGCGCCTGATCGGCGGCTTCGGCGGCGTCGCGCCAGCGCGCGTAGATCAGCCGCCCCTCGGCGATGCGGATGTCGTCCGAGAGCTTTTTATATTTCTCCGCCGCGCGCGCCTGTCGCCGCAGCGCATTCGCGCGCAGATCCATGTCGGCGACGATTTCGGACAGGCGCGCGAGGTTCGTTTCGGTCGCGCGCAGTTTCTGCTCGGCATCCTTGCGGCGGACGTGCAGCCCCGCGATGCCCGCCGCCTCCTCCAGCATCGCGCGGCGGTCGGTCGGCTTGGCGGCGATGACATTGGCGATCTTGCCCTGGCTGACGAGCGCCGGGCTGTGCGCGCCGGTCGCGGCGTCGGCGAAGATCAGCGCGACATCCCTGGCGCGCACGTCGCGGCCGTTGGCGCGATAGGCGCTGCCCGCGCCGCGTTCGATGCGGCGGATGATTTCGAGCTCGTCGCCGTCGCGCTCGTCGGCCAGGCCCGCGACGAGCGCGCCTTCGGTATCGCAATGCAGCGCGACCTCCGCAAAGTCGCGCGCCGGGCGCGACGAGGTGCCCGCGAAGATGACATCCTCCATGCCGCCGCCGCGCATCGACTTGGGGCTCGATTCGCCCATCACCCAGCGGATTGCTTCCAAAAGGTTCGACTTGCCGCAGCCATTGGGGCCGACAACCCCCGTCAGACCGGGCTCGATGCGGAGTTCAGTGGGTTCGACGAAGCTTTTGAAACCGGTGAGGCGCAGCCGCTTTATCTGCACGGAAAGGCCCCGCGCAGGTCATCGAATCGGAGCTGGTGCAACCTGATCGTCACATATCCCCCATGGAGCCGTCATGCCGCGCGGTGGGGGGAGTCGCAAGACTTCTCATTCCGTCATCCCGGCGAAGCGCGGGATCTCGCCGGCGCGTAAAGCCGATAGCGTGCGATCCCGGCCTTCGCCGGGATGACGAGGAAGGGCTGGGATCGAACGATCCTCCCTGTCGCGAAGCGATGGGGAGGTGGCAGCCCGGAGAGCTGACGGAGGGGCTATGACGCAACGTCGCCGCCCCTCCACCATCCGCTTCGTGGACGCTCCCCCTCCCCACGGCTGCGCCGCAGCGAGGATCAATTCGGATCAGCGCGCGCCCATCGTGCGCAGGCGGTCGCGCAGCGGGCCCCAGGAGGCGATGCCTTCGGCGACCTGGCCGTTGATGACAAAGGTGGGCGTGCCGGTGATCTGATATTTCTCGATGCCCGCGTTGGTGCCTTTTTCGACGGCTTCGACATTTTCGACCTTGCCGAGACACTGCTGGATCGTTGTCGCGGGCACACCGCGCTGCTGATAGAATTGGTCGATCCCCCAGGCTTTCGCGAGCGCGGTGAAGCGCTGCCCCGGCGGCAGCTGCATCGCCGCTTCGACCCCAGGCTGCGGCTTTGACGCGCCCGCGATGAAGGCTTCATGTTCGAGGAAGGTCGCGTCGGCGAGGGGGAAGAAACGGTCGGTGCCGGCGCATTTGACGATCGCGCCGGCGATCGCGTCGATCGGGTGGAGCATGAAGGGCGTCAGCTTGTACGACACGCGCCCGGTGTCGACGAAATCGCGCTTCAGCTCTTCGTGCGAATCCTTGGCGAACTGCGCGCAGTGGCCGCAGGTGAAGGCGCCGAACTCTTCCAGTTTGATCGGCGCTTCGGGGTTGCCCATGACGACGCCGTCGCCATCGACGCGGACGACCTGTGACCAGCTCTTGCCTTCGGGCGGCGCGACCTTGGCGATCACGTCCTGCTCCTTGGCCGGGTCGGCGGTGCCGCCGCCGCAACTGGCGAGCGCGAGCGCGCCGAGCGAGGACAAAAGGGCGATACGAAGCGATGCGGTCATATATTCGTCTCCACGGGATCGGGAATGCAGGGTTTCTACGCAGCCTTGAGCGCGGCGTCGAGTTTCGATTTGAGCGCGGGCCAGGCGACGACGTCGGCGCGCTGGCCATTGATGAAAAAGCTCGGCGTGCCGGTGACGCGGTCGGCGCCGCGGCCGATGTTGGTCATGCCCGTGAGTTCGGCCTGCGCGACTTCGCTGTCCAGCGCGGCGTCGAGTTGCGCCTGCGCGTAGCCGCGCGCGCGCATCAGCGCGGCGAGGCCGGTATCGGCGGCGATCCGGCGCGCGCGCTGCGCCACGCTGCCCTCGAACCAGCTGGACTTTTGCGCGTCGGTGGCTTTCTGAACCCTGGCGATGAAGGTCGGGAATGCGGCAAAGATCGCCTGATGATTGCCGACAAAGGCGCTGGCGCCGCCGACGCGCGCGAGCAGCGCCGCGGTCATGTCGACCGGATCGCGCACCAGGTTGCGATATTCGAAGAGGACAAGGCCGCGGTCGATATAGTGCGTCCTGAGCGGGAGCGACGCCGCCGTCGCGAAATCGGCGCAGACGTGGCAGGTATAGCTGAAATACTCGATCAGCCGCAGCCTGGCCGAAGGATTGCCGACACTATAGGCGCCGATCGGGCTGGTCGTCACCGTCCGCGACCAGGCGGCGGGCCTGGCGGGCGTGGCGGCAATCAGCGTGATCGCGGCGCCCGAGAGTGCGGCGATCGCGCCGCGGCGGTCAAACAGGTCGTCATTGAAAGCGGACATGGTCGGCGGCGCTCTTTCCTAACTGATCTTGGGAAGCCGCGGCGGCGTCGCGAGGCCCGCGGCCATGCGCTCGAGCACGGTGCGCAGTTCCGGGTCGCCGATGTCGCGCAGGCTGTCCCCCAGTTCGGCGGGTACGGGTTTCAGCATGGCCGGCGGCTGAACGGGGGCGGCGGGGGTGACCTGTCCGTGCGCCATGCGGACGGTGGCGATCGCGGCATAGCCGAAGAAGCGGTTGACCGCGGCGATGATGTCGGGCGCGACATGCTGGAGCATCGGCGCGTGCGCGCCGCTGATCGTCAGGTGCAGCGTCCCGCCCGCCTTTTGCCCCGCGGGAAAGCGGATCATCGCGGGCTGGGTGACGTCGGCGAGGCGGTCGCCGACGATCTCGCGCCAGCGGCTGACCACCGACGACTGGATGAAGCCGAACTTGCGAAAGGCGGTGCGGCCGATTTCGGGGACGAGGTCGGAAATCGCGCGCGCCTCGCCGCCGCGCGGGCGCTCGTAGCGGCGCACGGGCGCCTTGGCGGGCTTTGCGCCGCCTTTGGCGCCGCCCTTTGCCTTCGCCTTTTTGGCGGGCGCCTCGTCTCCGGTGGCTTTCGTCATGCCCGACGCCATGCCATAGGCGGGGGGTGAGCGTCCAGACTATCGCAGACATCGACAGCCTCGCGCCCCGGCTGCTCGGCTGGTACGACCGTTCGGCGCGCGTGCTGCCGTGGCGGATCGCGCCGGGCAGCGCATCGGTCCCCGACCCCTATCGCGTCTGGCTCGCCGAAGTCATGCTGCAACAAACGACCGTCGCCGCGGTCGCGGACTATTTCGCGCGCTTTACGCAGCGCTGGCCGACCGTCGCCGATCTGGCGGCGGCGGAGGACGCCGAGGTCATGGCGGCGTGGGCGGGGCTTGGCTATTATGCCCGCGCGCGCAACCTGATCGCCTGCGCGCGCGCGGTCGTTGCCGATCATGGCGGGCGCTTTCCCGACAGCGAGGCGGGGCTGCGCGCGCTGCCGGGCATCGGCGACTATACCGCCGCGGCGGTCGCGGCGATCGCGTTCGGCCGCCCGGCGGTCGTCGTCGACGCCAATATCGAGCGCGTGATCGCGCGCCACCGACTGATCGCAACGCCGCTGCCGGGGGCCAAGCGCGCGATTCGCGGCGCGCTGGCGCCGCTGGTTCCGGGCGATCGGCCGGGCGATTTTGCGCAGGCGCTGATGGATCTCGGCGCGACCATCTGTACGCCGCGCGCGCCCGCGTGCGATCGCTGCCCGATCGCCGCCGACTGCCGCGCGCGCGGGCGCGCCGACGTCGAGCGATTGCCGGTGAAGCCGCCGAAGAAGGCGAAGCCGCGCCGCCACGGGATCGCGCATTGGATCGAACGCGACGGCGCGATCTGGCTGGTGCGGCGGCCGGGCAGAGGAATGCTCGGCGGGATGCGCGCGCTGCCCGGCGGCGAGTGGACCGATGCGCCGCCCGCCGAATCCGAACGCGCCGAATCGGGGATCGTCCGCGTCGACCATGGCTTTACCCATTTCGACCTGACGCTGGCGCTGGTGCGCGGCGAAACGACCGATGCCGCAGCGGAAGGCGAATGGTGGCCGATCTCGGACCTTGACGCCGCGGGGCTGCCGACGCTCTATCGCAAGCTGGTGGTCAGGATGCTGGAGAGAGACGCATGAACATGATGGTGACGCGCCGGGCGTTGATGGGCGGAATGGCGCTGGGCGGCGCCGCGGCGCTGCTGCCGCGCGCCGCATGGGCCTGGCGCGCCGACGGCGAGGCGCTTTATCCCGCGACGAGCGCGTTCATCCGGGGTTTCGTCGAGCGCCGCGAACTCACCGGAACGCTCGCCGCAATCGGCAAGGGACAGGAGGCGCCGCTGTTCATCGGCGCGGGGGTGCAGTCGAACGGGTCGCCGACGCCGGTCGGCCCCGACACGATCTGGCGCCTCTATTCGATGACCAAGCCGGTGACGGGCATCGCCGCGATGCTGCTGATCGAGGATGGCAAGATGCGGCTCGACCAGCCGATTGCCGACTTTCTGCCCGCCTTTGCCAATATGAAGGTGCAGAACACGCCCGACGGGTCGCTCACCGACGTGCGCCCCGCGAAGGGTCCGATCACGGTGCGTCAGCTGCTCACCCACACCGCGGGGCTGGGCTATAATATCATCCAGAAGGGGCCGATCAAAAAGGCGTATGACGATGCGGGCATCGTCGGCGGGCAGGCGAGCCGCCTGCCGATCCCCGGCCTTGCGCCCGTCACCCCCGCGCCGAGCCTGGCGGCGATGGCCGACCGGCTGGCCGAGCTGCCGCTCGTATACGAGCCGGGGACGAAATGGAGCTATTCGATCAGCCTCGATCTTCTGGGGCGGGTGATCGAGGTCGTGTCGGGACAGGCGTTCGACGCCTTTCTGAAGGCGCGGCTGTTCGATCCTCTGGGCATGACGAGCACGGGGTTCATGGTCGCGGCGAAGGACGTGCCGCGCTTCACGAGCAATTATGCGCCGTTCAGCGGCGCGCTCATCCCCTTCGATCCCGCGGCAAGCTCGATCTATCTCGACCCGCCCCCCTATCCGTTCGGCGGCGGCGGCCTCGTGTCGAGCGCGCGCGATTACGACCGCTTCCTCGCGATGCTGCTCGGCGAGGGCGAAACGGGCGGCGTGCGCGTGATGAAGCCCGAAACCGCGCGGCTCGCGATGTCGAACCTGATCGACGACAGCGTCGACCGCAAGGGGACGTTCATCGACGGGCAGGGCTTTGGCGCGGGCGGGCGCGTGTCGCTGCCGACGTCGCCCGGCGGCGAAGGCATTTTCGGCTGGGCGGGCGCCGCGGGGACGATCGGGTTCGTCCACCGGGGGCTCGGCTATCGCGCCGCGGGCTATACGCAGATCATGCCGCCCGATGCGGTGCCCTTTCAGGCCAAGTTCGGCGAGACCTTCTTCAAGGACGTCGTCGCCTGATGCCCCTGCCGCTCGGCTTCACCGGCGCGCGGCTCGACCGCGCCGACCAGCTTCGCGTCAATGAGGCGTCTTTTGCCGCCGCGCTCGCCGATCCGCGCGCGACCTGCCTCGCGCTCGACGGGATCGATTTCGTGCCGGGCGAAGGGGGCGGGCTGCTGTGGGAGCCGCTCGACCCCGCCGACGAGCGCGCGCCGATCCTGCTCGGCATCGACGATACGGGCGCGCCGCGCTTCGTGCGCGAGGCGGCGGCGGGGGTGCGCGTCGATGCGCGGTCGCGCACGGTGATGCGGCTGCTGCCGTTGCTGTCGACCGAGGAAGCGGCGCTGTATGGGGGCGCGCGCAGCCTGGTCGACTGGCACGCGCGGCATCGGTTCTGCGCGGCGTGCGGCGCGCCGACCGCGCTGTTCCGCGGCGGCTGGGGGCGGCGGTGCGGCGCGTGCGATGCCGAACATTTCCCGCGCGTCGACCCGGTGGTGATCATGCTCGCCGAATATGAGGACCGCGTGCTCGTCGGGCGCCAGGGCGGCTTTCCGCCGGGCTTTTTCTCGGCGCTCGCGGGCTTCGTCGAGCCCGGCGAATCGCTGGAGGAGGCCGTTGCGCGCGAATTGTTCGAGGAGGCGGGCATCCATGTGTCCGAGGTCACCTATGTGGCGAGCCAGCCCTGGCCCTTTCCCTCGTCGCTGATGATCGGCTGCCGCGCGGTGGCGACGGGCGCGGCATTGACGCTCGATACGGCCGAGATCGAGGCGGCGATGTGGGTCGACCGCGCCGAAGTCTGCGCCGCGCTGGCGGGCGACATGGGCGCGAGCTTTCTGGCGCCGCCGCCGCTGGCGATCGCGCGCTATCTGCTGGAGGATTGGGTAGGGTAGCGGGATTGGCGACGGTTTTGGGGTGGATTCCTGCCTTTCCCTTATCCGTCATCCCGGCGCAGGCCGGGATCTCGCCGGTGCGGCAAACCGATAGGGTGAGATCCCGGCCTTCGCCGGGATGACGATAAAGTTGAG
>Ga0164290_1000375_pt1 | contig 153301 bp, 149 predicted proteins | sample Micstemetagenome_FD_108782 | JGI IMG/M metagenome (GOLD analysis project Ga0164290, IMG submission 108782) | Contaminated culture microbial community from soil near Moab, Utah, USA - Microcoleus steenstrupii SON62 (Illumina Assembly) | ecosystem: Environmental > Terrestrial > Soil > Soil crust...
CAGTGCTGCGCTGGGTGCGGGCGATCTCGGCATTGCGCAGATGCAGGATATTGGCGGCATACAGCCCGCCCAGCGTGAGGCAGACCAGCACCACGAACAGAATCGCCCCGCCGCGGGTTTCCAAGGCTGTTTTGGCCATGGGCCTGTGTGGCGGGGCTATGGGCTCAACGGGGCGCATGCAACCTAGTGTTCGCGGATGATGGTGAAGCAGGCGGCAGGCGGGCAACATACCACGGCCATGGCGATGCGCCTGGCCGATAGGCAGGTTTTACTTGCCAAAGCAGATGTATGTTCGTATATTGTTCTCATCTATATGGTCCACCCCGGCGACCGCTAAGGAGCCTGCCTATCCACTGCCTGTTTCATCCCAGGTGGGGGGACTAGGCGCAAGTTAGCATTGGCTAACGCCGGTTAAACCTCGCTAACGCCGGATAGGGGCATTTAGGGCCGGCTAAGCCGATTTAGGGCCGGATAAGCCCGGTTGGACGGCGGCGAAGCGTGGCGAAGTGAAAACGAACACCAGCGAAGCGTAACGAACACTGGCGAAGCGGAAACGAACATTAGCGAAGCGAAAACGAAGCGGAATGAAGCTGAAACGAACACCAGCGAAGCAAAATGCAGTCAAAATGCAGCGAAACCAACGCTGTGAGCAGTGAAAATGCAGCATGGCGCTGCGGTTCTGCTCGGTTTGCCGGCCTGGCCGGCCCCGCGCCGCCGGCCGCATTTCCGACCCCTGCGGGGGAAAGAGACCGATTTCGCCATTGCAGCAAAGCCGGCTTCCGGCTAAAAGGGCGGCGGGCCACGCTCCCCCAACGGAGTGCTACTATCTGGAAGGATAGAGACATGACTGCCAAGCCTGCCGCGCGTCCCGCTGTCGCGCATTTCTCCTCCGGCCCCTGCGCCAAGCGCCCCGGCTGGACCCCCGAAATCCTCAAAAATGCCCTGCTCGGCCGCTCGCATCGCTCCAAAGAGGGCAAGGCGCGCCTCGTCGAGGCCATCGAGCTGCACCGCCAGATCCTCGGCATCCCGGCCGATTACAAGATCGGCATCGTGCCGGCCTCCGATACCGGCGCCGTCGAAATGGCGCTGTGGTCCTTGCTCGGCGCCCGTGGCGTGGACGTGCTGGGCTGGGAAAGCTTCGGCTCCGGCTGGGCGTCTGATATTTCCAAGGAATTGAAGCTTAAGGATGTGCGCAGCCTGAAGGCCGGCTATGGCGAGATCGTCGATCTCGCCAAGGTGGACTGGAGCCGCGACGTGGTCTTCACCTGGAACGGCACCACCTCGGGCGTGCGTGTGCCCAATGGCGATTGGATCAAGGCCGACCGCGAAGGCCTCTCCATCTGCGACGCCACTTCCGCCGTGTTCGCCATGGACCTGGCCTGGGACAAGCTGGATGTCACCACCTGGTCATGGCAGAAGGCAACCGGCGGCGAAGCGGCCCATGGCATGATCGTGCTCAGCCCGCGCGCCGTGCAGCGTTTGGAAACCTATACCCCGCCCTGGCCGCTGCCGAAGATTTTCCGCATGGCCAAGGATGGCAAGCTGATCGACGGCATCTTCAAGGGTGAGACGATCAACACGCCCTCCATGCTCTGCGTGGAAGACATCATCGATGCCCTGAAATGGGGCCAGTCGATTGGCGGCCTGGCCGCCATGCGGGCGCGCTCGGAAGCCAGCCTCGCGGCGATTGAGGCCTGGGTTGCCCAGTCCGATTGGGCTGGCTTCCTCTGCGCCGACAAGGCGATCCGCTCCAACACCTCGATCTGCCTTAAATTCGTCGATCCCTGGTTCACCGCCTTGGGCGAAAAGGATCAGGACGCGGCGGCCAAGCAGGTCGCGGCGTTGCTGGAGAAGGAAGGCGTGGCGTTGGATATCGGCGCCTATCGCGATGCCCCTCCGGGCCTGCGTATTTGGGGCGGCGCCACCGTTGACCCCAAGGATATCGCGGCGCTCACGCCCTGGCTCGACTGGGCTTTCGCCCAGGTCAAGGCCAGCTTCAAGCCGGCTGCCGCCGCCTGATCGCCCTTTTGCGGGCGCGGCCTGGCCGCGCCTGCCTCTGCCCCATCCCATTCTCTTTTCATGTGAGGAACACCCCATGGTGAAGGTTCTCATTTCCGACGAGTTGAGCCCAGCCGCTGTTGAGATTTTCAAGAATCGCGGCGTGCAGGTGGATATCAAGACTGGGCTGAAGCCCGAGGAACTGCTCGCCATCATCGGCGAGTATGATGGCCTCGCCATCCGCTCGGCCACCAAGGTCACCGCCAAGGTGCTGGAAGCCGCCACCAAGCTGAAAGTGGTGGGCCGCGCCGGCATCGGTGTTGATAACGTGGACATCCCCGCCGCCACCGCGCGCGGCGTCTGCGTGATGAACACGCCGTTTGGCAATTCCATCACCACGGCCGAACATGCCATCGCCATGATGATGGCTTTGGCCCGCGAAATCCCGCTGGCTGATCGCTCGACCCAGGCCGGCAAGTGGGAGAAGAACCGCTTCATGGGCGTGGAGCTTTACGGCAAGTATCTCGGTCTGATCGGCTGCGGCAATATCGGCTCCATCGTGGCTGACCGCGCCCAAGGCCTGAAGATGCGCGTGCTGGGCTTCGATCCCTTCCTCACCCCGGAACGTGCCGCCCAGCTTGGCATCGAGAAGGTGGAGCTGGACGAATTGCTGGCCCGGGCGGATTTCATCACGTTGCATACCCCGCTCACCGAGCAGACCAAGAACATCCTGGATGCCAAGGCTTTGGCCAAGGCCAAGAAGGGCGTGCGCATTGTCAATTGCGCGCGTGGCGGCCTGGTGGATGAAGCGGCGCTGAAGGCGGCGCTGGATTCCGGCCAGGTGGCGGGTGCGGCCTTCGACGTGTTCGTCACTGAGCCGGCCAAGGAAAATCCGCTCTTTGGCCATGAGCGTTTTGTCGCCACGCCGCATCTGGGCGCCTCCACCAATGAGGCACAGGAGAATGTGGCGCTGCAGGTGGCCGAGCAGATCGCTGATTACCTGCTCACCGGCGCCGTCACCAACGCGCTGAACATGCCATCCGTGTCGGCGGAAGACGCGCCGAAGCTGAAGCCCTACATGACGCTGGCCGGCCAGCTCGGCTCCTTCGTGGGTCAGCTCGCGGAAGCCAACCTCACCAAGGTGGTGATTGAGTATGAAGGCCATGTGGCGACGCTGAACACGCGGCCGCTCACCGCCATCGTGCTGGAAGGCCTGCTGCGCCGCCAGCTCTCCAGCGTCAACATGGTCAACGCGCCGTTGGTGGCCAAGGAGCGCAATATCGAGGTCTCCGAGATCAAGCATGATCGCGAGGGCGATTACCATACGCTGATGCGCGTCACCATCCATGCCGACAAGGTGCGCCATCTCTCGGGTACTTTGTTCGCCAACAAGAATCCGCGCGTGGTGGAGATCAAAGGCATCGACATTGATGCCGAGCTGGGCCCCAACATGCTCTACGTCACCAACGAGGATAAGCCGGGCTTCATCGGCCGGCTTGGCACCGTGCTGGGCGATGCCGGCATCAACATCGCCACCTTCCACTTGGGCCGCGCCTCCAAGGGCCAGGAAGCCATCTGCCTCGTTGAGGTTGATGGCCCGATCCCGGCCGAGGTGGCCGCCAAGGTGAAGGCGATCCCGGGCGTGCGCCAGGCCACCCCGCTGCAATTCTAAGGCATAACAAGCGCCGCTTGTTTCATTCGGGCTTTCGGCTAGTGTTTCCCCCATAACAGGGGGAAACAGCGATGCCGGGTCCGCTGCACGGTCTGCGTATTCTCGATATCACCAGCGGGGTGCTGGGGCCTTATGCCACGATGACGTTGGGCGATCTCGGCGCCGATATCATCAAGGTGGAAGCCCCCGAGGGCGACATGCTGCGTGGCATCGGTCCGGGCCGGCATCCCGGCATGGGGCCGATGCATCTGGCCTATAACCGCAACAAGCGCTCGGTGGTGCTTGATCTCAAGCAACCCGAAGGCCGCGCGGCGTTTCTCAAGCTGGCCGAGACCGCCGATGCGGTGGTGCATAACATGCGGCCGCAGGCAGTGGCGGCTTTGCGCCTCACCTATGACGATGTGCGCGCGGTGAAGCCCGACATTGTCTATTGCGGCGCCTATGGCTATAGCGTGAAGGGACCCTATGCGGCGCGGCCGGCCTTTGATGATGTGATCCAGAGCGTTTCCGGCCTGGCGCATCTGATGGGCCTCACGGGTGATGCGCCGCGCTATGCCCCAACCATCATGGCCGACAAGACCACCGGCCTCACGCTGGTCTATGCCCTGCTCGCCGGGCTGATCCACAAGCTGCGCAGCGGCGAGGGCCAGTTCATCGAGATACCGATGTTTGAGACCATGGTGTCCTTCACCATGGGCGAGCATCTCTGGGGCCATAGCTTCGTGCCGCCCAATGCCGGCACCGGTTATGACCGCGTGCTGGCGCCGGAGCGCATTCCCAACCGCACCAAGGATGGCTGGGTGGCGCTGATGCCCTACAGCACCGAGAACTGGAACGATTTCTTCCGCTTCGTCGGCCGGCCGGAACTGGTGGGCGATCCGCGCTTTGTCGATCTCGGCAGCCGCACCGTTCATATCCGCACGCTCTATGCCATCAAGGCGGAAGTGTCGCAGCTGCATACCACGCAGGAATGGCTGGATTATTGCGAGGCGCATTCCATTCCCGCCGGCAAGGTGAACAGCCTGGACGATCTGTTCACCGATCCGCATCTGCAGGCGGTGGATTTCTTCCGCGAGGTGGAGCATCCCACTGAGGGCCGGGTGGTCAATCTGGGTATTCCCGTGCGCTTCGAGGGCACGCCGGGCAGCGTGCGGCGCCAGGCGCCACGGCTGGGCGAACATAGCCTGAGCCTGCTGCGCGAAGCCGGCCTCACGGAAGCCGAGATCGAGGCGCTGCTGACCAAGCGGGCATCGATCCAGGCCTGACGCCCCTTTACGCCGCCAGCTTGGCAGGCTCTACTATTGCCAGTCTCACCCGATAAGGAGTTGCCGCCATGATCCGCTTCGCCCGCATGTTCGCCATGCTCGCCCTGCCGCTGCTGCTGGTGGCCTGCGGCCCTGATAGCAGCGAAGCCGTGATCAAGAAGGCGGAGAAGGCTGCCACCAAGGCGGAACTGGAAAAGGCCATCGGCCGCCCCACCGAAATCTCCAAGCTCGGGCCCATCGAGCAATGGGTCTATAAGACCAAGGATGGCCAAGTGAGCTTCACCATCACCGGCGACAAGGTGATGCTGGCCTCGGGCGGCACCAAGAAATGATCAATCGGCCAGCGGCTCGAAGAAGCGCTTGAAGGTGAAGGCGTTCTGATTCGGGCCGAAGCGCTTCAGCAGCGTTAGCCGCGCCTCGGCCTCGATCAGATCGGGATAAGTGCCCACCGGCACCCACCACATTACCAGATGCGGGTCGTCGCCCGCCGGCATGGCGAACCATTCCTTGCGGCGCTTGAGAAACGGCGTGTGGTCTGAGGCATAGACATAATCGAACAGGGCTTGGCGGCCGGTCCAGACCGACATATTGACGATCACATCATCGCCAAAGGGGCGGAAGGCGGTAGCGTTGCCGGCATCATCCTTCAGCCGCCATACGAAACCCGGCGAGGCTTCCGCCAGGGCATTGATGCGGTCAAGCGCCGCAACGAAATCGGCAAGCGGCGGTGAGTCGAGCGGGGCTGCCAGTTTGGCGATGTTGAGCTGCGCCAGATGATAGTGGCTGGTCATGCCGGATAACTCCGGCCGCCGAAGATGGCGCTGCCCACCCGAACATGGGTGGCACCGAATTGCACGGCGATGGCGTAATCGGCGCTCATGCCCATGCTGAGCTGATCCAGGCCGTTGCGCTTGGCGATCTGGTTCAAGAGCGCGAAATGCGGCGCCGGTTCTTCCTCGGCCGGCGGAATGCACATAAGGCCGCAGATGGTCAGGCCCAGCCGCTCGCGGCAATCGCGGATGAAGGCATCGGCTTCCAACGGCGCCACACCGGCCTTCTGCGGTTCCTCGCCGGTATTCACCTGGATGAAGCAGGGCAGATTGCGGCCCTGCTTGGCGAATTCCTTGGCCAGTTCCTCGGCCAGCTTCGGGCGGTCCAAGGTATGGATCACATCGAAGCTGGCAACCGCCTGCTTCACCTTGTTGGTCTGCAGCGGGCCGATCAGATGCAGCACCAGATCCGGCTGGCTTTGGCGCAAGGCTGGGTATTTCTCCATCGCTTCCTGCACCCGGTTCTCGCCGAAATGGCGCTGCCCGGCGGCGAGCGCGGCTGCCACAGCACTGGCCGGAAAGGTCTTGGCCACGGCGATCAGCGTGGTGCTCGCGGGCAACTCGGCCCGGATGGCGCGGATGGCATCGGCTATGCTGGCAGGCTGGGGATTGGACATGGCATGATCTGGGGATGAAACGACGCGGCACGCTAACAAGACGCCAGCCGGGGCGGAAGCCCCAGGCCGCCCCGGCTTTGCCCCGGCAATGGTTGTTCACCGATGCCGCGCGGCTACCTGATCCACTGCCGCTGCTTGCCCGCCTGCCAGCGGGCAGTGGCGTGGTCTTCCGCCATTATGGCCACCCGCAACGCGAGGCGCTGGCGGCGGCGGCTTTGCGTATCGCCCGGGCCCGTGGCCTGGTGCTGCTGCTGGCGGGTGAGCCGCGTGTGGTTATGCGTCTGGGTGCCGATGGCGCGCATCTGCCTGAGGTGCTGCTGCGGGCCAGCGGCAACCAGCGGCGCGGTGTGGCCACGGCCGCTGCCCATGGCCCGGCGGCGATCATTGCGGCGGCGCGGGCCGGTGTGGCAGGAGTCTTCATCTCGCCGGTTTTTGCTACCGCCAGCCATCCCGGCGCATCCGGCCTGGGGGTGCTGCGTTTCGCCACCTTGCTGCGCCTGGCACGGCGCCATGGCCTGCAGGTCATGGCACTGGGCGGCATTGATACGGCCGGCTGGCGCCGGCTGGCGCCGCTCAAGCCCGATGGCAGCGGCGGCATCGGGCGTTTCATCTAGCCCACACGAAAACCGCCCCAAACGAAAACCGCCGCTGTCTTGCGACAGCGGCGGTTGCCGAACGAACCCCGAAGGGAGCGAAGCTTAGAAGGTCAGGGTGTAGCCGACGGAACCGATCACGCGACCATCGCAGAGGTCGTCGAGGGTGCGGTTGTAGCAGGAGCCGCCCTTCACGTTGGTGTCGACATACTGGATGCCCACATCAAGCGCGCCGAAGAAAGTGGCGAACAGGCCAATATTCCAATCGGTGTAGTCAGGCACACCGAATGCGGTGTTGTTCTCGATCTTCTGGCGGCCAACATTGGCCAGGATGCGCGGGCTGAATTCGGTGAAGGGAATCGGAACCTTCACGCCACCATAGACGTAGGTGGCCTTGCCGGAATTGCCATAGAAGGTGGTCGCGCGGTTCACACCGATGGTCGGGATCACGAAGCCGAAGTCGTAATTCACCGCAGCGGCAAACTCCGTGTAATCGTAGTTCAGCGACGAGGTGGCGCCCGGATACGCGTAATAGATGAACTTCAGGTCCCAGCCGAAGCTGTCGACGGTGCCGCGAAAGCCGATGGTGTAATCAATTTCAGCATTCGCCTTATCATTGCCAGTGTCCGGCGGCGGCTCGAATTTGACGTTGCTGCCCCAGGCGCTCATGTAACCTGTGAGGAAGCTGTTCATGGTGATGGCAGCTTCAATGCTGCCCTGCAGCGCCGGATTATTGTCCGTCTGGCTGATGCCGCGGAACGAGTAATCTGAAACGGCAGTAACATTTGCTGTGAACGTCAGCTTGTCGTTCGGCTTTTCCTGCGCTGTGGTCGGAGCAGCAAGCAGGGCGGCCGCAAACAGGGCGCCCAAGAACTTCGTCTGCATAGTGGAAACCTCCAATGAACTTTTCCCGTGGACGAGATAAGCAAATTCTGTCTCAGGGAACAAACACTTGCAGGCGAAAGGGGGGGATAGGGCGAAAACCTGTGTCTGGAAAGTCACGGTACAGTAAAGAACTGATCAACTTGGTTGTTTTCTAGGCAAAAAGGCTGGGGATATGCCTCTCCGATCTGCTGAAAATTCAGCCAATACCCCGCGATCAGGAACGGGGTGTATGCATTGCCGGGTTTGGGCGATTCCCGGTTTTGCCGTCCGGTGCGACTCGCCCCAGGCATTTGGACGCCAAGATTAGGACGTTTCCGGGGGTGGCGGAGGGGGAGATTGGGCTGGCAATGGTTGCGGGGGCGGGGGGTGAACCATAAACTGCGCCGGCTTTAAAACAGTAGGTTCCTGGGAGAAAACGCATGCTTGGCTTGACGCAAGATCGTCCGCTGCTGATTTCGTCGCTGATCGACTTCGCCGCCCTTTATCATGGCCGCACCGAGATCGTGACTCGCTCTGTGGAAGGGCCGATCCACCGCTATACCTACCGTGATCTGTCTGACCGCTCCAAGCAGCTCGCCAACGCCCTGACCAAGCTGGGCGTCAAGCTGGGCGACCGCGTCGGCACACTCGCCTGGAATACCTACCGGCATTTCGAACTCTATTACGGCGTGTCCGGTATGGGCGCGGTGCTGCACACGGTGAATCCCCGCCTGTTCCCGGAGCAGATCGACTACATCGTGAATCATGCCGCGGACAGCTACCTGTTCTTCGATCTCACCTTCTTGCCGATCGTGGAGAAGCTGGCTCCCAATCTGAAGACCGTTAAGGGTTTCGTGTTGCTCACCGACCGGGCGCATATGACCAAGGACAGCGCCATTCCCAACCTGCTCTGCTACGAGGAACTGATCGGCGCCGAGAGCAGCGACTATGCCTGGCCGGTATTCGACGAGCGTACCGCGTCCTCGCTCTGCTACACCTCGGGCACCACGGGCAACCCCAAGGGTGTGCTGTATTCGCACCGTTCCACGGTGCTGCATTCCTACGCGGTCTGCCAACGCGACGGCCTCAATCTTGGCTCGCATGATAGCGCCCTGGTAATCGTGCCGCTGTTCCATGCCAATGCCTGGGGCGTGCCCTATGGCGCGGCGATGTGCGGCGCCAAGCTGGTCTTTCCGGGCCCGGCCCTGGATGGCAAGAGCGTGTATGAATTGCTGCGCGACGAGAAGTGCAATTTCTCACTCGGCGTGCCCACCGTGTGGCTCGCCTTCTTCCAGCATATCGACGCCAATGCCAGCCTCGATGTGAAGGGCGATATCAAGCTGGAGCGCGTGGTGATCGGCGGTTCGGCGGCGCCGCGCGCCATGATCGAGCGCTTCGCCAAGCAGTTCAATTCCTTTGTCATCCATGCCTGGGGCATGACCGAGATGTCGCCCTTGGGCACCACCGGCAACCTGCTGAAGAAGCATATGGATCTGCCTGTGGACAAGCGCATCGATGTGCAATCCAAGCAGGGCCGCACGGTCTATGGCGTGGATATCAAGATCACCGACGACGAGGGCCGCGAATTGCCACGCGATGGTGTGGCTTTTGGCAATGTTAAGGTGCGCGGCCCCTGGATCACCAGCGGCTATTTCAAGGCTGAAGGCGGTAACGTGATCGATGCGGATGGCTACTTCACCACCGGTGACGTGGCCACGCTTGATGCCGATGGCTATATGCAGATCACGGATCGTGCCAAGGATGTGATCAAATCCGGCGGCGAATGGATTTCTTCCATCGACCTGGAGAATGCGGCTGTGGGCCATCCGGCGGTGCAGGAAGCGGCCGTGATCGGCATCTTCCACGCCAAATGGCAGGAGCGGCCTTTGCTGCTGGTGATCAAAAAGCCGGGCAAGGATGTGACCAAAGATGAGTTGCTCAGCTTCCTGGAAAGCAAGATCGCCAAATGGTGGATGCCGGATGATGTGGTGTTCGTGACAGAACTGCCGCATACCGCCACCGGCAAACTCTTGAAGACCAAGCTGCGCGAGCAGTTCAAGGATTACAAGCTGCCGACGCCCGGCGCCTGAGCGATCTTCATGCTTGAAGCAGCGGCCGGGCAGTGATGCCCGGCCTTTTGCATTTCAGCCCGGATGCCGCTTCATCCAGGCGACGGCATAGGAGCAGAGCGGCACCAGCTTGGTGCCCTGGCTGGCCGCCAGCGCCACGATGCCGCGCATCAGGCGGTCGGCGGCGCCGGTGCCGCGCAGATTGACCGGCGCTTCCACATGCAGGATCAGTGTCTGCCCATCCTGGCGGCGATAGCGTGCGAACACGGTCTGGCCGGCCACATCCATCTCGTATTGACTGCGCGCGGCATTGTCGATCACCGATTCTGGGTCGGGGGCAGTCATGTCAACCTAATCTCCGCTCAAGCCGTCAGATATGCAGCCCATCTTTATCCAGGTCGCTGAAACAGAACACCATATCCACATGCTCGCCATCGCTGGATAGCGGCATCAGGATCGAGCTATTGGCATGCAGCGGCTTGTGGCGCATCGAACTACCATCGGGCCGGGCACCGATGATCGGATTATAGGTATACACGATGGTGCGCTTCTCGATGACGATACGGTAATTCAGCATCGTGTCGTCGGCGGGAATGCCCAGATGGGCGCCCATGTAATTGCCCTCCACCGGCAGGCCGGTGGCATCACGGCCGCGCAAGGCGGCCTGGGCGGTGCCAACCAGGCGATAGCGCAGCCAGGGGGCCTCAGTAAGCACTTCGGTGAGAAGAATGCAGGGCAGCAGATCGCGCGGCATGCTGACCGGATCAATATCCTGGCGCGCTGGCATCAGCTTGTCGCCACGCCGGGCATCCCAGTATTCAAACATGCGGCGGATTTTCGGCGAGCATTGCTCGAGAAACGCCAACCCCACAATGCGGGGATATGTCGAATTCCGGATTTCATCATCCAGTGCGTTGCTCACCGAGTCTCACCCCGCCCTGTAGATCGCAGCTTCATTGGGGGCCGGATCGGCCTTCACCCGGCCATCCGACACCATGTGGATCAGGTGCGCCAGCACCGAGCGGCCGGCGGCGCCATGCAGGTATTTCGGCACATCGGCGTACATGCGTTCAACCATGGCCGGGATGCTTTGGGGGCCTGTTGCCAGGCAGGCCATGATCTGGTGCTCGCGTGCCTCGCGATGGCCGATCAAGGCGGCGACGAAGGCCTGGGGCGTCATGCCTGTGGTGGCCTGGCTGATCGGCGCGCCATGGGTGGGGTAGTAAACCGTTTCGCTGCGGGGCAGCAATTTCCGCAGGCTGGAATAGTAGTCGGTCATGTTACCATCAGGCGGCGAGATCACCGTGGTGGACCAGCCCATCACATGGTCTCCCGAAAACAACGCCGCTTCCTCATCGAGCGAGAAGCAAAGATGATTGGAGATATGGCCCGGCGTATGTAGCGCCGTGACATTCCAGCCATCGCCGGCCACCTGCTGGCCATCATTCAGGCGGAAATCAGGCTGAAAATCATGGTCGCCGCCTTCCTCCACCTGGATGCCGCCGGGCGAAACCGGGTGTGGCCCGAAGGCATAAGTGGGTGCGCCCGTGCGTTGTTTGAGCAAGGCGGCGCCGGGTGAATGGTCGCGATGGGTATGGGTGATCAGGATATGCGTCACCGTCTCACCGGCCAGGCTGGCCAGCAGGGCATCAATATGGGCGGCATCGTCCGGGCCGGGATCAATCACCGCCACGCGCCCGCGGCCAATAATGTAGGTGCCGGTACCGTGGAAGGTGAAAGCCGAGGGGTTTTGCGCCACCAAGCGGCGCACCAGAGGAGAAAGGTCGGCGGCATGGCCATAAGTGAAGTCCAGGGTCTTCACAAAGGGGATATTCATGCCATGCGACTCCCGAAATATTGACGTTACGTCAAGTGATTAGGTTTCATCCGAGCCGGAAACGGATTGACCCGCCCCCCGCCCTTCCATAATGTTCCTGACCTGACGGCAAACTATAAGCATAGAATCGCCAGGCGCGAAAAGCGTCGGCAGGGGAGGAGGCTAAGCTGTCTGATATCGTGCAGTTGCTTTTGAACGGCCTAGCGTCGGGCTGTATTTATGGCCTCGTCGCCCTCGGTTTCGTGCTGATCTATAAAGCCACCGAGATGGTGAATTTCGCCCAGGGCGATCTGATGATGCTGGGCGCCTTCGTCGCCTTCACGGTCATCGAGGGCTTTGGCTACAATTATTGGGTGGCTTTCATCGTTGCCGTGCTGGTCATGGCGGTGTTCGGCTATCTGCTGGATGCGGCGATCCTGCGCCAGGTGATCGGCCAGCCGCAATTCGCGGTGGTGATGCTCACCATCGGCCTCGGCTTCATCTTCCGCGCCTCCGCCTCGATGATCTGGGGCACTGAAACGCGCGCCTTCGAAACGCCTTTCACCGGCGGTGTCACGCGAGCGGGCGGTTTGATCATCGCCAATGTGAATCTCTCCATCATCGCGGGCACAGCTATCCTTTGCGCCATGCTTTATGGCTTTTTCCGCTTCACCCGCATCGGCGTGGCGATGCAGGCGGCCTCGCAGAATCAGCTTGCGGCCTATTACATGGGCATCCCGGTGAAGATGATCTTCTCGCTGATCTGGGCGATCTCCGCTGGCGTGGCGGCGGTGGCCGGCCTGCTGCTGGCGCCGGTAGCACTGATTGATGTCACTATGGGCCTGCTTGGCCTCAAGGCTTTCGCCGCCGCAGTGCTTGGTGGCTTCGGCTCGATCCCGGGCGCCGTGATCGGCGGCCTGGTGATCGGGGTGATCGAGCAATTCTCCGGTGTTTATCTGGAGGAGGGGTTGAAGGACGTGGCGGCCTATATCGTCATTCTGCTCGTGCTGTTCCTGCGACCGCAGGGATTGTTCGGCAATATCGGCCGCAAGCGGGTGTAAGCCATGCGTTTCTTCTTCAAGACCGACTATAATCAGGACATCAACCTCTTCCGCGACAAGGTGGACCGCTTCTGGTATGGGCTGCTGCTGCTCGCCATCCTGGCAGCGCCGTTCCTGCTGGAGAATTTCTGGCTCGGCGAAATCTCCTATGTTTTCGTCCTCTCCATCGTCGGCTTAGGCTTGATGCTGCTCACTGGCTTCACCGGTCAGGTGTCGCTGGGCCATGCGGCGTTCCTGGGGATCGGCGCCTATACCCACGCCGTGCTGCTATCGCATGGCGCGCCGTTCATCATCGCCATCACGGCCGCCACCTTGCTGGCCGCCGCCATCGGCATGATCATCGGTTCGCGCGTGCTCAGGCTAACCGGCATCTACCTCTCGATTGCTACGCTGGCCTTCGCCTTCATCATCGAGCATATCCTGGTGAAGTGGGAAAGCGTGACCGGCGGCTTCAAGGGCTTCCCCGTGGATCGCCCAGAATATTTCGGCATCACCATCACTGACGATGTGCCGTTCTATTATCTCACTTTCTTCTGCCTGATCCTGGCGGTGCTGGCGGCCCTGAATATTCTGCGCTCGCCCACCGGCCGCGCCTTTATCGCCATCCGCGATTCCGAGATCGCGGCGCAGTCTATGGGCGTGAACCTGGCGCGATACAAGACCATGGCCTTTGCCGTCTCGGCCGGTTTCACCGGCTTTGGCGGCGCGCTGTTCGCTCATAAGATCGGTTACCTGGCGCCGGATGCCTTCAATATCCTGCTCTCTATCCAGTTGCTGCTGATGGTGGTGGTGGGTGGCCTCGGCTCGATCCACGGCGCCATCTTCGGCGCCATGTTTGTCGGCTCGCTGCCGCAGCTCATCGCCATCGGCCGTGATTACCTGCCGCAGGTGATCTCGCGCCAGCCCGGCCTGGAGCCCGGCCTGTTCGGCCTCATCCTGGTCTTCTTCATCCTGTTCGAGCCTTACGGCATTTATGGCCGCTGGCTCAAGGTGAAGCTCTATTTCTCGCTCTTCCCGATGTACAAGAAGGCCACGTTCAAGAAGCAGAAGTCCTACACCAAGTCGGAGCGCAACCGGTGACCTTCTTCAAAGCCGAAAACATCGCCATCAACTTCGGTGGCATCAAGGCGGTCGATGGGGTCGACTTCGAAGTCGAGCAGGGCACCGTCTTCACCATCATCGGGCCGAACGGCGCGGGCAAGACCACGGTGTTCAACCTGATCAGCCGTATCTACAATCCCACCGAAGGCAAGCTGATCTTCCAGGATCAGGACATCACGCAATTGCCGCCGCACGCCATTGCGGGTTTGGGTATCGCGCGTACTTTCCAGAATATCGAGCTGTTTGAGCATGCCACCGTGCTGCATAACTTGCTGCTCGGTCGTCATGCCCATCGTGGCTCGAACCTGCTTAGCGAATTGCTGTTCCTGCCCAGCGTGCGCAAGATGGAAGTGGAGCACCGCAAGAAGGCTGAGGATGTGATCGATTTCCTCGACCTGCAGGCATATCGCGATACGCTGATCGTGAATCTGCCCTATGGCGCGCGCAAGGTGGTGGAACTCGCCCGCGCCCTCTGCACCGAGCCGAAGATACTGCTGCTCGACGAGCCTTCCTCAGGCCTCAATACCGAAGAGACCGAGGATATGGCCTGGTGGATTCAAGATATCAAGAACGAACTAGGCATCACCGTGCTCATGGTTGAACATGACATGAGCCTGGTGAGCGAAGTTTCCGACCGCGTGCTGGCGCTTAATTATGGCCGCGTGCTGGCCACCGGCACGTCACGCGAAGTGCAAAGCCACCCTGAAGTGGTCAAGGCGTATCTGGGGGGCTGAGCCGTGAAGGAACCGATTCTCAAACTGCTCAACATCGAGACCTTCTACGGTCCGATCATGGCCATTCGTGGCGTCAGCCTGGAAGTGCCGGAAGGCTCCATTGTCACCGTGCTGGGTGCCAATGGTGCTGGCAAGACCACGATCTTGAAGACCATCTGCGGCGTCATGGACCCGCAGAAGGGCAGCGTGATCTTCGAGGGCAAGGAAATTCAGAAGATGGACCCCGACCGCGTCATGCGGTTGGGCATTGGTCATGTGCCGGAGGGACGCGAGACCTTTCCCTTCCTGACGGTGCGCGAAAACCTGATGATGGGCGCATACACGCGCAAAGACCGCGACGCTATCACCAAAGATATTGACTTGGTGTTCGGCTATTTCCCGCGCCTCAAGGAGCGCGAAAACCAGCCGGCTGGTTCGATGTCTGGCGGCGAACAGCAAATGCTCGCTATCGGCCGCGCCCTGATGGGCAAGCCCAAGCTGCTGCTGCTTGATGAGCCTTCGTTGGGCCTGTCGCCCAAGCTGGTGAAGGAAATCTTCGAGATCGTGGTGCGCATCAACAAGGAGCAGGGCACCACCATCCTGCTGGTGGAGCAGAACGCGAATGTTGCTTTGCACACCGCGCATTTCGGCTATGTGCTCGAAGTTGGCCGCATTGTGATGGAAGACACCTGCGCCCGGCTGCTGGAGAAGGACGACATCAAGGACTTCTATCTCGGCATGAAGGAAGAGGGCGTGCGCGGCAAGCGGCGCTGGAAGAAACGCAAGACGTGGCGTTGATGCCGCGTCATATGAAAAGCCGGTTCACCCCGGCAGGGAGCGCGTCATGACGGCAATGAACGTGGCGATCGACAAGCAGATCCTTGAAGTGATCCAGCGCGACACGATCCCGCGCTATTTCTGGCAGCGCTGCGGCGAGCGCGGTGACGCCATTGCGATGCGCGAGAAGGAGTTCGGCATCTGGAATGCCATCACCTGGCGGCAATATGGCGACAACGCCAAGCATACCGGTCTTGGGCTGGCCTCGCTTGGCGTAAAGCGCGGCGATGTGGTGTCGATCATCTCCGAAGGTAACCCGCAATGGCTTTATGCCGATCTCGGCACCCAGGGTGTTGGCGGCGTCACCAACGGCATCTACACCACCGATTCCGCCAAGCAGGTGGAGTATATTCTCAACGACAGCCGCACCGTGGTCTATATCGCCGAGAATGAGGAACAGCTCGATAAGGCGCTGGAGGTGCGCGAGCGGGTCCCGTCCCTGAAGAAGATTGTGGTCATCGACATGGAGGGCTTGCGCGACTTCCGCGATCCCATGGTGATGAGCTTCGACGACCTGCTAGCCCAGGGCCGCGCTTTCGAGAAGCAGAATCCGGGCTATTGGGAAGCCGAACTGGCCAAGGGCAAGCCCGAAGACCTTGCGATTCTGATCTACACCTCTGGCACCACCGGCGCGCCCAAGGGCGCCATGATTTCGCATAGCAACCTGCTGTTCCAGCTTGAGAACAGCTACCAGCTTATGGAGCAGTATCCCTCTGACGAGCAGCTGTCTTTCCTGCCGCTCTGCCATATCGCCGAGCGCGGCTTCACCGTGCTGTGGCCGCTGAAATCCGGCTCCACAGTGAATTTCGCCGAGAGCCCGGATACCGTGCCGCAGAATCTGCAGGAAGTGCAGCCCACGCTGTTCTTTGCCGTACCCCGGCTGTGGGAGAAGTTCTTCTCCGCCATCGCCATCCGCATGAAGGATGCCACCGGTTTTGGCAAATGGGCCTACCGCAATGCGCTGGGCATTGGCTACATGATGGCCGAAGCCAAGCTTGAGGGGCGCGAGCCCTCGGCCGCCCTGAAGGCCGCTTTCTGGCTTGCCGACCATCTGGTGCTGAAGAATGTTAAGCGCATCATCGGCATTGATCGCTGCCGCTGGCTTGCCACGGGTGCGGCGCCGATTTCGCCCGATCTGATCAAGTGGTATCTGGCGCTGGGCATGGATATGCGCGAGGTCTATGGCCAGACCGAGAATGTCGGCTTGGCCACGGCGCCGCAGGATGGCCGCCTCAAGCTTGGCACGGTTGGCCGCGCGGTGCCCAATACCGAGGTGATGATCAGCCCGGAAGGTGAAATCCTGCTGCGTGGCCCCCATGTTTTCATGGGTTACCTGAACAACGCCACCAAGACTGCCGAAACCATCAAGGAAGGCTGGCTGCATACCGGCGATGTGGGTCTGATCGACAACGAAGGCTGGGTCAAGATCACCGACCGCATGAAGGACATCATCATCACCGCCGGTGGCAAGAATATCACCCCTTCCGAGATCGAGAATCAGCTGAAATTCAGCCCCTATATCTCTGATGCCGTGGTGATCGGCGAGCTGCGCAAGTTTCTCACCTGCCTGATCATGATCGATCACGACAACGTGGTGAAATACGCCCAGGACCTGAACGTGCCGTTCACCAACTTCGCCTCGCTCTGCCGCACCAAGGAAGTGCAGGACCTGATCTGGCAGGAAATCGAGAAGGTGAACAAGAATTTCGCCCGCGTGGAGACGATCAAGAAATTCCGGCTGATTGAGCAGCAGCTCACCGCCGAGGATGACGAACTGACGCCGACAATGAAGCTGAAGCGGAAGTTCGTGAATGAGAAGTACAAGGAAAAGATCGAGGAAATGTACCGTGGCGGCGAGGGTTGAGCGCTGCCTTTTTGGGATTAAATCGGGTCAAAAAAACACCCTCAAGCCAACCTAGAGAAGGAACAACTGAATGCGTATTCAGACTGCAATCTATGGCGGCGTCATTGCCGTCTCGCTGGCCCTGGTGGCCGGTGCCGGCCATGCCCAGAGCGTGCGGGGCGTGAGCAAGAACGAAGTGGTGATCGGCATGCACACCGATCTTTCTGGTCCGGCGGCCTCTTATGGCGTCACCTCATCCAATGCTGTCCGCCTGCGCTTTGATGAAGTGAATGCCCAGGGTGGCGTGCAGGGCCGCAAGCTGAAGCTGATCGTGGAAGATCATCAGTATCAGGTGCCGCGCGCCGTGCAGGCTGCCAACAAGCTGACCAACCGCGACAAGATTTTCCTGATGGCCGGCGCGCTCGGCACGCCGATGAACAACGCGGTGTTCATCGACCAGTTCAAGGCCAATGTGCCGAACTTGGCACCGCTCACGGCGGCCCGCTCCATGGCCGAGCCATTCCACCCGCTGAAATTCGTCACCCAGTCCTCCTACTACGACCATGTGCGCGTTGGGCTGAAATACATGGTGGAAAAGAAGGGCCGCAAGAAGATCTGCTCGCTGTATCAGGACACTGATTTCGGCAAGGAGATTTTCGACGCCGTGCAGGATCAGGCCAAGGCCATGAACATGCCGGTGGTTGAGACCGCCACCAACCGACCGACTGATACCGACTTCACCGCTCAGATCACCAAGCTGCGTTCGGCGGGCTGCGATGTGATCGGCCTCGGCTCGATCGTGCGTGATGCCATCCTGCCCTATGCCACGGCGCGTAAGATCGGCTGGACCGATGTTGATTTCGTTGCCCAGTCGGCCAGCTTCGACCAGATCGTCGCTTCCGCTCCCGGCGGTGTCACCGAAGGCCTCTATGTCGGCGCCGGCACCATGATGCCCTACCGCGATACGGCCACGCCGACTGTTGCCGCTTGGTGGGATGCCTACAAGGCCAAGTACGGTGCCGACCCGAATATCGGCGCGGTCTATGGCCAGGTGATCGGCGATCTTATCATTACGGCCCTGGACAAGGCCGGGAAGGACCTGACCACTGAGAAGTTCCTGGCGGGGCTGGAATCGATCGACGGCTATCGCGACATCTTCGGCGGCCCAGTGATCAGCTTCTCCAAGACCAAGCACCAGGGCTCCAGTTCGGCCTTCCTGTTCCAGATCAAGTCTGGCCGGTTCCAGCTGGTGGAAGGCCCGCTGCTCTATTGATGAAATCTGCCTGAAAAGCAGGCTGATTTGAGCGCCCGCAGGTCATTCCTGCGGGCGTTTCTTTTCGCAGATGCGAGATTGATCCCGGCGTAAAAATAGGGGCTGGCGCGGTTTTACGGGCAAGCTACTATCCTTCCACAAGAATTATAAAAACCGGGAGGAATACACATGAGCAGAGTGACTTTTGTCGGGCTGGCTGCGGTGCTAGCCTTAGCCGTGCCTTTCGCGGCCATGGCGCAGAATGCCAAGGTGCGCGGTATTACCAAGAATGAAATCGTCATTGGCATGCATACGGACCTCTCCGGTCCGGCGGCGAGCTATGGCGTGCATTCATCCAACGCCATGCGTATGCGCATCGACGAGGTGAATGAAGCGGGCGGCATCTATGGCCGCAAGCTGAAGCTGATTGTCGAGGACAATCAGTATCAGGTGCCACGCGCCGTGCAGGCGGTGAACAAGCTGATCAACCGCGACAACATCTTCCTCATGGCCGGTGGCTTAGGCACGCCGATGAACAATGCGGTGATGGCAGACCAGTTGAAGGCCGGTGTGCCGAATATGTTTCCGCTCACCGCGGCTCGGCAGATGTACGAGCCATTCCATCGCCTGAAATTCGTTGCCGGCTCAAGCTATTACGATCAGATCCGCTCCGGCATCAAGTGGATGGTGGAGAAGAAGGGCAAGAAGAAGATCTGCTCGCTGTATCAGGACACTGATTTCGGCAAGGAAATCTTCGACGGAACCCGTGATCAGACCCAGGCGATGAAAATGCCATTGCTGGAGACCGCGACCAACAAGCCGGCTGATACCGACTTCACGGCGCAGATCACCAAGCTGCGTAGCGCGGGTTGCGACCTGATCGCCTCGGGCTCCATCGTGCGTGACGCCATCGTGCCGTATGCCACAGCCCGCAAGATGGGCTGGATGGATGTGGATTTCATCGGCCAGTCGGCTTCCTATGACCAGATCGTGGCTTCGGCCCCGGGCGGCGCCACGGAAGGCTTCTACACCATGGCCGGCACCATCCTGCCCTACCGTGACACGGCCGCGCCGCATCTCGCGGCCTGGATGGACCGGTACAAGGCCAAGTTCAACACCGATGTGAATATCGGCGCGGTTTATGGCTACACGCTGATGGACATGGTGGTGCAGGGCATAGATCGTGCCGGCAAGGACCCGACGATGGAAAAGTTCATTGCCGGTGTTGAATCGATCAAGGGTTACCGCGATATCTTCGGCGGCCCGGTGGTGGATTTCTCGCCAACTAAGCGCCAGGGGGCCAACGAGGCCTTCTTGTTCCAAGTGCAGAAGGGGCGCTTTGTCATGATCGACGGCCCGGTGAATTACGGTAGCTGACCATATCGACGGCTGCGGGTGGTGATCCACCCGCAGCCTTTTTTCTCAGTGCATAAATAAACAACATCCCAGGGAGGGAACATGCCTGCATTTCGCGTCAGTATTGCGTCCGCTTTGCTGCTTTCCACTACGATAATCCTTGGGGCCGCGCCGGTTCAGGCGCAGTATAAGACCCAGGGTGTGAGCAAGACTGAGATTGTGATCGGCACTCATACCGATCTCTCGGGCGTGGCCGCACCATTTGGCGTGCATTCGCGCAACGCGGCGCAGCTGCGGTTCGATGAGGTGAATGAAGCCGGTGGCATCAATGGCCGCAAGATCCGCTTCATCGTCGAGGATAGCCAGTATCAGGTGCCGCGTGCCGTGCAGGCCGCGAATAAGCTGATCAACCGTGACAAGATTTTCGTGATGCTGCTTGGCATCGGTACGCCGATGAACAATGCGGTGCTGCCCGATCAGATCAAGGCCGGTGTGCCAAACATGTTCCCGCTCACGGCGGCCCGGCAGATGTTCGAGCCGTTCCATCCGCTGAAATGGTCTGCCACTACGTCCTATTACGGCCAGATCCGTAGTGCTGTGAAATATTTCGTGGAGAAGCAGGGCAAGAAAGCCGTTTGTGTGCTGCATCAGGACACGGATTTTGGCAAGGAAATCCTGGATGGCGTGCGCGACCAGGTGGCGGCGATGAATATCAAGCTGGTGGATGTGGCTTCGCATAAGCCAACAGACACTGACTTCACCGCCCAGATCACCAAGCTGCGTTCCTCGGGCTGCGATCTGATAGCCATGGGTTCCATCGTGCGCGATTCCATCCTGCCGCCGGCTACGGCGAAGAAGATGGGCTGGAATGTCGACATGGTCGGCACCACGGCAGCCTTTGATCTCAATGTCTCCGGCGCGCCTGGTGGTGTTACCGAGGGCTTCTACGCCATGACGCAGATCGACGCGCCCTATCGCGATACTGGTTCGGCGGCGATCCAGCAATGGGTGGACAAGTACAAGGCCAAGTTTGGTTCCGATCCAAACCCCTCGGCGCAGCTCTCTTATGTTGCGGCTGATCTGGTGGTGATGGGGCTGGATCGCGCCGGCAAGGACCTGACCACGGACAGTTTCATCAAGGCGATGGAGTCGATTCAAGGTTATAAGGATATCTTCGGCGGCCCGGCGATGAGTTTTGGCCCGCAGAAGCGTAACGGCACGGATGCCGCCTTCCTGGCGCAGGTGAAGTCTGGCCGCTGGGTGCGTGCCACGGAACAGATCGGCTTCTAAGCCCGCTGTGTTGCTGTCGGCGGCGGCTTCGGCCACCGCCGATGCTTCTTGAACTGAATGATCACGGAAACCTTTTTTAGGGGAATGCACTCATGATGATCAATCTAAAGCGAGGTTCCATTGCTCTTGCCGGCTTGCTCCTGGCATTGCCGGGTCTGGCCCAGGCCCAGGCCCAGGGCAAGGGCCAGGGCGTGACCAAGACCGAAGTGGTGATTGGCACCCATACCGATCTCTCCGGCGTGGCCGCAGCCTTTGGCGTGCATTCCTCCAATGCCGCGCGCATGCGCTTTGACGAGGTGAATGCGGCGGGTGGCATTCATGGTCGCAAAATCCGTTACATCATCGAGGACACCCAGTATCAAGTGCCGCGTGCTGTGCAGGCGGGCAACAAGCTGCTGAACCGTGACAAGGTATTCATGCTGCTGCTCGGTGCCGGCACGCCGATGAACAATGCGGTGATCCCGGAGGCAGTGAAGGCTGGGGTGCCGAACATGTTCCCCCTTTCCTGGGCGCGGCAGCTCTACGAGCCGTTCCATCCGCTGAAATGGGCTTCCGGCGCCTCCTACTACACGCAGATGCGTGGCGCCGTGAAATATTTCGTGGAGCAGAAGGGCAAGAAGAATGTCTGCGCGCTTTATCAGGATACCGATTATGGCCGCGAGGTGTTTGAGGGCGTTCGTGATCAAGCGGCGGCGATGAATATCAAGGTCGTCGAGACCGCCACGCATAAGCCCACTGACACCGATTTCACCGCCCCAATCACCAAGCTACGGGCGGCGAATTGCGACCTGATCGTACTCGGCACCATCATCCGCGATTCCATCCTGCCACCGGCCACGGCGAAGAAGATGGGTTGGGATGTGGATATGGTGGGTACCACAGCCACCTTCGATCTCAATGTATCCAGCGCGCCGGGCGGGGCCATCGAAGGTCTTTACACCATGACGCAGATCGAAGCGCCGTATCGTGACTCGCCCAATCCGGCGATCCAGCAATGGGTGGAGCGCTACCGTGCCAAGTTCAATACCGATCCCAATCCGGCGGCGCAATTCTCCTATGTCGCGGCTGACCTGATCGTCATGGGCCTTGATCGCGCCGGCAAGGACCTCACCACCGACAACTTCCTCAAGGCCATGGAATCGATCCAGGGCTACAAGGATATCTTCGGCGGCCCGGTGATGACCTTCGGCTCCAACAAGCGCCATGGCACCGATGCGGTCTTCATGATGCAGGTGAAATCTGGCCGCTGGGTGCGCGTCACCGAATCCTTGAGCTGACCTGATCCGCGCCTCCAGGGGCGTGCAAAATCCGGCCCGGCATGGCGAAACCATGCCGGGTCTTTTTTTGATTGATCAGGATCATGTCACCGCAGCGGCAAACGGCTATTGGCATCGGCTTCATGGTGATGGCGGCAGCCATCTTCGGCGTGATGGATGCCCTGGTGAAATGGCTGAGCAGCAGCTATCCCACGCCGCAGATCATGTTCTGCCGCAGCCTGTTCGCCTTTCCACCGATCCTGTTCATGCTGTGGCGCAGCGGCAGGGGCTGGGGCGAGTTGCGCACCCAGCGGCTCGGCGGCCATGGCTTGCGCTCGATCTATGGCTGCCTGGCCATGCTGTGCTTTTTCTATTCCTACCGTACCATGCCGCTGGCCGATGTCACCGCCATTGCCTTCTCGGCGCCGATCTTCATCGCCATGCTGTCCTTCTGGCTGCTGGGCGAGCGGGTGGGGCCTTATCGCTGGTCGGCCATTGTGGTTGGCTTCTTGGGGATGTTGGTGATCCTGCGGCCAGGCCAGGATGAGATAGAGTTGGTCGCGTTGATCGTGGTGCTGGCCACGCTGCTCTATTCCCTGGCGATGATCCAGATTCGTAAGCTCGCTGCTACCGAAACCTCTACCGCCACGGCTTTTTACTTCACGGCCTTCTGCACCCTCTATACCGGGCTTGTCATGCCGTGGTTCTGGGTGGCGCCCACCCTTGGCGATTGGCCGCTGCTGATCTCCGTTGGCCTGCTGGGCGGCCTGGCGCAGCTTTGCATGACGCGTGCCTTCTCGCTTGCCGCCGCGTCCGTGGTGGCGCCATTCGATTACACGCATCTGCTATGGTCGGTTTTGCTCGGCTGGTATCTGTTTGGCGATTTCCCCGACGCGCAAACCTGGAGCGGCGCTGCCATCGTTGTGGCGAGCGGCCTGTATATTCTCTACCGCGAAACAATCAGGAAGGGGGGGATTCAGCAACCGCCTGGTCGGAGTGAGAGGATTCGAACCTCCGGCCCCTAGCTCCCGAAGCTAGTGCTCTACCAGGCTGAGCTACACTCCGTCCGGCGGTTGCGGGCGCTTGTATACCGCCTCACCGCCTGGGGTTCAAGCGGCGGCTGGCGGAAATCGCCGAGTGTTAGGGAGTGTGGCTAAACCGCTCTATCGATTGCGAAATCGACTGCTTCCAAGAGGGCATCGCGCATCGCGCCGGGCTTGAACCCGGCCAATGCCGCCTTGGCTGCGGCGCCATGGTTGTGGGCGCGTTCCAGGGTCTCGGTCAGGGTATGATGTAGGCGCATCAGGCGGACCGCCTCGGCGAAATCCTCCGCCGTCTGTTGCTCGGGCTGCTCAATCACCCGGCGCCAGAAAGCCCGCTCAGCCTCCGAGCCGCGCTTGAAGGCCAGCAGCACCGGCAGGGTCACCTTGCCCTCGCGGAAATCGTCGCCGGTATTCTTGCCCAGCGTGGCCGCATCGGTGCCGTAATCCAGCGCATCGTCGATGAGCTGGAAGGCGATGCCAAGATCGCGGCCAAAAGCATCCAGCGCCTCGGCTTCAGCCAGCGGCCGGTCGGCCACCACGGCGCCCACCCGGCAAGCGGCAGCGAACAGGGCGGCGGTCTTGGATTCGATCACCTTCAGGTAGTCGGCTTCGGTGGAATCCATGTCGTTGGCGGTCATCAGCTGCAGCACTTCGCCCTCGGCGATCACGGCGGAAGCACCGGCCAGGATGCGCAGCACCTCCAGCGAGCCAGATTCCACCATAAGCTGGAAGGCGCGGCTGAACAGGAAGTCGCCCACCAGTACAGAAGCCTGGTTGCCCCAGACCACATTGGCAGTATCGGCGCCGCGGCGGCGCTCGGATTCATCCACCACGTCGTCATGCAGCAAGGTTGCGGTGTGGATGAATTCAACGCAGGCGGCCAGCAGGATCTGCTTATCGCCGCCATAGCCGCAGAGCTGTGCCGCGCCGAGCGTGAGCAGTGGGCGGATGCGCTTGCCGCCGCTGGCGATCAGGTGGCGGGCGAGCTGCGGGATGAGTTGCACGTCGCTTTCCATGCGCCGCAGGATTTCGCGGTTCACCGCATCCATCTCAGCCGCGACAAGGCGGCGCAGCGGCTCTATGCTTGGTCCCCGGCTTGGCTGGGCGCCACCGGGGCTTGGCATGACGATCTGGGCCGGTTGCGACACTGGGCGTTTCCTGTGGCAAGACAAATGACGTGTTGGTTGGAGCATAGTTCGCAAGATTCCCCGGTCAAGCACCGGGCCCTTCACGAGGCCGCGGACAAATCGGCGCAGGGGGCGGCGTTTGGCTGATTCTAGACCAGAAACCACCCGCGATGCGCTGCTGGGTGGCAGGGTGATGCTGATCCAGCCGCGCAAGGGCCAGCGCGCCAGCGCCGATGCCGTGATGCTGGCCGCGGCTGTGCCGGCCAAGCGTGGTCAGCGCGCGCTGGAGTTGGGCTGCGGTACCGGCGTGGCGATGCTTTGCCTGGCGGCGCGCGTGGCGGACCTGGAAGTCGACGGCGTGGAGATTCAGCCCGATCTGGTGGCGCTGGCCGCGCGTAATATCACCGCCAATGGCCAGGCCGAGCGGTTGCGCGCTTTCGCGGGTGATCTGCGCGAGCGTATTCCGGGTGTCGCGCCCAACAGTTTTGATCAGGTTTTCGCCAACCCGCCGTATTTCGACTCGGGCCGGCATCGCCAGGCGGCTGATCCCGGCCGGGCCTTGGCGCGCCAGGGCGAGGATAGCGCCGCCTGGGTGGCGGCCATGCTGCGCTATTGCCGGCCCGGTGGCCGACTCACGCTGATCCAGCGGGTGGAGCAATTGGGGCCGCTTTTGCAGGCCCTGGAACCGAAAGCCGGCGGCATCGAGGTGATCCCGCTGCATTCCAAATCGGATCAGGCGGCCAAGCGCCTGATCCTGCGGGCAGTGAAGGGAGCTAAGACGCCACTGCTGCTGCGGCCCGGTTTGGTGCTGCATCAGGCTGATGGCAGCTATTTCCCGGAAATCGATGCGGTATTGCGCGATGGCGCGGCGCTGCCCATATAATGTTCTTCATGTTCTACGCTGGTGGCCCCAAACGATGCTGAAAATCCTGCTGCTGATCGGCGTGATCGCCGCTTCCTATTATGGCTACCGCGCCTATGGCCGCTGGGAGGCCGCCAAGGCGCGGGACGAGGAGGAAAAGCGTTTGCGCGAGCAGGCCCGGCCGCCGGCGCCGCCAACGCCCCCGCCGCATGCCGCCGCCGATATGGGCGGCGAGGATATGGTGGCCTGTCCGGGCTGTGGCACCTATCGCCCGGTGGGCGCCAGCACCCCCTGCGAGACCCCCAATTGCCCCACCGCGCGGGTGTGAAAAAGCCTATCTGCTGCAGCGCAGCAAGTGGGCCCGGCCGAGTGCTTGACCGGGGGCGGTACGGCCTTTAAGGTCCGCCCGATTTTCCGCCACCTCTGGCACGGACGGCAGCATAATGGCGCCCACCGGACAGCCCGCCTCGCACGCCTTTCAGGACCTGATTCTCGCGCTGCAAGCCTATTGGGCGCGCCAGGGCTGCACCATCCTGCAGCCCTATGACATGGAAGTGGGCGCTGGCACCTTCCATCCCGCCACCACGCTGCGCGCGCTGGGCCCTGAGCCCTGGAATGCCGCCTATGTGCAGCCCTCGCGCCGGCACAAGGATGGCCGCTATGGCGAGAACCCGAACCGGCTACAGCATTATTATCAGTTCCAGGTCATCCTGAAGCCGAGCCCGGCCAATGTGCTGGAGCTTTACCTCGACTCGCTGGCGGTGCTCGGCATCGACCATAAGCGCCACGATATCCGCTTCGTTGAGGACGATTGGGAAAGCCCGACATTGGGCGCCTGGGGCCTGGGCTGGGAAGTCTGGTGCGACGGCATGGAGGTGACGCAGTTCACCTATTTCCAGCAGGTTGGCGGCTTCGATTGCAACCCGGTGGCGGCCGAGATCACCTACGGCCTGGAACGCCTGGTGATGTATATCCAGGGCAAGGACCGCGTCTACGACCTGGATTTCAACGGCCGTGGCGTCACCTATGGCGATGTGTTCCTGCAGGCCGAAAAGGAATTCTCCGCCTACAATTTCGAGCATGCCGATACCGAGCAGCTGTTCCGCCGCTTCAACGATGTGGAAGCGGAATGCCATAAGCTGATCGCCGTGGGCCTGGCGCGGCCGGCTTATGATCAATGCATGAAGGCCAGCCATACCTTCAATCTGCTGGATGCCCGCGGCGTCATCAGCGTCACCGAGCGTGCCGCCTATATCGGTCGCGTGCGCGCCCTGGCCAAGGCCTGCTGCACGCAATGGCTGCGCTCGCGCGGTCATCTGCCGGAAGGGAGCCTCTAGATGCTCGGCGAGTTGCTGCTGGAGCTGCATAGCGAGGAGATTCCGGCCCGCATGCAGCAGCGCGCCGCCGAGGACCTGGAGCGCCTGGTGAGTGAGGGCCTGCGCCAGGCCAATATCGGCTTCACTGAAACCAAAGCCTATGCCACGCCACGCCGCCTGGCGCTGGTGGTGAAGGGCATGCCGCGCGCCCAGGCCGATCTGCGCGAAGAAAAGAAAGGCCCGCGCGTTGGCGCGCCAGACGCTGCCGTGCAAGGCTTTCTGCGTGGCGCCGGCCTTAGCTCGCTCGAGCAATGCGAGAAGCGTGATACCGGCAAGGGTGAATTCTGGTTTGCCGTGGCCGAGAAGCAGGGCCGCCCGACCCGCGAGGTGCTACTTGATCTGCTGCCCGCGGCGCTCAGCGCGTTGCCCTGGCCGAAATCCATGCGCTGGGCAGATCATGCCCTGCGCTGGGTGCGCCCGCTGCATTCCATCCTGTGCCTGTTTGAAGGCCAGGTGATTCCCTTCGCTTTCGGCCATCTCACTGCCGGCGACACCACCCATGGCCACCGTTTCATGGCGCCCAAGCGCCTGATCGTGCGCGATGCCAATGATTGGCTGCGGTCCTTGCGCGGCGCCTATGTGGAACCGGATTTCGATGCGCGGCGGCAATTGATCCTGAAGGATGCGAGCTTCGCCGCCAGCAACGAAGGCCTCACGCTGATCGAGGATGCCGGTCTGGTCGATGAAGTGGCTGGTCTGGTGGAGCAGCCGGTGGTTTTGCTTGGTGCTATCCCGCAGGCTTTCATGGATGTGCCGCGCGAAGTGCTGACCACGGCGATGCGCACGCATCAGAAGTATTTCGCGCTGAACGATGCCGCCGGCAATCTGGCGCCGCGCTTCGTCATCGTGGCCAATACGCTGACCAATGATGGGGGTCGCCAGGTGGTGACCGGCAACGAGCGCGTGCTGGCGGCGCGGCTTTCTGATGCCAAGTTCTTCTGGGACCAGGATCGCAAACAGCGGCTGGATAGCCGCTTGCCGGGCCTGAAGGATATCGTGTTCCACGCCAAGCTTGGCACCTTGGCCGAGAAAGTCTCGCGTAATGAGCGCCTGGCTTTCGAGATCGCTGGCCTCGTTGGCGCCGATACCAAGCAGGCGCGCCGTGGCGCGGCCCTGGCCAAGGCAGATCTGCTTACCGGTCTGGTGGGCGAATTTCCGGAATTACAGGGCATCATGGGCCGTTATTACGCGCGCCATGACGGCGAGGCAGAGGCCGTGGCCGAAGCCATCGCGCAGCATTATTCCCCTCAGGGGCCAAACGACAATTGCCCGAGCGACCCGGTGGCGATCAGCGTGGCCCTGGCCGACAAGATCGATACGCTCACCGGCTTCTTCGCCATCGACGAGAAGCCGACTGGCTCGAAGGATCCCTTCGCCTTGCGCCGTGCCGCGCTCGGTGTGATCCGCATTGTGCTGGAAAACAAGCTGAGCCTGCCACTGCTGCCGCTTTTCGCCTCCGCGCTTTCCTTGCATGCCGCCCAGGCCGAAGCTGGCCGTGATGTAGCCGATGAATTGCTGCGCTTCTTCGTGGATCGCCTAAAGGTGTTCCTGCGCGAGAAGGGCGTGCGCCATGATGTGATCAGCGCCATCTTCGCCAAGAGCAAGGATGACGACCTGTTCCGCGTGGTGGTGAAAGCCGATGCGCTTGGCGGGTTCCTGGCCTCGCAGGATGGCGGCAATCTGCTCACTGCTTATCGCCGCGCCAACAATATCGTGCGCGCAGAGCTGAAGAAGACACCCGATCTGCCGCTGGGCGACATCGCCGAAGGCTTCCTCGCGCTGGTGGAAGAGAAGGCTGTGGCTGCTTGCCTGAGCGAGATTAGCCGTGCCGAAGGCAATGCCACGGGTGATGCCGCTGGCTTTGCCAAATACTTGGCCGCCCTGTCCCTCATGCGCCATCCGGTGGATGCCTTCTTTGAGAAGGTGACCGTGAATGCTGATGATGCTGCCCTGCGCCGCAACCGTTTGAGCCTGCTGGCCGCCGTGGCCGCCAGCATGGATCGTATCGCTGATTTTTCGCAAATCGAAGGATGATTTAGTCATGGCCAAGCCGAACACCAAGGCGAAGTCGAAACCCGCCAAGAAGCCCGCAGCCAAAAAGGCGCCGGCAAGAAAGCTGGCGAAAAAGCCTGTGGCGAAGAAGGCTGTTGCTCCTGCCAAGGGCCGATTGGTCTACAGCTTTGGTGATGGCCGCGCCGAGGGCCGCGCCGAGATGCGCGAATTGCTGGGTGGCAAGGGCGCTAATCTGGCGGAGATGAGCAATCTTGGCCTGCCGGTGCCGCCGGGCTTCACCATCACCACCGAAGTCTGCAATGCTTTCTACAAAAATGGCCGCAAGTATCCCGCCGAATTGAAGGCGCAAGTGGATGTGGCGCTGGCGCGTGTTGAAAAGCTGGTGGGCGCCAAGTTTGGTGATTCAACCATGCCGCTGCTGGTCTCGGTGCGCTCGGGCGCGCGTGCCTCAATGCCCGGCATGATGGATACCGTGCTCAACCTTGGCCTCAACGACACCACGGTGGCGGCTTTGGCCAAGAAGTCGGGCAATGAGCGGTTTGCCTGGGATAGCTATCGTCGTTTCATCCAGATGTATTCCAACGTGGTGCTGGATGTGGGCCATGAGCATTTCGAGGAATTGCTCGAAATGCACAAGGAAGACAAAGGCCTGGTGCTTGATACCTAACTTGGCGCCGAAGATTGGAAGACTTTGGTCACCGCTTACAAGGCCAAGGTGAAGGAAGAACTGGGTAAGCCCTTCCCGCAGGATGTGCATGATCAGCTCTGGGGCGCCATCGGTGCCGTATTCTCCAGTTGGATGAACAACCGCGCCATCACCTACCGCACGCTGAACCATATCCCGGAAAGCTGGGGCACGGCCGTGAATGTGCAGGCCATGGTGTTCGGCAATATGGGCGAAACTTCCTGCACCGGCGTGGCCTTCACCCGCGATCCAGCCACGGGGGAGAAGGCTTTTTATGGCGAATACCTGATCAACGCCCAAGGCGAAGACGTGGTGGCCGGCATCCGCACGCCGCAGCAGCTCACCAAGGAAGCGCGCCTCAAGGTCGGCAACCAGATGCCCTCCATGCAGGAAACCATGCCGGCTACCTTCAAGCAGCTGACGGATGTGTTCCAGAAGCTGGAAAAGCATTATCGCGATATGCAGGATATCGAGTTCACCGTACAGCAGGGCAAGCTGTGGATGCTGCAGACCCGCTCAGGCAAGCGTACCGCCAAGGCAGCGCTGAAGATCGCGGTGGACATGGTGAAGGAAAAGCTGATCGGCCAGGCAGAGGCGGTGACCCGCATTGATCCGGCTTCGCTGGATCAGTTACTGCATCCGACGCCGGATCCCAAGGCACCGCGCACGGTGATCGCCAAGGGCTTGGCGGCGTCGCCGGGTGCCGCCAGCGGCAAGGCCGTGTTCAGCGCCGATGAAGCCGAAAAGATGGCCGGCAGCGGCGAAGCCGTGATCCTGGTGCGTATCGAAACCTCGCCTGAGGATATCCACGGCATGCATGCCGCCAAGGGTATCCTCACGGCGCGCGGCGGCACCACCAGCCACGCCGCCGTGGTGGCGCGCGGCATGGGCCGGCCCTGCGTCTCGGGCGCGGGCGCCATCCGCATCGATTATGCTGCCGGCAGGATGACGGTGGGAGACACGGTGGTGCAGAAGGGTGATGTCATCACCATCGATGGTTCTACTGGTGAAGTGATCCTGGGCCGCGTACCCACAATCGAGCCAGCGCTTTCGGGCGATTTCGGCACGCTGATGGCCTGGGCCGACAAGCTGCGCCGCCTGAAGGTGCGCACCAATGCCGAAACCCCGGCTGATGCCGCCGCCGCGGTCAAGTTCGGCTGTGAGGGCATCGGGCTCTGCCGCACCGAACACATGTTCTTCGACGCCGAGCGCATCACGGCTGTGCGCGAGATGATCCTGTCCTCCACGCTGGAGGGCCGCAAGAAGGCGCTGGCCAAGCTGCTGCCGATGCAGCGGGCGGACTTTGTGCAGTTGTTCAAGATCATGGCCGGCCGTCCGGTCACGATCCGCCTGCTCGATCCGCCGCTGCATGAATTCCTGCCGCATACGGATGCCGATTTCGCCGCCGTGGCCAAGGCTTCCGGCCTCAGCGCCGATGCTTTGCAGGAACGCGCCAAGGCTTTGCATGAAACCAACCCGATGCTGGGCCATCGCGGCTGCCGCCTCGGCATTTCCTTCCCGGAAATCTATGAGATGCAGGCCCGGGCCATCTTCGAGGCGGCAGTAGAGACCTCCAAGGGCGGCGGCAAGGCCGTGGAGCCAGAGGTGATGATCCCGCTGGTGGCAACCAAGGTGGAAATCGATTTCCTCAAGCGCCGCGTGGATGCCGTGGCGTCGGCGGTGTTCAAGGAAACCGGCAAGAAGCTGAAATACCTGGTCGGCACCATGATCGAATTGCCGCGCGCTGCCCTGCGCGCTGCCGAGATCGCCGAGCATGCCGAATTCTTCTCGTTTGGGACCAACGATCTGACCCAGACCACCCTGGGCATCAGCCGTGACGATTCGGCATTGTTCATGGATGATTACCTGAAGGCCGGCATCTTCGAGCGCGATCCCTTTGTCAGCATCGACCAGAGCGGCGTGGGCGAACTTGTGCGCACGGCCGTAGAGCGTGGCCGCAAGACGCGGCCCAACATCAAGCTCGGCATCTGCGGCGAGCATGGCGGCGATCCGTCCTCGGTGCGCTTCTTCCACAAGGCTGGCCTGGATTATGTATCCTGCTCGCCCTATCGCGTGCCCATCGCCCGCTTGGCCGCGGCCCAGGCTGCGATCTCGGAAGAGAAAGCCAGCGAGGCCTGAGGCCCACCAGCATCTCCTGATCAACGGCGCCGGAACAATACGGCGCCGTTTTTCGTTGTGGAGCAAATCTTCGGGAAAAGAATTAGTGCGCGTCGTCCCAGTTGTCGCCAACGCCAGCTTCAACCACCAGCGGCACGCTTAAAGCAGCGGCACCTTCCATCACGCTCTTGGCGATGCGGATAGTGGTAGCCACTTCCGCTTCCGCCGCTTCGAACACCAATTCGTCATGCACCTGCAGCAGCATGCGGGTGCCAAGGCCTTCCGCTGCCAGTGCCGTCGGCAGCTTGGCCATGGCGCGTTTGATGATATCGGCGGCCGTGCCCTGGATCGGCGCATTGATTGCGGCACGCTCCAGGAAGGCGCGTTCGGCCGGATTCTTGGAATTGATATTGGGCAGATGCACGCGGCGGCCGAATTCGGTGCTGACATAGCCGAGTTCATGGGCCTGCTTCTTGGTGCGGTCCATGTAGTCGCGGATACCGGGATAGCGCTTGAAATAGGCATCGATATAGGCAGCTGCCTCGCGTTGCGGAATGCCCAGCTGCGCCGCCAGGCCAAAGGCACTCATGCCGTAGATGATGCCGAAATTGATTGCTTTGGCCGAACGTCGCACGGTGGGGTCCATGCCTTCCAGCGGCACGTTGAATACCTGGCTGGCGGTGAGGGCATGAATATCCACGCCATCGCGAAAGGCCTGCTTCAGCGCGCCGATATCAGCGATATGCGCCAGGATGCGCAATTCGATCTGCGAATAATCCGCCGAGATCAGCTTGTGGCCGGGCTCGGAAACGAAAGCCCTGCGGATCTTGCGGCCTTCCTCGGTGCGGATCGGGATATTCTGCAGGTTTGGATCGGAGGAGGCGAAGCGGCCCGTGGAGGTGGCGGCCAGCGAGAAGGATGTATGCACGCGGCCATCGGCGCCAATCTGCTCCTGCAGAGCATCGGTGTAGGTACTTTTCAGTTTCTGCAACTGGCGCCAATCCAGGATCGTCTGCGGCAGCTTGTGGCCGGCGGCGGCCAGTTCTTCCAGCACATCGGCGCCAGTGCCATAGGCGCCGGTCTTGCCCTTCTTGCCGCCCGGCAGGCTCATTTTATCGAACAGGATTTCGCCAAGCTGCTTGGGCGAGCCAAGATTGAAGTTCTCCTCCGCCAGTTCATGTGCCTGAGCTTCCAGCGCCGCCATGCGGCCGGCGAAATCGGCGCTCAAGCGGTTCAACTCGGCCTTGTCCACCTTGATGCCGGCCAGTTCCATGGCGGTCACCACGCGCGGCATCGGCCGCTCAATGGTCTCATACAATGTCGTCTGCTTTTCCGGCAGCAGGCGCGGCTTCAACGCGCGATGCAGCCGCAGGGTCACATCGGCATCCTCGGCAGCATAGGCCAGCGCCTTGTCCAGTGGCACGCGGTCGAAGGTGATGCGCGCCTTGCCGGCGCCGGTCACGTCGTCGAACTTCACCGTTGTGTGGTTCAGGTGCAGTTCAGCCAGATCATCCATGTTATGCGGATTCTTACCGGCATCCAGCGTATAGGACAGCAGCATGGTGTCGTCGTAGGGCGAAACCGTGAGGCCGTGACGCGCGAGCACCACCATGTCGTATTTGATGTTGTGACCAACCTTCAGCACGCTCTCATTGGCCAGCAGAGGCTTCAGCGCTACAATGGCCTGATCGAGCGGAATCTGCTTCGGCCGGCCGCCGCCACCGAGATCGAGGCCATCGCCATTGGGCGCGCTATGGCCAACCGGTATGTAGCAGGCCGAGCCCGGCGCGGTGCTCAGGCATACGCCCACCAGATCAGCCCTGGTGGCGGTAAGGCTGGTGGTTTCGGTATCCACGGCCACGATGCCGGCCTTCTCGGCGCGGCTGATCCAGGCTTCCAGGCGCTCAATATCCTGTACCAATTCATATGTCGCTTCCGAGGGTCCGGCCTCGGAGGCGGGAGTTTCGGCTAGTTGCTGCTTGTCGGGATCAGTAAGTTGCGCGCGGTTTGGCGGCACCAAGCCTTTCACCCGCGCTTCCAGCCGGCTGCGCAATGTGCGGAATTCCATGCTGGCCAGGAAGGCATCCAGCTTGGGCCATTCCACCGGCCGGATGGCGAAATCATCCAGTGTCTCGGCGGTTGGCACGTCATCCTTCAGCAGCACAAGCTGGCGGCTGATGCGCGCCTTCTCGGCATTCTGCAGCAGGCTTTCGCGGCGCTTAGGCTGCTTGATCTCCCCCGCGCGGGCAAGCAGAGCATCGAGATCGCCATAAGTATTGATCAATTCGGCTGCGGTCTTGATGCCGATGCCGGGCACGCCGGGCACATTGTCGGTGCTGTCGCCGGCCAGCGATTGCACATCCACCACCTTGTCGGGCGCAACGCCGAATTTCTCCATCACCTCGGCCGGGCCGATGGCGCGATTCTTCATCGGGTCGAACAGCGACACACCAGGGCGCACCAGCTGCATCAGGTCTTTGTCAGAAGACACAACGACCACTTCCATGCCCTGGTCGCGGGCCTGGCGCGCATATGTGGCAATCAGGTCGTCGGCCTCAAAGCCCTCCATCTCAATGCAAGCGAGCGAGAAGGCGCGCACGGCATCGCGGATCGGGGCGAATTGCGGGATCAGGTCTTCCGGCGTCTCGGATCGGTTGGCCTTGTATTCGGGATAGATCTCGTTGCGGAAGGTGACGCGGCCGGCATCGAAGATCACCGCCATATGGCTCAAGGCGCCATCAGCCTCGGCGCGTTCGCGCAGGGTGGCCAGCATGTTGCAAAAGCCGGAAACGGCGCCCACCGGCATGCCGTCGCTCTTGCGGGTCAGCGGCGGCAGGGCGTGATAGGCGCGGAAGATATAGCCCGAGCCGTCAACCAGGTAGAGGCGGTGCGGGGTGGCCACAGCAGGTTAGTGGGCGTGCGCGGCGGCGCCATGATTGTGGCCGCCAGCGCTTGGGCGCAGCACATAATGCCGCCCGCAATAGGGGCAATCCACGGAAGTTTTCTCGCCCATATTGAGGTAAATCCGGGGGTGGCCCAATGCGCCGCCATCGCCGTCGCAAGCGATTGTGGGGCTATCCACTTCCTTGGTTTCCACTGGCTGCATGGCTGCAATCCCTCCGCTGCCGCCCGGCGTGATTTGACCGCGACCGGACGAGGTGATACCTAGCCCATCAACGCCCGGGATGCCAGTCTCAGGCTGCATCCTGTTCCGGTTTTTACCCTCATGTCGTCGCTTCCCGCAGCAAGCCCTGCCGCTATCCGCCTCAAAGGCCTGACCAAGGTCTACGGCACGGGCCCGCGTGCCAAGACTGCCTTGCAGGGTATCGATCTGGAGGTGCCCAAGGGCAGTTTCTTTGGCCTGCTCGGGCCCAATGGCGCGGGCAAATCCACGCTGATCAATATCCTGGCCGGGCTGGTGCGCAAGACTGCGGGCAAAGCCGCTATCTGGGGCCATGATATCGATAGCGATACGCGTCGGGCGCGGGCCGCCATTGGCGTCGTACCGCAGGAATTGAATCTCGATCCCTTCTTCACGCCGCGCGAGGCGATGGAATTCCAGGCTGGGCTCTATGGCGTGCCCAAGGCGGAGCGCCAGACCGATGCGATCCTCGCCGCCGTGGGCTTGAGCGACAAGGCCGATGCCTATGCCCGCACGCTGTCGGGTGGTATGCGCCGCCGCCTGCTGGTGGCCAAGGCGCTGATGCATGCGCCGCCAGTGCTGGTGCTGGATGAACCGACGGCGGGCGTGGATATCGAATTGCGCCAACAGCTTTGGGCCTATGTGAAGCGCCTCAATGCCGCTGGCACCACAGTGGTGCTGACCACGCATTACCTGGAAGAAGCCGAAACGCTGTGCGACCGCATCGCCATCATCAACCATGGCCAGGTGGTGGCCTGTGACCGCACGCCGGTCTTGATCGGCCAGCTCGACCGCAAGGATGTGATCCTCACGCTGGCAGCCCCACTTGATGCCGCGCCGCCCAGCCTCGCCGATCTCGGCGCCGAGTTGCTCGAGCCGAAGCGCTTGCGCCTGCATTACCGGCCGAGCCTGACGCCGTTTGATGGCGTGATGACCCGCTGCCTCGCCGCCGGCCTGCATATCCTCGACCTTTCCACCCAGGAAGCCGATCTGGAAGACCTGTTCCTGGAGCTGACCCGGCGGCCCGCCGCCTGAAGCTCGCTAAGCTTGGACGGCAGCCCTGAAAACGGCGGCAAATTGCGAGCCTTGCCCGCCGCCAGGGCCTCGGTTATGTTCCGCCCGGCCCATCAGCACCCGTAGCTCAGCTGGATAGAGCGCTGCCCTCCGAAGGCAGAGGTCACAAGTTCGAATCTTGTCGGGTGCGCCAAAATCCCACGTCTAGTCTTTTCGTCCGCACCCTACCTGTGTGGTCACCAGTCTATGCGACAACCAGCCGGAAGCCGCGTGTGGCATGATCCCACTCCACCAGCCACGAACCCGGCTGGCCATTGTGGCAGCGCTGCAAGGTCACGCGCCAGCAGGGCCGCAGACCGTCACTCGGCGCGGATTCGATGCACCAGCGCGTTAGGGCGGCGGAAGCCTGGCGGTGATCGCGGCGGATCAGGAAGCCGATACTGCCGCTCTTTTCCGCGGCCAGTTGCAGGCGGCGGGTTTCAGCGAGATCGGCCTGATCAATTTCGGCCACTACGGCGCCATAGCCGAGATCACGCAAGGCATCCTCAAAGGCCCAGAGGCGATCCGTCGGGCGGCGGGTATGGGCCAGGGTGAGGCGGTCATGCGACAAGCCGAATTGCGCCAGGCCTTGGGCATGGAGCTGCTGCTGCGCCGGCGAGATCCACAGCACTTCCTGGGTTTTGCGGTCCTGCCCCAGCAGCGCGGCGAGGAAGCCGGTGATGGCGCCAAGGTCCCCCACCAGTTCATGCAGGCCATGGCGGGGCAGGCCACGCCAGGGCAGGTGCTGGTCAATCACCGCCAGGCGAGTATGCAGACAGCGTTCGGTGACAGTGCGCAGATGGGTCTGGGTGAAACTCGCCAGTTTGCTGCGCAGCTGGTCGATAGCGGAAGCAGGGGCAGGCTGGGCGCAAACAGGCAGGACAGAAGAAGCAATCTCGGCTTGCTGGATCATGATGTCTCTCCTTGTAGTTCTTTTGTTCTATCATTGATCCATATAAATCTCCAAATGTTCTTTTTGGCTTTTTTTGAAACGTTTAAAATCAAGGTCTTAGCTTGAGTTTCTGGAGAAGAACCCGGCCACCGCTCCTTTGTTCCAGCCTATTTCTTCGCTTCGCCGCCGGTAATGAAGAAGGCGCCATTCTGCTTCTCCACCGTGAACATGATGGCTTCGCCGACCTTCAGTTTGTCGAGCAAGCCTGGATCGGCGGCGCGGAAAACCATGGTCATGCCCGGCATGTCCATGGCTTCGATCGGTCCGTGCTTGATGGTGATCTTGCCGGCCTCCTTGTCGATCTTGCGGATTTCGCCTTCCGCCTTGCCGCTGCTGGTTTGGGCCAGGGCCATGCTGCCCAGGCTGATCAGGCCCAGGGTCAGAAGCATGAATTTCATCATCTCGATTCTCCTTCCACTCAGCGCACGATGATCCGGCCCTTCATGCCTGCGGGCATGTGGCCGGGCACCAGACAGCCGAAATCGAAACTGCCGGCCTTGGTGAATTTCCACAGCATGGTCTTGCTCATGCCGGGCTCCACGGTCACGGCGTTGGGATCGTCGTGCTCCATTTCGGGATGCTGTTCCATCACCTTGGCGTGCTCCAGCAGTTCGGCCATGGTGCCCAGCGTCATCTCATGCCGCAGGGCGCCGGCATTCTTCACCACGAAGCGGATGGTTTCGCCCCTGCTCACCATGATGCTGGCAGGCAGGAAGCGCATCTCATCGGTCATGGTCACATGGATTTCGCGGGCCTTGGCCTTGGTGTCGCCGGGTTCGCCATAGGGCACGCCATGGTTATGGCCGCCACCATGGCCGGGTGCGGCGAAGGCCGCCGACGTAGCAAGCGCCAGCGTCAGCGCGGTTGCAAGAAGTTGGAATCGGATCGTCATGGCATTCATCCTTCAGCTTTGCTTGGTCCATTTATAGGCGACACTGCCGGGCGGGTTCTGATACCAACCTGGATCGCGGTAATCGCCACGCGCCAGATTCTCGCGCACCTTCAGCACCGTGAACATGCCGCCCATCTCAATGGGGCCGAAGGGGCCAGTGCCGGTCATCATTGGCAGGGTATTGTCGGGTAATTCCATTTCCATCTCGCCCATATCCGCCATGCCCTTGTCGCCCATCAACATGTAATCCGGCACCAGTGATGTGATGCGCTGGGTGAGACCATGGTGATCCACGCCGATCATGGTCGGCACGTTATGGCCCATGGCATTCATGGTGTGGTGCGATTTGTGGCAATGAAATGCCCAGTCGCCCGGATGCACGGCATCGAACTCGAAGGCACGCATGGCGCCCACCGGGCAATCGATAGTCACTTCCGGCCAGCGCGCTGATGGCGGCACCCAGCCGCCATCGGTGCAGGTGACGCTGAAGTCGTAGCCGTGCAAATGGATCGGGTGGTTGGTCATGGTCAGGTTGCCAAAGCGGATACGCACGCGATCACCCAGCCGCACGGGTAATGTATCGATGCCGGGGAAGACGCGGCTGTTCCAGGTCCAGAGATTGAAGTTCAGCATCTCAGCCACCTTTGGCGTGGCGGCACCCGGATCGATATCATGGGCATTCATCAGGAACACGAAATCACGATCCACGCGATGCTGGTTGGGATCGCGTGGATGCACGATGAACATGCCCATCATGCCCATGGCCATTTGCACCATCTCGTCGGCATGGGGGTGATACATGAAGGTGCCGGATTTTCGCAGCTGGAACTCATACACAAAGGTCTCGCCCGGCTTGATCTGCGGTTGACTCAGGCCGCCAACGCCATCCATGCCGCTGGGCAGGATCTGGCCTTGCCAGTGGATGGTGGTGTGTTCCGGCAGGCGGTTGGTGACGAAAATCCGCACGCGGTCACCCTCCACGGCCTCGATGGTCGGCCCCGGCGATTGGCCGTTATAGCCCCAGAGATTGGCTTTCATGCCGGGCGCCAATTCGCGCACCACCGGTTCGGCCACCAAGTGGAATTCCTTCCAGCCATTATTCATGCGCCAGGGCGCCGACCAGCCATTCAGCGTCACCACCGGGTTGAACGGCCGGCCGCTGGAGGGCAGTGGCGGCGGCTCTGTCTTCGGCCCCTTAGGGTAGGCAAGCTCGGGCAAGGCGGCCAGCGCGCTGCGCGGCACGGCAGCTGCGGCCACACCAGTGGCGGCGGCGGTGAAAAGAGTGCGTCGGGTGAACATGCGGTTTCTCCTAGAGATCACGGGCCGGAGCCAGCGTGACAAAGGTGAGGTTGGTATCGGCGATCCAGAAATCGCGCTGCGCTTCCAGGGCTTCGCTCACGGCGGCGATCTGCTCGCGGGCATCGGTGAGCAGATCGAACACGCTCACCAGCATGCCGTTGTAGCGCAGCAGCATTTCCCCCGATATTTTTTGTCGCAAAGGCACAATCTGGGTTTGGTATTGCTGCGCCAACTCAAAAGCCGTGCGGTAGCCAAGCCAGGCTTCGCGCGCGGCGGATTGCGCCTGGATGGCGGTTTCAGCCAGATGATGCACGCTCCGCATATAAAGCATTTCCGCCTTGGTTGCCTTGGCATCACCCAGGTCGAAGATGGGAATCTCCAGGCTGATCTCGTAGCCGGTCTGATCCTGTTTGGCGCTTTCGCTGTTGCGCGCGAAACCAAGCTCCAGCACATTCACCAGCCGGGTGGCGCGGCTGAGAGTCTGGTTCTTGCGCATGGCGGCCACTTCCGCCTGCGCCATCTGGATATCCAGACGCCTGACCATGGCTGCGGCCTCGATATTCTCAGCCTCACGCTCCTTCGCCGGCAGAACCGGCAGCCGTTGCGGCAAGGCAAAGGCCATGTCGCGGCCCGCTAGTCCCATCAGGCGCCCGAGCTTTTCGCGCGCTGCGGTAGCCGCCAATCGGCTACGCGCCAGCCGTGCCGTGGCCTCGGCGCGGAAGAGTTGTTCGCGGGTCAGATCGAGCAGGCTGTTGTTGCCCGCCGCGCGCATGCGGCGGGCCAGATCGGCCTGGATTTCGGCGGCTTCGCGAATCTGCGTCACATAGATCGCGGTCTGCTCGGCAGCCACGGCTTCATACCAGGCCCGCTTGGTTTGCGCGGCCAGCGACAGGATATCGGCGGCGAGGCGCAGCGTGGTCTGCTCAAAACGCCGTTCCTCGATGCCGGCCAAGATCGGCAGGGCCAGCAGATTCAGGGCGTCGAAGCCGATCGCGCGCTCGATCTCGATTTCCTGCCCACGGCGAAAGCGGCCAAAACTCAGGCCCGGATTGGCCGGTCGCCAGGCACTGGTGAGATCGGCGGCGCCAAGGCCGAGTTCGGCGAAGTTGCTTTGCAGGCGACGGTTATTCAGCAGCGCCACCTGCACGGCATCATCCGCCGAGAGCGGCTTGCCAAGCAGGGTCGCCAGGGTTTCGCGCACCAGGGCTTCATCCTGGTCGCTCTTGATCCAGGCTGGTTTTACGTCGATGGTCTCGGCTGTTCTGGTGGCGATATCGTCGAAGGCCCTGTCGGCCACCGGACCGGCACAGGCGGATAGGAGGCCGGCCAGAATCGGCCAAAGGAAAAATGAGCGCATGATGCCCTCTTCAAGCTAAGCGACGGAAGTTTTTCGACCGCAGATTGTAGCGGCGGTCGAGCGACGACGGTGGCTTAGACTCGCGGGGGCTCGGAGGGCAGCGCAGCGATATGGCTGCTGGATCGCACTATCGGTGCGGGGCCATAGGCGGAGGGCTGGAAAAATAGCAGCACGGCAGACGGGCCATGCACGACCTGCAGGCTACAAAGCGCGCAATTCTTGCATAAGGCGCAGCCCTGATCGCAGGGCATTGGCATCGCATCATGGCTGTCGGCGGCAAGCAGCATGGCGTCTTCGTCACCGGCAGCGTCATGAGCATGATGGTCATGCCCCGCCATTGCCATGGCAGCGGGGGCGGCCATGGCAAAACCATGCGACAACGGCGTGACTGCCGTAGCGAAGAGCAGGGCCACCAGGGCGAGCCATGCTTTAAGGCGCCGCTTGGATGCAAACGAGGTCATGCGCCAGAGCCTAATGCCTTCCCATATAGGAAGGTCAAGCGGCTTATTCCGGCTTAATCGCGCGGCCCGATCATAGCATGCGGATCGGCCAAGCGGTCATATTCCTCCGCTGTGAGCAATCCGAGCGTGATGGCGGCCTGCTTCGGGCTGATATTCTCGGCGAAGGCCTTGTTGACGATCTGCGCCACCCGGTCATAGCCGAGATGCGGGTTGAGCGCCGTGGCCAGCATGATGGAATGCTCCACATTGCGCGCCAATGTCGCGTGGTTCGGCTCAATGCCGGCCACCATGTCGTCACCGAAAACTTTGGCGGCATCGGCCAGCAGGCCGATGGATTGCAGGATGTTATGCACAATCACCGGCTTGGCGACATTCAGCTCGAAATGCCCGGCGGCTGCCGCCTGGGTGATGGTCACATGATTGCCCATCACCTGATAGCAGACCTGCAGCATTGCTTCCGCCAGCGTGGGGTTGCGCTTGCCCGGCATGATGGACGATGTGAGGCCGTCATGAGGCAGCAGCAATTCGGCCAGGCCGGCGCGCGGGCCGGAGCCGAGGAAGCGGATGTCATTGGCGATCTTGGCCAGTGAGACCGCCAACGTGTTCAGCATGCCGCTGGCTTCCACCAGGGCATCATGGGCGCCCATGCCTTCGAACTTGTTCGGGTTGGTGCGGAAGGGCAATCCGGTCAGCGCGGCCAGTTCGGCGGCGAAGGCAGTGTCGAAGCCCAGCTTGGCATTCAGGCCGGTGCCCACCGCCGTGCCGCCCTGAGCCAAGGCATAGAGGCGCGGCAGGGTATCGTTCACGCGGTCCAGCCCCAGCTCCACCTGGCGCGCCATGGCGCCGAAACCCTGGCCCAAGGTCATCGGCGTGGCATCCTGCAGATGGGTGCGGGCGATCTTCACGATGCCGCTCCAGGCATCGGCCTTGGCGGCCAGATGGCCGTGCAGGCTTTGCAGTGCCGGGATCAGGCGCTGCACCAGCTCCAGCACGGTGACGATATGCATCACCGTGGGGAAGGTGTCGTTAGACGATTGGCCGCGATTGACGTGATCGTTGGGATGCACCGGCTTCTTGGTGGCCAGTGGCTGGCCGAGTAATTCATTGGCGCGGTTGGCGATCACCTCGTTGGCGTTCATGTTGGTGGCGGTGCCCGAGCCGATCTGCCATACCGGCAGCGGGAAATGCGCGTCGAACTTGCCCTCCCAGACTTCGCGTGCTGCCTGTTGCAGCGCGCCAGTGATGTCAGCCGGCAGTTCATTCAGTGTTGTATTGGCACGGGCAGCGGCCAGTTTCTGCAACCCTATGGCATGCACCAGGGCGGCGGGGAGCTTTTCACCACCGATGCGGAAGAGCATCAGCGCGCGCTGGGTCTGGGCGCCCCAATATTTGTCGGCGGGCACATCCACAACACCGAAAGCATCTTTTTCCTGGCGGGTCTGCATGGCTTCCATCCTGTGTTGTGGCTGGGCCTGGGTCATGGCTGGGGCGGGCCATAATCCTATATTTCGACCACGAGCGAAACATCGTGCGGGGGTTTCTGTTAGCCTGATTGCCAGACACGCAGCAAAAGAGAAAAATCAACACCATGTTCTCGTTTACCGCTGAAGCCGCCCCCTATCTGGTTTTCACCTTCCTGGTTCTGCTGCTGGCCGGCTTCGTCAAAGGCGTGATCGGCCTTGGTTTGCCCACCATCTCCATCGGCCTGCTCGGGCTGATCCTGGCTCCGCTGGAAGCGGCTGCTTTGCTGGTGGTGCCAAATCTGGTGACCAATGTCTGGCAATTGGTTGCCGGCCCCAGTATCCGTGCCTTGGTCAAGCGGCTTGGGCCGATGATGCTGGGCGTGGTACTGGGCACCTTCGCTGGTGCGTTATGGTTTTCGCTTGGCGCCTTCAGTTGGGCCACGGCTTTGCTTGGCCTGGCTCTCGTCGTCTATGCCGGCCTTGGTCTGGCGGCGAAACAATTGCCGCTGCGTCGGGAGCAGGAAAGCTGGGCCGGGCCTTTGGTTGGTTTCGCCACTGGCGTGGTGACCATCCTCACCGGCGTGTTCGTGATTCCCGCCGTGCCCTATCTGCAAGCGCTGAAGCTGGAGAAGGACGATCTAGTGCAGGCATTGGGCCTGTCCTTCCTGGTCTCTACGGTAGCCTTTGCGCTGGCACTCTTTGGCACCGGTGTGATGGTTGCCGCCGACGCCGGGAGCTCTTTGCTGGCCCTGGTGCCGGCGCTGGGCGGCATGCTGCTGGGCCAGGTCATGCGCAGCCGCATCAGTGCCCAGGCTTTCCGGCGCTGGTTCTTCAGCGGCCTGCTGCTGCTAGGCGGCTACCTTATGCTGAAGGCCATCGTTTTCTGATTACTCGCTCCAGCCGCCGCCCAGAGCCTTGTAAAGATCCACCAGGGTCGTGTAGCGCGCCAGCAAGGCCTGGGCCAGGGCATCATTGGCCTGGAACACGGTGCGCTGTGCATCCAGCAGGTTAAGGAATGGCACGGTGCCGGCGCGATAGCGGACTTCCACGATGCGATAGGCTTCACGGGCCTGATCGAAGGCCTCGCGGGCATATTCGTAGCGCTGTGTGGCGTTAGCGGTGCCGGTGAGCGCATCTTCAGTATCGCCAAAGGCCGTGATCGCCGCCTTGCCATAGACTTCCGCCAATTCCAGATACCGCGCGCGATTCAATTCTTCCTGGCCTTCCAGCCGGCCGCCCTGGAAGAGCGGCGCGGTGAGCGAGGCGGCAATGGAGTAGAGCGCGCTCTGTGGCTGAAGCAGGCTGCGCAGCGCGGCGCTCTGCACGCCACCCGAGGTGGTCAGGTCCAGGCTCGGCAGGCGGGCGGCCTGGGCCACCACGATATCGCGGTTGGCGGCCCGCAGATCGGCTTCCGCCTTGCGCAGATCGGGCCGCCGCGCCAGCAAGCCGGAAGGCAGGCCGGCTTTCACCGGCGGCAAGGCCAGGGCGCTCAAGGATTGCGTGGCTATGCTGAAACCCTGTGGCACGCGGCCAAGAAGCAAGGCAATAGCGGTCAACGTTTCGCGTTCGCTCTGGCGCAGAGCGGGAATGGTGGCGCGTTGTGTCGCCACGCTGTTGCGCTGCTGTGCCACTTCCAGTTCAGAGGCCACACCTAATTGCTGCTGTCGCACCAGCACGGTCAGCACATCCTGGGCGTTGCGCAGGGTATCTTCCGCCAAGCGGATGCGGTCGCGTACGGAGAGCAGCTGGAAATAGGCGGCTGCCAGATCGGCATGCAGGGTGATGGCTACCGTCTCACGGTCATAACGGCTGGCACTGAGGCGCTCAAGCGCCGCATCGCTGCCCGCGCGGTTGCCGCCGAACAAATCCACCTGATAGCCGGCAGTGAGGCCGGCATCAAAGCTGTTGCGCACGATGCGGCCCGAGCTTGCCCGCGTGCCGCTGGTGCTGCTCGAACTGCTGGTGGAAGCCGGCGACCAGGAGCGGCTGGCGCCGCCATCGGTGCCCAAGGTGGGAAGCAGGGTAGCGCCAGCGATCTTGGCGGAGGCCTCAGCCTGGCGGATGCGGGCCAGGGCGGCAGCCAGGTCGCGGTTGCTGGTTTCGGCCTGGGCCATCAGGCCATCGAGTTCTTGGCTTGAAAAATCGCGCCACCAGGTGGTATCGGGCCAGATACCGGTGCCGCCGCTGCCTGCATCCCAGGCGGTGGGCGTCTGCGTGTCCGGCTTGGTGAAAGCATCACCGATGGAACAGCCCGACAGAGCGGCGAGGAAGCCGGCGCTGAGCAGGGCGCGGCGGAGGCTAAGCGATGACATGATCATTCCGTGGCGAGGGCGACGACAGGGTCGAGGCTGGCGGCCTTGCGTGCCGGCAGATAGCCGAAGGTGAGGCCGGTGAAGAACGCGCAACCGAAGGCCAGCAGCACCGGACCAGCGGAATAGATCACCGGCTTGCCGAAGGCTTCGAACAAGGCTGTGGCGCCTAAGCCCAGCAGCACGCCGATGGCGCCGCCCAGGATACAGATCGCCAGCGCTTCGGTGTTGAATTGCAACAGGATATCCATGCGCCGTGCGCCTGTGGCCATGCGCACGCCAATCTCGCGGGTGCGCTCGGTCACGCTCACCAGCATAATATTCATCACGCCGATCCCGCCGACGATCAGCGAGATGATGGCGATGGAGCCGAGCAGCAAGGTGAGGGTGTTCTGCGTTTCGGTGGCGGTTTGCAGGATCGCCGCCATATTGCGGATCTGGAAATCCTCAGCCCGATGCCGCCCGATCAACAGCTGTCGGATGGCTTCCTGGGTTTCATTGATGCGAGTCACATCCTGCACCTGTACGGTGATGGTGCGCACATAGCGCTGGCCGAACAGGCGCAGGGTGCCGGTGGAAAGCGGGACCAGGATGGTGTCATCCATGTCGCTGCCCATGGGCGAGGCGCCCTTGGGCTCCAGCAAGCCAATGATCTGGAATGGAATGTTGTTCAGCAGCACATATTTGCCTAAAGGCTCTGTGCCGGTATCGAACAATGCTTTCACCACCGTTTGGCCCAGCACGGCGACTGGCACATAATTGCGCACGTCTTCCTCGGTGAAGAATACGCCATTCGACAAAGCCCAGTTGCGTGCCTGGGGGAAGCCGGCGCCCACGGCATTGGCCTGGGTCAGGTAATCATTGCTGCCAAAGCGTGCCGTAACCTGGCCGCTATATTCGCCCACCGCCACGGCCACATTGGCGATGCCGCCAATGGCTTCAGCATCTTGGGCCACCAAGGTGGCGGTGATGCCGCCGGATTGGCGCATATTCGGCGCGCCAGGGCGGATCAGCAGCAGATTGGTGCCCATGGAGGAAATGCGGTCGAGCACCGATTGCCGGGCACCATCGCCGATCGCCAGCATCGCCACCACGGAAGCCACACCGATGATGATGCCGAGCAATGTCAGTAAAGTGCGCAGCAGGTTGCTGCGCAGCGCGCTGAGCGCCATGCGGCTGGCTTCCAGCAGGTTGGCGGCCGGCGCGCGGCCCTTGATGGGGACTTGGCGGTGCAGTGGCAGGGCCGCGCTATCGGTCGCCGAGGGTTCCGCCAGGGTGTCTGAGACAATGTCGCCATCGCGGATTTCCACCACGCGCTTTGCCTGTCGGGCCACATCGGCATCATGGGTGATGAGCAGAATCGTATGGCCCTGTAGGTTCAGGTCGCGTAGTAGTTTCATCACCTCGGCGCCGCTTTTTGAATCGAGTGCGCCGGTGGGTTCATCAGCCAGGATCACTGGGCCGCCATTCATCAGCGCGCGGGCGATGGAAACGCGCTGCTGCTGGCCGCCTGAAAGCTGGGTTGGCCGGTGCTCCAGACGTTCGGCCAAGCCCAGGGTGGTGAGCAATTCAGTGGCGCGCTTATGCCGCGCCTCGCGGCTTAAGCCGGCATAAATTGCCGGCAATTCCACATTGGCGGTGGCGCTGGCGCCAGGCAGCAGATTGTATTGCTGGAAGATGAAGCCGAAGGCTTCACGGCGCAGCAGAGCGCGCTCATCGGCATCCAGGGCAGATACTTCCTGGCCATCGAAGCGATAACTGCCGCTGGTTGGGCGATCAAGCAGGCCGATCAGGTTCATCAGTGTGGATTTGCCCGAGCCAGAAGCACCCATAATGGCAACGAACTCGCCGGGATAAATATCCAGCGAGATGCCATGCAGCACCTCCACGCTTAAAGTACCACGGCTGAAGCTCTTGGTGATGCCTTGCAGCGAGATCAGCGGCTGCGCCACCGCGCCGCTCTGCCGGGCCAATGGCAATTGCGCGGTCATAGGCGTGGTGTTCTTGCAAAGCTGGTGCCGGGCTGGGCGCTGCGCGGCTGATCCAGCAGCAATTCGTCGCCAGGCTTCAGGCCGCTGCGGATTTCCGTGGTGATACGGTTATTGGCGCCGATCTCTACGCTGCGCTCCACCGGCTGGCCATCCAGCATCACCCGTGCGGTATAGCGGCTACGACTACCTGGCATGGCTTTCAGCGCCGCCATCGGTACTACCGGCACGTTTTCAGCATGCGACACGATGAAGAAGACCTGGGCGCTCATCTGCGGCAGCAAATCGTTATCCGGATTCGGCACATCGAACAACGCAGAATAGAGCACCACGTTGTTCACCACCTGCGGCGTGGGCAATATTTGGCGCAGATTACCGGTGCGGCGGCGATTGGGCTGGCCCAATGTGGTGAAATAGGCCGGCATGCCCAGCTTAAGGCGCGATACATCGGCTTCCGATACTTGAGTCTGCACCGTCATCGTATCCAGGTCTGCGATGCGCAGGATGATTGGCGCCTGCTGATTGGCATTCAACGTCTGGCCCTGGCGCGCGGTCACATCAATCACCGTGCCGGTCATTGGCGCATAAATCTTGGTGTAGCTGAGGTTGGCCAGATCGCCGCGCAAGGTGGACTCGGTCTGCTGCACCTGGGCATTCAGGGCCGCAATCTGGGCGGTCAGGCCTTTGAAATTGGCCTCCGCGTTATCAAAGGCATCCTCGCTGGTGGCGCGTTCGGCCAACAGACGGCGCTGGCGCTCAAACTGCTTCTGCGCCAATACCTGCTGCACGGTCTTTTCAGCAATCTGCGCCTTCAGGTTCAGCAATTGCGCCTGGTCGGCGCTGACCCGCGCCTCATAGACCGTGGGGTCGATCTGCGCCAGCAACTGGCCCTTTTCCACCCGGGCGCCGAAATCGACCAGAATCTGGCGCAACTGGCCGGAAACCTGAGTGCCTACATCCACATAATTCAGCGGTTGCAGGGTGCCGACAGCGGAAACCGTGTCCTCCACCAGGCCCAGTTCCACGATCTGGGTGCGCGGCGCCACCGTGGCCTTGGCCTGGGCTGACCAATACCACCAGGCGCCGCCGCCCATCGCGGCAACAAGAGTAAGAAAAAGCAGGGTTTTTGGCAAACGAGACATTATTTGGAATTCCTAAGGAGCCTATAATCTAGCACGGTGCTGGCGGGGTTTTCCTTCGGCTGGCACCCTGGATCGGGCCAATAGTGAGCGCTCTGGCCAGATGCGACGACACGGTGGAGCAGCCTAGTACGCAAAGGTTGTATTTTGCTCACATGGCGCACTTCTAAGCGATTAGTAATTGGTCTTTGTTCGGAGACCAAGATTAGTCTGCCTCATGACCCAATCAACACCAACAGCAGAGTCCATAGCTCTCACGCTAACCCAGCTCGATACGCATGGTATTGCCGCTTGCCATATCGACGCTGAGGAGCGGATACAGAACTGGAACGAATCCTACCTCCGCTTTTTTCCTGAGCATCCTGGCATCGTGCATGCGGGATGGAGTTACCTGGATAATCTGCGCCACTACTTTACCGTCAATCATGGCGCTTCCGTGACGGGAGAGCGGCTGGGGGCCATGGTGGCCGCGGCCGTGGAGCGGCACCATAGCCAGATCGGCCCTATGGATTTCCAGAAGCTTGACGGGCGCTGGCTGCGCTCCCGGGTAAATCGTTTCGCCGATGGTGGCATGATCAAGACCTGGGCGGATGTGACCGCCGAGGTGTTGCATGGCGAATCTTCGATGATCGAGGCTTTGTCTACGCTGCAGCAAGCTTTGCTTTGCTATGATCACAGTGCCCGTTTCATTTTTGCCAATAATCGCGCCAGCAGCTTCTTTCCTAGCCTGATCAATCGGTTTCACCCCGACAGCAGCTTTGCCGATCATCTGACACATCTTGCCGAGGAAGCCTTGATTGCTGCGGATCGTGATATGCTGCTGCGGCTTGCCAAGCGGGGCTGGCCAGCGGTGCCCAACCAGGGCATGCCGATTCTGATCAACATGAAGCATGACCGCGTGGTGCAGCTTGAGCTTACGCCCACCCGCGATGGCGGGCTGACGGTGGTGTGGACCGATATGACCGAGGCGCACCGGCTTTTGGCTGAACGTAGCCGAGCCGAAGCGGCAGCCACGGCGAAGTCGGAATTCCTGGCGGTGATGAGCCATGAGATACGCACGCCGCTCAATGGCGTGCTGGGGTCCATAGGCTTGCTCGATCGCACAACGCTCACGGTGCGCGACCGCGAGTTGCTCGATACGGCGCATGGCTCGGCTGAGCATCTGCTGCATTTGCTGAACGACATCCTGGATTTCTCCAAACTGGAGGCCGGGCGCGTGGAACTGGAAGATGCCGACTTCGATTTGCGCCGGCTTGGCGAAGGCGTGATCAGTTCGCTGCGCAGCCGCGCCGAAGCCAAGGGGTTGCGCCTGGATTGGCGCGTCGATCCGGCTTTGCCGCCGGCCTTGCGTGGCGACCCGGGGCGGTTACGGCAAATCCTGTTCAACCTGCTGGGCAATGCCATCAAATTTACGGAAACCGGCTGGGTACGCCTGGATATCGGCATCTGCGACATGGCTGGTGGCGGGCGTGGCGTTGAATTGCTGGTGGCCGATTCCGGTATCGGCATCGCGCCTGAAATCAGCCCGCAGCTTTTCCGTCATTTCACCCAGGGCGACAGTTCGATTACCCGGCGCTATGGCGGTACTGGCCTCGGCCTGGCGATCTGCGGCCAGCTTGCTTTCCTGATGCAGGGTGATATTGCGGTTGATAGCACGCCCGGACAGGGCAGCGAGTTCCGCTTGCGCCTACCGCTGCGGCTTGGCGTTGCTGGTCTGCAGTCTGCGATGCCTGTGCCGGTGTCCAGGCTTGAAGCGGCCCTGAATATCCTGGTGGCGGAGGATAACCTGACCAATCAGATGATCCTTGGCACCATGCTGAAGCAACTGGGCCATAAGGCAGATATGGCCAGTAATGGCCGCGAGGCCTGCACCATGCTGGCCCAGGGTAGCTACGATATTGTGTTGATGGATATGCAGATGCCGGAGATGGATGGTATCGCAGCCACCAGCGCCATCCGCGCCATGGTGGAGCCCCTGGCCTCCACGCCCATTGTTGCCATCACGGCCAATGCATTGGTTGGTGACCGTGAGCGCTGCCTGGCAGCCGGCATGAATGGCTATGTCTCTAAGCCAATCGATGTTGGCGCGTTGGTGCTGAGCATGGAACAGGCCCTGAATACCCGGTTGTCACGCAAGCCGATTCCCCAGCCCGCGACGCAGCGCAGCGAGGAATTGGCCCAATCCGCGGTGCAGGCGCTGGGCGCCTTGGCAGAGCGGTTGAAGCAGCAGGCTTCCGCCTCCTGAGTATCGCGGTTATCCTGGGGCAAACAGACCCTAGGGAGACTGCCAGATGGCCAAGGGCTTCGCCTCGACCAACGATACCGAAGAGAAGGTGGTGTCTTTCACCCAGATGGGTGAGGGGCTCTATGCCTTCACCGCCCAGGGCGACCCGAATACCGGCGTAATCATCGGTGATGATGGTGTGATGGTGATCGATACCCAGGCGACGCCGAAAATGGCTGGCAGCGTGATCGAATATATCCGCCGGGTTACGGATAAACCGATCAAGTATGTTGTGTTGTCGCATTATCATGCCGTGCGTGTGCTGGGTGCCAAGGCCTATGGTGCTGAGCAGGTGATCGCCTCCGATGCCACGCGCGGCCTCATCGTGGAGCGCGGCCAGGAGGATTGGGATTCTGAATTCGGCCGCTTCCCGCGCCTGTTCCGCGCCGCCGAGAGCATTCCAGGCCTGACTTGGCCGACCATCACCTTTCCGCGCCAGATGACTCTCTATCTCGGCAAACGCCGCGTTGATCTAATGCATCTGGGCCGTGGCCATACCGCTGGCGATATCGTGGCCTGGGTGCCTGATGCCGCTGTGATGTTTTCCGGCGATCTGGTGGAATACCACTCCGCCTGCTATTGCGGCGATGCGCATTTCAAGGATTGGCCGAAAACGTTGGACGCCATCGCCGGCTTAAATCCCCGCGCCGTGGTGCCCGGCCGCGGCGATGCGCTGACGCATAAGGATGAAGTGAAGGATGGCCTGGCGCTGACCCGCGATTTCCTCACCACGCTCTATGGCTCGGTCTCCGAGAGTGCGGCCAAGGGCCTGTCACTGAAAGATGCTTTCGACCGCGCCAATGCGGCAATGGCGCCCCGCTTTGGCAATTTCGCCATTTTCGATCATTGTCAGCCATTCAATGTCGCCCGCGCCTATGATGAGGCCAGCGGGCTGGATCATCCACGCATCTGGACCGCCGAGCGCGACCGCGATATGTGGGCGAAGCTGCAGGATTAGGCCGTGTCCGCAGCAACCGTTATTCCGCCGGAAATCGTTGCCGGCCTGTTGAATATGGGCCTTGGCGCGCCTGCCACCGGGCGGCCGCTTACCGGCGGCGTATCTTCCGATATCTGGCAGGTGGATTTGCCGCGCGGGCCGGTTTGCGTGAAGCGTGCTTTGCCCAAGCTGCGCGTGCAGGCCGATTGGCAGGCACCCGTGGAGCGCAACGGCTATGAAGCGCAATGGATGCGCGTGGCGGCCAAAGCAGCGCCCGGCGCGGTGCCTGCTTTGCTGGGTCAGGATGAAGCCACGGGCTGCCTCGCCATGGCTTATCTGCCGACCGAGCAGCATCCACTGTGGAAGGCGCAATTGCGCGATGGCTTGGCGGATGCAGCTTTCGCCACCCAGGTGGCCGAGCGTCTGGCCACCATCCACGCGGCCACGGCTAATGACCCGGCCGTGGCAGCGGCATTCCCCACCGACCGCATCTTTTTTGATATCCGCCTCGATCCTTATCTCGGGGCCACCGGGCGGGCGCATCCCGATCTGGCGACGCGGTTCCAAAATCTGATCGCCACCACGGCCAGCACCAAGCGCGCCTTGGTGCATGGCGATGTCAGCCCCAAGAATATCCTGGCCGGGCCGCAGGGGCCGATCTTCCTAGATGCCGAATGCGCCTGGTATGGCGACCCGGCCTTCGATCTGGCCTTCTGCCTCAACCACCTGCTGCTCAAGAGCCTGTGGAATCCGGCCGTCCATGGCAGCTTCCAGGCCTGTTTCACGGCTTTTCATCAGGGCTATCTCGCCAAGGTGACTTGGGAGGCGCCGGCCGCTATCGAGGCGCGTGCAGCTGCCCTGCTGCCTGGCTTGCTGCTGGCGCGGGTGGACGGCAAGTCGCCGGTGGAATATGTCACGCAGGCCGCCGATAAGGATCTGGTGCGCCGGGTGGCGCGGCCCTTGATCGCTGCAGCACCGCAGCATTTAGCAATGGTGGCGGCGGCCTGGGCAAAGGAGATCGGCCGATGAGCCGGACAACAATTGAAGCGGTGCGTGGCCGCCGGGTGTGGGATTCGCGTGGCCGGCCCACAGTGGAAGCGGAAGTGCGGCTCACTGATGGCAGTCTGGGTCGCGGCATTGCCCCGGCCGGCGCCTCGCGGGGGCGGCATGAGGCGATTGACTTGCGCGATGGCGGTGCATTGCTGGGTGGCTTCGATGTGCGCCAGGCGGTGGATAATGTGAATGGCGTTTTGCGCGATGCGATCCATGGCCTGGACGCTGCGGATCAGGCAGTGGTGGATGCGGCATTGATTGCCGCTGATGGCACGCCGAATAGGGCCAGGCTTGGCGGCAACGCGGCGATTGCCGTGTCCCTGGCGGTGCTACAGGCGGCGGCGATGGCGGCGAAGCTGCCGCTCTGGCGCTATCTCGCCGGCGATGAAGCCGTATCGCTTCCCCTGCCGGAAATCCAGATTTTTGGCGGCGGCGCCCATGCAGCGCGACGGGTGGATATTCAGGACTTCATGATCATGCCGCTGGGGGCTGCCACTTTCGACGAAGCCATGGTCATCACCGCCGAGATTTACCGTGCCGCTGGCAGGCTGATGGCGGAGGCCGGCAAGCTGTCCGGCGTTGCCGATGAGGGCGGCTTCTGGCCAAGCTTTGATTCCAACGAACAGGCCCTGGATATGCTGACCCGCGCCATCGAGGCGGCGGGCTATCGGCCGGGCGAACAGGCGGCGATCTCGCTGGATATCGCGGCGTCCGAATTCCACGACGGCACGCAATACACGCTCGGACTGGAGCGCCGCGCGCTTAACACCGAGCAGATGATCGAGATGCTGCTGGGCTGGCTGGCGCGCTATCCCATCGTTTCCATCGAAGATCCGGTGGCCGAAACTGATCCGGCCGGCATGCGGGCCTTCACCCAGGCCGTGCGCGGCCGCTGCCAGGTGATCGGCGATGATTACCTGGTGAGCAATGCCGCCAAGACCGCCGCCGCGATCAAGACCGGCGATTGCACCGCTGTGCTGCTGAAGCCCAATCAGGCCGGCACGATCAGCGAAACCGCGGCCACCATGCGCGTGGCGCGCGAGGCCGGCTGGGGTCGTATCGTTTCGGCGCGCTCGGGCGAGACCGAGGATACCGCCATCGCCCATCTCAGTACTGGCTGGAATGCCGGGCAGTTGAAAGTCGGCTCTTTCGCGCGTTCCGAGCGGATGGCGAAATGGAATGAGGTGCTGCGCATCGAGGAAGCCATGGGCAGCAATGCCCGCTTCTGGGGCCGTGCCGCCCTGGCTTTCGGGTGATGCCGTGATCCAGGTAACGCGCTCCATCAGCCTGCAGGATGACGAGATCGAGCTCAGCTTCATCCGTGCTTCCGGCCCCGGTGGGCAGAATGTGAACAAGGTTTCAACAGCTGTGCAGCTGCGTTTCAATGTTGCCGGCTCGCCATCTTTGCCGGAAGAAGTGCGCGCGCGTCTCAAAACGCTCTCAGGCCAGCGCCTGACCAATGATGGCGTGCTGGTGATCACCGCCCAGGCCTATCGCAGCCAGGAGCGCAACAAGGCCGATGCCATTGAGCGGCTGCTTGATCTGATCCGCGAGGCAACCCATAAGCCGAAACCGCGCCGGCCGACCAAGCCGACCAAGGGCTCGAAGCAACGGCGCATGGATTCCAAATCCAAGCGCGGCGCGGTGAAGGATTTGCGCCGGGGCAAGCCCAGCTTTGATTGATTTCCACAGGGCTAAAAAAAGCCGTTGACGACGACCCCTATTGTCATATCAATATAACAATATGGTATTTGTAGCGGAGCAGGCCTGAAATGCGCGGCGCGGCTGCCTTGGCGGTGGACGAGAGGCTGCCCACGCCGCTGTACCACCAGATTTATCTGATCCTGCGCAACCAGATCATCGATGGCCGGCATAATGATGGCGACCTGATCGCCGGTGAAGAAGATTTGGCGCGGCAATTCAATGTCTCACGCATAACGGCCCGGCGCGCTCTGGCCGAATTGGCTGCCGAAGGGCTGGTGGTGCGGGCGCGCGGGCGCGGCACGCGGGTGATCAAGCCGCCGAGCGCGCCACCGATTCGCGCCAATGTGGAAGGCCTGATCGAGAATCTGATGGCCATGGGCCTGAAAACCCAAGTCAAGCTGATCGAATTCGACTACGAAATCGCCTCGCCCGATGTGGCCCGTGCCCTGAAGCTGGAGCCTGGCGCCGAAGTGCAGCGCGCCGTGCGCCTGCGCTTCCTGACTGATGGCCCATTCTCCTATCTCACCACCTATGTGCCGGCCTCCATCGGGCGCCAGTTCGGCCGCAAGGAGCTGGAGCGGGAACCATTGCTTGGCTTGCTGGAACGCTGCGGCGTGAAGATTGGCGGCGCCGAGCAGACCATCTCTGCAACGCTTGCCGATACCCGCGTGGCGCCCCTGCTGCAAACCGCCATTGGCGCGCCCTTGCTGCGCATCGTACGCGTGGTGCATGACCGCGAAGGCCTGCCGGTGGAATACATCACCGGGCTCTACCGGCCGGATCGCTACCAATACCGCATGGCGCTGGCTCGCGTAGAGACCGGCGACCGCAATACCTGGTCGGCCAATCTGGATCCGGCCGAGGCATCCGTTTCATCATCAAACAGGGAGAAAAGGAAATGAGTGACCGTACGACTTTCCGCGTGAACCGCCGCCGTTTCATGGCCGGCACTGCAGCGGGCTTCGCCGCCGGCTCGCTCGGCTTTCCCGCCATCGTCCGCGCCCAGCGCGCACCGATCAAGGTGGGCATCCTGCATCCTGTCACCGGCGCTCTGGCACCTTCGGGCCAGCAATGCCGCCTTGGCGCCCAGCTGGCGATTGAAACCATCAACGCCAATGGCGGCATCGCCTCCATGGGCGGCGCCAAGCTGGAGGCCATCTATGCCGATGCCCAGTCGCGCCCCGATGTCGGTGCGGCCGAAGTCGAAAAGCTGAATGAAGCCGGCGTTGCGGCCATTATCGGGCCGTTCGCTTCCGGTATCGCGCTCGCCACCACCCAGGCGGCCGCCAAGCATGGCCTGCCGCATATCGTGGATGTGGGCGTGGTGGATCAGGTGGTCAGCCGCGGCCTCACCAACACCTTCCGCTTCGGCCCCGGCTTGAGCAAGGTGGTGGATAGCGCCATCGAGAATCTCGTCGGCTTGAACAATTCCACCGGCAAGCCGGTGAAGACCGTCATGATCGTGCATGAGGAATCAGCCTTTGGCGCCGGCATGGCCAAGACACTGAATGAGCGCCTGCCGGGGCAGGGTTTCGAGATCGTCGAAACTATTGCTCATGCTAATCCGACCTTGGATTTCAACAACATCGCGCTGAAGATCAAGTCGCGCAATCCAGACTTGCTGATCCCCTCCAATTATTACAACGAGTTCGTGCTGCTGGCCCGGACTTTGCGGCAACAGCGCGTGCGCCCGAAGGCAATCAACGCCATTCTTGGCGGTGCAGCCTCTCAGTATCGCTTCGTGAAGGAATTCCCCGATGCTGCGGAATTCATCATCGATTGCAATCACTGGTTCGATCCGCGTAACCCGGTGGCGCTGGAGCTGAAGAAGAAGGTGGATGACCGCAACGCCTTCTTCTCATACGAAGTGTTCTTGAATCACGAATGCGTGCGCTTGCTGGCTGATGCGCTGGAGCGCGCCGGCACCGCTGAACGTGGCCGCCTCACCGAGTCGCTGGCGGCTTCGGGTTGGTCGAATCACTTCATGCCCTATGGTCCGACCAAGTTCGTGAATGGCCAGAATGTTGGCGCAGCCCCGGTGAATACCCAGATCCAGAACAAGGATATCAAGGTGATTTTCCCCAAGGACTTCGCCAACGCCAAGCCGATCTTCCCGGCCCCGAAGGCCTGAGCTGAGAGAAAAGCAACGGGGCAGGGCGCAACCCTGCCCCCGCGCTAAATCCCCATGCTTGAGTTAGAGATTCTCCTGCCGGCCATCCTGAATGGCCTCACCATCGGCGCGGTGTATGCCCTGGTGGCCCTTGGCCTCACGCTGATCTATGGCGTGTTGCATATCATCAACTTTGCCCATGGCAGCCTGCTGATGCTGGCGATGTATGGCGTGTTCTTCCTCAAATCCGCTTTCGGCATCGATCCCTATCTGGCCTTGCCAATCATGGTGCCGGCATTGTTCGCCATCGGCTATGGCCTCCAGCGCACGGTGATCGCGCGCGCCAGCCACGGTAAGGATGAGAATATCCTGCTTGTCACGCTGGGTCTTTCAGTGGTGATCGAGAATCTGGCGCTGTATTTCTGGCGCTCAGATACGCGCACCATCGAAACGCCCTATTCATTTGATGTGATAGATTTTGGCGTTGCCTTCATTCCGGTGCCCAAGGCGGTGGCGTTCCTTGGTGCAGTGCTGATCGCCCTGCTGCTCTGGATCATGATGGCGCGCACTGATCTGGGCCGCGCTATTCGCGCGCTTGCCAAGGAGCGCCAAGGAGCGCAGTTGGTGGGTATTGATGCCGATCATATTTTCGCCATGAGCTTCGGTATCGGCTGTGCTTGCCTTGGTGCCGCCGCTTGTCTGCTGCTGCCGAGCTTCTTTGTCAGCCCACAGGTGGGCCATAGCTTCGTGTTGATTGCCTTCACCGTGGTGGTGCTGGGCGGCATGGGCAGCTTCATTGGCGCCTTGCTTGGCGGCTTGATTGTTGGTGTCACCGAAAGCCTGGGTGGTTTGTTCCTGGGCGAGAGCCTGGGGCAACTCGGCATCTTCCTGATCTTCATTGGCATCCTGCTGTTCCGGCCTACCGGATTGCTCGGGCATAGGGTCTGATCATGCGCAGCTTTATTGCTATCCTACTTTTCGCCCTTGCGCTGCTGCCGCTACCCTGGCTGGTGACATCGGAATTCTGGCTCACCTGGGCCACGTTGGCTTTGTTCTACGCTTTGCTTGGCCAAGCCTGGAATATTCTGGGCGGCTATGGAGGGCAATTCTCCTTCGGCCATGCGCTGTTCTTTGGCTGCGGCGCCTATTGCACCGCAGTGCTGCAGGTGCAGTTCGGCCTTAATGCCTGGCTTGGTTTTGGATTGGCGGCAGGTGCGGGTGCTGTTGTGGGCGCCGGCCTCGGCCTACTCGTCTTTCGTTATGGTTTGCGCGGCTCCTACTTTGCACTGGTAACCCTGGCTTTCGCGGAAGTGTTCCGCGTACTGGCGAATTCCCTGCCTTTCACCGGCAAGGGGGTCGGCTTGCTGGTGCCGCTACAGCCCGGCGCGGTGTCGATGCAGTTTGCCAGTAAGGCTGGCTTCTTCTGGTTGCTGTTGGCTTTGGTGGTGCTAGCGTTATTGCTCACCCTGTGGCTGGAACATTCGCGTTTTGGCGCCAGGCTGGTGGCGGTGCGTGAGAATGAAGAAGCCGCACGCGCGCTTGGCGTTGATGCCTTCCGCATCAAGCTGCAGGCCACCATGCTTTCAGGTGGCCTGATGGGCCTGGGCGGCGCGCTTTATGTGCAGATGTTCCTCTATATCGATCCGGGCATTGCTTTTGGCCCAGCCATGTCGGTGGAAGCATTGCTGGTGCCTATCGTCGGGGGTCTTGGCACGGTGTTCGGCCCTGTACTTGGCGCTTTTGCACTGCATGCACTCGCCGAATTGGGCCGTGTGGTATTCGGTGAGGCACCGGGTCTGAACCTGGTGCTCTACGGTCTGCTGCTGATCGGCATGGTGCTGTTCGTGCCCAATGGCCTGTTCGGCTTGGGCAAGATTTCGGCGGCCAAGCTGTTGCGTGGAGGTCGCGATGCTTGAAATACGCGGCTTGCATAAGAGCTTCGGCGGCCTGCTGGCGACAAATGACGTGTCGTTCACCCTGCAGGCTGGCAGCATCGGGGCGTTGATCGGCCCGAATGGCGCTGGCAAGACCACATTATTCGCGCAGATTTCCGGTTTCCTGGTGCCGGATCAGGGTGATATCCGCTTCGAGGGCAAGTCGCTGCTGGGCTTGCAGCCGGAAGCCGTCTGCCGGCTCGGCATTGCCCGCACCTTCCAAATCGTGCAGCCCTTCGCTGGCCTCTCGGTGCGCGAGAATATCGCCGTGGGCGCGCATCTGCATCGTGCCAGCCGCCGAGCGGCGCTGGACCATGCCGCAGCCATCGCGCGCCGCGTCGGGCTAGAGCCGCAGCTTGATAAGCCTGCCGCGGCCCTTACCATCGCCGGCCGCAAACGGTTGGAACTGGCCAAGGCCTTGGCGACAGATCCTAAACTGCTGCTGCTCGATGAAGTGATGGCCGGGCTCAATCCAGCGGAGATCGACGCCATCATTCCGGTGATCCGGGGCTTGCGCGAGGATGGCGTCACTATCCTGCTCATCGAGCATGTGATGCGTGCGGTAATGAATCTATCTGACTATGCCTGGGTGCTGAATAATGGCGCACTTATCGCCGCCGGATCGCCCAGCGCCATTGCCGCTGATGCCCGCGTGATTGAGGCCTATCTTGGCCATGGTGCCGCCGCCAAACTGGAGGCGCAGCATGCTTGAGGTGACGGGTCTGCGGGCAGGCTATGGCGGCGTGGAAGTGCTGCGCGGTGTCGATTTGCATGTTGCCAAAGGCGAGATCGTGGCGTTGCTCGGCTCCAATGGCGCCGGCAAGAGCACGCTGAACAATAACCTGAGCGGCCTCTATAAGCCATTTGCCGGTGATATCCGCTTCAATGGCCACAGCATTGCCGGAGCACGGCCCTCGGCCATTGTTGCGGCCGGGCTGGTGCAGGTGCCGGAAGGGCGCCGGGTTTTCCCCACCATGAGCGTGCGCGAGAATCTGGAGCTCGGCTCCTATCGCCGCGCCAAGCCGCGCCGCGCCAGCAATATCGACCGCGTGGTCAGCATTTTCCCGCGTCTGAAGGAGCGCTTCGGGCAGAAGGCCGGCACGCTTTCCGGCGGCGAGCAACAGATGCTGGCTATAGGGCGCGGCCTGATGGCGGAGCCGGAATTGCTCATACTGGATGAGCCTTCGCTTGGATTATCGCCGCTGCTGGTGGAGGAGATGTTCGCCTTGATCCGGCAGTTGCATGGGCAGGGGTTGGCGATCCTGCTGGTGGAACAGAATGTGATGCAGAGCTTAAGCATTGCCGACCGCGCCCTAGTGCTGGAACATGGCCGTATCGCGCTGGCCGGACCTGCAGCCGATCTGCTGCAGCACCCGGCGCTTAAAGCCGCTTATCTGGGAATCTGAGCATGGCGATGACCTTGGCTGAGAAACTCGTCGCCCGCGCCGCCGGTCAGACTGTGGTGCGGCCCGGCGAGGTGATCACGGCTAGGGTTGATCTGGCGATGATGCATGATTCGGGCGGCCCGCGCCGGGTGAAGCCGATGCTGGAGCGCCTGAGCGTTGGCGTGTGGGACCCCAACCGCGTGGTGGTGATCAGCGACCATTATGTGCCGGCCGTGGATGCCGAAAGTGCCGGCATTTTGGATCTCACGCGCAAATGGGTGCAAAGCGCCGGCATCAAGAAATTCCATGACATGCAGGGTATCTGCCATGTGGTGCTGCCCGAGCGCGGCCATCTGTATCCCGGCATGTTCGTGGTGGGCGGCGACAGCCATTCGCCAACCGGCGGCGCTTTCGGCACCTATATGTTCGGCGTTGGCGCCACGGAAATGTGTGGCGTGCTGGTGACCGGCGAAATCTGGTTGCGGGTGCCCGAAACCATCCTTTTGCATTGGCGCGGCAAGCTTGGTCCCGGCCTGGCAGCCAAGGACATGATCCTGGCCATGTGCGCCAAACTGGGCATGGATGGTGGCCGCTATCAAGCGATCCAGTATGCCGGCGAAACGATTGCACATCTGCCGATGCCCGAGCGGATGACTTTGAGCAATATGGCAGCCGAACTTGGCGCCCAGGCTGGCTTGATCGCGCCGGATGCCGAGACGCGCCGCTTCCTGCTGCAGGCCGGCGTGCCCGATGATCTGATCGACTTGAAGGCCTGGCAGGGTGATACCGATGCCAAGGTTGCCGAGCTACATGATTTCGATGCCAGCGCGCTGTCGCCCCAGGTGGCCGCCCCGCATAGCCCGGCGAATAGCGCCGCCGTGGCCGAGCATAAGGGCACGCGCATCGATCAGGCCTATATTGGCGCCTGCACCGGCGCAAGCTGGTGGATTTGCATATGGCCGCCGATGTGCTGCGTGGCCGCAAGGTGGCACCGGGCACGCGGCTGCTGATTGCCCCGGCTTCAGCCTGGACCACGGCGGAAGCGGCGGCCGATGGTACGCTGGCAACGCTCACCGAGGCCGGGGCCATACTGCTCTCTTCGGGTTGCGGCGCCTGCGCCGGATATGGTGCTGGCGTTCTGGCACCGGATGAAGTCTGCATCGCTTCCACGGCGCGAAATTTTAAGGGCCGCATGGGCGCGGCTTCCTCCAAAGTCTATCTCGGTTCGCCCTATACCGTCGCTGCTGCCGCCGTGGCCGGCCATATCATTGATCCGCGCGAGCTGCTGCGCGAAGGAGCCGCGTCATGAGCGGGCTGGCCTGGTTGTTTGGCGACAATATCGATACCGACGCTCTGGCACCGGGTCTTTACATGAAGGGCTCGATGGCTGAATTGGCCAAGCATTGCCTGGAGGCTGTAGAGCCCCGCTTTGCTGCCGATGTGCGGCCGGGCGACATCGTGCTCGGCGGGCGCAATTTCGGCATGGGCTCCTCGCGTGAGCAGGCAGTGATGGCCTTGCACGAGCTTGGTGTTCACGCCGTGCTGGCAGAAAGCTTCGCAGGTATCTTCTATCGTAACGCCCTCAATCTTGGTTTGTTGGCCATGGTCTGCCCTACGGCGCGGCAAGTGGCGCCAGGCGCGGCGTTGCGACTGGATGCGCGAGCAGCAATCTTGGAAGAGCTGGCCACTGGCCGGCGGCATGCTTGCGAGGCTTTGCCGCCGCATCTGCTGGATATGATTGAGGCGGGCGGCTTGCTGCCGCATCTTGAACAGCGTTTGCGGGGCGGGAAGCCCGCGGAGGTACGGCCATGACAGGCTTGCGCGACAGACTGAAAGACGGGCGCATTGTTGTTGCGCCCGGCATCTATGATGGCCTGAGCGGCTTGCTGGCCGAGCAGGCCGGCTTCGAGGCGAGTTACCTTTCGGGCGCCAGCATCGCTTATACCCGCTTTGGCCGCTCTGATATCGGCTTGGTATCGATGACCGAGGTGGCTGATACGCTGGGTGCTATCCGCGAGCGCATCGCTCTGCCGGTGATCGTGGATGCCGATACCGGCTTCGGCAATGCTTTGAATGTGCAGCGCACCGTGCGGCTATTTGAGCGCAACGGCGCCAGCGGGATTCAAATCGAGGATCAATCGACACCGAAACGCTGCGGCCATCTGGAAGGCAAGAAAGTGATTTCCACTGGCGAAATGGTGGGCAAGATCAAAGCGGCGCTGGATGCCCGGCATTCCAGCGAAACGCTGATCCTGGCGCGCACTGATGCCGTGGCAGTGGAGGGCTTTGAAGCCGCGCTGGAGCGGGCTGAGCGCTATGTGGAAGCCGGTGCGGATGTTTTGTTCGTAGAGGCGCCGCGTGACCCGGCGCAGCTTGGCGCTATCGCGCAGCGCTTCCGTGGTCGCGTGCCATTGCTTGCCAATATGGTGGAGGGTGGCAAGACGCCGCTGCTCTCGGGCGACGAACTGGAGCGGCTTGGTTTTGGTCTGGTGATCTTCCCCGGCGGCTGGGTGCGGGCGCTGGCGCGCTGTGCGGCTGGGTATCTCGCCAGCCTGAAGCAGCATGGCAGCACCGAGCCTTACCGTGACCGCATGTATGATTTTGCGGCCCTCAACGGCGTGCTTGGCACCGAGGCCCTGCTGGCCCAGGGCAAGCTCTATGATGCCGCCAATTTCGAGGATCAGGCATGATTGATCCTATCACGCTTGCCGTGCTCAAAGGCCGGCTCGAACAGGTCGCCGACGAGATGGATGCGACCCTGTTTCGCTCGGCCTTCAATCCGATCATCGCTGAAGCGCATGATGCGAGCCACGGCCTCTACCATGCCGAGACCGGCGAGACCCTGGTGCAGGGCAAGTCCGGGTTGCCGATCTTCGTTGGCGCCATGGCTTTCGCGGTGAAGGCGGTGATTGACAAGGCGGCGCTGGATGGTGATCTCGCCGAGGGTGATGTCTATATCTTCAATGATCCCTATGACGGCGGCACGCATTTAAGTGATTTCAAGCTGGTGCGGCCCTTCTTCCGCAGCGGAAAGGGTTTCTGTTATCTGGCTTCCGTGGGTCATTGGCATGATGTGGGCGGCAATGTGCCGGGCAACTACAATCCGGTGGCCACGGAATGCTTCCAGGAAGGCATGGTGATCCCGCCGGTAAAGCTCTATGTCGGCGGCAAGCTGCGCCCGGATATCGTCAGCATCCTCCGCGCCAATAGCCGCCTGCCCGATAGCCTCTATGGCGACATGAATGGGCAGGTGAATGCGCTCGATCTTGGTAATCGCCGCTTGCACGCCCTGCTAGATGAATATGGTGACGCCACGGTTACCGAGGCGCTGAATGAGATGAAGCGCCGTGCCGCGCAGCAATTCCGTAGCCTGATCGCTGAATTGCCCCCAGGACGCTACGCGGCCGAAGATTTTCTGGATAATGACGGCATCAAGGACGAGCCTTTGCGCATCGGCTTGGAATTAGTGATCGAGCCAGACTGCCTGACTTTAGATTTCAGCCGCACCTCGTTGGCCTGCGCCGGCCCGGTGAATATCGCGCGCTCCACGGCGATTGCCGCCTGCTATGTGGCGATCAAGCATCTCTTCCCCGATGTACCGGCCAATTCTGGCGTGTTGGAGCCAGTCCGTTTCGTGATCCCAGAAGACAGCATGATCAGCGTGCGGGCACCCAAGCCGGTGGGCGGCTATACCGAAACCATCCTGCGGCTGATCGATGTAATATTCTCTGCCTTTGCGCAGGTTGCGCCAGAGCGGGTGAATGGCTGTGCCTATGGCACCATCAATGCACTCTCGCTCGCGGGCCATCGCCAGGATGGGCGGCGCGGGGTGATGTTCAGCTTCTTCGGCGGCGGCCATGGCGGCCATCCGCAAGGCGATGGCCTGAATCACGGCAATGCGCCCATCTCCACGGCCACGATTCCGCCGCTGGAAATTTTGGAGGCCGCCTATCCGGTACTGTTCACGCAATGGGCGCTGCGGCCCGATAGCGGTGGTCCAGGCCGGCAGCGCGGTGGCCTTGGTGCGGTTTATGAAATTGAATTGCTGGAGCAGGAAGCCGACCTCTTCCTGTTCGGCGAGCGCGGCAAATATGCACCACCCGGTGTGCTGGGCGGCGGCGCGGCGGCGCGCAATATTTTCACGCATCCGGTGGGTGGCGTGACCATGGAACCGCCGATGGTCTCCAAGCTGAACAATGCCAAGCTGAAGCGTGGCGAGCGTATCCGGCTGGAAACACCAGGTGGCGGCGGCTACGGCCCTGCTGCTGAGCGCAAGCCGGATGCCGTGGCCGAAGATTTGCGCCTTGGCTATGTCACCGAAAGGGCCGTGCAGCGCGACTATCCCAAGCCCGCCAGCGTAAAGCGGGCTTCGTGAACAAATCCGGAGGAACCATGCGCAATTTCAGTTTTGCCCTGTTGGCCTTGGTGTTGGTGCCGTTTGCGGCACAGGCGCAGGCTTGGCCCAATCGACCGGTGAAGCTGATGGTGCCTTATCCGCCGGGCGGCACCACGGATATCGTGGCGCGGCTGGTGGCGCCGAAGATCGCGGAAGCCATTGGCCAGCCGGTGATTGTGGACAACAAGGGTGGCGCCGGTGGCACCATTGGCGCCGATGCGGTGGCCAAATCAGCGTCCGATGGCTACACGATGCTGCTCGGTACACCACCGGATCAGGTGACCGGGCAGTTCCTCAGCAAGCAGTTAGCCTATGATCCGGCACGGGATTTTACCCCGGTATCGCTGCTGGTGCGCGGCCCTAATGTTTTTGTTGTCCATCCCAGCGTGCCGGCAAAGACCCTACCAGAATTTCTCGCCTTGGCGCGCCGCGAACCCGGCAAGCTGAATTTCGCCAGCGCCGGCAAGGGCAATACCAGCCATCTCTCCGGTGAGTTGCTTAAGGTCCGAGCCGGTATCGACATCGTGCATGTGCCTTATCGTGGCAATGCGCCGGCCTCGCAAGATCTGCTTGCCGGCCATGTGCAGGCATTGTTCGAGGCCCCAGCAGCCTCGCTGGGCAATATCCGCGAAGGCAAGGTAAGGCCGCTGGCTGTCACTTCCGCCGCGCGGCTGAAATTCATGCCCGATGTGCCCACTTTCGCCGAGAGCGGAGTGCCCGGCATGGAAGTCTATACTTGGTTCAGCATCCTGGTGCCGGCCAAGACCGCACCCGAGATCGTAGCCAAGCTGAACGCCGCTGCCAGCCGCGCGCTGGATGATCCGGTGATCCGTGGCCGGCTGGAGGATATGAGTTTCGAAGTGGTTGGCGGCACGCCTGAAGTGTTGGGCCGTTTCATTGCCGACGAGCGTGTCAAATGGGAGAAAGTCATCAAAGATGCCGCCATTACCGCAGACTGAATCCGGCCTGCTAGCCGTTGGCGTCGATGTCGGCGGCACGTTCACCGATGTGTTTTTCCTCGATGAGGCGAATGGCCGCATCGATATCGCCAAGGTACCTTCCACGCGGGGCGACCAGGCCACGGGCTTCATCGAGGGCCTGCGCGCCAAGACGGAACCGAAGCGCATCGGCACGGTGGTGCACGGCACCACGGTAGGCGCCAATGCGCTGCTTGAGCGCAAGGGCGCGCGCACCGGCATCATCACTACGGCGGGCTTCCGCGATGTGCTGGAAATGCGCCGGCGCGACCGTCCCACCACCTGGGGCCTCTGGGGCCAGTATGTGCCGGTGGTGCCGCGCGATCTGCGGCTTGAAGTACCCGAACGCACCCTGGCCGATGGCAGCATCCGCGAGGCGGTGGATGGGGCGGCGGTGCAGGCAGCGGCCAAGCAGTTGCTGGCGCAGGGCGTCGAGGCTGTCGCCATCGTGTTCATCAACGCCTATGCCAATCCAGCTAATGAACGCGCGGCCCTGGCCGCACTCAAGGCTGTATGGCCGAATGATTATGTCACGGCCTCTTCCGATATCCTGCCTGAGATCCGCGAGTTCGAGCGGACATCCACGGCGGTGCTGAATGCTTATCTGCAGCCGCCGGTTGGCAGCTATCTGCGCACGCTTGAAAGCCGTCTGCAGGCCGATGGCTTCGGTGGTCAGCTTTTGATCGTGCAATCCAATGGCGGCGTGATGAGTGTGGATAGTGCCGCCCGCCGCCCGGTGCGCACGGCTTTGTCTGGCCCGGCAGCCGGTGTCATAGCCTGCCAGCATATCGCTGCTGCTGCTGGTTTCCCCAATGTCATCACCTGCGATATGGGTGGCACCAGCTTTGATGTGTCGCTGATTGCCGCCGGCCAGCCAGCCATGAGCGCGCAGACTGCTGTGGATTTCGGCATGGTGGTGCGTGCCCCGATGATCGAGATTACCACCATCGGTGCCGGCGGCGGCTCGATTGCCTGGATTGATCGTGGCGGCTTCCTGCAGATCGGGCCGGAAAGCGCGGGTTCAGATCCCGGCCCCGTGGCCTATGGCCGGGGCAATGACCGCCCCACGGTGACGGATGCCAATGTGGTGCTGGGCCGCATCGACGCTGAGCGTCCGATTGGCGGCAAACTGAAGCGCCTGGATGTGGAAGCCGCGCGTATCGCCATCGCCAAGCATGTGGCCGAGCCGCTAGGGCTTGAGGTGATGGCGGCAGCGGAGGCCATTGTGCGGGTGGCGAATTCGCGCATGGCCGGCGCCATCCGGCTGGTCTCCATCGAACGCGGCCATAACCCGCGCGATTTCGCCGCCATGCCGTTCGGCGGCGGTGGCGCGCTGCATGTCGGCGCTTTGATCAAGGAAGTGGGCCTGGGCAGTGCGCTGATCCCGCGCTATCCTGGCGTCACCTCGGCGCTGGGCTGTGTGATCGCCGATATGCGCCATGATTTCGTGCGCACGCTGAACCGCACACTGGATGAACTCGACCTCACCGTCTTGAATCAGGCCATCGAAGAAGCCGCAGGTCAGGGCGGTGCCTTGCTGGATCAGGCTGGCATCGCCTTCGAGGGACGCGAGCTGCAGGTGGAACTCGATATGTCCTATATCGGCCAGACGCACACAGTGGCGACAACCTTGCCGCAAATGGCGCAGGGTGTGAATCGCGAGACGGTGCTGGCGGCCTTTCAGCAAGCCTACAAAGCCGCCTTCGGCAGCGTCCTGCAGGGCATTGGCATCCGGGTGCTGAACCTGCGTGTGGCCGCCATCGGCCGGCGTAAGAAATTCGATCTCGCCTTGCTGGCGCCGCCACAGACTGGCAGCCTGTCGGCAGCGCAGCGCACCACCCGACCGGTCTGGCTGGATGGTGCCTGGCATGAAGCGGTGATTTATCGTCGGCTTGAACTGCCGCTGGGAGCAGAAGTGCCGGGGCCGGCGGTGCTTGAGCAATCCGATACGACCATCCTGATCGAGGCTGATCTGGTGGGCCGCGTTGATGCTTTCGGCAATCTGGTGGTGACCCGCAAATGAGCGATATCCGCGTTGATCCCGCGCGCAGCGCCTTGCTGATCTGCGATTTGCAGAATGACTTCCTGCACCCGAAAGGCGCCTATGCGCTTGGTGGCGCCGTGCTGGCTGATAGCGCTCAGGTGGTTGCCAACATGCTGAGCGTGGCCCAGGCCATGCGCCGCGCCGGTGGTTTGATTGTTTCAACGCAGTTCACCCTGGTGCCGGGGCGTGGCGGCGAACCAATGATCAGCCCGCATTTGAAAAAACTGCGGCCCTTCCTGGCCAAAGGCGATTTCGCGCCGGGCAGTTGGGGTAATGCTTTGCTCGATGAACTGGCGCCGGCTGATATCACGGTGGAGAAAGTGGCCTATTCCGCTTTCTATATGAGCCGTCTGGAATTCGTGTTGCGGCGGGCCGGTATTGACACATTGTTGATCGGCGGCATCGTCACCAATGGCGGCGTGGCTTCCACCTTGCGCGATGCACATCTGCGCGACTTCCAAACCATCCTGCTGGATGATGGCTGCACGGCCTTCACGGCTGCGGCGCATGAATCAACGCTGGCCTCGCTTGGCACAATATCATTGCGCCTCACCTGTGCCGGGGCCGTGGCAGCCCTATGAGCCAGGTGCGGCCGGCCACCGGGATTGATTTTCCCTTGCAGGTGCCGGTACTGATCATCGGCGCTGGCGCCTGCGGCCTTACGGCTGCCTTGGCAGCGCATGACGCAGGTGCAGAAGTGCTGGTGCTGGAACGAGATACAAGCCCTACTGGCTCCACCGCCATGTCGTCGGGCATGATCCCGGCTGCCGGCACGGCCCTGCAAGCGGCGCGCGGCGTGGTTGATTCAGCTGAACGCATGGCGGCAGATATTCAGGCCAAGGCGCATGGGCAGAATGACCCTGCATTTGTGGCGGCGATCTGTACCGCATCCGGGCCGACCGTGGATTGGCTGGTTGCCCAGCATCAAGTGGCGCTGGGTTTGGTGGAAGGATTCCTTTATCTCGGCCACAGCCGGGCCCGCATGCATGCGCCGGCTTCGCGCAGTGGCGCCGATCTCATCGCGGGCTTGCTCCAGGCTGCTCGGGCGGTAGATATCGATATAGTCACCGATGCCCTGGTCACTACGCTTTATGCCGATGCGGATGGCTCTGTGCGCGGCGTTGAATTCCAATGGCCGGATGGTAGCCAGGAGCGTGCGGGCTGCAGCGCCTTGGTGCTGGCCTGCTCTGGCTTTGGTGGCAATGCCGATCTGGTGGCGCGCTATATTCCTGAGATCGCTGGCGCGTTGTATCATGGCCATAGCGGCAATCGTGGCGATGCTTTGCGCTGGGGTGAGGCTCTGGGCGCGGCCACGGCGCAACTCGGCGCTTATCAGGGCCATGGTTCGGTTGCGGCGGGCCACGGTATCCTTATTACCTGGGCGCTGATGGTGGAAGGTGGCTTTCAAGTCAACGCCAAGGGTGAACGCTTTTCCAATGAGCATTTAGGCTACTCCGAGCAAGCCATGCAGGTGTTGGCGCAGCCCGGAGGCGTGGCATGGAGTATCTATGACGCGCGGCTGCATGCCATGGCGCAGGATTTTGAGGATTACCGTGATGCAGTGGCGGCCGGCGCCATCCGTCAGGCCGAGAGCATCGAGGCCCTGGCTGAGGCCTGCGGCTTGCCGGCGGCCAATCTCGCGGCGACCTTGCGCGCAACGTCAGGTGGCCAGCCCGATCCTTGGGGGCGCGATTTCTCAGCGAAACCAGGGCTGGTGGCGCCGTTCTTCGCGGTTAAGGTGGTGGGCGCGCTGTTTCATACGCAGGGCGGCCTAAGGGTGGATGCGCAGGCGCGTGTGCTGCGGCCGGATGGCGCGGCTCTGCCTAATCTCTTCGCCGGTGGCGGCGCGGCTGCGGGCATCTCGGGTGAAGGCCGTGATGGCTATCTCTCCGGCAATGGTTTGCTCAGTGCTGTGGTGCTTGGCGCCAAGGCCGGCAGGGCCGCGGCGGCGCTCACCGCACTAACTGGCCCTGGTCGGCGGTGAGCAGGCGATAGCCAACGCCTAGCTCGGTCGCGATATAGCGCGGCCGTGTCGGATCAGGCTCGATCTTCTGGCGCAGCTTGCGCATGAAGATGCGCAAATAATGCACATCCTCGGCATGGGCGGCGCCCCAGACTTGGCGCAGCAGTTGATCATGCGTCAGCACCTTGCCAGCATGCAGCGCCAACTGGCTGAGCAGCTTGTATTCTTTTGGTGAGAGGCGTACCGGTTCGCCGCGCATGGAGACCACGCGATGCGCCATGTCGATAGCCAGATCGCCCACATTGAATACCGGCTCTCCCGCCGCCGTATCGGCTTTGCGCCGCCGCATCAGGGCCTTCACGCGTGCCACGAATTCCGCCATGCCGAAGGGCTTCACCACATAATCATCGGCGCCGAGTTCAAAGGCGCGCACCTTTTCCACTTCGCGGTTGCGCACCGATAGGATGAAGACCGGCACCGCGCTCCATTCGCGCAGGCGATTCAGCACATCAAGGCCATCCATATCGCCGAGCTGGAGATCGAGCACCACCAGATCGGGCGGCGCCGAAGCCGCTAGCCGTAGACCCTCCTGGCCTGACTCGGCTTCCACCACATCGTAGCCATGCACGGAAAGGCCGGTACGCAGGAAGCGCCGGATCGGTGCTTCGTCGTCAATCACCAGGATTTTCTGGATAGCATTCTTTTGAGTAGTCTGGGTCATGATGCCTCCATCACCGGCTCCGCCGGCGGCACGGGAAGTGAAATGCGAAAAATCGCGCCACGCCCCGGGCCGGGACTGTGCGCGGTTAGGCTGCCGCGATTGGCTTCGACAAAGGCGCGGCTGATCATCAACCCTAGGCCCTTGCCCGCGGGGCGCGGCTCCAGGCTCTCACCGCCGCGGCCGGCGCGGTAGAATGGTTCGAAGATGCGTTCGATTTCCTCTGCACTGATACCGATGCCCTGATCGGCAATCTCGACCAGCACGCGATCATCCTGTTGGCGCGCGGTAAGGCTAACAGTGGTGTCCGCGGGGGCGTATTTTGAAGCATTTTCCAGCAGATTTTCCAGAGCATGTTCCAGCATCAGGGCATCCAGATGCAGCATCGGCAAATCCACCGGCAAGGATACTTCCACGCGATGCGCGCGCAAGACGCGGGCAGTGTGGCGCAACACGGCATTGACGATATCGGCCAGTTCCAGCCGCTCCAGCTTTGGTACCATGTCACCAGCGCCGATCTGGCTCATATCGAACAGCTTGCTGAAATTGCGTCCCAGCCGTTCGCTTTCCTCGCGGATGGTACCGAGCAGTTCCACGCGTTCGGCCTCGCCGCATAATGCGCCAAAACTCTCCAGTGTGGAGGCGGCGCCAATGATCGCGGCCAGTGGCGTCTGTAGGTCATGGCTGATGGCGCCGATTACCGCTTCGCGCAAGCGTTCGGCATGCTTGGCCATACGGGCATTTTCCATGGCGGCCGTCAACTGGGCGCGTTCCAGCGCGGTGGCGGCTTGATCCAGCAGGGCGCTGGCATAGTCGGGCACCGGCACAGCCGCCATCGCCTCATCGCGTCGGCGCGCCAAAAGCCCGATGGCACGGCCACCGGCACGCAGGAAGTGAAAGCGCCATTCGCCGCTATCAGCCTGCACGCGGGCGGCGCCAGAGGCCAGAGCCTCGTGCCAGACTACGCGCGCAGCCTCTAGCGGTGGTGGATCATTGCGGTTGCTGGCGCTGACCTCAAGCATACCCAGGCGTGGCTCGAATAGGTATACGATGCGCTCGCCGCCCCCACCATGCTCAACGATCACATGGCCAACCGCCGCAGGATCGGCGGTATCAGCCAGCTTGCGGCTGAAACGCTGCAGGTCAGCAATATCTTCCTCGCGGCGGCGCGCCTCAAGGGCGTGGCGCCGGGCGAAGGAAGCAAGATGGCTGGCCACCACCGCAACCACGGAGAAGACAACCAGATCGACTAGTTCCTGCGGCTCACCAACATGCAGATTGTAGAACGGTTTGTAGAAGAAGAAGCTGGATACCGCGACAGCCAATACTGCGGAGAAGATTGACGGGCCAAGGCCCCAGGCTATTGCGCTGGCGAGCACGGCAGGCAGGAAGACCACGCTGAGATGATCGACCGGCAGCAGCAATTCCAGTACATGGGCGATCAATCCGCATACGGCCGTGAGCGCCGCGCTGCCAAGCACCGGCACCAGCCGATACCCGATCCAACGGAGTCGTGTGCCGGGCCGGCTGCCGTCGACCTCCTGGATAAGGAAAGGCATGGTCATGCTGCGGAACCGCAACTCTTGGTATTTGTTAACGAAGCCAAGTGTCCCGTAAACGCTCGCGCACCGCAACGGGGAGAGCGGATTATCAATCCATCACGCACCCCGGCGGCGGCATTACTTTTTGTTTATATCGACCCGAAGCAATAACCATGGAGACTTTACGACCCGTCGTGGTTGGCTGAAGCGAATCTGGCGCAGGGGGCTGGCGCTGGTGGGAGTGTGCATGAGCGAAGCGGTGGCCGGTATGGGGTTACCCACGACGGATACAATGCCCGCTGCAGGACGGCGCTTTGTCGTCGTGGCGGCGCTCGGCACCCTGTTTGAATGCTACGGTTTCTTCGTCTTTGTAGTGCTGGCGACCTTGGTCGTGGCCCATCTTTTCCCCTCCGGTGACGATATAGCCGCTTTGCTGGCGGCTTTTGCCATCTGTGTCGTGGGTTTCTGGGCCCGGCCTGCTGGTGCCATCCTGTTCAGGCCCTTGGCTGCCCTGCTTGCCGAGATGTTCCCCGCGCGCATCCGCGTCACATCGCTATCGCTGGCGTTTCAGCTCGGTCATGGCTGGTTCGGCAGTTTGCTGCCCCTGCTTGCCCCTGCCATTGCGGTCATGTCTCTTGTCGTTGGTTCGTTGTTCCTCCGCGACAAGTTGGGCCGCGATCTTCATGCCTGACTAACGCAGTCCTGCCCTGGCATGAGCCCGGCCGAACCAGTTTCGGCCGGGTGTTTTTTTGTCTGCGGAACAGCGCGTGCAGGGCTGGCGTTAATTCTTCGGTGCGCTCATGTCCATGGTGCCATGATCCATGCCCGGCATCGCGCCACCACCCTGCTGGCGCATCATCATGCCCATCATCTTCATGCAGGGGCAGTTCTGCATCATCGCAGTCATGTTCATGCCGCCCATTTTGCCCATACCGCCCATTTGACCCGTGCCAGCGGCAGCTTTGTTGTTGGTCTCGCCCTGCAGCATGCGCTGGAACTGGCGGTCCACATCATCAATGGTTTCGTCCTTATTTGCCGTCTCATCCTGCGGGAAGGCGCAAACACCATTGGCGCAGCCGCCTTTGGTTTGAGCCTGTATGGGCAGGGCAAAGGCAAACAGCAATACAGCAAGGCTGGCAGTGAGCAGGGGGCGGAAACGCATGACGATACTCCTAGCTGGCTAAAGGTCTACTCGGCCACCATCTCCTCGGCGGGCATATCCACGGGTACGCCGGGTTCGGTCTTGGAGCAGCGGATGGTTAGCGCTGTCTTCACATGGGCCACATTGGTCAGCGCCGTCAGTTCCTTGGTCAGGAAGGTCTGATAGGCATCCCAGTCGCGCGCCACCACTTTCAGAATGAAATCATTTTCGCCGGCCAGCATGTGGCATTCGCGTACCTGAGCCCAGCCGGCCACGGTCTGCTCAAAGGCCACCAAGTCATGCTCAGCCTGGCTGTTCAGCCCCACCATGGCAAACACTGTAACGCCATAGCCCAGCAGCTGGGCATTGAGGTCGGCATGGTAGCCCTTGATATAGCCGGCTTCCTCCAGCGCCCGTACCCGGCGCAGGCAGGGCGGGGCCGAAATGCCAACCCGCTGTGCCAGCTCCACATTGGTCATGCGGCCATCGGCCTGCAGATCGGCAAGGATCTTGCGGTCGATCTGATCGAGTTTAACTTTTTGCATGAAAATTCCTGATTGCGGCCCTGTTGCGCAATAATATTATACAAATTCCTCTCTGGCCAAGGGGTGGGGCGGGAAAAAACGAGGTCATAGCGATTTATGTGCTGCGACGCAGGTGTTACCGTCCCGGCCCAGCAAGAAGCAAGCAAGGCCCTGGCCCGCATGGCGCTTAAGTTCGAGACTTTCAGCAATCAGGATGCCCGCAATGGCTGGCGCCCGGGCAACAATTTCGGTGGGCATAGCCTGTTCAAGGCCTTGGGGCATCCCAAGACCATGGCCCAGGGCCGGGCCCTGGCGGCCGGCCTGAGCCGGTTCCAGCGGCTGGCGGTCTATGATCCTGAACCCTCGCCGGTGGCTGAGCATTTCGATTCCTTCTTTCCGATCCCCCGGGCGAATCTTGCCGCCGTGCTGGTGCAGCGGGTGGAGGATCTGGGCGAAACCCGCCTGGGCTTACCGACGCGGCCGGTGACCGACATCAAGGCCGTGGCCCCGGATGGTCTGCTGATCGCCGCCTTCGATGCCACGGTGCTGGCGCAGCAAGTGGCGCGGCTGCTGCCGCCGGGCTGCGTGGTACTGACGCTGGATGACATGCGCTTGCCCGATGCCTGGCTCAGCAACCGTGGCCGCTATCTCGATCCCAATAACTTCGCCACCAACTTCGCCTTCCTGCGCGATAACGCAGAAGGCGATGGCCTGCATACCAAGGTGGTAACAGCGAATTACTGGAAGGGCTATGGCGCCGAGAACCCGGCCCTGTGGTGCTGCCTGTTTGGGGCCGATGGTGCTGTGCTGGCGGAGTGGACCGAAGAAGATCTTGGCGGTGCCTTTCATTCCATCGTCCTCGACAGCCGCGAGATACGGCGCCGTTTCGGCCTCAAGGATTTCGCCGGTTCGCTATTCCTGCATGCCTTGCGCGTGAAGGGCCATGATGTGGTGAAATACGCGCTGGACAGCTTCTCCGATAGTGGCCGGCAGCTTTCCTGCACCCATGATGCCAATGCCTGGCCCGCTGATCTTTATGCCGGCGTGCCGGCGCCAAAGGAAGGCGAGAAGCTGCTGCTTTGGGTGCAGAACAGCCATCCGCTCACCATTCCCGCCGGTGCCGTTGGCGCCAACCTGATGGGTGGCCAGGCGATTTCCTATTACGGCGCGGAAGTGCCGCCTTTTGGCACCACCGCGATTGATCTCGGCGCCTTGCTGCCCGAGGCGCGCTTCCCGGACCAGATTGAAATCCAGGCCGGCCGCTATTTCGTGCGCCCGCGCTACGAGATCGTGCAGCCAGACCGCGATGGCCAGGCCGGCCGTCGCCGCATTGCCCATGCCAATGTGGAACGCGTTGATCTCAAGCCCGATCCGGTGCTGCCCAAGCTGAACGGCCTGATCGGCAAGGGCTATATCATGCCGTTGCCGGTGCTCCCCTTGGATCGCTGGCGGTCGGTGACGCTGCCTACGCCGATGTCCACGGCGCAGGCTGAATTGCCGATCCGCGTGGCTTTGGTGGATGCCGGCGGAGAAACCGTAGCGGAAGATTATTTGGGTCGCCTGGCCCGCCGCGACTCGCGCCCCAGCGATATCGATGCCTGGCTGGCCAAGGCGGGCGCGAAGCTGAAATCGGGCTACGGCCATGTGGAGTATCTCTACGATTTCCGCGACGGCGGCGAGGCCGATGGCTGGCTGCACGCGCTGGGCCTCTATGAGCAGCGCAAATCCGGCCATCAGGCCGAGACCATTTTCGGTGCTCATATCTACAATATGCCAATCACCTATCGCGACGAGCCGCAAAGCTACACCCACCGGCCGCCAGGGCTGACCACGCGGCTATTCTTGCGCCTGGGCGACGCGCCCTTCGATTCGATCTGCCATCTGCTCTATCCGGCGTCACTACCAGCCGAGACCTATGGTCCCGCCGCTTCGGAAACGCTGCTGACGCTGTTCGATACCCAGTATCACAAAGTGGCGGAACGGCCGATTGCCATTCCCCATGGCGGCTCCTATTTCTTCCGGGTATCGGAGATGTTTGGTGCCGATGCGCGCAATCAGGCCGGCAGCGGCGGGTGGGTGCAGGTGCGGGACATAACCTGCCGGTTGTTCGGCTTCCATGGCCTGGAAATGGGTGAGCAGAGCTTCTGCCTCGATCACATGTTCGGGTTCTGAAACCGCCGGATCACCGGCTTTTGCCTTTGCCTGTGCCGGGGCCGCTGCCATAATGCGCGACCCCATCGCTGGCGTTTGTTTGAGAGATTCGTGACATGGCGCAAACCTATCGTACCAAAGTCCTCATCCTGGGCTCGGGCCCTGCCGGTTGCACCGCGGCCATCTATGCCGCTCGCGCTTCGCTGAAGCCGATCATGGTGCATGGCCTGCAGCCCGGCGGCCAGCTCACCATCACCACCGATGTGGAAAATTACCCGGGCTTCGCCGATGTGATCCAAGGCCCCTGGCTGATGGAGCAGATGGAAGCCCAGGCCAAGCATGTGGGCACCGAGATCATCCACGACATCATTGTCGAAGTGGATTTCTCCAAGCGGCCTTTCGTGGCCAAGGGTGATTCCGGCGATAGCTATATCGGCGATGCCGTGATTATCGCTACCGGCGCCCAGGCGCGCTGGCTGGGCCTGCCCAGCGAGCAGGCCTTCCAGGGCTTTGGTGTTTCAGCCTGCGCCACCTGCGACGGTTTCTTCTTCCGGGGCAAGAAGGTGGTGGTGGTCGGTGGTGGCAACACGGCGGTGGAGGAAGCCCTCTACCTGACCAATCACGCTTCCGAAGTGACCGTGGTGCATCGCCGCGACACTTTTCGCGCGGAGAAAATCTTGCAGGACCGGCTTTTCGCCAACCCGAAGATCAAGGTGGTGTGGGATCATGCCATTGATGAGATTCTCGGCGGTGACGAGCCCAAGGGCGTGAATGCCGTGCGGCTGAAGAATGTGAAGACCGGCGCAATGCAGACCCTGCCCACCGATGGTGTGTTCATCGCCATTGGCCATACGCCGAACACCACCTTGTTCAAGGGCCAACTGCCGCTGGATGCAGAGGGCTATCTCACTACCAAGGCGGGCACCACGCAGACCAGCATTCCTGGCGTTTTCGCCGCCGGCGATGTGCAGGACAAAATTTACCGCCAGGCCGTGACGGCGGCCGGCACGGGCTGCATGGCGGCGCTGGAAGCTGAAAAATTCATTGCTGGAATCAGTCATCACGCCGCCGAAGCGGCCGATTAACCGCCTCAAGGGCGGGGTAGGGGGATAAGAAATCGATGTCGGCGCTGGACTGGGACAAGCTGCGCATCTTCCATGCCGTGGCCGAGGCCGGCAGCCTCACCCATGCTGGCGAACAACTTGGCTTGAGCCAGTCTGCTGTCAGCCGCCAGATCGGCGCGCTGGAGGCTCAGCTCAACACCATGCTGTTTCATCGCCATGCCCGTGGCCTGATCCTCACGGAGCAGGGCGAATTGCTGTTCCGCACCGCGCGCGACATTTTCAGCCGCCTTGCGGTGGCAGAGGCAATGATTGCCGATAGCAAGGATAAGCCCTCGGGCGATCTGCGGGTCACCTCCACGGTCACCTTTGGCACCGTATGGTTGGCGCCGCGGATCAAGGAGTTCATGGACCTCTACCCCGATATTCGCATTTCGCTGGTGGTAGACGACCACGAACTCGACTTGTCGATGCGCGAAGCTGATGTGGCGATCCGCATGTGGAAACCGACGCAATCCGATCTGGTGCAGCGCCGTTTGCTCACCGTGCATAACCATATTTATGCCTCGGTGGATTATGTCACCCGTTATGGTGCGCCGCAGACCATGGCTGATCTCGATTGCCACCGTCTGGTGGTCTATGGCGAAGAAGCCCCGGCGCATTTCAATAATATCAACTGGCTGCTCACTTTCGGCGACCCGGCCAAGCCGCGCGAGCCGGTGCTGAGCGTCAATAATGTCTATGGCGTGATGCAGGCGGTGGCCAGTGGCCTCGGTGTAGCGGCTCTGCCGGATTATCTGGTGCAGGGCAATCCGCGTATCGTGCGCGTGCTGCCCAATCTCGATGGACCGGCCTTCGATACTTATCTTGTCTATCCCGAGGAATTGCGCGCCACCAAGCGGCTCGCCGTGTTCCGGGATTTTCTGCTACGCAAAGTCGCCGATTGGCAGTATTGAAGCGTTTGATGCGATCCTCGGCGGCTTTGGTCACTCCACGCTTGAACGAACTGCTGGTGCGGGTGCGCCGGCCGCTCGATATGGCGTCGCAAGCCCTGGTAGCTTTCCTGGTCACGCTGCTGCTGCGTGATCATGTGGATGGCCTGTGGTGTTATGGCTATCTCGCCGGCACATTGCTGATACTGGCCGCGCAATATCTGCTCCACCGACGCTTCCTGACTGATCGCCACCGGCGCGATTTGTCTCGCGCCCTGTTCTGGCGAAAATTGTTCGCGATTGCCTATACGCTCAATGGCTTGCTGCTCGGCGGTATTCTGGCCGCCACCCTGATGGCTGCGCGTACCGAAGAGACCATGTTGGCCCTGCTTTGCCTCATGGGGATGACGGTATCTGGTTCGCTCACAGTGGCGGCACATATGCCACTTTCCATAAGCATTGCCGTGCCTGCCATGCTGCCGTCGATCCTGCTGCTGGCTTTCAGCGGTGACCGCACCAACATGCTGCTCTCGCTGATCGGCACGGTGCTGCTGGTACTGGTGCTTTCTTTTGCCTGGCGGTTGCATCGCTACTACAGCCGTGGCGCTGCCCTGGTTGGCCGTTTGCGTGCCACCTTGCGCGAACGCGACCGTGCCAGCGCGGCGGCGCAAGAGACCGAAGGCCGGTTGCGCTCTATCCTCGATACCGCACCATTTCCCATCGTGGTGGTGCGGCGCCGTGATGGCGGCTTCCTCTATTCCAATCGTCCGGCGGCGGATTTGTTCGGCATCGCCATTGGGGCCGAGGCAATCCGCTCCCGCCTTGACCAGACGCATCACGCGCGAATTTTTGGCCGGGAGGACTCCGGCCAGGAATTCCAGCTTATCACGGCGCAAGGCGCGGTGATCTGGGCCACGATGGCTGCGGTGCCGATGCGCTATGCCGAGGAAGAGGCGGCTTTAGTGGTGGTGAACGACATCACCGCGCGGCGTGCATCGGAAGTGAAGCTGCGGGAAGTAGAGCAGCGTCTGCTTGATGCCGTGGGGGCTGTGCCGGATGGCGTTGCGCTTTATGGTCCCGATGGCCTGCTGCTGATCTCGAATCAGGCCTATGCTGGCATTATCGGCCTCACACCGGCCACGGCGCGCGGCCTGACCCATGCTGAAGTTTGCGTCGCCTCGGTGCGGGCGCGGCCAGCGCCAGAGCAGGCCGGCGTGGAGACGGACTATGAGGGCTGGGTCGCCGAACGGGTGCGTACCTTCATGGCGGCACGCGGCGAGCCGCATATCTTTTATGATACCCGCGATCGGCGCTGGTTGCAGATTCGCGATTTCCGCCTGAGCGATGGCGGCACCGCGTCACTCATCACCGACATTACTGAACTGAAAAGCCGCGAGCGTGAGCTGGGCCAGCAGGCTGATGTGCTCGCCGCCCGCACCGAGACGCTGGAAGCGGCGCGCCGTACCGCGATCAAGGCGTTGCAGGAAGCCGAACTGGCCAACCGTGCCAAGTCGCAATTCCTGGCGCATATGAGCCACGAGCTGCGCACGCCGCTGAATGCCATCATCGGCTTTTCTGAGATCATGGCGATGCGCCTGCTCGGTTCCTCCGGCGTGCCGCAATATGATCGCTATGCCGTTGATATCCTGTCGGCCGGTCGACATCTGCTGGCGGTGATCGATGATATCCTCGACCTCTCCAAGGTCGAGGCCGGCAAGATGAAGCTGCATCTCACCCAAGTGCCCTGGGGGCAGCTCAAGGCTGATTGCATCACTCTGGTGCGGCCGCTGGCGGCGGACCGGCTGGTGCAACTGGTGGCGCTGGCTGACTTCGATGCGCTGCCGATCACCGCCGATGAGCGGCTTGCAAAGCAGATGCTGGTGAACCTGCTATCCAACGCGGTGAAGTACACGCCGTCCGGTGGCCGGGTCACGTTCTTTCCCGATATACGCGAGGATGGAGGTGTCAGTCTGGTGGTGGAAGATACCGGCGTAGGCATGAGTCCGGCCGACATCACCAAAGCACTGGAGCCCTTCGGTCAGGCGGACAGCGCGCTGGTCTCGCAGATGCGTGGCACCGGGCTAGGCTTGCCCCTGGTTAAGATATTGGTTGAATTGCATAACGGTAGCCTTGAGATCCAAAGCGAACCGGGCCGTGGCACCCGGGTTTGTCTGCATTTCCCGGTGCAGCCGGCTGGGCCGGTTGAGCGCCCGTAATTTTATGCGTAGTTATGCGTCTTGCGCATGGCTGTCCTGACAAATCCATGGATACTCAAAACCGCATAACGGCATTACATCTATTCTTGTTAGATGTTGCGTCGCAGCATCTTTTGGTTTTTGGCTTCGGCCAGAAACTTGGCCGCGGCAGCTCCCCCGCTGTCTCGGCCGTCCGCGCGTCTCGCGCGCGGAGCCTCCCTGTTAAGACTTACCGGCCAGGTAATACCTGGCCGGATTTTTTTTTGGGCCCTAGCGCAACATCTTCGCCAGCTCGGTCATATCCCGCAGGATATGGCAGCCCAGGGCGATGAAAGCCTGATCGGCATCTGATGGCTCGGGCCGATAGGCCTGCACCACCATGCCGGCGCGGATGCCTGCCGTGGCGCCGGGCAAACTATCCTCCACCACCAGGCAGCGATCCGGCGCCACGCCCATCTGGCTCGCGGCATGGAAAAACAGATCCGGCTCCGGCTTGCCGCGCGCCACCTGCTCGGCGCTGAAGATATGCGGCCCGAAATGGCGGCCTAAATCCGTCAGCTCCAGGCTCAGCGCGATCTTCTCCAGCTCCGAGGACGACGCCACGCAGCGCGGCAGGGTGAGGCCCGCCAGCAAAGCCGGCACGCCGGGGATCGGCTGCAGCTCGCGGCGCATGCGGGCATAGGTCTCGGCCTGCAGGGCATCACGGAAATCCACCGGCAGAGTGAGGCCATAAACCTCACGCGCATGCTTGAAGCAGCTTTGCAGGCTCAAGCCGGTGAAGTCCTTCGTCACCCGCGCTTCATCAATGGCCGCATCGAGGCCCTGGGCCACCAGCTTCTCGTAGAATACCCGATTAGCCAGCGGCTCTGAATCCACCAGCGTGCCGTCCAGGTCAAAAATCACCAGGGCGGGTTTGCGCGCGGCAGCCGGCATTGTCACATGAAGAGTTTGCGGCCGCTGCCGCCTTCGATGTTTTTATACATCTCAGCCACCTGCTCGCCATAGCCGTTATAGATCACGCTGGGAATGCGCTTGCCAGTACCGATCACTTCTTCCGTCGCTTGGCTCCAGCGCGGATGCGCCACGGCCGGATTCACATTGGCCCAGAAGCCGTATTCATCGGGCGCCAGGCCTTCCCAGAAGGTGCGTGGGCGATCATTGGTGAAGGAGAAGCGCACGATGGATTTCACCGACTTGAAGCCGTATTTCCACGGCGTGGCGAGCCGGATCGGCGCCCCCATCTGCTTGGGTAGCGGCTTGCCGTAGACGCCGGTGACCATGAAGGTCAGGTCGTTCATGGCTTCCGCCATGCTCAGGCCTTCAGTATAGGGCCAGGGATACCAATCCTGGCGCTGGCCGCGGGCTTCCTCGCTGCGCATGAAGGTCTGCATGCGCAGGAATTGCGGGTTGCCGGTCGGCTTGGCCAGGGCGACCAGGGCGCTCAGCGGAAAACCGCTCCATGGCACGGTCATCGACCAAGCCTCGACGCAGCGGAAGCGATAGATGCGCTCTTCCAGCGGCATCTTGCGGATCAGCTCCTCGGCATCGATTTCAATGGGCTTTTCCACCATGCCGTCAATCTGGATGCGCCAGGGCTTGATGGTCAGATTCTGCGCTGCATCGTAGATGCGCTTGGTGGTGCCGAATTCATAGAAATTGTTGTAGGTGGTGGCGACCTTTTCTTCCGTCAATTCGCGGCCGGCCTGGAAGGCTTCGTTGCGCTTGGCCGGATAGAGTTCGGCGGCCACCAATTTCTTGTCCTGTCCCGCCACGCGGCTGCTGGTGCCCATAGCCGCAGCGCCGGCAAGGCCGAAGATCGCCTGGCGCCGGTTGAGAAAATATTTCTCCGGCGTGATCTCGCTCGCTTTGATTTCCCAGCCGCGTTGGCGCTTGATCAGCATGGCCTAGTCCTTGAGCAGAAAATGAAACACCCGGCGAGAAAGGTAGAGCTTCCTGCGCCGGGTGCCAATCAAGCCTCGGTGATGAGCGCTCACTTCTCGAGCAGCGAGCGCAGCATCCAGGCGGTTTTCTCATGCACCTGCAGACGCTGGGTCAGCAGGTCGGCGGTCGGCTCGTCGCTCGCCTTGTCGGCCAGCGGGAAAATCGCCCGCGCGGTGCGCGCCACGGCCTCATGGCCCTTCACCAGATTCTTGATCATGTCGGTGGCGGCGGGAATCTTGTCTTCTTCCTTGATCGAGCTGAGCTTGACGAACTGGCCATAGGTACCCGGCGCCGGGAAGCCCAGGGCGCGGATGCGCTCGGCCACCAGATCCACCGCCAGCGCCAGCTCAGTATAATGTTGCTCAAACATCAGATGCAGGGTCTGGAACATCGGGCCGGTGACGTTCCAATGGTAATTATGGGTCTTCAGGTAAAGCGTGTAGGTATCGGCAAGCAGATGCGACAGGCCATCAGCGATCTTTTTCCGATCCTTTTCATTAATGCCAATATCGATATCCATGGGGCTCTCCTATGCATGCGCCGCTTAATTACAACGACTCTAGATTTACCGCTGAAATGTGGCAACAGATTGGAACGGCAAGCAGTTTCGGCGTAACCAAGCCTATTCGTGCTTATTTCTCCTTATTTCGTCTTATTTTTCCTTATTTCGGCTAAAGCGAGGAAAGGCTTCTGGCGGATATGTCATGGAGGTAGAGAACAAATATAGAATATCTGCGGCGGCTGGTCAAGAGGATGTTAGCCGGGGCGCAAAAGGCAGGTTCCCTGGCGGCCGCTCATGCCGTAGATTTGTTTTACAAACAAGAAATGGGGAATCGATCCCCTGGAGGAGGGAAACATGGGCATCCGTTGGAAAGAGCGCGGCTTCTTCGAACTCTATGGCGACGATCCGGAACGCGCCGATGCGTTGATCTTCAACCGTCGCGGCGTGCTGCGCGGCGCGGCCTTTGCCAGCATGGGCGCGCTGCTTGGTGGCACCATTCCCTTCGGCCGCTCCATGCCCAGCGGCTTGATCCCGTCGGCTCTGGCGCAGACGGCGGCGGCGAAAATCCTGAAAATGGATGGCAAGGCGGCCCTGGTGATCCTGGGCGACAAGCCGCTGGTGGCGGAAACACCGGAGCATCTGCTGGATGATGCCGTGACGCCCAATGACAAGATTTTCATCCGCAATAACGGCAATGCACCGGAAAGCCTGCCAAGCGATCCCGATAGCTGGGAGATCGTGATCGACGGCGAGGTGAACACGCCGCTCAAGCTGACGCTGGGCGAGCTGAAGAAGCGCTTCAAGCATTACACCCATGTGCTGCAGATGGAATGCGGCGGCAATGGCCGCGCGGCCTTCGAGCCCAAGGCCAGCGGCAATCAATGGACCAATGGCGCCATTTCCTGCGCGCGCTGGACCGGCGTGCGCCTGAAAGATGTGCTGGAGGCCGCCGGCCTGAAGCCCACGGCGGTTTATACCGGGCATTATGGCCGCGACACGCATCTTTCCGGCGATGCCAGCCGGCCGGCGATCAGCCGCGGCGTGCCGATCGCCAAAGCGATGGAGGAGCACACACTCATCGCCTTCGCGGTGAATGGTGGCCCGATCCCGGCGATCAACGGCGCGCCGGTGCGCCTGATCGTGCCGGGCTGGCCGGGCTCCACCTCGCAGAAATGGCTCAGCCGCATCTGGGTGCGTGATCGTGAGCATGATGGCCAGGGCATGACTGGCACCAGCTATCGCCTGCCGATCAAGCCAATGGTGCCGGGCGACAAGCCGGACATCGCCGATTTCCGCATCATGGAATCCATGCCGGTGCGCTCGATCATCACCAATATCGCCAATGGCACCGAACTGGCCGCCGGCACGCGGCTGGTAAATTTACGCGGCCATGCCTGGGCCGGTGAGCAGACGGTGAGCGCCGTGCATGTCTCGGCCGATTTTGGCCAGACCTGGCGCAAGGCCAATGTGGCCAAGCCGGCGAACAAATATGCCTGGCAGAATTGGCAGGCCGAACTCAGCCTGCCCAGCGCGGGCTATTACGAACTCTGGGTGCGCGCCACCGACAGCTTCGGCCGCGCCCAGGGCCATGCGCCCGGCCATTGGAATCCGCAAGGCTATGGTGGCAATGCCATGCATCGCGTAGCCGTGCTAGCCCGGGCTTGATCTTGGGGCGTGATGCGCGCATGCGTCTGATCGTATCGCTTTTCGCGGCGGCGCTGCTGCTCGGTGGCGCCGCCATTTCTCCCATGCTTGTTCGGGCGCAAACCCAGGCCGAAGCCGAGCCTGAGGAGCCCACGGTTTTCCCCGATGGCGAGAACCGTGACGAGAGTTTCTATATCTGCACCGCCTGCCACAGCTCGGCCATCGTGCGCGCCCAGGGCCATAGCCGCGAACGCTGGGCCGAAGTGCTGGCCAGCATGACCGAGAAGCACGGCATGATCGCACCCGAAGGCGAGGAGCGTGAAGTAATGCTGAACTATCTCGCCAAGGCTTTTCCGCCTCGGGGCCGGGTTTATACCAACCCGTTCCTGAAGCAGTAAGGATGTTTGCAATGGGACCCTCGGATCAAGTCCGATGGTGACAAGATAAAACAGAATACACCGAATTTACCTCATTCGGGTCAAGCCCGAGCATGACAAATTCAAGATGTGGTTCTTTGCTCTTTATTTTGTCGTCCTCGGACTTGATCCGAGGAACCCATTTTCGTACCGCCAGTCTACTCCGCTGCTTCCGCGTCCAGGATCGCCTGCTTGCGTGCCAGGCCCCAGCGATAGCCGCCCAGGCCGCCATCGCTGCGCAAGGCGCGGTGGCAGGGCACCAGCAGGCCCAGGATGTTGTTACCGCAGGCCGAGCCCACGGCGCGGGCGGCATTCGGTTCGCCCAGCGCGATGGCGATTTCGCGATAGCTGCGGGTCTCGCCGCGCGGGATCGCCTGCAAAGCCTGCCAGACGCGGATCTGAAACGCCGTGCCGCGCAAATCCAGCGGCAGATCGGCGGCTGGCTTGCGGCCCATCAGCAGCGCTTCCAGCGCGGCGAAAGCTTTAGCCCCGGCCTTATCGTTACGCGTGATCTCGGCAGCGGGGAACTCACCGCGCAGCTCGTCCAGCATCGCCTTATCGTTATCGCCCAGCAGTAACGCCGCGATGCCGCGATGGCTTTCCGCCACCAATACGCGGCCAAGCTTGCCGCCATGGCTCACGCTGGGCCGGATCGCCACGGTAAGGCTCAGGCCTTCGCCACCGCGCTTGTAGTCGGCCGGGGTCATGCCGAGCCAGCGGTCGGCTTTCTCGTAAACCCGGCTCGCGCCGCCGAAACCGGCGCCATATATTGCGTTGGCCACGTCGGCACCGCCTTTCAATTCGCGTTTCAGGGTTTCAATGCGCTTGGCTTCGGCATAGGCGCGGGGCGACAGGCCATAGGCGGCGGCGAACATGCGCTGCAGATGCGTGGCGCTGACATGGGCCGCCTTGCTCAAGGCATCCAGGCTTGGTGCCGGCTCGCCCGCTTCCAGCCGCGCATCGATCAGTTGTCGCGCGCGCTCCAGGCGCTTGTCAGCTTCCGGCGCGGCTTCGGGCCGGCAGCGCTTGCAGGCGCGGTAGCCAGTGGCCTGTGCGGCTGCCTGGTCACGGAAGATGCGGATATTCTCGCGTTTCGGCGCCCGGCTGCTGCAGGAGGGGCGGCAATAGATGCGTGTAGACGAGACGCCGTAGAAGAAACGGCCATCGGCCTTGGCATCATTGCCCAGGATGGCGGCGAACTCGGCATCGCTTGGTGCTTGGCCGGCGCTGCTACGGGGGGGAGAGGTGCGTGTCTTGCTCATGGCTTTAAGCTAAGGCGCCCGGCCCCGCCGCGCTATCCGGTTCCTGCGCTCTTAGTCCGGCTTCAGGCCCCAGCCGGCCGGCACCTTTACCGGGAAATCCAGCAGCATGCCGGCGTAGGCCTTACCCTGGGGGTCGTTCTGCAGCGAGGCGATGCCGCCGCCGCCCAGCGAGTCCTTGAGCAGGAAATTCAGGCCATGGATGCCTGGCCATTCATAGCGGATCACGCCGCCCTGGCAGCGATGGGCGAAATACTGCTGCACCGCTTCAGGTGTCAGCGCCGCGCGGATGGCGCTCAAGTATTCCGGCTTGCGCGCGATCACGCCAATATTGCTGTCATTGCCCTTGTCGCCCGAGCGGGCATAGGCCAGCCGTATCAGCGGCACGGTGATATCCGCATTGGCTGGTGGCGGCGCAACATCGGGGGTACCGGCCGGGCTGCCGCAAGCCTCGCCGCCCACCGGGATCACTGAAACCGGCTTGGTGGCACCATCGATTTCCAGATTGATCGGCAACGCCGCCTTGGGGATGAAGCAGGAGAATAGCCGCACCACGGGCTGCGGCGAGGGCCGGCCGCCGCCCGAGCCGGTGGTGCCGGCGGCAAAAGATGTACCGGCCGGCGCGATCTCGCGGGCGAAAATATCCAGCGCGGCTTTCTCTGGATGGCTCACTGCCAGCTTCATGATCACTTCACGGCTATTCAGCGCGCCGGCCCTGGCATTGGCGCCATACATCGCCTCGGCGCCGAGTTCTTCAATCGACGTCGCGCGGTAATCGCCCAGATTCATCATCTGGAAAATCTTGCGCGTGCGCGTGAGGATGGCTTCGGCACTGCGCCGGGCGCGTTCGCGCGCCTCGCGGCCACCAATGGTGAGCTGCGCCACGGCGCGGAAGCCATCCATATAGGTGGCCGAGACCTTGTATTTATCGGTGGGCGGCTGGCCCTTGGCGTTGGACACCTTCACACGGTTTTCGCCCGCCTGCTCAATGTGCACAGCGGTGAAATCACAGGTCACGTCGGGCAGGCGATAGGCCGCCGGATCGCCGATCTCATAGACCAATTGCTCGGATACCGTGCCAACACTGACCAGACCGCCGGTGGCTTTCGGCTTGGTGACGATGAAGCTGCCATCCTCGGAAATTTCGGCGATGGGATAGCCGATATTGTCCCAATCCGGCACCTCGCGCCAATCGGTGAACAGGCCGCCGCTGGCCTGGGCGCCGCATTCCAGGATATGGCCCACCAGGCTGCCCGAGGCGAGGCGGTCCCAATCGGCGAGGCTCCAGCCGAATTCATGCAGCAACGGCCCCAGTGCCAAAGCGCTATCAACGCAGCGGCCGGTGACCACGATATCGGCGCCTTCAGCGAGGGCTGCGGCAATCGGCGCGGCACCGAGATAGGCATTGGCCGACATGAAGCGGGCAGGCTGCGGCGTACCCGGCACCATGGGCTCGAGCAGGCCCTTCAACTGGTCGATGCCGGGCATCAGATCGTCGCCTTGCACCACCACCACTTTCAGCGACAGGCCGGCAGCGGCAACCAATTCGCGGATGGCGGCGCCGCAGGCGGCCGGATTCACGCCGCCGGCATTGCTGATGATCTTCACCTTGCGCCGGGCGATCTCGGGCAGCAGGCGCTTCATGGTCACGGTGACGAAATCGGTGGCATAGCCCTGGGCCGGGTCCTTGGCACGCATGCGGGCCATGATCGACATGGTGATCTCGGCCAGGTAGTCGAAGATCAGGTAATCCAGCTCAGCCTGGAACAGCAATTGCGGCGCGCCCACCATGGAATCGCCCCAGAAGCCGGAGGCACCGCCCATCCGTATGATCTTGCCGCTCATGCCCGTTTCCTCGTGTTCTGTCTTCTTTTATGGCGCCAGCTTAACGGCTGTTGACGGGCGCGTCATCGCTGCCGCAACGTAAGCAGGATGGTAGAATTCAGGCAGATGACGCGAAGCTTCGGCCGCTGGGCGCTGGATGCCCTGCTGCCGCCGCGCTGCATGCTGTGTGGCGAGATGGTGGACGAGCCGGGCCGGCTCTGCGCCACCTGCTGGCCCAGCCTGGATTTCATCGCCGAGCCGCTTTGTCCCTGCTGCGGCACGCCCTTCGCCATGCCAATGCCCGGCGGCCTGCTTTGTGCTGCCTGTCTGGCCAGGCCGCCGCACTATCGGCGGGCGCGGGCGGCCTTGATCTATGGCCGCGGCGGGCGCGACCTGGTTTTGCGTTTCAAGCGCGCGGACCGCACCGATCTGGCCGCCGGCCTGGCCGGCCTGATGCGGCAGGCGGGAGGGCCGTTGCTGGCCGAGACCGACCTGATCCTGCCGGTGCCGTTGCATCCTGGCCGGCTGTGGCGCCGGCGCTATAACCAATCGGCCCTGCTGGCCCAGGCTTTGGGCCGGCTGGCGGCCAAGCCGGTACTGCTGGATGCCCTGGTGCGCCTGCGACCGACGCCCAGCCTGGGGGGCCTGAACCGCCAGGAGCGCAAGCGGGCGCTGGCTGGCGCCATCCGGGTGGCACCACGCCGCCGCTCCGCCCTGGCCGGCAAGGCGGTTCTGCTGGTGGATGATGTGTTCACCACCGGGGCCACCAGTAATGCCTGCATCCGCGCGCTGCAGGCGGCCGGCGTGGCGGCCGTGGATGTGTTGACGCTCACACGGGTGGTGCGGCCGGATATTGTTTAAGCCGGGCTGCGCGCCATATAGTTGCGTAACGCTGTTCCCCAACGAGGCTGGCCCATGGCCGAGATCACCATTTACACCACGTTCCTGTGCCCCTATTGCGCCCGCGCCAAGGCTTTGCTGGACAAGAAGGGCGCCAGCTATAGCGAGATCGATGTGTCCTACGATCAGGCCAAGCGCGACGAGATGACGCGGCTGACCGGCGGGCGCACCAGCGTGCCGCAGATCTGGATCGGCGGGCAGCATGTCGGCGGCTGCGACGATCTCTATGCGCTGGAGCGTGCCGGCAAGCTCGATCCTATGCTGAGCGCGGCCTGAGCATGGCACGGCGCCTCCGCATCGCCTGCGTGCAGCCTAATATCCGCGACGACATGGCGGAGAATATCGCGCAGGTTTGCGCGCTGATCCGGCAGGCCCATGAGCAGGGCGCGGAATTCGTCACCACGCCGGAGAATTCCGGCTTCATGGGGCGCAATGCGGCTGCCAGCCTCGCCGCCGGTAAGCCGGAAGCCACGCATCCGGCATTGAAGGCGTTTCGCGCCCTGGCCGCTGAGCTGAAAATCTGGCTGCTGATCGGCTCGATCTCGGTGAAGGAAGACGGCGCCAACCGCAACGCCAACCGCTGCTTCCTGCTCGATCCGCAGGGCGAGATCGTGGCGCGCTACGATAAGATTCACATGTTCGATGTCGATCTGCCCAATGGCGAAGTGTTCCGCGAGTCAAATACCTTCGCGCCGGGCGATACAGCCGTGATGGCAAAGCTGCCCGATGCCGCGCTGGGCCTGAGCGTGTGCTACGACCTGCGCTTCCCTGCGCTTTATCGCTCCATGGCTCAGGCGGGCGCCGAGATCATCACGGTGCCGGCGGCCTTCACGCGCAATACCGGCCAGGCCCATTGGCATATCCTGCTCCGCGCGCGGGCGATTGAGACCGGGGCCTTCGTGGTGGCGCCGGCGATGTGGGGTGATCATCCCGGCAGCCGCCAGACCTATGGCCATTCGCTGATCATCGATCCCTGGGGCCGCGTGCTGGCTGATGCCGGCGACGGCGTGGGCGTGGTGATGGCGGAAATTGATCTGGACGAAGTGGCCAAGGCGCGGGCGCAGATTCCCGCCTGGCAGCATGAGCCGCTCTATTCGAAGCCCACCGCTTTGGCCGTGAAGCCGTAAAGCCCTGGCGTAGTGGCCAGCACCGGGTTGCCCTTGTGCAGCCCGTCATTCTTGAGGAAATCGCTCATCTCGCCGCCGGCTTCCGCCACCAGCAGCAGGCCGCCCAGCACATCCCAGCTATTGAGATGGCGCTCGAAGAAGCCTTCCAGCCGCCCGGCGGCAACATAGGCCAGCCCCAGCGCAGCCGAGCCTAGGCGGCGATAATCGCAGCCCTGTTCCAGCAAGCCCTCGATGGCGTCCAGATGGCCCTGGCGCGGCTTGTGATGGCCATAGCCCAAGCCGATGCAGGCGCGCTTGGGATTCTCGACGCCGCTGACGCGCAGACGCTGGCCATTGAGATGCGCGCCATAGCCGCGCCGGCCGGAAAACAATTCGTCGCGCATCGGATCATAGACCAGGCCTAGTTCGAGCCGGCCCTCATGCACGAAGGCCAGCGAGATGCCCCAGAAGGGCACGCCGCGCAGGAAATTCGCCGTGCCGTCGATGGGATCGATCACCCAAACGGCGTGGCCGCCATCGCCATGGCCCTTGCTGTCATAGCGGCCGCCTTCTTCGCCCAGGATGCCATCCTGCGGGCATTCCAGGCCCAGCCGCGAGACGATCAGCGCTTCGGTTTCCTTGTCGGCGCGGCTGACGAAATCCTGCACGCCCTTCTGCTCGACCTGCAGCGTGGCGCGGTTGTCGAAAAACGCCCGCGCCAGGCGGCCGGCTTCGCGGGTGATCTCCTCCGCCAGCTTCAAGCGCCGCTCGATGCCATCGCCGCTCATCGCGTTTCTCCCGTCAGGAGGCCGAGTGTGTCACCGTTTCAGCCCTTGGGCAAATCCAAGCGGTGCGGTCCAGCGCGAACCAGCTGACATTGCGCCCCCAAAGGATTTTCTCGCCCTCCGGCGCGAAGCCGAGTTTGTGCAACACCTTCTGCGAGGCGGTATTCTGGGGTGCGGTGACAGCGAAGAGGCGCTCCAGCGCCACCGCCTCGAAAGCATGGTGCAACGCGGCGCGACCGGCTTCCGATGCCAGGCCCCGGCCCCAATGGGTTTTGTTGAGCAAATACAGCAACTCCACGGCGTCTGCCTCGGGCACGAAGCGCAGGCCGCATTGGCCCAGCAGCCGGCCGCTCGTGCGGTCTGCCAAAGCCCAGACGCCATAGCCGCGCTGCGCCCAGGAGGTGTTGAAATTATGGATGTTGCTCTTGGCGCGCTCCTCGGCCTGGGCGGCATTGAGGCCGCGTCCCGGCAACATGTGACGCATCACCGTATCGTCGGCATAGAAGCGCGCCAGGCCCTGCCAGTCTTCAGCGCGGAAAGCCCGCAGGGTGAGGCGCTCGGTATCGAGTTGTGGCGCGCTCACTTTTTCACCGCTGCGATGCGCTGGCGGTATGCCGGTTTCGGCTCGGCTTCCTCGCCCTGCTCGAAGGCGAGGATATGGCAGGCTTCGCGGCAGAGATCGACCAGTTCATTCTCGGCCAGCAGGAAGGCGGGGTTGGAGGGTTTGCCGAACCGCTCCTGGCCTTGCATGAAGGTCTCGAACAATAGCAGGCCGCCCGGCGCCAGCGCCGCGAGCAGAGCGGGAAATAGTGGCCGCCAGAGATAGTTGGAAACCACGATGGCTGCGAAGCTGCGGCCGGGCAGCGGCCAGGGCGCGCCGCCTTCCAAATCGGCTTGCAGCAATTCTACGCCCGGCTGGCCGGCCAGATCGGCCACGCCCTCCAGGTTGATATCCAGGAAACAGACCGGGTGGCCGAGGCTCAAAAACAGCCGGCCATGGCGCCCGCCGCCGCAGGCGAGGTCGAGCACCAAACCGCCCGGCGCGGCCTGGCCGGCAAACCGCCGGATCCAGGCCGAAGCCACATCCCCCTTGCTGTGCACGCGCCACTACCCCATATATAAGTCAATAAACATCAATACTTGGGCCACCCCGGCGGAATCAAGCGACACCGCGATGATCAAATACGAGTTGAAATGCAAAAAGGAGCATGTCTTCGAGGCATGGTTCCAGGATAGCGCCACCTACGACAAGCAAGCGTCGAAGGGCCAGGTGTCCTGTCCGCATTGCGGCTCGCGCAAGATCGCCAAGGCGCCGATGGCGCCGCGGCTCGCCCGCTCCAAGGGCGCGCAGGCCGCCGACGAGGCCCGCATGGCGGCCCAGGCACGGAAAGTGCTGATGGAATTGCGCGAGCATGTAGAGAAGAACGCCGATTATGTTGGCGCTGAATTCCCCGAGGAAGCGCGCAAGATGCATTACGGCGATGCCGAGCATCGCAACATCTACGGCGAAGCAACGCCGGAAGAGGCCAAGGAGCTGGCCGAGGAAGGCATTGAGGTGGCCAGCATTCCCTGGCTGCCGCGCGGCGACGCCTAATGTGACGGCTCAAGGGCTGAAGACAATCTTCATTATTGCCGGGCCGAATGGTTCGGGAAAGACGACATTTGCCAAGCAGTTTCTGCCTTCGATCAGCATTGATATTTTTGTAAATGCAGATGAAATCGCCCGCGAAATCAACCCTGCTGATCCGGATGGTGCAGCTATAACCGCAGCTCGCATCATGCTTGAGCGAATGGATGAATTGGCCGGGGCCGGGGTAGATTTTGCTTTTGAAACGACGTTATCTGGCCAAGCATATCGCCGCTGCATCTCTACTTGGATAGACCTGGGCTACGAGGTCTATCTTTACTTTCTTTCATTGCCGACAGTGGATATTGCCATTGAGCGCGTGCGCTTGAGGGTGAGCCAAGGTGGCCATAATATCCCACAACATACTATCGAGCGGCGGTTTGTTGCGGGTAGCCGCAATTTTCATGTTATTTATAAGTCGTTAGTCACTGGCTGGGAAATGTATGATAATAGTCAGGGTGAGCCTCGACTGTTGGATCAGGGATAGAAGACATGACCAAAGCCAAGCCCGATAAATCCTTGTCGGAGAAGCGGCTTTTTGTTGGCCGTTCGATGCCTGCGATGCAGCGGGCAGCCGAAGTTGCCCGTGCAGTGGCGATTGAGACAGGCACTGGAATTGCCATAGTCCGCGACAATCAGGTTGTTCGCGTCTCCGCCGATGAGTTGCGCAAACAGGCCGAGTTGCGCCGCTAGTCGCTAGCGGTTCTGGCCCGGCACCCAGAGCACATCGCTGGCGCCATCGTTATTGGCGTGGCGCGCGGCCACGAAGAGGTGGTCGGACAGCCGGTTGAGATATTTCACCACCATCGGATTGATCGTCGTATCGCGCTCAGCAAGCTTTACCGCCAGCCGCTCGGCGCGGCGCGCCAGCGTGCGGCCCAGATGCAGATAGGCGGCGGCCGGTGAGCCGCCCGGCAGAATGAAGGAATTCAGCGGCGCGATCTTAGCGTTCATGGCATCGATCTCGGTTTCCAGGCGATCCACCTGGGCCTGCACGATGCGCAGGGGTGGCCATTTCGGATTCTCCTGCTCGGGCGTCGCCAGATCGGCGCCAAGATCGAACAGGTCGTTTTGAATCCGCCCCAGCATGGCATCCAGTTCGGGCAGGGCTGCCGTATGCAGCCGGGCCAGGCCCAGCGCGGCATTGGCTTCATCGGCGGTGCCATAGGCTTCCACGCGTAGATCATGCTTGGCCACGCGCGCGCCGTTGCTCAGCGAGGTCTGCCCCTTGTCGCCGCCGCGCGTGTAGATCTTGTCCAGCTTCACCATGGCCTATTTACCCATCAGCAGGCCGGCCAGGGCGATCAGGCAGATGGCGATGAATTGCAGCAGGATGCGCCAGCGCATCAGCAGGTTGGAATAGGAGCGGTTGAACTGCCCGCCGCGAAACAGCGAATAGATGCCAACGCAGAGCACCAGGAAGGTGGCGCCGATGGCAACGGGGATCAGGCTGCGGACGAAATCTGACATGGCATAAGCATATAATGCGTCCGGCTTGCGGTCCAACCCCGGGGCGGGGTAGCTAAGCTGAAGTCATAAAACCAGGGGCGGCAAAAGGCCGCAGAGGACCCGTCATGATCCACCGCGCCGCTATTGCCCGTATTGAGGCCTTGATCCGGCCGCATCTGCGCTACACCCCGGTGATCCAGGTGACCCCGGCCGATTTCGGCCTCGATCTGGCCGGCCTGCATCTCAAGCTGGAATTGCTCCAGCATACCGGCTCGTTCAAGCCGCGCGGCGCCTTCGCCAGCCTGCTGACCAAGCCGGTGCCAAAAGCCGGCGTGGTGGCGGCCTCGGGCGGCAACAATGGCGCGGCGGTGGCCTATGCGGCGCAGAAGCTCGGGCTTCCTGCACGCATCTTCGTACCCAGCGTGGCCTCGCCCGCCAAGATCGCCCGTATCCGCGCCTATGGCGCGGATCTGGTGGTGGAGGGCGAGCGCTATGCCGATGCCCTGGCCATGAGCGAGGCCTGGCAGAAAACCAGCGGTGCCTTGCCCGTGCATGCCTATGACCAGCCGGAGACATTGCTGGGCCAGGGCAGCACCGGGCTGGAGCTGGAAGCGCAATGCCCCGATCTCGATACCGTGCTGGTGGCGGTGGGCGGCGGTGGCTTCATCGGCGGCATCGCCGTTTGGTATGAGGGCCGCGTGAAGGTGATTGCCGTGGAACCGGAAACCGCGCCAACGCTGAACATGGCGCTGCAGGCCGGCCAGCCCGTGGATGCACCCGCCGGCGGCATTGCGGCGGATTCTCTGGCACCGCGCCAGGTGGGGCAATTGATGTTTCCTATCGCGCAGCAATATGTCGCCTCCAGCGTGTTGGTGAGCGATGACGCTATCCGCGCAGCGCAGGTGATGCTGTGGGACAAGCTGCGGCTGGCCACCGAGCCCGGTGGCGCCACAGCTTTTGCCGCCTTGCTCTCAGGCCGCTATGCGCCGGCGAAGAATGAGCGCGTCGGCGTGATGGTCTGCGGCGCCAACCCGGCGGATATGGGCTTCATGAAGGGGTGAGGCTAATTACCAGTGACTTAACCAGCCTTCAGTAATTGTACCTTCTGGGGTTTCTTGTCGACAACTTTTTGAAGTGCAGTCTTGAGTGCACTGAACGCAGTTAATGCGTCGTTCGCATGCTCGATTAGAACTTCAGCTTCTAAAGGGGTTATAGTGTTATCTTCTAGAGCAGTAACGATGTGTTTAAATAAACGAGAAGTTTTTTTTACGGTCTTATTGAAGTGCTGCTGCCAGCCACTGTCTGCGTCAACATGCGGCAATAAAATCAATATGTGATTTTGATAATCTGCCAGAATTCGCGTTGCAGCAGGATTATTGATCGTCCTCTCAAGTGCGACCATTACATCAATGGGCATATATCGATCAAGGTCAGCCTTGTTCGAGCACGCCGCTAAATGACTACGGCTTAGTCTGCAAGATGCAGCGGCGCCATCAATGCCCCCGCACTCATCTATAAGCTTCTTGGCTGCGGTCTTTGCCAATTTATGAAGCTCTTTGCTCACTCTCTGTTCTTTGGTCATGTGGACTTTTTCCCCCAAAGGTCCTCAAGACTTTTTTCTCGGTTGAAGAGATGCTTCAACCTCCTAGCAAGTACCATTGCTTGTGGGAAGAAATATTTGCTCCCTTTAATGGGGCATTACAATGAAAAAGGAGCGTAAAATGGCAGATCGTCGAGTAAAAGCCTCTGGCAAAGATAAAGACGGGGATATCACTAAACTCTGCAATTCAGGAGAAACTTGGTCTCCTCGATTGAAAAACGATGCCATCGACGACATCGAAGCAAAGACTCATACCTACTACACTGAAGACAGATATGGTCGACGGAGCGATGTCCACGTAGCGAAAAAGGCGAATGGCACAAAATACCTCCGAACCGATCCCAATGGCCGTTCTGAGGACAACCTCGACAATTTGCCGGATTGCTGAGGTCAAATACCCGATTACCCGTTCCGCTGCTCCAGCAAGCGGCGCGCGATCACTTGGGCCTGGATTTCGGCGGCACCCTCGAAAATGTTGAGGATGCGGGCATCGCAGAGCACGCGGCTGATCGGGTATTCCTCGGCATAACCATTGCCGCCATGCACCTGCAGCGCGTTGTCGGCATTCGACCAGGCGACGCGGGCAGCCAGCAGCTTAGCCATGCCGGCTTCCAGGTCGCAGCGGCGATCGGCATCCTTCTCGCGCGCGGCGAAATAGCTGAGCTGGCGCGCGAACATGGTTTCCACCACCATCCAGGCGATCTTGCCGTGCACGCGCGGGAAGGAATAGATCGGCTTGCCGAACTGCACGCGGTCCTGGGCGTATTTCAGGCCGAGTTCCAGCGCGCATTGCGCAACGCCCAAAGCGCGGGCCGCGGTCTGGATGCGGGCGGACTCGAAGGTTTCCATCAGCTGCTTGAAGCCCTGGCCCTCGCGGCCGCCGAGCAGGTTTGCGGCCTTCACCTTGAAGCCATCGAAGCCCAGCTCGTATTCCTTCATGCCGCGATAGCCCAGCACCTTGATCTCGCCGCCGGTCATGCCCGGCGTGGGGAAGGGATTGGCATCATCGCCGCGCTGCTTTTCCGCCAGCAGCATGGAGAGGCCCTTATAGCCCGGCTCGCTGCTATCGGTGCGCGCCAGCAAGGTCATCAGATCGGTGCGCGCGGCATGCGTGATCCAGGTCTTGTTGCCTGTCACCGTATAGAAGTCGCCGTCTTTCACGGCGCGGGTGCGCAAGGAACCAAGATCGGAGCCGGTATTGGGTTCAGTGAACACGGCGGTGGGCAGGATTTCGCCCGAGGCCAGCTTGGGCAGCCAATATTGGCGCTGCTCCTCCGTGCCGCCGCGCAGGATCAGTTCGGCGGCAATCTCGGTGCGGGTGCCGAGGCTGCCGACGCCGATAGAGCCACGGCTGAGTTCTTCCGAGACCACACACATGGCGGTTTTGCCCAGGCCATGGCCGCCGTAATTTTCCGGGATGGTGAGGCCGAAGACGCCAAGCTCGGCCATCTCCTGCACCACGGCCATGGGGATGAATTCATCCTTGCGGTGCCAGTCATGGGCAAAGGGGATCACCTTGTCTTCGGCGAAGCGGCGGAATTGCTCGCGCACCATGGACATGGTTTCATCTAGGCCCAGTTCGCCGAAATCGCCAGTCGACAGGCTATCGCCTACCAGGGTTGCGATGCGGCCCCGCACGGCGTTGGTATTGCCCTGAGCAATAAGCGCTTCCACCGCCGGTACGCGGAAGGCGGTGAGGGCTTCTTTCGTGACGCCCAAATCCTGCGGCCGGCAGATTTCCACCTGGCTCATGGAAATGCCGCCCTGGTATTGCGAGAGGTATTCGCCGAAACCCGCCTGCAGGATCAGGCTTTCCAATTCGCGCAGCTTGCCATCGGCGGCAAGCCGCTCGGCCCAATGCAAAGTCTCCTTCATGGTGGCGGCATAAGTCGCGTACCAGGACAGACCATGGGCGGCGAATTGTTCTTCCTCCAGCCGGGCGGCATCGATGCGGCCATCGGCGCCGCGCACCAGTTGCGCCACCGCCGCCGTGGCCTGTGCCAGCAATTGCTCGGCAGCCGCCAGCGCATCGGCGCAGGTAGCCAGCAGATCGGGCAGCAGCAGGGTTTCGGTGTTGGCGGGCAGCTTGGGCGCAGCGGACATGGGCGTTTCGTTCGTTTCGTTGCAAACGGGGAATGGCGCGCGGCCAGCGAGAATCGATTCGCCGGCCGCGCGGAAATCAGACCGGCTTAATTATTGCCGACCTCGATGGCGTCTTCCACGGTGCGCAGGCCCGGCACCTTGGCCGAGACCAGCACGGCCATGTTGCCGGGCTTATGCTGGTTCTTCCACCTCTTGGTATGGGCGCGGGGGATATCGGCCCAAGAGAACACTTCCGACATGCAGGGATCGAGGCGGCGTTCGATCACCAGCTGGTTGGCCTGGCTGGCCTGCAGCAGGTTGGCGAAATGGCTGCCCTGGATGCGCTTCTGCCGCATCCACACGAAACGCGCGTCAAAGGTAAGGTTGAAGCCGGTGGTGCCGGCGCAGAACACCACCATGCCGCCGCGCTTCACCACGAAGCAGGAAACCGGGAAGGTCTGCTCGCCGGGATGCTCGAACACGAAATCAACGTCGTTGCCCTTGCCGGTGATGTCCCAAATCGCCTTGCCGAAGGCGCGGCACTTTTTGTTGTACTCGGCGTATTTCGCGGTATCCATCACCGAGGGCAGCTGGCCCCAGCAATCGAAATCATTGCGGTTGACTACGCCCTTGGCGCCCAGGCTCATGACGAAATCGCGCTTCGATTCATCCGAGATGACACCGATGGCATTGGCGCCTGAGATGGCGATCAACTGGATCGCCATGGAACCGAGGCCGCCGGCGGCACCCCAGACCAGCACGTTATGGCCCGGCCGCAGGATATGCGGGCGATGGCCAAACAGCATGCGATAGGCGGTGGCGAGCGTCAGCGTGTAGCAGGCGCTTTCTTCCCAGGTCAGGTGCTTGGGGCGCGGCATCAGCTGACGCGACTGCACACGGGCGAATTGCGCGAAGCTGCCGTCCGGCGTCTCATAGCCCCAGATGCGCTGGGTGGGCGAGTTCATCGGGTCGCCGCCATTGCATTCTTCGTCATCGCCGTCGTCCTGATTGCAATGGACGATGACTTCGTCGCCAACCTTCCAGCGCTTCACGCGGCGGCCAACAGCATAGACGATGCCCGAGGCATCGGAACCGGCGATATGGAAGGGCGCCTTATGCACATCAAAGGGCGAGATCGGCACGCCGAGACCGGCCCAGACGCCGTTGTAATTCACGCCGGCGGCCATCACGAGGATCAGCACCTCGTCGGCATCAATCTCCGGCGTGGGCAGCACTTCCAGCTGCATCGAGTCTTCCGGCGGACCATGGCGCTCGCGGCGGATCGCCCAGCCATACATCTGCTTTGGCACATGGCCCAGCGGCGGAATCTCGCCAACCTCGTAGAGGTCCTTGTAGCCACCCTTCACCGGGGCGCCATTGGTTGTCTGCAAAGCCACCACGGTCCCACCCGCATTGGACATGTCGTTCTCCTTCACCGAGGCAACTCCTCGTTATGATCTGGCTTCATGGTGCAGCCGCATCCAGGGGATGCGGCACTGCAATACGATTGACATTTTTCGGCAGTGCCGCAAAAATGGCAAGATCGTTTTGCAGTGCAGCGGAGGTTATGATATTTCCGTTGCGGCCTGCAAGAGGGCAATTTAATGTCTTGGAACTGAATCGGGACGGAATATTATTATGAGCGCGACCAGTAACACCCCCGGTCCGGGCCAACCCGTTCTTCGCACTAGCAAAAAAGCGGACAATGGCGCCGGTAAGGCACCAGGGAAGGCAATTGAGAAGCCGTGGCTGTTCCGCACCTATTCTGGGCATAGCTCGGCCAGGGCCTCAAACGAGCTGTACCGGACGAATCTGGGGCGCGGCCAGACCGGCCTGTCGGTGGCCTTCGACCTGCCGACCCAGACCGGCTACGATTCGGACCATATCCTGGCGCGCGGCGAAGTGGGCAAGGTGGGCGTGCCGGTGGCGCATCTGGGCGACATGCGGGTGCTGTTCGACCAGATTCCGCTGGCCCAAATGAACACCTCCATGACCATCAATGCCCCGGCGGCCTGGCTGCTGGCGCTGTATATCGCGGTGGCCGAGGAGCAGGGCACGAGCCGCGCCGACCTGAACGGCACGGTGCAGAACGACATCATCAAGGAATATCTTTCGCGCGGCACCTATATCTTCCCGCCGGCGGCCTCCATGCGGCTGATCACCGATGTGATCGCCTTCACCTACCGCGAATTGCCGCGCTGGAACCCCACCAATGTCTGCAGCTATCACCTGCAGGAAGCCGGCGCCACGCCGGTGCAGGAACTGGCCTATGCGCTGGCTACCGGCATTGCCGTGCTGGATGAAGTGAAGGCTTCGGGCCAGGTGCCGCCGGAGGATTTCGCACAAGCCTTCGGCCGCATCAGCTTCTTCGTGAATGCCGGCATCCGCTTCGTCACCGAAATCTGCAAGATGCGCGCCTTCGTTGATCTCTGGGAGGAGATTGGCCGCGAGCGCTATGGCGTCACCGATGAGAAGGCGCTGATGTTCCGCTATGGCGTGCAGGTCAATTCGCTCGGCCTCACCGAGCCGCAGCCGGAAAACAACGTCTACCGCATCCTGCTCGAGATGCTGGCCGTGGTGCTGTCCAAGAAAGCCCGCGCCCGCGCCGTGCAGCTGCCGGCCTGGAACGAGGCACTGGGCCTGCCGCGCCCCTGGGACCAGCAATGGTCGCTGCGTTTGCAGCAGATCGTCGCTTATGAAACCGATTTGCTCGAATACGGCGATCTGTTTGACGGCAACCCGGCCATCCAGGCCAAGGTGGATGAACTGAAAATCGCCGCCAAGGCCCAGCTGGAGCGCATTGATGCCATGGGCGGTGTGATTCCGGCGGTGGAAAGTGGCTATTTGAAGCAGGCTTTGGTGGAAAGCAACACCGGCCGCGTGCGCGGCATCGAGACCGGCGACATCACCGTGGTGGGCGTGAACAAGTTCACCGAGAGCGCGCCTTCGCCGCTGGTGGCCACCGAGGGCGGCGCCATCATGACCGTGGATGCGGCGGCAGAATCAGAGCAGATCGCGCGGCTGAAAGAATGGCGCGCGCAGCGCGACGATGCGGCGGTGCAGGCGGCTTTGGCCAATCTGGAAGCAGCCGCGCGGGACGGGCGCAACATCATGGAACCGAGCATTCAGGCCGCCAAGGCTGGCGTCACCACCGGCGAATGGGCCGGCTGCCTGCGCGGCGTGTTCGGTGAATACCGCGCGCCGACCGGCGTAGCGGCCGCCTCCAACGCCACAACCAATGACGGCATGGATGAATTGCGCGCCGAAGTGGCCGCCGTGGCGGGCCGTTTGGGCCGGCCGATCAAGCTGCTGGTGGGCAAGCCGGGCCTGGATGGCCATTCCAATGGCGCCGAGCAGATCGCCGTGAAGGCGCGTGATTGCGGCATGGAGGTGGTCTATGAAGGCATCCGCCTCACGCCGGAGCAGATCGTGGCCGCGGCGCTGGAGGAAGGCGTGCACCTGGTTGGGCTGTCGATCCTCTCCGGCTCCCATGTGGAACTGGCCACCGATGTGATCGACCGCATGCGGGCGGAAGGCATCGGCGAAGTGCCGGTGGTGGTGGGCGGCATCATTCCGCCGGAAGACGAGCGCAAGCTGCGCGCCGCCGGCATCGCCGGTGTGTTCACGCCGAAGGACTTCAACCTCACCCAGATCATGCGCGCCATCGCGCAGCTGGTGGACAAGGCCTATTCCAAGGCGGCGTAGGCCGCGAAAAAAAGCACCCCCGCTTTCACGGGGGCTTCAAAAGTTTGGTGACTTTGCCGGGCCGAGGGCTCAAGGCCCAGAGGGTTGGTCGACCAAAAGGCCGACAGCCTAACGCCTTAGATTGGCCGCCCCGACATTGCTTGGAGCGTAGGGACTAATAGCACCACAAACAATAGAGGCATTGAGGGAGCTTGGCCGCCTGCCCGTCAATGCCGCAGGCTCAATATGGCCCGCCATGCCCGCACCTGAGTTCAGCCTTCGGCCGATCCGAGTAAAGGCTGCGGCCGACCATCCGCGTTTTACTTTGATTCTTGTCGGCCAAGGGGAAGATGACTCGTGGATGCCACGCCTGAAGCGTGGCATGACGAAATCTTTTCCGATCAATTGATCGGGGTGTCTTCCGCCATCAGCGGCAGATCGAGGAATTCCGCCTTGGCTTCGGCAGCGGTCATCTCGACCGATTGGTCGGCCGGGCGGGCGGCCAGAAGCTGGGCGCCGAGGCTGGCTTCATCGGCCAGCGTGAAGGAGCGGATCGGCAGTGTCTCGGTTTCCGGCACCATTGGCGCCAGCGCGATATCCAGTTCGATCGGCTTATCGAGCAGGGCGCGGTCGTTGCCCAGATGGCGCTCGAAGAAATCAGTGGTGCGGGCGATGCTGTCGTCCTTGGCGTTGCCTTTGAAGGCGTGGCCTTCGCCGTTATAAATCTTCACTTCGTATTCTGCGCCCACACCCTTGAGTAGGCTGGCCAGTTCATGGGCCTTGCGCACCGGCACGATGCGGTCGCGGTCGCCATGCAGCACCAGGGTGGGCGGCATGCGGTCAACGCCCTTGCGCTGCACTTCCGCCGGCATGGCGCCAAACATGTTCACCACCGCCTGCACGCGGGCATCGCGGCTGCCCAGGCTCAGGGCATGGAAGCCGCCGAGCGAGAGGCCGAACACGCCGATCTTCTCGGCATCGACATAGCCCAGCTTGGAGACATAGGAGATGGCGTCGGCGATCACCTTCTCGCGCCGCTCATGCAGGGCGGGCGAGGCCTTGCGGGCATCGGTGAGGCCATCGAAATAATGCACCACGAAGGCGGAGATGCCGCGATCAGCCAGGGCTTTCGCCTGGGGGTAGAACAGCGAACCATCGCCCAGGCCATGCGAACCATGCAGGATCAGCACCGCCGGGGCCTTGCCGGCATAGCCGAGCAGCGAGGTGTCGCCCTTGATGATATCCACGCGCACCCAGCGGCCATCGGTGGTGAAGCCGTCGCCGCGCGCCTGGGCGGCGCTGCGCGCCGGCTCTGGGTTCTTCTGCTTGCGCGGCTTCGCGGCCTTGCCAGCCGCCGCCTTGGTGGCTTCGGTTTTCTCGGTCTGCTTGTGCGTGCGCGGTTGTGCCGAGGCGCCCCAGGGGGTGAGCGCCAAGGCGGGAAGGGTGCCAAAGGCTAACGCCACCGCGGTGAAGCGGCCAATGCGTTGCAGCGTCGCAGCCAAGCCCAAGGCCATTTAACTCCCCCGTTAACCCCCTGTTTACCCTACACCCGATAGCCTAGGACCATCCGGTGTTACAAACTGTAACGACCGTGGACGGACTTGTCACCCCTTTAATCCTTAAAAAAGCTCCCGATTTGACAAGCGAAACATGGGGTTGACTCAATATCCTGTGCCTGCTTGACGCTGTCGGGGGTGGTCCCTACCTTATCTGCCAGATCGGGCTCTGATCCACCCGGCACAGAAAGGATGCTTTCCCATGTCCACCGCCACCACTAAAGTGACCGATGACTCCTTCGAGACCGACGTGCTGAAGGCATCCGGCCCCGTGCTGGTGGACTTCTGGGCCGAATGGTGCGGCCCCTGCCGCCAGATCGCCCCGGCTTTGGACGAAATCGCTCAGGAGATGGGCGAGAAGCTGACCATCGCCAAGGTCAATATCGACGAGAATCCGAATATCCCGACCCGGCTGGGCGTGCGCGGCATTCCCACCTTGATCCTGTTCAAGGATGGCAAGCCGGTAGCCACCAAGATCGGCGCGCTGCCCAAGAGCCGCCTGGTGGAGTGGATCAACGCCTCGCTCTGAGGGCGCAACTAGCCATTGCGGGCCAGCACCTGGCCCGCGAGATACAGCGAGCCGGCGATGAGTATTCTCGCCGGCTCGTTTTTGTTCAGCAGCTTGGCCAATTGCCGCAGGGCTTGCTCCACGTCGGGCATCGGCCAGGCCGCCACATTATGGCGCGCGGCGGCACGGGTCAGTTCCTCGGCACTCAAGGCATTCGGCTCACCCGGAATAGCCACCGCGAAGGCACCGGTGAGATGCGGCTTCAGCGGCGCCAGGAAGCCGCCGGGATCCTTGGTATTGAGCATGCCGGCGATCAGGTAGGTGGGCCGTTTGGTGGCCGGGTTGCTCGACCAGGCAGCCAGTGTGGCCGCCAGCGCCTCGCCGGCCATGGCATTATGGCCGCCATCCAGCCACAGCTCGGCATTACCAGGCAGCAGCTTCACCAGCGGGCCTTCGATCAGGCGCTGCAAACGCGCCGGCCATTCCACGCGGTAGAGTCCTTCCGCCACGGCGGTATCGGGGATGCTCAAGGCGCCTAAGCGCTGTGAGCAGGCGATGGCATTGCCGGCATTCTCGATCTGGTGCGGCCCGATCAGGCCGGGGCGCGGCAGGCGCAACTGGCGGCCATCGCCTTCCCAAACCAAGGTGCTGCCCTCGGCCCATACACTCCAATCCTCGCCATGGCGGAACAATGCCGCGTTCATCGCCTTGGCTTTGGCGGCCAGCACGGCGGCCACCTTGGGCTGTTGCGGCCCGATCACGCAGGGCACATCGCGCTTCATGATGCCGGCCTTCTCAGCGGCGATCTTTTCCACCGTGTCACCCAGGAAGGCCAGATGATCCAGGCCGATGGGCGTGATGGCGGTGAGCAGGGGTTCCGGCACCAGATTGGTGGCATCCAGCCGGCCGCCCAGGCCGGTTTCCAGCAACACCAGGTCAGCCGGTGTTTCCATGAAGGCGCGGAAGGCGGCGGCCGTCGTGATCTCGAAAAAAGTGATCGGTTCGCTGCCGTTGATGCGCTCAATATCGGTGAGCAGCGCGTTCAGCCGCTTCTCGTCGATCAGCTTGCCGGCCAGCCGGATGCGTTCGTTGAAGCGCACCAGATGCGGCGAGGTGTAGGTATGCACGCGATAGCCGGCGGCTTCAGCGATGGCGCGCAGATAGGCTACCAGCGAGCCCTTGCCGTTGGTGCCGGCCACATGCACCACGGGCGGCAGCTTCAATTGCGGATTGCCCAGACGCGCCATGAGGGCGCCAACGCGCTCCAGTGACAGGTCAATCACCTTCGGGTGCAGCGCGGTCAGGCGCTGCAGGATGGCATCCGTGCTGCTGGCCGGCGGCTTAGCTGGGCCAGACGGGGCGCGCGCCATGCGGAATCTCCCCGGTGGGCGGCACATCCAGGCCCGGGCGCGGCAGCGCCACCACATCGGCCTTCGGCTGCGGGTCGAGCAGCAGCGACACGATGCGGCCCAGGGTCTCGCGCAGCTGATGGCGATGCACCACCTGATCCAGCATGCCGTGGTCCAGCAGGTATTCGGCACGCTGGAAGCCCTCGGGCAAAGTCTCGCGGATGGTCTGCTCGATCACGCGCGGGCCAGCAAAGCCAATCAGCGCGCCTAGCTCGGCCACCTGAATATCGCCCAGCATGGCATAAGAAGCGGTAACGCCGCCGGTGGTGGGATCGGTCAGCACCACGATGAAGGGCAGATGCGCCTCGCGCAGGCGCTGCACGGCGATCACCGTGCGCGGCATCTGCATCAGGCTGAGGATGCCTTCCTGCATGCGTGCGCCGCCGGCCGCTGCAAACACGATCAGCGCCGCACGCTGGTTCACCGCCAGCGTGGCGGCCGCGATCAGGGCTTCGCCGGCCGCCATGCCCATGGAGCCGCCCATGAAGGCGAAATTCTGCACCGCCACCACCACGTCTTTTTTCAGCAGCGTGCCATGGGCCACCACGATGGCATCACGCAACGATGTCTTGTTGCGGGCATCCTTCAGGCGGTCGGGGTATTTGCGCTGGTCGCGGAAGCCCAGCGGATCCTGGATCACCTCGGGCAATTCGATGGTCTGGTATTCGCCGTCATCGAACAGCGCGGCGAAACGCTCCTTGGAGCCGATGCGGAGATGATGATCGCATTTCGGGCAGACATGCTGGTTCTCCTCCAATTCCTTGGAGTAGATCATCTGCGCGCAAGCCGGGCATTTGCGCCACAGGTTATCGGGCGTGTCCTTTTTCCGCGCCATTTCGCGGATTTTAGGTAGTACCGTGCGGGTCAGCCAATTCATGTGCGCTCTCCCTAAACCTAATTGCGCCAAATCTATTTCCGCGCCGCGCGCACAGCGTCGCCCAGTTCGCGCACCAGGGCCAGCACATGGCCTGCCGGGTCGATGCCCTTCACTTGGGCTTCCAGCACGCGTTCCACAAGGGCCGTACCCACCACGGCGGCATCGGCCACCCGGGCGATCTCGGCTGCCCGCGCACCGTCGCGGATGCCGAAGCCGACGGCGACCGGGATCGCGGTCTGCTTTTTGAAGCGCGCCACGGCGGCAGCCACCGATACGGTATCAGGCGCGGCAGCGCCGGTGATACCAGCAATCGAAACATAGTAGAGGAAGCCCGAGGTATTGGCGAGCACGGCAGGCAGGCGGGCATCATCGGTGGTGGGCGTGGCCAGGCGGATGAAATGCAGGCCGGCCTTGATCGCCGGCAGGCAGAGTTCGTCGTCCTCCTCGGGCGGCAGGTCCACGATGATGAGGCCATCCACGCCAGCCAGCTTGGCATCTTTCAGGAAGGCATCCACGCCATAGGCCGAAAGTGGGTTGAAATAGCCCATCAGCACGATCGGCGTAGCGTCATCGGCTTTGCGGAAGCCACGCACCAGCTCCAGCGTTTTACGCACGCTGGCGCCATTGGCAAGCGCGCGCAGATTAGCCGCCTGGATCGAGGGACCATCGGCCATCGGATCGGTGAAGGGCATGCCCAGCTCGATCACATCGGCGCCAGCGCCGGGCAGGCCGGCCAGCAGGCGGGCGCAGGTCTCATGATCGGGATCGCCGGCGGTGATGAAGGTGATCAGGCCGGCGCGGCCTTCGGCCTTCAAGGCTTTGAAGCGGGTGTCGATGCGGCTCACGATTCTCGATCCTTAAAGAGTGACGCCAAGCGCGCGGGCGACGGTGAAAACGTCTTTGTCGCCACGGCCGCAGAGATTCATCACCAGCAGATGATCCTTGGGCAGGGTGGGCGCCCATTTGATCACATGCGCCAGCGCATGGGCCGGCTCCAGCGCCGGGATGATGCCTTCAAGGCGCGAGCAAAGCTGGAAGGCGTCGAGCGCCTCCCTGTCGGTGGCCGAGACATAGTGCACGCGGCCGATTTCATGCAGCCAGGCATGTTCCGGGCCGATACCAGGATAATCCAGCCCGGCCGAAATCGAATGCGCTTCGGTGATCTGGCCATCGCCATCCTGCAGCAGGAAAGTGCGGTTGCCATGCAGCACGCCGGGAACGCCCTTGGCCAGCGAGGCGGCATGCTTTTCGGTATCCAGGCCTTCGCCGGCTGCTTCCACGGCGTGAATAGTCACACTCTTGTCGTCGAGGAAGGGATGGAACAGGCCGATGGCGTTGGAACCGCCGCCGATGCAGGCGACCAGGCTATCGGGCAGGCGACCTTCTTTTTCCAGAATCTGTTCGCGGGTTTCCGTGCCGATGATTGACTGGAAATCACGCACCAGCTGCGGATAGGGATGCGGGCCGGCGGCCGTGCCGATGATGTAGAAGGTGTCATGCACGTTGGTCACCCAATCACGCAGGGCTTCATTCATCGCATCTTTCAGGGTGCGCGAGCCTGAGGTGACCGGCCGCACTTCGGCGCCCAGCAACTTCATGCGGAACACATTCGGTGCCTGACGCTCGATATCGGTTTCGCCCATGTAGATCACGCAGGGCAGGCCGAAGCGGGCTGCCACGGTTGCGGTGGCCACGCCATGCTGGCCGGCGCCGGTCTCAGCGATGATGCGCTTCTTGCCCATGCGCTTGGCCAGCAGGATCTGGCCGATGCAATTGTTGATCTTGTGCGCGCCGGTATGGTTCAGCTCATCGCGCTTGAAATAGATCTTGGCGCCGCCGAGATGCCTGGTCAGCGGTTCGGCATAATAGAGCGGGCTGGGGCGGCCGACATAATCCTTGAGGAAGTAATCCATCTCCGCCTTGAAGGCCGGATCGGCCTTGGCGGCATTGTATTCGCGCTCCAGGTCGAGGATCAGCGGCATCAGCGTCTCGGCCACGAAACGCCCGCCAAAGCGGCCGAAATGGCCGCGTTCATCGGGGCCGGAGCGATAGGAATTCGGCAACGTCATGGCAAGCGTCCTTACAGGCGGAATGCAGTATCGAGAAAGGCGCGGATCTTGGCCGGGTCTTTCTTGCCCGGCGCGCTTTCCACGCCAGACGAAACATCAACGGCAGCGGCGCCCGAGCGGCGCACGGCCTCTTCCAGGTTATCCGGCGTCAGGCCACCCGAAAGCAGCCAGGGGCGCTTGAAGCTTTTGCCTTTCAGCATGTCCCAATCAAAGCTCAGGCCGTTACCGCCGGGCCGCGTGGCGCCTTTCGGCGGGCAGGCATCGAATAGCAACCAATCGACGATGTCTTCGTATTCGCGGGCCTTCTCGATGTCTTCCGGGCCGCTCACCTTGATCGCCTTGATCAGCGGCAGGCCGAAATAGATGGTGATGGCGCGGCAGCGTTCTGGCGTTTCATCGCCATGCAGCTGCAGCAGATCAAGCCGCGCTTTGCCCAGGATGGCATCAAGCTGGTCATTGCTCGGATCGACGAACAGGCCAACGCGGTCAGTGCCGCTGGGCACATTCTCCAGCAGGGCGGCGGCGGTCTCGGCGGTCAGCGCGCGCGGCGAGGGCGGGAAGAACACGAAGCCGAGCATGTCGGCCTCGAATTCCAGCGCGGTTTCCAGGGCCACCGGATCGTTGATGCCGCAGATTTTGGTGAACAGCGCCATCGGCCGGCCTTCAAGCCAACTCGGCCGCGATGGCGCGGGCGGTGGCTTCGGGGTCTGCGGCATCGGTGATCGGGCGGCCGATCACCAGATGATCGGCGCCGAGCTTCAAGGCTTCCGCCGGTGTCATCACGCGCTTCTGGTCGCCCACGGCGCTGCCCTTGGGCCGGATGCCCGGCACCACCAGCTTGAAATCCGGGCCGCAGGCCTGGCGCAGCAATTCGATTTCCGGCGCGGCGCAGATCACACCATCGGCGCCATTGGCTTGCGCCAGCTTGGCCAGCCGCACCACATGGGCGGAAATATCGCCGCCCAGGCCGATGGCTTCCAGATCAGCGCCATCCAGCGAGGTGAGCACGGTGACGGCCAGGATCATCGGCTGCTGCCGGCTGCTCTTGGCGGCTTCCACGGCGGCGCGGATCATCGCCGGGCCGCCGGCGGCATGCACGGTCACGAACATCGGGCCCATGGCGGCGGCGGCCGAGCGGATGGCGCCGCCCACCGTGTTGGGGATGTCGTGGAATTTCAGGTCGAGGAATAGCGGCGTGCCGGTGGGCAGGATGGCGCGCACCTCGGTGGGGCCATGGGCAGTGAAGAATTCCTTGCCCAGTTTCACGCCGAAGCCGGCGGCCGTGGCGGCGCGGGCGCAGCGGGCCGCATAGGCCAGTTCCGTGGTGTCGATGGCGCAGAAGACGGGGGTCGGGCGGGTCATGGCCGGGCTTATACTAAATTGAGGCCCGGGAGTCTGCCCTTTTGGGCAGGAAAATCCAGCCGTTAAGGCCTGATTTCAGGGGGGTGGCAGCAGCACCGCGCGACGGATCATTTCGGCCAGATGCTGGGCCAGGCAGCCATTCATCATCCCTGCTTCGTTCATCTGGGTTTCCTGGTTCTTCGCCTGCAGGTCAAAAACCCCGTTCTCGGCCCAGAATTTCATCATGTCGTAGCGTGGGAAAACCGGTACACCGGCGGCATCGGCGATCCAGCCCATATACTGGTCGATACGGCCAGCATCCACCATCGGAGAAAGCCTTGCACGGTATTGTGGCGCGATCAGGATCACGTCGATGCCGGCTTTGCGCAGCAGCTTGAGCCCCTCGCTCAGGGGTTCGCCAAAACTGTTGATATCGGTCTGTCGCGCCGCTTCCACATTGCCGGTCTGCCAAACCAGCAGGTCGGGCTTGGCGGGGATCACCTCGGCGCTGATGCGGCGCAGCATATCCTGGACTGATTGGGTACGCACGGAACGATTGTCGATGGTGAAACGCTTGGTGGGGAAGCGGGCCTCCAGTGCTTCCTGCAGGCCCGCGACATAGGTGCGGGCGATGCCGCCGGATTCATGCTTCAACGATGACGATGTGCCAAGCACGGTAATGCGCAACTCGCCACGCGCTTTGATGCCCTGGGCCAGATTGGGCAGCGGTGTATCCACGAAACGTAGGCTGTCGGGCATGCCGCAACGCTCCTGTGCCACTACGCCAAAGGGCAGCAAGAGCAGGGGCAGCATCGATAGGGCGCGCAATATCCGCATGGCTCGCGTTACTCCCCACCAGTCGGCGCCACGCGCGGCGGCGCCCCGGTTTTCTCCGTTTCATTATACCATGTCAGCAAATAGGCTAAAGCCACCATAACCCCCATGCCAATGGCGCTCACCGCCACTTGGGCGGCCAGGCCGGGATGCACCTCCACCAGAACGAACTGGGCCGCGAATGAGAGGAAGATGCTGGCACAGAATACATCCAGTGAATGCTTGCCGCAGAGCATGATCGGGCGGCTCCAGCTTTGGCGCAGGAAGCCGGCTTCAGGCGAGACGAAGCGCACCACCAGATAGGCCTGGGCCAGAAAATGCAGCAGGCGCAGCAGGTCCAGCTCAGTCTTGTCGATAGGATACAGCAGCCGGCGCAGCCACATCGGCACATACTGGCCCCAGGGGGGGTAGAGCCAGGTGATGACGATAGCCAGCGCGAAAAGCAGATAGGCAATGCAAAGCGCGGAGGTGAGATGCTGTGGCAGGCGCCGCCAAGGCGCCGCGTTGCGGTTCATGGCGCACCAGGCGCCGCAGAGGAACAGGAATTGCCAGGCTAGTGGATTGAAGAACCAGCCGCCATCGGGATAGGCGGGCAGGTTCCAGTGCCAGCGTTGCACGCCGAGCCAGAGCAAGAAGCTGGCGGCCATCACTATGCCGGGCTGCCGCTTCAGCAGCGGCAACGCCAGCGGGAAGACGAGCAGCAGCGCGATATACATCGGCAGCACGTCCATATTCGCCGGCTTGAACTTCAGCAGCAGCGCCTGCAGCATCAGGATGTGTGGCTGCTCGAACAATTCGGCGATGCCCATTTCCTCGGCGAAGGCCGGGTTGAAGCGATCAGCCACATAGGCGATATGCGCCACGAAGACCATGAACAGGAAAATATGGGCGGTGTAGATCTGCCATACGCGGCGGCCGATCCGCGCCGCCGTCACCAGCAGGCCTACCCGCTCAGGGAGAGCGCCAAAGGCCAGCATCACCGAATAACCGGAAATGAAAACGAAAATCTCGGTGGCGTCGGAAAAGCCGTAATTGCGGTTGCTGAGCCAGCTCACCGCATTGCCCGGAATATGGTTCAGGAAGATGAACAGCAGCGCCAAGCCCCGGAAAAAATCCAGCCGCAGGTCACGTTCCGCCTTGATTCCCGATGCCGCCATCAGTCGCCGCCTCCCTGGCGGCCAGTATGGGAAAAGGCTAGACTGGGCGCAATGCGCAAAACTCTTCTCAGCCTCGCCACCCTGTTTGCCGCCACCCTGGCTCAGGGTGCGGTTGCCGCCGATCATGCCACGGTGCTGATGTATCACCGCTTTGGCGAGAACCGCATCCCATCCACCAATATCCGGCTGGAGCAGTTCGAGGCCCATCTCGCGGAGTTGACCTCGGGCGCTTACCGCGTGCTGCCGCTGGGTGAAATCGTCGCCAAGCTGAAAAAGGGCGAGGCCCTGCCCGACCGCGCCGTGGCGCTGACCGCCGACGACGCCTATCTCTCCATTGCCACCGAGGGCTGGCCGCGCATCAAGAAGGCCGGCCTGCCATTCACCCTGTTTGTTGCCACCGAGCCGGTGACCAGCAAGGTGAAGGGCTACATGACCTGGGATCAGGTGCGTAGATTGCGCGACGAGGGCGTCACCATCGGCGCCCATGGCCATACGCATTTCTCGCTGCCCTCGCTCTCGCCGGAAGCCGCGCGGCGCGATCTTGAAACCTCCATGCGCCTATACGAGGCCGAGCTGGGCGAGAAGCCGGCGCTCTTCGCCTATCCCTATGGCGAGTATGATGCCAAGTCCCAGGCTTTGGTGCGCGACATGGGCTACAGCGTCGCTTTCGGCCAGCATTCCGGCGTGATGCATGGCCGGCATGACATGTTCTGGCTGCCACGTTTCCCGATGAATGAAAATTTCGGCTCCATCGAGCGCGTGAGGCAGGCGATCAACGCGCTGCCGCTGCCGGTCAGCGATGTAGAGCCCGCCGATGTGCTGGTGAAGCTCGGCCAAAGCCAGAATCCGCCGGTGCTGCGCTTCACCGTGGCGCCGGGCATCGAGCGGCTAAATCAGATGGTCTGCTATACCGGTGAAGGCAAGGTGCTGCCCACCAAACTGATCGCCGAACGGCGCTATGAAATGCACGCGCCAGCGCCGCTGCAGCCGCCGCGCGACCGTATTTCCTGCTCGGCACCCAGCGCCGAGAAGGGCCGCTTCCGCTGGTTCGGCATCCAGTTCACGGTGATGAAGTAATCTAGAATTCCACCGGCTTTGGGCTGCCCACCGATTGGAAGAAGGCTGCCACGGCGGCGCGGCGCGGGATCGGGCCCACGGCGCCATAGCCGATGGTGGTGAGCGCCGCTGCCGTGTTGGCATAGGCGGCCGCCTCCTGCGGGCTGACGCCGCGCGCGATCTCGGTTAGGAAGGCGCCATCGAAGCAATCGCCCGCACCCGTGGCATCCACACTGGGCACGCTATGGCCCGGCACACGCCAGCGCCTGCCATCGGCGGTGGCCAGCAGCACGCCGGCGGCGCCGCATTTCAGCACCACCAGCGGCACGCCCATGGCGCGGTAGAAATCCAGGATCGCCTCGGGCTGTTCCAGGCCGCTGAGCGCGCGGGCATCCTCCAGGCTGGGCAGCAGGATATCGGCCAGGGCAGCAGCGCGGTGTGTTTCCACGCGCGCCTGCTCCAGCGACCAGAGCTTGAGCCGCAGGTTGGTATCGAAGGCCACGCGGTTGCCGGCGCGCTTGGCCTCCGCCATGGCGGCGAAGCTGGTGTCGCGCAACTGCGCCGAGACGCCCAGGCTGATACCCGAGGTATGCAGAATGCGCGCGGAAGCCACACGGCCTGGCGGCAGATCGGTGGGCAGCATGGTGGAGGCCGCCGAACCCTTGCGGTAATAGCTGAAAGTGTGGCCGCCCTGGCCATGGGTGACAAAATAGATGCCGGTGGGTGCGTCGGCGCGGCGGCCGATATCTGTTGTATCCACGCCTTCGCGGGCCCAGAGATCGAGCAGCAGGGCGCCAAAGGGGTCCTCGCCCACCAGGGTGAGATAGCCCACACGGGCACCCTGGCGCGCCGCCGCGATGGCGCAGTTGGAAGTGTCGCCGCCGAAATCGCGGAGATATTGGTCGCTGTCTGGGCCGCCGGTCTGGTTGAACTCAACCATGGCTTCGCCCAGGCACAGAATGTCCAGTTGCATCGGCGCCTCCCGCTCTCTTCCTAGCCCAGTCAGACGCTTACCAGCAACCGGTTTCTTACATATCAGATACTACTTGTGGGGAATCGGGGCCGCTGCTAGGGTCACTCCAGGAACGCTCCAAGGAGGCCGCCATGGCCAAGGCCAAGCCGCTTCGCGCCGGCACGATTGAACGCCCGAAGTCGCTGACCGAATTGGTCAAGGAGCATATCCGCACCCGCATCATAGATGGCGAGATGAAGCTGGGCGAGGCCTTGTCTGAAAATGTGCTCGCTGCTCAACTCGGCATCTCCAAGACGCCGGTGCGTGAGGCTCTGCTGCAGCTCAAGCTCGAAGGCCTGGTGGATATCCAGCCGCAGCGCGGCAGCTTCGTGTTCACCATGAAGCCGAAGGAGATGGAGGAATTCTGCGAATACCGCATCATCCTTGAAACCGCAGCACTGCGCAGCGCCATCGAGAATGACGAGGAAGGCCTGTTGGTGGCGCTGGAACAGCGCGCCAAGAAGATGCTGAAAGCGGTAGAGGAAAACGACCTTGCCAGCTATCGCCGCATCGATACCGATTATCACCGCCAGATCCTGCAGCGGGCGCAGAACAGCTATCTACTCAGTGCCCATGCCCAGCTGGAGCTGAAAATCCAGGCCTTGCGCGCCCATGTCACCCAGCGCGACCGCACCATCGAAGTGTCGCTGTCTGAGCATCTCAATATCATCAAGCTGCTGAAGGCCAACGAAAAGGCCAAGGCGCTGACCATGCTGGCCAACCATATCCGCTCCGCCTCGCGGGATTACCGCGCGCTGTCGGAGGAAGGCGCCAGCCTTGGCTGAACCCCAGGTAGGCTTGCCCGCCGCGCCGGCATCGGCTGCGGCGCTGGATCGCATGGTGCCGCAGGGCATTGGCTTCATGCTGCTTGGCTCCGCCTTATTCACCTTTAACGATGCGCTGGGCAAATGGCTGGTGGTGAGCGTGGCAGTGGGGCAGTTGCTGTTCATCCGCTCTGCCGCTGCTTTCCTGATCCTGGCGCCAATGATCCATCGCGCTGGCTGGCGTAAGGTTTTCATCGTGGAACAGCCTGGGCGCCACGCGCTTCGCCTGTTGCTCATCGTGCTGGAAGTGGCGGCTTTCTATATGGCGGTGCGGCATCTGCCGCTGGCCGATGTGATGAGTGTGTATCAGGCCGGGCCGCTGATCGTGACCGTGCTGGCGATCCCCTTGCTCGGCGAGCGTGTTGGCTGGCGCCGCGGCCTGGCGGTGGGCATCGGTTTCATCGGCGTGATCCTGGTGCTGCGGCCCGAGGGCGGTGTGTTCACCGCGCCGGCGCTGATCGCGCTGGGCGGCACGGTTGCCTATGCCCTGCTGATGATCTCCACGCGGCATTTGCGCGCCTCCAGCAACCTCACGCTGATCGCCTGGCATACGGTGGGCGTTGGCCTGTTCGGCCTCGCAAGTTTGCCTTGGGGCTGGTCGCCGCTGGATTGGGAAACGCTGGCTTTGCTTGGTCTGATTGGCGTCGTTGCCACTTCGGCCCATGTCTGCATGAATCAGTCGCTGAAATTGGCTCCGGCCAGCGTGGTGACGCCGTATCAATACACTTCGCTGCTTTGGGCGATCCTGCTTGGCTGGCTGGTATTTGGCGATGTACCCAGCGGCAGCATGCTGCTCGGCGCTGGCATCATTGTAGCCAGTGGCTTGTTCGTGCTGCATCGCGAGCAGAAATTGAAGACATAAGAATCGGGAGTGAAACAGATGACCAGCAAGCCCCAGAAGCCCCGCCTGCGCAGCCGCGAATGGTTCGACAACCCGCATGATCCGGGCATGACCGCGCTGTATCTGGAACGCTACTTGAATTTCGGTCTGACGCTCGCCGAACTGCGCGGTGGCAAGCCGATCATCGGCATCGCCCAGTCGGGTAGCGATCTCTCGCCTTGCAACCGCCATCACATGGAACTGGCCACGCGCGTCCGCGACGGCATTCGCGATGCTGGCGGCATCCCGATGGAATTCCCCACCCATCCGATCCAGGAAACCGGCAAGCGGCCGACCGCCGCGCTCGACCGCAACCTGCTCTATATGACGCTCGCCGAACTGCTCTATTCCTATCCGCTCGATGGCGTGGTGCTGACCACCGGCTGCGACAAGACCACGCCGGGCATGCTGATGGCCGCCGCCACCGTCGATATTCCCGCCATCGTGTTGTCGGGCGGCCCGATGCTGGATGGCTGGTACAAGGGCATGCGCGCTGGTTCGGGCACAGTGGTGTGGTTCGCGCGCCAGGAGCTCGCCGCCGGCCGCATCAACTACGACCAGTTCCTCGAGATGGTGGCGTCGTCGGCGCCCAGCCCGGGGCATTGCAACACCATGGGCACGGCGCTCTCCATGAACAGCATGGCCGAAGCGCTCGGCATGTCGCTGCCCGGCTGCGCCTCGATCCCGGCGCCGTATCGCGAGCGCCACCAGATGGCCTATGAAACCGGCCGCCGCGCCGTCGAGATCGTGCATGAAGACCTGCGCCCGTCGAAGATCATGACGCGCAAGGCCTTCGAGAATGCCATCGTGGCCGCCAGTGCGCTGGGCGCCTCCACCAACTGCCCGCCGCATCTGAATGCCATCGCGCGCCATATCGGTGTCGAACTGGATGTGAAGGACTGGGACAAGGTCGGCTACGATATCCCGCTGCTGGTCAACCTGATGCCGGCCGGCGAATATCTCGGTGAAGGCTTCCATCATGCCGGCGGAGTTCCTGTCGTAATGCGCGAGCTGCTGGAAGCCGGCAAGCTGCATGCCGATGCACTCACCGTGAACGGCAAGACCATGGGCGAGAATGTGAAGGCGGCTGTCTGCGAAGACCGCAACGTGATCAAGCCCTACAAGCAGCCGATGCTGCCGGAAGCCGGCTTTGCCGTTCTGTCGGGCACGCTGTTCGACTCCGCCGTGATGAAGACCTCGGTGGTCTCACCAGAATTCCGCAAGAAGTATCTCGAACGGCCCGGCGATCCGTACGCCTTTGAAGGCACCGCCATCGTTTTCGAGGGGCCGGAGGATTATCACGCGCGCATCAACGATCCAGCGCTGCCGATCGATGAGAACAGCATTCTGGTCATTCGCGGCACCGGGCCGATCGGCTATCCGGGTGCGGCCGAAGTGGTGAACATGCTGCCGCCCGACCGGCTGGTGAAGCAGGGCATCAACCTGCTGCCCTGCATCGGCGACGGCCGCCAAAGCGGCACGTCCGGCAGTCCGTCAATCCTGAATGCCTCGCCGGAATCGGCAGTCGGTGGCGGCCTCGCGCTGCTGCAGACCGGCGACAAGATCCGTATCGACCTGAATAAGCGCAGCGCCGATATCATGATTTCCGCCGAGGAACTGGAAAAGCGTCGCAAGGCCTGGACGCCGCCCAAACTGGTGAACCAGACGCCGTGGCAGGAACTGCAGCGCAAATATGTCGGCCAGTTGTCCACGGGCGGCTGCCTCGACTTCGCCACCGACTACCAGAAGATCGCCGAAACCTTCGGCGTGCCGCGGCATAACCACTAAAGTAGGGGGAGCCTGCCATGAGCGATGGACCCGTGATCCGCCTGCATCCTGACGACAATGTGGTGATCGCGCGCGCGGCACTCACACCCGGCACATCGATTCCGGGGGAGAATATCGTCACCAGTGAACCGATCCCCGCCGGCCACAAGCTGGCGGTGCGCGCCATCTCGTCGGGCGACGCGGTGACGCGCTATGGCCAGATCATCGGCTTCGCCACCCAGGCCGTGCAGCCCGGCCGCCATGTGCATTCGCATAATCTCGGCATGGGCGATTTCCAACGTGATTATGCCTTTGCCCAGGCGGTGAAGCCCACGGATTACGCCCAGCCGCAGGCTACCTTCATGGGCATCAAACGCCCGGATGGCCGTGTGGCGACGCGCAACTATATCGGCATTCTCACCACGGTGAATTGCTCTGCCACAGCGGCGAAATATGTGGCCGATGCCTATCGCGCCAATCCCTTCACCGGCGCCAATCCGCTGGCGGATTTCCCCAATGTGGATGGCGTGGTGGCGCTCACTCATAAGCTAGGCTGCGGCTTGAACACCCAGGGCGAGGGCATCGACGTATTGCGCCGCACGATCGCTGGCTACGCGCGGCACGCCAACTTCCATTCGGTGATCGTCATCGGCTTGGGCTGCGAGGGCAATCAGATCGATACCCTGCTCAAGGCCGAAGGGCTGGAGCGCGGCCCGCATTTCCACACGCTGACCATTCAGGATACCGGCGGCACCGCCAAGACCGTGCAGGCGGCGATGGCCAAGGTGCAGGCATTGCTGCCCGAGGCGAATAAGGTGAAGCGCGAGCCGCTGCCGGCCAGCCATCTCACCATCGGTCTGCAATGCGGTGGTTCGGACGGCTATTCCGGCATCAGTGCCAATCCCGCTTTGGGCGTGGCGTCAGACCTGATCGTGCGCCATGGCGGCACGGTGATTTTGTCCGAGACACCGGAAACCTATGGTGCCGAGCATCTGCTCACGCGCCGCGCGGTATCGCCCGAGGTAGGCCAGAAGCTGGTTGATCTGATGACCTGGTGGAGCGACTACACCACACGCAATGGCGGTGAGATGGATAACAATCCTTCACCGGGCAACAAGGCCGGCGGCCTCACAACTATTCTGGAAAAATCGCTCGGCGCCTCGGCCAAGGCGGGTTCCACCAATCTGGTGGAAGTCTATCGCTATGCCGAGGCCGCCACGGCGCGCGGCTTCGTATTCATGGACAGCCCAGGCTATGATCCGGTCTCGGCCACTGGCCAGGTGGCGGGTGGCGCCAATGTGGTTTGTTTTACCACCGGACGCGGCTCGGTTTTCGGTTGCCGCCCGGCGCCATCGCTCAAACTTGCCACCAACACCGATCTCTACACCCGCCTGACTGACGATATGGATATCAATTGCGGCACGGTGGTGGATGGCACCGAGAATGTGGACAAGCTCGGCCAGCGCATTTTCCAGCTGATTCTTGATACCGCCAGCGGCAAGGTCTCGAAGAGCGAGGCACTTGGCTTCGGCGAGGAGGAATTCGCACCCTGGCATATCGGCGCCGTGATGTAGCGCCTGCAGGGCATATTGGCGTCATGATGAGGCGTTGACAGCGTATCATTTGGGTAAAATGTAACCGGGCCGTGTCTTTTTTTCATCACAACATCATCTTTGCCTAAAGACAGATGATTTCAGGCTTGGCAGGCCAACGGGGTTTCGCTAAACTGATATATAAGATGGCACCTCCGGGGGTCGGAGGCCATCCCAAAAGCAAGAGCCGACTCGCTAAGGGCGGCCATCAGGGAGAACACACATGCGCAAATATACTGCGTCGCTTCTGGCCGGCACCGTGCTGGCCGCAGCCTTGTCACTGGCGCCTTCGGCCCAGGCCCAGGAGAAGCTCACCGTCTGGTTCAACAAGGGGTTCTATCCGGCCGAGGATATCGCGCTGAATGCGGTGATTGATCGCTTCCAGCAGAAGACCGGCGTGAAGGTGGAACTTAGCCTGTTCGGCGTGGAGGACATCATCACCAAGGCGGTTTCGGCCGTGGAAGCCAAGACGCCGCCCGATGTCGGCTTCGGCTGGACCTTCGATTTCCGCACCGCTGGCAAATGGGCCAGCGAGGGCAAGCTTGAGGACCTGTCGGATATCATCGCGCCGAGCAAGGACAAGTTCCTGGCCGGCGTGCTCGATACCGCCTATCTGCAGGGTCCGGGCGGCAAGCGCGCCTATTACGGCATGCCGATCTATCAGCAGACCATGCATGCCAATTACTGGAAGGACATGCTGGAAGAGGCTGGCTTCAAGGAGTCCGATATTCCGAAGGATTGGAAGGGCTATTGGTCCTTCTGGTGCGACAAGGTGCAGCCCGGCCTGCGTGCCAAGGGCAAGCGTGTCTACGGTATCGGCCATCCCTCCAGCGTGGAAGCTTCCGACACCTTCTACAGCTTCCTGTCCTATGTGAATGCCTATGACGCGATGCCGGTGGACAAGGATGGCAAGCTGCTGATCAGCGATCCGAAGATCAAGGCCGGCATGGTTGCCGCGCTCAAGGATTACACCGAGATCGTGGTGAAGGGCTGCACGCCGCCGGGTTCGCTATCCTGGAAGGATGTGGACAACAACGTGGCCTTCCACAACAAGACCACGCCGATGACGCATAACGCGACGATTTCCCTGCCCGGCAAGCACATGGATGACATGATGAATGCCAAGGAAGAGAAAGATCGCGCCCAGGCGAAGGTCAACTACTACGATTTGATCCGCACCACCAATTGGCCGGCCAAGCCCGATGGCAAGCCGTTGCCGAATCTGGTGTCGATCAAGCTGGCGGTGGCCTTCGCGGATGCGCCAAACAAGAAGCGGGCGAAGGAATTCCTCGCCTTCCTGGCTCAGCCCGAGAATCTGATTCCCTATACGGAAGGGTCGCTCGGCCGCTGGTTCCCGGTCTCGAAGGAAGCCGCCGAACGCCCGTTTTGGCAGGAAGACCAGCATCGCAAGAACGTCTATCAGCAGTTCGTGAAGCAACCGACCGTGCCGTTCCCGTTCGTCTATAACTTCAAGTTCACCACGGTGAATGCGGAGAATGTCTGGGGTCGCGCCATGTCGCGCGTCGTCCAGGACAAGCTGACACCAGAACAGGCGGTCGACGAGATGTTCGCCCGCATCAAGCAGCTCGTCGAAGGCTGATGGTTCGGACGGCGTAACGTCGTGGCTGTCTCCATCGACGCGCAAGCCGCGATCAAGGCCCCAGGCCGTCTCTCACAAGAGGCGACCTGGGGTCTGATTTTCCTTGTGCCCTACATCATCCTGTTCGCCCTGCTGGTGATCTATCCGGTGGGCTATGGCTTGGTGCTCGGCACCAACCCGGCCAGCTTCAAGCGGCTTTGGACTGATCCGGTCTTCACCCGCACCCTCGTCAACACAGTGGTGTTCCTTGGTGTGGCGGTGAATATCAAGCTGTTTCTGGCGTTGCTGCTTTCTGGCTTTTTCGTGCATGAGCAGAAATGGATTCGCTGGCTTAGCGTCATTTTCATCCTGCCTTGGGCGATCCCTTCGATTCCAACCATCTTGTCCTTCCGCTGGATGCTCAATGCGGAATGGGGCATGGTCAATTCGCTGATCTTCCGCCTGACGCTGGAGGACGGGCCGAACTGGCTGCTGAGCCGCTGGGGCGGCCTGGCCTGGATCTGCGTGGTGCATATCTGGGAATATCTGCCGTTCTGGACCCTGATCATGCTGGCTGGAAGGCTGGCGATCCCGAAGGACCTCTATGAATCCGCCGATGTGGATGGTGCCACCGGCTTGCAAAAGTTCAGCTATGTCACTTTCCCAAGTCTGCGCAATCTCTACATCACCTGCACCTTGCTCTCCACCATCATGAGTCTGGGTGATTTCAACTCGATCTACCTGCTCACCGGCGGCGGGCCAGCGGATGCGACACAAACTCTCGCGACGCTCGGTATCCGCTATGCTTTTGGCATGTCCGAGGTGGAGGTGGGCGTTTCCACCGTGGTGGTAGCCTTGCCGATCATGATTCCGTTGCTGATCCTGATGCTGCGCCGCATGCGGCCGGAGGATGAGCAATGAACAACGTGTACCGTGAGGCGCGCCTGCTGCTGCTTGGGCTGGTGATCCTGGTCTGGACGCTGATCCCGATCTACCACCTGTTCGTCATGTCGATCACGCCGCGGGTGGAGACCTTCGCCGGCGCGCTCTGGCCCTCTAGGCCGACGCTGGAGAATTACGGCACGGTGATCCACCAGCAGCATTACTATCTTGAGCATTTCTGGCAGCAATTATGGAACAGCGCCTTTGTCGCCGTGATGGTCTGCATCATCACCCTGGTGGTGGCCGCCACCGCCACCTTCGCCATCAGCCGTCTGCGGGTTGCCGGCGGCCGGCTGGTCTCCAATATGGCGCTGGCCACCTATCTGATCCCGCCGGCCTTCCTGGCGATCCCGATGTACAAGGTGATGGGCATTTATGGCCTGTTGAATACGCAATGGGCTTTGATCGCCACTATGGTCACCTTCGCCTCGCCCTATGCCATCTGGGTGCTGAAGCAATATGCTGACAAGCTGCCGCGCGAGCTGGATGAAGCAGCCAAGATCGATGGCGCCAATCCACTGCAGATTTTCTGGCTCATCTATTTGCCGCTGATGGCGCCCTGCCTGGTGGCGATTGGCACCTATGCCTTGCTGCTGGCTTGGAATGAGTATCTCTATGCCTTCCTGCTGTTATCGGCAGACAAGGAAATCACCCTCGCGGTAGCCTTGGGCCACTTCCTCACCACCGACGACGCACCCTTCAATGTGCTGATGGCCACCGGCGCGGTCTATGCGCTGCCGCCGGCGGCGATCTACTATGCCTTCCGGCGCTATATGGTGTCCGGCCTCACCGCCGGCGCTGTCAAATCATGATACGAGACGAAAGAATAGGGAGTAGGGATTAAGCCATGGCAAGCGTGACAGTGCGGCAGGTACGCAAGAAATACGGCGCTCTCGAAGTGATCCGTGGCATCGATGTGGCCATCCCGGATGGCGAATTCGTGGTGCTGGTGGGCCCTTCGGGTTGCGGCAAATCCACCCTGCTGCGCATGATCGCCGGCCTGGAAGCCATCACGGACGGCACCATCAGCATCGGTGATGCGGTGGTGAACGAGGTGCCGCCGAAGGATCGCGATATCGCCATGGTGTTTCAGAATTATGCGCTCTATCCGCATATGACGGTGCGCGAGAATATGGGCTTCTCGCTTAAGCTGCGTAAGGCCGACAAATCCGAGATCGACAGCCGCGTTGCCACCGCCGCCGGCATCCTGGGCCTCGCGCCTTATCTTGATCGCTATCCGAAGCAGCTTTCTGGCGGCCAGCGTCAGCGCGTCGCCATGGGGCGCGCCATCGTGCGTAATCCGCAGGTCTTCCTGTTCGACGAGCCGCTCAGCAACCTGGATGCCAAGCTACGCGTGCAAATGCGCACCGAGATCAAGGCTTTGCACCAGCAGCTCAAGACCACCTCGATCTATGTGACCCATGACCAGATCGAGGCCATGACCATGGCCGACCGCATCGTGGTGATGCATGACGGCATCGTGGAGCAGATCGGTACGCCGCTGGAACTCTATGACCGCCCGGCGAATCTGTTCGTGGCCGGCTTCATCGGCTCGCCGGCGATCAACCTGATTGCCGGCACCCTGCGCCGCCAGGGCGGTCGAAACTGGGTCTCCACCGATGCCGGCATCGATCTGCCGCTCGGGCCAAATGCCTTCGGCCAGGATGGCCAGAAGGTGGTGTATGGCATCCGGCCGGAGCATCTGGCGCCCGGCACCAGCGGTGGCCTGCCGGTGACGGTGGGCGTGGTGGAGCCGACCGGTGCCAGCACCTTCGTTTATGCCTCGCTGGCTGGCGCGCAGGTCTGCGGCGTGTTCTCCGAGCGCACCGGTTATGCGCCCGGCGCTGAGATGCATTTCCTGCCGCAGCTTGATCGCGTGCATGTGTTCGATGCCGGCAGCGGCATGCGGCTCACTGCTTGATCGTTATAGATTGGGGCAGCAGCGGCTTTCGCGCCTGGCGCCTTGATGAAGCTGGTTCGGTGCTGGCGCAATGTGCCGCACCGCTGGGCATCACCGCGCTGAAACGCGGCGAGCATGGCGATGTGCTCTATCGCCAGATCGGGCCCTGGCTGGCGGCGGGCGAAAGCTTTGTGCTGGCCGCCGGCATGATCGGCAGCCGTCAGGGCTGGCATGAAATGCCCTATATCGCTTGTCCTGCTGGCTTGAAGGATCTCGCCGCTGCCGCGCAGCGCGTGCCATGGGATAAAGGCCCCGATATCTGGTTTTGCCCCGGTCTGTCCTGCCGCGATGCCCAGGGTGTGCCGGATGTGATCCGCGGCGAGGAGATGCAGGTTTTCGGCCTGCTGGATGAGGCGGCGGGCGAAACTCATTTCTGCCTGCCCGGCACCCATGGCAAGGCCGTGGTGGCGGTGCGCGGCCGCGTCACCGGCTTTACCACGCATTTCACCGGCGAGCTGTTCGCTTTGCTCAGCCGCCATGGTCTGCTCGCCAGCGTGCTGCAGCCGGTGGAGCAGCCTGATGAACAGGCTTTTGCTGAGGGGGTGGCGCGCAGCGGCGATGCCGGCGGCCTGCTGCATCATGTGTTTGGCGTGCGGGCGCGAGCGCTATTCGCCGAGTTGTCGGGTGCCCAGGCGGCGGAGTATCTTTCCGGTATGCTGATCGGCCATGAGATGCGGCAATTGCCGCATGATAAGCGCATCCTGCTGGCAGGCGAGGGCGCCCTGGTAGCGCGCTATGCCCGTGCGGCCGGATTGCTTGACCTGATCGTGGAAGCCGCACCGGAAGGTGCCGCCGCGCGTGGCCTGTATCGGCTGGGGCGCCTGCTGCAATGAGTTTCCGCGACTATCTGGCCCAGGCGCCGCTGGTTGCCATCCTGCGCGGCATCACGCCGGCGGAAGTGCTGCCAATTGGCGAAGCTTTGCTTGCTGCCGGCTTCCGCATCATCGAAGTGCCGCTGAATTCACCGCAGCCGCTGGAAAGCATCACCAAGCTGGCTGAGGCTTTCGGCAGCCAGGCGCTGATCGGCGCCGGCACGGTACTCAATCTGGCGCAGATGGAGGCGGTGGCCTTGAGCGGCGGCAAACTGATCGTGATGCCGCATGCGGATGTGAATATCGTGCAGGCGGCCAAGCAACGCGGCCTGGATGTGGTGCCGGGCTTTGCCACGCCCACGGAAGCCTTCGCGGCCCTTGCTGCTGGTGCCGATGGCTTGAAGCTTTTCCCGGCCGAGGCCGCAAATCCGACCGTGCTGAAAAGCCTGCGCGCGGTGTTGCCTGCTGCCGTGCCGGTGCTGCCGGTCGGCGGCATTGGTCCAGACAACATGGCGCCCTGGCTGGCGGCCGGCGCGCAAGGCTTTGGTCTGGGCTCCTCGCTCTATAAGCCGGGGATGACCCAGGCAGAGCTTGCCGCCCGGGCGGCGGCTTGTATGCGCGGCTATGCTGCCGCGCGCGGCAGCTAGAGAAACTTCTCCGCCAGATCGGTCGAGCTTTCTTTGCCCACCTTGTCGTAATGCGTCTCGATGAAGGCATTGGCGCGGGCGCGGCCCAGTTCGAACAAAACCTGCAGGAATTCCCATTCCGCGTTCAGCTTCGAGGAAGCCCCGAATTTCGACAACTCCTCTTCGGCATCCACGGTGTGGATCAGCATGCGCTTCAGGCGGCCATTATCGTCGAAGCCATTGTCAATCACCTTGGTGACGAAATGGATGGCGCGCATCTCTCGCATCAGGCTGGAATTGAAGCTCAAGGTGTTGATGCGGTCCATGATGGCATGGGCCGAGGTCGGTACTTCGTGGATCTTGATCGGGTTGATCTGCACGATCAGCACATCGCGGCTCTCGCAATCGTAGATCAGTGGATAGATTGGCGGGTTGCCCATATAGCCGCCATCCCAATAATGCTCGCCATCCACTTGCACGGCCTGGAACAGGAAGGGCAGGCAGGCCGAGGCCAGCACGGCATCAATGCTCACATCCTGATTCTGGAACACCCGGATTTTGCCGCTCAGCACATTGGTGGCGCAGATGAACAGTTTCACGCTGGTGCAATTGCGCAGGTCTTCGCATTTCACCACGCTGGCCAGCACGTCGCGCAACGGATTCACGTTGCTCGGGTTGAGCTGATAGGGCGACATGATGCGGGTCATGATGTCGAACATCATGTAGACCGGCGAGCGTGACATGGAGCCGGGCTGCATGATGCGGTCGAGCGGACTAGGCTTCAATGGCGAATAGCGCGTGCTCTCGGAAATGGCTTGCCAGAATTTATGCAATTCCGCCCGCGCGCCGTCATTGCCGCCAACCGCCAGACCATGGGCCAGCACGGCGGCATTCATGGCACCGGCCGAGGTGCCGACAATGCCCTCGATCTCGAAGAGGTCTGATTCCAGCAACCGGTCGAGCACGCCCCAGGCGAAGGCGCCATGGCTGCCGCCGCCTTGCAGGGCAAGATTGATCTTTTTCCGCTTCGCAGGTTTCGGCTTCGGCTTCGCCATGGAATATCCCCCGCTGCCCGTGGCAGAATGGGCGCATGGCCGAGACTATGATGATTTTCGATCCTGCCGCCAAGCGCCAGCATCGCCACCGCATCGCTGCGGGCTTCCATGCTTACGACTTTCTGCATGCCGAAGTGGCTGCGCGGCTGTTGGATCGGCTGCGCGATATTCGCCGCCAGTTTCCGCTCGCGCTGCTGCAGGGCGTGGCGCCGGCCTGGCTGGCGCCGCGGCTGGATCAGGCCTTCGGCATCGAACATCTGATTGGTCAGGGTGCCGATTTTGTGGCGCAGGAAGATATGCTGCCGCTGGCATCCGGGCGCTTCGACCTGGTGCTCAGTCTGCTCAATCTGCATTGGGTGAATGATCTGCCTGGCGCGCTGATCCAATTGCAGCAGAGCCTGAAGCCCGATGGTTTGTTTCTGGCCGGGCTCTTTGGCGGTGACACGCTCACCGAGCTGCGCCAGGCCTGGCTGGCGGCGGAAAGCGAATTGGAAGGCGGCGTGTCGCCCCATGTGGCGCCGATGATGACCACTTATGATGGCGCCGGCCTGCTGCAGCGCGCGGGCTTTGCCTTGCCGGTGGCTGATGCCGAGCGCATCACGGTGACTTACGCTGACGCCTTCGCGCTGATGCGCGATCTGCGTTTCATGGGCGAGGGCAATGCTCTGCTTGGCCGCCGCAAGGGGTTCACACGGCGTGCCACCATGCTGCGTATGGCGGAAATATATACTGAGCGTTTCGCGCAGGCCGATGGTCGTATTCCAGCCACTTTTGAGATCGTGATGCTCACCGGCTGGCGCCCGGATGCCAGCCAGCAGCAGCCCTTGAAGCCCGGCAGCGCCAAGGCGCGGCTGGCCGATGCCTTGGGCACCGTGGAGCACAAGGCCGGCGACAAGGCGTCGCATTGATCGGGCTGCATTGATTAGGCCGCGCGTTAATCCGTCTTGAACAGCAATTCCAGCAGGCGTGTGAGTGTCTGCTCGCAGGCCTGCCGTGCGGCTTTGTCGTCGCTCGCCTCGGCCAGCCATAGCACGGCTTCGTTCATGGCGCCGGAAAGCAGATAGGTCAGTGCCTCCGGCGGCAATTGCCGCCCGGGCGGCAGGGCAGCTACCGCGGCATCGATGCCGGCGCGCAAGGCGCCCATGGCGTGGCGCCCGTCAATCTCGCGCCAGCGCGCCCAGCCGAGCACGGAAGGCGCATCCAGAAGATATATCTGCCGCGTACCAGGGCTGAGGCAGGCGTCCAGGAAGGCGCGGGTGCCCAGAGTAAGCGCGGCCAGCGCGTCGGGGGCCTCAGCGGAGGCTGTGTTGATTGCCGCCAGCACGGCGGCGGCTTCCGCCTCCACCACGGCCTCGAACAAAGCCCGCTTGTCGGTGAAGTGATAATAGAGCGCGCCGCGCGTCACCTTCGCCTCGCGCACCACATCCTCGGTGCCGGCCGCAGCATAGCCGGCATTAGCGAAAAGCTGCCGGCCGGTGGCCAGCAGGGCGGCACGGGTCGCGGCGTGTTTTTCCGCCTTGCTCTGCTTTTTCTCTTGCATACATACAGCCTGTATGTTAATCCTTGCTCATCTTAGTCCAGTAGCGTTGTTCCCGCCACCGCAAAAAGGAGACCCTTGATGAAACTGACCAGCTATTACCCTGTCCTTTGCACCGATTCCGTGGCCGCCACTCAGGCATTCTACCAGCGCCATTTCGATTTCGCCCCGGCCTTCGAGGCCGATTGGTATGTGCATCTCACCTCCAAGCACAATGCCAATGTGCATCTGGCTTTGCTGGACCACAGCCATGCCACCATCCCCGAAGGCTTCCGCCGCCCGGTGAATGGCGGCCTGCTGCTGAATTTCGAAGTGGAGGATGTGGATGCCGCTTATGCGCGGGCGCAGGCCGAGGGCCTGGATATCCGTCTGACTCTGCGCGATGAAGCTTTCGGCCAGCGGCATTTCATTGTCGCTGACCCCAATGGCGTGCTGATCGATGTGATCAAGCCGATCCCACCCTCGGCCGACTTCGCCGCGCAATACACGCCGGAGACGCTGGAGCGGATCTCGAACTAGCTACTGCACCACGATGCGCGGCCCGGCCATACTGCCGGCGCCGCGCTCGATCTTGGCCAGCACCTGGGCGGCGATGGCGCCATAGGCCTTGGCCTCGGCGCTGTCCGGCTGGCTCATCACGATCGGCGTGCCGCCATCAGACGTCTCGCGGATCGCCATCACCAGGGGCAATTCGCCCAGGAAGTCACAGCCGAGTTCTTCCGCCGTCTTGCGCGCGCCGCCATGGGAGAAGATATCCGAGCGGTGCCCGCAATTCGGGCAGCAGAAATAGCTCATATTCTCGATGATGCCGAATACCGGCACATCCACGCGGCGGAACATGTTCAGGCCCTTGCGGGCATCCAAAAGGGCGATGTCCTGCGGCGTTGAGACAATCACCGCGCCAGCCAGCGGCACGCGCTGGGCCATGGTGAGCTGGGCATCGCCGGTGCCCGGCGGCATATCCACCACCAGCACATCCAGCTCACCCCACATCACATCGCGCAGCATCTGCTCCAGGGCGCTCATCACCATCGGGCCGCGCAAGATCATCGGCGTATCCTCAGCCACCAGGAAGCCCATGGACATGGCCGGGATGCCCCAACCCTGCATCGGCTGCAGCTTCTTGCCATCGGGGGAATGCGGCTTGCCGCTGATGCCCAGCATGCGCGGCACCGAGGGGCCATAGATATCGGCATCCAGCAGACCCACCTTGCGGCCCTGGCGGGCCATGGCGAGCGCCAGGTTCACGGCCGTGGTGGATTTGCCCACGCCGCCCTTGCCCGAGGCTACGGCGATGATCGCCTTGATGCCAGGCACGCCCGGACGCTCGCCCACGGTGGCCTTGGCGCCGGCCGCCGGGGCCGGGGCATGGCTGTGACCATGATCGTGACCGTGATCGTGATTATGCGCTTTAGGGGCGGTTTTCCCAGTGGATTGGGCGGTCAGCACCACGGTAACGGAGGTAACGCCGGGCAGGGCGGCCACCCGGGTTTCGCAGGCTTTGCGCAAAGGTTCCTTGCGCGGGCCATCCTGCGCCGCCACTTCCAGCACAAAGCCAATATTGCTGCCTTTCACCACGAGACCGGCAATCATGCCGAGATCAACCACATTCTTGCCACGATCAGCATCCATAACCTCGCGCAAGGCATCAAGAACCTGCGCTTCCGTCACCCCGGTCATGCTTGAAATCCCCGTAATCGTTCCAATATTGTCGCTTGCGGCCCATCCAAGGCTCGGATGGTCGCATGCCCACTTGCCCCAGTGGTATAACGCGGTGGGCGTAAGGGGGCAAACAGCCCGACAGGAAGGCCCTAAACAATAGCGGTGCGCCCGGCGGGACGTGCCGCCCGCCGCAGCCCCAGGCCGACATGCCAGGGCACGGCGGACCAACAATGTGACGCGGAAGGATTTAAGATGCCCTGGAGCAATCAAGGTGGTGGTGGCGGCGGTTGGCAAGGCGGTGGTGGCGGCCGCGGTCCCTGGGGACAGGGTCCGCGCGGCGGCGGCCCGTCTGGCGGCAATGGCGGCGGCCCGATCCCGCCCAATCTTGAAGATTTGCTCCGCAAGGGCCAGGACCGCATGCGCGACATGATGCCGGGCGGCAATTTCTCCGCCCGCGGCATCGTGCTGCTCTTCCTCGCGGCCATCGCTGTCTGGATGGGTAGCGGCATCTACCGGGTCGATACCAACGAAGCCGGCGTGGTTTTGCGCTTCGGCCGCTTCGCCGATATCACCCAGCCCGGCCTGCGCTGGCATTGGCCCTGGCCGATCGAGAGCGTGCTGACACCGCGCGTCACCACGGTGAACCGCGAGGAAATCGGTTTCCGCACCGTAGGCGAGACCAGTGTGCGCGCCGGCCAGACCCGCGACGTGCCGGAGGAGAGCCTGATGCTCACCGGCGACGAGAATATCGTGGATATCGACTTCACCGTGCTCTGGCAGGTGAAAGACCCGCAGCTCTATCTGTTCAACGTGGCCGATGTGCCGCGCACCATCAAGCAGGTGGCGGAAAGCGCCGTGCGTGAGGTGGTGGGCAAGAACCAGATTCAGTTCACCCTCACCGAGGGCCGCACCAAGATCGCCGATGATACGCGACAACTGATGCAGGCGGTGCTTGATGGCTACATGGCCGGCGTTACCATTAATCAGGTGGCGTTGCAGCGCACCGAGCCGCCGGCTTCGGTGATCGATGCCTTCCGCGACGTGCAGTCAGCCCAGGCTGATCGCGAGCGGGCCCAGAACGAGGCCGAGGCCTACCGCAACGACATCCTGCCGCGTGCCCGCGGCGAGGTGCAGCGCATCGTGCAGCAGGCGGAAGCCTATAAGCAGGAAGTGATCGCCAATTCTCAGGGTGAAGCGGCGCGCTTCACCTCGGTCTACAACGAATACAAACTGGCCAAGGACGTGACTGCGAAACGGATGTATCTGGAAACCATGGAAGGCATTCTGCGCGGCACCAACAAGGTGCTGATGGATCAGAATGGCAGCGGGCAGGGCGTGGTGCCCTATCTGCCATTGCCCGAATTACAGAAAAAGAAGTGAGGGAAGCCGCCATGAATCGCACTTTCCTCGTTGCCCTCGGCATTGTGCTCATTGCCGCCGGTTTCATCCTCAAGGGATCGCTTTTCACCGTGCATCAGGCGCAACAGGCGCTGGTGGTGCAGTTTGGCGATCCGCGTCGCGTCATCACCGAACCGGGCCTGCATTTCAAGGTGCCCCTGGTGCAGGACGTGATCTATTTCGACAAGCGCATCCTCGGTCTGGATGCCCAGCCGGAGGAAATCCTGACCACGGATCGCCGTCGCCTGTTGGTGGATAGCTTCGTGCGCTACCGCATTGTCGATCCCTTGCTCTACTATCAGTCGGTGCGCAATGAAGCTTTGCTGCGCAACAACCTGTCGCCGTCGGTGGCCAACGCTCTGCGTGGCGCCTTCGGCAAGCTGGATGCCATTGCCATCGTTTCCGGCGACCGCCCGGCGGCGATGCAGGCGGTGAGCAATGTACTGGAGGTGGATGCCAAAAGATTAGGCATTGATATCGTGGATGTACGCATCAAGCGTGCGGATTTCCCCGATACAATCAGTCAGGCGATCTTCCGCCGCATGCAGACCGAGCGCGAGCGCGAAGCCAAGGAGCAGCGCGCCACGGGCTTCGAGTTGGGCGAGAAAATCCGCGCCGATGCTGAGCGCCAGCGCACCGTACTGCTGGCCGATGCGCGCAAGCAGTCGGAAATCCTGCGCGGTGAGGGCGATGCCGCCCGCACCAAGATTTTCGCCGAGGCTGCCAACCAGGATGCCGAGTTCTACGCCTTCTACCGCTCGCTGCAGGCCTATACGAAATCGCTGCAGCAGAGCGATACCACGATGATTTTATCTCCGGATTCGGAATTCTTCCGCTATTTTAAGGAAAGTCCGGGCGCGCTGCGGCCCAAGCGTTGAGCTTTGGGTGCGCTGAGCCGGCAGGAGGGTAACACATGAGCATGATGCCGTCGTTCAAAGGGGTGGCGCTGGGCCTTGCGCTTGGTGCCCAATTGTTGCTGGTCAACCCTGCGCCTGTGGAGGCGCGGGCGCCGGATGGCGATTTCGCCGATTTGGCCGAGCGGCTGCTGCCCTCGGTGGTGAATATCTCCACCACCCAGACGGTGAAGAACAAGCCTGGCGCCAGCAACGTGCCGGAAGGCATGCCGCAATTCCCCCCCGGCTCGCCGTTTGAGGAATTCTTCAAGGATTTCTTTGATCGGCAGCAGCGGGGCGGTGGCGGTGGCAATCGCCCGCCGCGTCAGGTTTCCTCGCTGGGTTCCGGTTTCATTGTTGATGCCCGGGGCTATGTGGTCACCAACAATCATGTCATCGCTGATGCCGACGAAGTGCGCGTCATCCTGCATGACAACACCGAACTGCCGGCCAAGATCATCGGTCGCGATCCGGAAGTCGATCTCGCGGTGCTGAAGGTTGAGTCGAAAGTGCCGCTGAAGCCGATTTCCTGGGGCGAGTCAGGTAAGGCCCGGGTGGGCGAGTGGGTGCTGGCCATCGGCAACCCGCTGGGTCTGGGCGGCACCGTTACCGCCGGCATCATCTCGGCGCGTGGCCGCGATATCGGCGCTGGCCGCTATGATGATTTCATCCAGACCGACGCCTCGATCAACAAGGGCAATTCCGGCGGCCCGCTGTTCAACAAGGCGGGCGAGGTGATCGGGATTAACACGGCGATCTTCTCGCAATCCGGCGGTTCCATCGGCATCGGCTTCTCGGTGCCTTCGGCGATGGCCCGCCCGGTGGTGCAGCAATTGATCGAGTTCGGCCGCACCAAGCGCGGCTGGCTCGGCGTGCAGATCCAGTCGGTTACTGACGAAATGGTCGAGGAACTCGGCCTGGACAAGGCGCGCGGCGCCCTGGTCGCCAAGGTGGTCCCCGGTGGCCCGGCCGAGAAGGGCGGCATCCAGTCGGGCGACGTGATCGTTTCCTTCGATGGCAAGCCGATCACCTCCACCAATTCGCTCACCCGCACGGTGGCCGAGACCAATGTGGGCAAGGCGGTGCCGGTGGAAGTGCTGCGCAAGGGCAAGAAGGTGGCGGTGCGCGCCACGCTGGGCGAGCTTGAGCAAGCCATGGCGTCCGCCGAGGCGACGCCCTCGAAGCCTGAGGCCAAGCCCAAGGCGGCGCGTGGCGAAACCGCGCTGGCCGATCTTGGTGTGCGCGTGGCGCCGTTGAATGCCGAATTGCGCAAGCGCTTCGATATCAAGGACGACGTGCGCGGCGTGGTGGTGGTGGATGTGGAAGCCGATGGCCCCGCCGCTAAGCGCGATGTACGGCCGGGTGACGTGATCGTCGAGGTTTCGCAATCCGAGGTGCGCAATCCCGAGGATGCCAGCGAGATGCTGAAAGCCTTGCGCGATTCCAAGCGCAAGGTGGCGTTGCTGCAGATTCTGCGCAACGGCGAGCCGCGCTTCGTGCCGGTTCCCCTGAAGTCCTGAGTCCTCAAGGCGCAAAAAGCCCGGCAACCGCAAGGTTGCCGGGCTTTTTTGTTTCAGCCAGCTCAGCCCAGTTCGGCGGCGCTGTTGATGATTTTGCCCACCAGGCCGTATTTCACGGCATCCTCGGCGCTCATCCAGTAATCGCGGTCGGTATCCTTCTCCACGCGCTCCAGCGTCTGGCCGGTCTCGCGGGCGAAGATTTCGTTCAGCCGCTTGCGCATGCGGATGATTTCCTTGGCCTGGATCGCCACGTCGGAGGCAGTGCCGCCGGCGCCGCCAGACGGCTGATGCAGCCGGAAGCGGGTATTAGGCAGGCTGAGGCGGTTCTCACGCGCGGCGGCGGAGAAGATCAGCGCGCCAGCCGAGGCGACCCAGCCAGTACCGGCGATGCGCACGGTCGGCTTCACGAACTTGATCACGTCGTAGATCGTGTCGCCCGATTCCACGTGGCCGCCCTGGGAATTCAAGTAGATGGTGATCGGGTCATCGCCGGTATGGGCCATGGCCAGCAGCCGGGCGGTGACTTCCTTGGCGATCTTCTGGTCAATACCGCCGAAAATCAGGATGGTGCGGGCCTTGAGCAGCCGCTCTTCCAGGCCGGCGAATTTCTCGCCCTTGCCGTCCTTATCCTTGTCATCCTGCGCCGGTTCGTCGTCGTTCAACTGGTGAAGCATCGGCTTTACGTCTCCAAAATAATCCACATCCTGGGTAGCCTAGCGGCCCTTGGCTTGCAAGGCTTGGGCGCTGCACGCTAGTGTGCGCCGCACTGCAATAAAGGAGAGCGCTCATGCTCAAAGGCAAGTCCGCGGTTGTCACAGGCTCCACCAGCGGTATCGGCTTGGGCATCGCCCGGGCGCTCGCCAAGCAGGGGGTGAATGTGATGCTCAATGGCTTCGGCGATGCCGCCGCCATCGAGCAGGTTCGGTCCAGCCTGGCCGCCGAGACCGGGGTGACCGTGCTCTATAGCGGCGCCGATATGAGCAAGGGGCCGGAAGTCGCCGATATGGTGCTGGCCGCCGAAACAGCGTTTGGCGGCCTGGATATTCTGGTCAACAATGCCGGCATCCAGTTCGTCTCCCCGGTGGATGAATTCCCCGGGGCGAAATGGGACGCGATCCAGAATATCAACCTCAACTCCACCTTCCATGCCGTGAAGGCCGCCTTCCCGGGCATGAAGAAGCGCAATTGGGGCCGCGTGGTGAATATCGTCTCCGCCCATGGCCTGGTCGCCTCGCCGTTCAAATCCGCCTATGTCTCGGCCAAGCATGGCCAGATCGGCTTTACCAAGGCCGCAGCCCTGGAAGTGGCGGAAAGCAACATCACGGTGAACGCCATCTGCCCCGGCTATGTGCGCACGCCGCTGGTGGAAGGCCAGATCGACGATCAGGCCAAGGCGCATAACATGCCGCGCGACAAGGTGATCCGCGAGGTGATCCTGGCCTCGCAGCCGAATAAGCGCTTCATCGAGGTGGAGGAAGTGGCGGCGCTCGCGGTGTTCCTTTGCGGCGAGATGGCCAAGTCGATCACCGGCACGGCGATTGCCATTGATGGCGGCTGGACAGCGCGCTGACGCGCACGGCTAATCTGCTGAAGTGGGCGCGAACGCGCGCGCCTATTTTGCCAAAATGGGCGCTGACGCGCGCAGCAAACCGGCCGAAATAGGCGCTAAACCAGGGCCTATGCGGTGTTTTGTCCTTGACGGCTGCGCCGCCCTGGCCTAGAAGGCGCTTCAGGCCCTTTGCTGGGCTTCGTGGTGATTTGAGCCGATCGGCTTGCGGACCACGTTAAACAAACCGCTAAAAGGTCGGGCGGTTCAATAGAACCCCGGGCCTTTGCGGTTCCGGGGTTTTTGTTTTTTGGGCTGAAGGGATTGCGGAAAATGAGCGAGCAGAACCGGAAGGCGGCTGAAAAATGGCGCCTGGCCACCAAGCTGGTGCGCGGCGGCACCAATCGTTCCCAGTTCGGCGAAACCTCGGAAGCCATCTTCATGACCTCCGGTTTCCGCTATGACAGCGCGGAAGCCGCTGAGGCGCGGTTCAAGAACGAGCAGCCCGGCTTCGTCTATAGCCGCTTCGCCAATCCCACCGTGGATATGTTTGAAACCCGCATGGCTTTGCTGGAAGGCGCGGAAGCCGCGCGCGGCGTGGCATCGGGCATGGCGGCGGTGAACGCCGCGCTGATGTCCCAGCTCAAGGCTGGCGATGAGGTGGTGTCAGCCCGCGCCGTGTTCGGTTCCTGCCGCTACATCATTGAAGACCTGCTGCCGCGCTTTGGCATCAAGAGCACTTTGGTGGATGGCACCGACCTGAAAGCCTGGGAAGCCGCGATCACGCCGCGCACCCGCGCGGTATTCCTGGAAACCCCGGCCAACCCGACGCTGGAAATCACCGATATCCAGGCGGTATGCGACATCGCCCATGCGGTTGGCGCCCGGGTCATTGTGGATAACGTGTTCGCCACCCCGGTGCTGCAGAAGCCGCTGCAATTCGGCGCCGATATCGTGATCTACAGCGCCACCAAGCATATCGATGGCCAGGGCAGGGCCCTGGGCGGTGTCATCCTGGGCTCGGAAGCCTTCGTACGCGATGAGCTGACGCCCTATCTGCGCCATACTGGCCCGGCGCTCAGCCCGTTCAATGCCTGGGTCATGCTCAAGGGCCTGGAAACGCTGGAATTGCGTGTGGCACGCCATGTGGAGAATGCCACCATCGTGGCAGCCGCATTGGCCGAGCATCCCAAGGTCGAGCAATTGATGTTCCCAGGCCTGCAGAGCCACCCGCAATATGAGCTGGCCCGCCGCCAAATGAGCGGTCCGGGCAATATGGTCGCCTTCCGGGTCAAAGGAGGCAAGGCCGGGGCTTTCCAGGCCCTGAACGGCCTCCGTCTGGTGGATATTTCCAACAATCTGGGCGACTCCAAGAGCCTGATCACCCATCCGGCCACCACTACCCACCAGAGATTGTCTCTCGAAGAGCGGGCAAAACTGGGGATTGGTGGGGACTTGTTGCGCATGTCTGTTGGCCTGGAAGACCCGCTGGACGTTATTGATGATTTAAATCAAGCCCTTGCAACCGTCGGCTGAGGCGGCTGGCGGTCCTGTGGCTTCTCGGCCACAGGAGGGGAATTATTGCTTTGCGGGAGCCTTTCCGCTTTACCCTGCGACGATCCGAGCCGATAGTGATCAGCAGGAATTTCGAGTCCCGGCCCAGGTTCACCTGTAGCCGGTGTTTTCTGATTTTAAAGGAGAATTAAGTGATGCAGATCCGTGTTGCCCTGCTTGCCGGCGCCGCGATGGCGCTTCTGGCGACCCAGCCGGTCGCCGCGCAGACCAACGGTTGGTATCTCGGCCTCGGTGGCGGTGCCAACTGGGTGAATGACACCAAGGTTGGCAATGTCCCCGGTGGTCCCGCTTCTGTTGAGCATGACACCGGCTGGGCAGGTCTCGGCAAGGTCGGCTACGGCTTTGGCGATGTGCGCCTCGAAGGCGAACTCTCCTATCGCCAGAATGATGGCAAGGGCGCCAACAACATCGACATCACCTCCTGGTCGACGCTTGGCAACGTGCTCTACGATTTCAGCGGCATGGGCAACTTCGTGCCGTATATCGGCTTCGGTGTTGGTCTCTCCAACGTGAATGGCGAAGGCCGCGTCGGCACCGTGCGCTTCGACGACAGTGCATTGGTTCCGGCAGTGCAGGGCATCATCGGTGCCAATTACGCGCTGAGCGACAATTGGCTGGTGGGTGCGGATTACCGCTACCTGACCGGCGCTCGCCCCAAGTTTGACGGCGCCACGGCTGGCACCGACGCCAAGGGCAGCAACCAGAATCACACTGTGATGGTTGGCTTCACCTACCGCTTTGGCGCCCCGGCGCCGGCGCCGACGCCCGTTGTGGCTTCTCCGCCGCCGCCGCCCCCGCCGCCGCCGCCGGCTCCGGCCGTTCAGGCTCCGCCGCCGCCACCCCCGCCGGCTCGCCTGCCGGAGACCTATGTGGTCTTCTTCGCGTTCGATAAGTCGGATATCAGCCCGGTTGCGGCACAGGTGCTTGATCGCGCCATTGCTGATTACCGCGCCACGGGCAGCACCCGCATCGTGATCGAAGGCCACGCTGATCGTTCTGGCAAGGATGTCTATAACCAGAAGCTCTCCGAGCGTCGTGCCAAGTCCGTTTCCGACTATCTGAGCGGCAAGGGCATTGGTGGCTCGGCGATCCAGACCGCGGCCTTCGGCGAGAGCCGCCCGCGCGTTCCGACTGCTGATGGCGAGCGCAACGACGAAAACCGTCGCGCTGAAATCTTCCTGCGCAAGTAAGCCGCAGATAGCGATTAACCAGCGGCCGCTCCGGGCAACCGGGGCGGCCGCTGCCGTTTCCGGCGCATATTATGGGCGTGCCGAAGCTCTAACACGGGGTGGACAATCCCGGCTCCGGTTCTAATATCATGGGCATGTATCAGAAGATCACCCGTGGCATCGCGATCACCGTGCGGCCAACCTTCCTCGAGGACCAATCCTCGCCGGACGAGAATTACTTTGTCTGGGCCTACAATATCCGCATCGAGAATACTGGTGCGGAAACCGTGCAATTGCATAGCCGCTACTGGCGCATCACCGATGCGCGCGGCCGGGTGCAGGAAGTGCGCGGCCCGGGCGTTGTGGGCGAGCAGCCGGTGCTGGGGCCGGGCGAGAGCTTTGAATATACCAGCGGCACGCCGCTGCCGACGCCATCCGGTTTCATGGTGGGCACCTATCAGATGGTCAGCCATGGTGGTGACGCTTTCGATGCCGCCATTCCGGCCTTTTCGCTCGACAGCCCGCATGAGGCCCGCCGCGTGAACTAAGGCAGCGGCCCCATTGCCGGGGCGGCGAACAGCACTAATTCAATTTGGGCGCTTGGGCCGGTTGGTCTGGCCCAAGAGAGCGGAGAAGAGGCATGAAGAATTTGGCTCCGAGCAATGATGGCGATGTGAAGCGCTTCACCAAGGCGGGCGATGTGGTGACGCCGGATCGGCCAAGCCGCGCCGAGGCTGAGGCGGCGGTGCGCCTGCTGATCCGCTGGGCTGGCGATGATCCCAATCGCGAAGGCCTGGTGGGCACGCCGGACCGCGTGGTGCGCTCGTATGAGGAATTCTACGCCGGCTATGACGAAGACCCGGTGGCGCTGCTGGAGCGCACCTTCGAGGAAACCGACGGCTACGACGAGATGGTGGTTTTGCGCGATATCCGCATGGAAAGCCATTGCGAGCACCATATGGTGCCGATCATCGGCAAGGCGCATGTGGCCTATCTGCCGGGCAAGCGCGTGGTGGGCATTTCCAAGCTCGCGCGCGTCTTGGAAGTCTATGCCAAGCGGCTGCAGATTCAGGAAAAGCTTACCGCCCAGGTGGCCAACACGATCCAGACCGTGCTGCAGCCGCGCGGTGTGGCTGTGGTGATCGAGGCGGCGCATCAATGCATGACCACGCGCGGCATCCATAAGCCGGGCGTCACCATGGTCACCAGCCGCATGCTCGGTGCCTTCCGCGAGGATCCGCGCACCCGGCAGGAATTCATGACCATGATCGGTTCGCCTTCCAGCCGCGCTGTCGAGGGTTGATGCCAGGCGAGGCGTTGCCAGGCGGCAAGCCCCGCATCGCCATCACCTATTGCACCCAATGCCAATGGCTGCTGCGCGCCGCCTGGATGGCGCAAGAGCTGCTTTCCACCTTTGGCGAGGATCTGGCCGAGGTTGCCCTGCGGCCCAGCACCGGCGGCGCCTTCAACATCACCTATGACGGTGCGCTACTCTGGGAGCGCAAGCGCGATGGCGGCTTCCCGGATGTGAAGACCCTGAAGCAGCTGGTGCGCGACCGCCTCGATCCGGGTCGTGACCTGGGCCATGTCGACCGCTGAGCGGTAAAACCGCCCGGCAGGATCGGCCCTGCAGGATAAGCAGGGCGCCCGGCAAGATATGCCGGGAGAGCCCATGATAGGGCCCTCTGGGCTCTAGTATTTCCTGATTTTACGGGATTTTCCAGCCGCCCTTAGGGCTGGCATGGGCGTTGCTTCGTCTCTCTGCAGAAGCTGCATCAGGAGACCACAATGTCTATCGGCATCGCTATTGCCACCGCCCTCCCTGGCGCGATCCAGTCCGCGGTCCAGGCCGTGAGCAAAGCCTTCGGCGCAGAAGCGCCGGTGGAAGAAAAGAAGAAACCTGGCGTCGCCGATGCGACCGAGCAGGGTTTCCTCGACTACGCCCGCATGTCGGTGGGCGAGCGCATCCGCGACCAGTATTTGAAAAAGGCGGGTCTGACCGAGGATAGCCTGGGGCAGCTTGATGCCAAGAGTCGCTCCAAGGTCGAGGAAGAAATCCGCGACAAGATCCGCGAAGCCATGACGCAGAATGGCGGCAAGGATTCCGGCTCCATCGCCAATATCGTCGTCTAGGCCCAGGGCCTAGACGGTTCAATCCTGGCGCCCTGTGGTTTATAACCAAGGGCATGACCAAGCCGATATCCCAAGACTGGATCGAGCGCCTGGTGGGTTTTGATACCACCAGCCGCCTCTCTAACCTCGCCCTGATCGACTGCATCGCCGATTATCTCGGCCAGCATGGCATCGCGGCCGAAAAAATCTTCGATGCCACCGGCAAGAAGGCCAATCTCTACGCCACCATCGGGCCTAAGGATCGCGGCGGCGTGATCCTTTCCGGCCATACCGATGTGGTGCCGATCGATGGCCAGGATTGGCATACCGATCCCTTCAGGTTGGCTGAGCATGATGGCCGGCTCTGGGGCCGCGGCACCTCCGATATGAAAAGCTTTATCGCCATTTGTTTGGCCATGCTGCCGGAGATGCTGAAGCGGCCCCTGCGCACGCCGCTGCATTTCGCCTTTTCCTATGATGAGGAGATCGGCTGCTTAGGCGTGCATGGCATTGTTGATTTCCTCAAGCGCGGCGGGCCGCTTCCGGCCATGGCGATTGTGGGCGAGCCGACCGACATGCAGGTGGTGAACGCGCATAAGAGTGTGTGCGCCTGCAATACCACGGTGCACGGCCTGGAGGCGCATTCCAGCGCCACGCATCAGGGCGTCAATGCCATTCAGTATGCCGCCGAGATGATCGCCGAGTTGAACCGGCTGCAGCGTGCCTATCAGGCACCGGAGCATTGCGAGCCGCGCTTCGAGCCGCCGCATACCACCATCACCGTGGGCCAGATCAATGGCGGCACGGCACGCAACATCCTGGCCAAGGAATGTGAATTCCTCTGGGATGTGCGTTCAGTGCGGCCGGAGCATGACACGCAAGTAGTGGAAGCCTTCAATCGCTTCGTGGCTGCGGAAATATTGCCGCAGATGCAGCGTATTCATCCCGGCGCCGCCGTGGATACCCGCCTTGTGGCTCATGTGCCGCCCTTCCTGCCGCAGCCGGCGAGCAAGGCCGAGCAACTGGCCTTGCGCCTGGCCGGGCAGAACAACACCTATGCGGTTTCCTACGGCACCGAGGCTGGCATCTTTGATGTAGCGAAGATTCCCACCGTGGTCTGTGGCCCAGGCAATATCCGCGAGGCGCATAAGCCGAATGAATATATCGAGTTGAGCCAGATCGTTGAGGGCGAAGCTTTCATGCGTCGGCTGATCGATTTCTGCGCCGGCGATGGCAGCCTGGATTTCCTCAAAGCCTAGTCGCTGAGCAGACGCTGCATGGTGGCGCGGTAGCGCGCGGCGATCTCGGTGCCGCGCAGATGCCGGCCATCCGCCACCACGCGGTTGCCGCCCACATACACATCGCACACCGGGCTGGGCTGGCCGCTGAAGATCCAGGCATCCAGCATCTGCTCGGGCCGCAGCCCGGCCAGCATGGATGCTTCCGTGTCGAGCAGAATGAAATCGGCGCGCATGCCCGTGGCGATGGCGCCCATCTTCTGGCCCAGCGCCTGGGCGCCGCCGCTCAGCGCGCCATCAAACAGGCTTTGCCCGGTGGAGCCGCCGGGGCCATGGCTTAGCAGGTTGCGGCCACGCCGGGTCAGCCGCTGGCCATATTCCAGCCAGCGCAATTCTTCCGCCGGATCGATGCTGATATGGCTGTCTGAGCCGATGCCGAAGCGGCCGCCGGCCTGCAGGAATTCCGGCGCCGGAAACAGCCCGTCGCCCAGATTGGCCTCTGTGGTGGGGCAGAGGCCGGCGATGGCGCCGCTGGCGGCCAGCCGCGCCGTCTCGGCAGCCGTCATATGCGTGGCATGCACCAAGCACCAGCGGGCATCCACGGCGGCATTGTCCAAAAGCCATTCCACTGGCCGCGCGCCGGTATGGGCCAGGCATTCCTCCACTTCGCCGGTCTGTTCAGCGATATGGATATGCACCGGCATGGCGGCATTGGTGAGCGCGAGGGCGCCGCGCAGAAGATCGGGTGGCACGGCACGCAGCGAATGTGGCGCGATGCCCAGATGCCGGTCGGCGCGATTGGCAAAGCGCGGGCGCAAATGCTCAAGCAAGGCGCCATAGCGGTCGAGATCGTGCAGGAAGCGGCGCTGGCTCTCACCGATTGGCTTGTTGCCAAAGCCGCCGGCGGCATAGAGCACCGGCAGATGGGTGAGGGCGATGCCGCTCTGCTCGGCGGCGGCCAGGATGCGCCAGCTCAGTTCGGCGGGGTCGTCATAAGCCTGCCCATCAGGCTGGTGATGCAGGTAGTGGAATTCGGCCACCGCCGTATAGCCGCGACAGAGCATCTCGGCATAGACCTGCCCTGCTATTGCTTCCACATCCTCGGGCGCAAGCTTCAGCGCGAAGCGATACATGGTCTCGCGCCAGGTCCAGAAATTGTCGCCCACCGGGCCGGCCACTTCGGCCAAGCCAGCCATGGCGCGCTGGAAGGCATGGCTATGCAGGTTGGCGATACCGGGCAGCACGGGGCCATCCAGGCGCGTCGCGTCCGGTGTCGCAGCGGCCCCGGGCGTCACCGCCGTGATCAGGCCTGCGGCATCCACCTCAACCAGCAGGTTGCTGGCCCAGCCTTCCGGCAATCGTGCCTGGCCGAGCAAAAAGCGGCGCATGACGGCTTCTCCTCACTTGTATATATAAGTTGGCAGAAACTTCGCTGCATGGAAAGCGAGAGGCCATGTTCGATCCCCCCCCATTCGATACCGTCTGGCGCGATGCCGCCATCGCCACCTTAGTGCCGGGGGCTGAACCCTTCGGCGCCATTCCCGATGGCGCCATTGCCGCCAAGGATGGGCGCATCGCCTGGGTGGGGCCTGTGGCCGCCTTGCCCGCCGAGCGGATCTGCCCGCATACCGCCGTGCATCGCCTGCAGGGCGGCTGGATCACCCCGGGCCTGGTGGATTGCCACACTCATCTGGTATTCGGCGGCAACCGTGCCCATGAATTTGAGCTGCGGCTGAACGGCGCCACCTATGAAGACATCGCGCGGGCTGGTGGCGGCATCCGTTCCACCGTGGCCGCCACGCGGGTGGCGGACGAAGCCGAGCTGCTGCGCCAGAGCACGCCCCGGCTGAAGGCTTTGCTGGCCGAGGGCGTTACAACGCTGGAGATCAAGTCAGGCTATGGCCTGAGCCCAGCTGATGAACTGAAATGCCTGCGCGTGGCCCGGCGGCTCGGCGAGCTGTATCCGGTGCGCATCCGCACCACACTGCTTGCGGCCCATGCCGTGCCGCCCGAGTATGCTGGCCGGCCTGACGATTATATCGATCTGGTCTGCAACGAGATTATTCCGGCGGCGGCACGCGATGGGCTGGCCGATGCGGTGGATGCCTTCTGCGAGGGCATCGCCTTTTCGGTGGCGCAGACGCGGCGGGTGTTCGAGGCGGCCAAGGCCCATGGCCTGCCGGTGAAGCTGCATGCCGAGCAATTGAGCAATCTTGGCGGCGCCAAGCTGGCGGCCGAGTTCCAGGCGCTGTCAGCCGACCATCTGGAGCATCTGGATGAGGCTGGCGTGGCCGCCCTGGCCAAGGCTGGCACGGTGGCTGTGCTGCTGCCCGGCGCCTTCTATGCCTTGCGCGAGACCCAGCCGCCGCCGGTGGCCTTGTTCCGCCAGCATGGCGTGCCCATGGCTATCTCCACCGATTGCAATCCCGGTACTTCGCCGGTGACTTCCCTGCTGCTGGTCCTCAACATGGCCTGCACCCTGTTCCGCCTCACGCCTGAGGAAGCCCTGGCCGGAGCCACCCGAGAGGCGGCCAAAGCGCTGGGCCTGGCGGCGGATTGTGGCACCCTTGAGCCGGGCAAACGGGCCGATTTCGTGGTCTGGGATATCGACCGCCCGGCGGCGCTCGCCTACCGCATCGGCTTCAATCCTCGGCGCCAGGTCGTCCTGGGCGGGCAGCCGCTGGCCCATGCTATCTGAACGTGCTTATCCGAAAGCAGGATTGCACGGCGCGGTTTCCGGCCTGTATGGTCAGGATAGGGAGAATCGGAAGGACGGATCGGCACCATGGGCGACTGGATCTATGTTCTTGGCGGCGCGATCGTATTGTTCTGGGCCGGTGCCTGGCTGCTGCTGCATCTGGGCAATTTCGAAATGCGGATCAGCCAATTGCGTCAGGGCCTGGAAAACCGCATGGGCATCCTGGAGCGCCAGCAGCAGACTTATAATCGCTTCTTCGCCGAACATGAGCGCACGGCGCAAAACCTTTTCGGCCAGCTTTCTGACCTGAACGCCAATCTGGAAAAGACGCGTCAAGAATTGGAAAATGTGAAGCGCGCCATCAATGTGATGGAAGTCGCGGTGAACGACCTCAAGCTGCGCAGCAACAATCCGCGCACCATCCGCTACGGCTGATCTTTCCTCAACATCACCCGCAGCAGCTTGCCCGGCTGCGCCAGCCACAGCCATTGCCCCTGCGCCGATGCGGCGTTGAAACCGCCGCGCCCCAGATCCAACGCCGGCTTGTCGCCTTCGCGCGGCAGGCCCTTGTCCAGTTTCCAGGGGCTGGCGCGCGAGGGTTGCTCGCCATCGCCCACCCGGATCGCCAGCAGCGGCGCGCCATCGCGACCCAAGAGCCAGAGGCGGCCCTGGGTATCCATGTTCAGCAGGCCGGCAGGCGCCGGCGGGTCCACCGCAATCGGCTCATGCTGTTTGCGCGCCACGTCAAAGCGATGCAGCCGGCGGCCATCGGCATCCAACCACCACACATCACCACCGCGTTCGGCATAGAGCGAAATGGCTTCTGCCCCCGGCGGCAGCGGAATATCGAGGATCGTTTCAACAGGGCTGCCGCGCCCGGCGCAGGCCGCGAGCAGCAGGCTGGCGAGAAGGCAGCCGAGCAGACGATTTGACATGCGCATGAGGGTCATGGCTGGAACCTTAAGGTAAACGCACGGGTTCGTGACAATAACCGGTCTAGCCCTGGTCGGGCCAGAGCCGGTCGAAGGCCGTCAGGGCCTCGGTGAGCAGGGCCTCAAGCAAGGCTTCGCCTTTCTCCGCGCTCGCGGCACGGGTGTCGCCGGTGCTGCCATCCGGGCGCAAGGCCTTGCCGTCATACCCGCTGCCATCGGGCAGCAAATCCAGCCGCACGCTGCGCGGTGCCAGGGCCAGCATCAGCGAGGTCTCGCGTTCATCGGCATGGCCGCCCTGGGGCGCCTGCCACAAGCCCCGCACATTCTGACCCAGGCCCGGCAGGTCCAGGATCGCCACATCCACCCCATGGCGCTGGTGCAGCATGGCGGTGGCATTGCGCAGCGGCTTTGCTGTGGAAACGCCGTTATTCAGCAGCATCAGCCGCTTTGCGCCCTGGCGCAGAAAACCTTCGCAGAGTTCCACCACCAGTGTTTCAAACGTGGCGGCGGCAAGGTGCTGACTGCCAGCATAGCTGGTGAAGACGGGATAAAAACCGAAACCGATGCAGGGCGCCACCAGCAGGCGGCGCCGTTCCGCCATGCGGTCGGCGATGGCTTCGGCGCAAAGCCGGTCTGTGCCCAGTGGCAGATGCGGGCCATGGGCTTTCGCGGCGGCGCCCAGCGGGATGATAATGGGCCAGTGCGCGGCGATATGTTTTGCGGCTTCCTGCCATGTCAGCATGTCGAGCAAAGCACCGCGCATTGTCATAAAACCCCATTTTCATCGCAGTAGGTATTTTGCCGCATTCACAGGATCGTGTGGAGTGTAACACAGGCGTGAGTAGGTGATCGAACATGGCCCACTTAGCATTCTTCATATCCGCTGCGCTTTGCAAGCGGTCATGCTGTTCGGCCATGCGACGCTGGACAATCGATCAAAGTCAATCAGGGAGATTTCCAATGAACCGCACCGCAAGTCTCGCTATTGCCGCCGCCGCTCTGTTCACTGCCGGCACCATCGCGCTCGCCGCCGCGCCGGCCTTCGCCAACGTGAAATGCGTGGGCGCCAATGCCTGCAAGGGCCAGAGCGCCTGCAAGACTGCTTCCAGCGCCTGCAAGGGCCAGAATGCCTGCAAGGGCACCGGCTTCACCACCACCGCCGATGCTGCGGCCTGCACCAAGGCTGGCGGCAAGGCAGGCTGATAATCCGCAAAAATTCCGGCTGTCCCCCCGGCCGGAATTCATGGGTGCGCATCCAATACTGCGTGCGAACCCTCAAGCCGGCGGTGCGCGATCAGTTGCGGTCGCGCCCTGCCGGCTTTACTTTAGGTCGATCCCGAACCGGAGCGCATTTAAGCCATGACCGGCGCCAGTCCCAGCAGTGTTTTCGAGCCGAAAGCCGGCCTGCCGGCGCTCGGCTTCGGCCTAGGTTTGCGGCCGGAATATTATCCCGACATCCTGGATGCTGCCCCGCCGGTGGATTGGTTCGAGGCCATCACCGAGAATTATCTTGTGCCTGGGGGCGCACCGCTGGAAAAGCTCGACCGCATCGCCGAGCGCTATCCGCTGGTGCTGCACGGCGTCTCACTGTCCATCGGCGGCACCGATCCGCTGAACATCGAATATCTCGCCCAGGTGAAGGCATTGGCCAAGCGCGTGGCGCCGGCCTGGATTTCGGATCATCTCTGCTGGTCGTCGCAGAATGGGGTCTATCTGCATGATCTGCTGCCTTTGCCCTATAACGGTGAAACCTTGCGCCATGTCGCTGCCCGCGTGCGCCAGGTGCAGGATTTCCTCGGTCGCCGCATCCTGCTCGAGAATGTTTCCTCCTATGTCGATTGGAACCGTTCGGACATGACCGAGTGGGATTTTGTGGCGGCTTTGGCCGAGGAGGCCGATTGCCTGCTGTTGCTGGATATCAACAACGTTTACGTCAGTGGCCATAACCACGGCTTCGCACCGCTGGATTTCATCAATGCCTTGCCCGCTTCGCGCGTGGCGCAGTTCCATCTCGCTGGCCATAGCTATAATGGCGACACCATCATCGATACCCATGACGCCCCGGTCTGCGATCCGGTTTTCGCGCTTTATGGTCAGGCCATCGCGCGTTTCGGCATGGTGCCAACGATGATTGAGCGCGACGACAATTTTCCGCCCTTCGCCGATCTGCTCGGCGAACTGGCGCGGCTGCGCCGCATCGCCGCTGAGCAATTGACCGCGCCATTGGCCGGGGCCGCGCAGTGAACGGCCTTGATCTCGAGGCGTTGCAGCGTGAGGTGACGCGCTATGTTCTGCGTGATGCCGGTGCTGATGCCCTGGCCGGGCAGACGCGGCTGCCGCCTACAGGTGACAAGCTGGAGCGGCTGGATATCTATCACAACGCCTATCTCGAGCGGCTGAGTCAGGTTTTGCATACCGATTATCCGGTGCTGCAGAAGTTGCTCGGTGCCCAGGATTTCGTGGCGCTGGCCTATGCCTATGCCTGCGCGCATCCCTCGCGTTCGCCCAATATCCGCTGGTTTGGCCGTCATCTGCCGGAGTTTCTGGTGGTGAATGGCGGCTGGGACGAACACCCCGCGGTGTCTGACATGGCGCGTTTCGAATGGTCTCTCGGCTTGGCCTTCGATGCCGCCGATGCGCCTTTGCTCAGCTTCGAGCTTCTGGCGCAGCAACCGCCCGAGGCTTGGCCCACCATGCGCTTTGTGCTGCATCCCAGCCTGCAATTGCTGGCTCTGGCCTATAATGTGGTGGATTTTTGGCGCGCCAGCCAGGATCTGGCTGAGGATGCGCCGCGCCCGCCGCGGCCCGAGACCCTGCCGATGCCGGCACGCAACTGGGCGGTCTGGCGCGGGCCAGAGCAGGTGCAGTTCCGCCAGCTCGAACCCGATGAATCGGAGGCCATCTGGGCCTTGCGCGGGGCTGCCGATTTCACCGCGCTCTGCGGCCTGCTGGCCAAGCATCGTGGCGAGGATCAGGCGCCTCTGCGCGCCGCCGGCTTGCTGCGCGTCTGGATTGATGCTGGCTGGATTTCCGCTTTGCAGACGGATTAGGATCTATACCTATTAGTATTGACTGCAGAGCCTAGTCGCCGCGCGTGATGGCTTGGCGCAGATAGGCTTTCGGCGCCATATCGTCAAAACGCAGAATACCATCCACCACACTGACGCCAAGATCGCGCCAGAGAGCTGCTATATCCAGTGGTCCGGGCTGCGTAACATAGAGACTTTCCAGCCGCGCCATGCTGCCAGTCCCGGTGGCAGCATCGCATACCTGGATGACGCGAGCGCGGCTCCAGCGCTGCGTGGTGTCGCCGCCGGCCTGCAGGATGGCGCGGAAGCAGGTATCGAGCGAGACGCGGCCCTGGCTGCGTTCGCGGATATCGATGTCGGCCAACAGCATGTAGAGCGCGCCGCCCCAATAAACCCCGCTGCGCGAGACGCGGCTCAATCCTTCCAGGGTCAGCGCCGGTAAGCCGCGCTGCATGTCGGTGGCGAATTCGCGCCAGAGCTGATCGGGGCTGCGCCAGCCGGCACGGGCGCGGATCAATGGCTCGGCATAAGTGGCCATGCCTTCCATCAGCCAGGCGCCGCGCGGCACTACGAAAGGCCCGCCGAGATGCACCAGTTCATGCACCAGCTTCCAATCGTCGTAGAGCGCGGCACGCTCGGCGCGTTCGCCCACCTGCAGCATTACCGTGCCACCGCCGCCACCGCGTACCTGGCCGAATACTACACCGTCGCGCCCCGCCACCGGCAGGACCAGCACCAAGCCGCGTGCGACGGGGAAGCGGCCAAAATAGCGCGCCACTTCGCGGGCGCTATCGCCCAGCCATTCCAGTAGCACCGCCTCGCTTACGCGCAAAGTCTCTGCGAAGGCAACCACGTCCATGCTGCCGCCTGTCACTGGCAGGGTGGCGCGCGGAAAGCGGCCCATCACGCTAAAGCCGCCGAAGGGGATATCCGCCACCCTGAAATAATAGCGGCCTTGCGCATCGCGCGGCGCGGCCAGCGCCAGGTCGAGGCCGTCCTCAAGCGTCGTGGCGAGGGTCACGGCGGCATCGTCTTCCTCAGGCTCGATCAGCCAGGCGGGCAGGCTGGCCACTACTGCCTGGCCATAGCGGCGAGCAATTTCCGGGCGCTGGCCCAACTCGGCCAGTCTGCCCAGGCTTAGCTGATAGCGCATGGTCAGGCCATCGGGGCTTTGCCATTGCTCGCTGATGGCGCCGGCAGTGGCGCCCACGGGCTTGCTGAAACCGGGCTTCGCCACATCGGCGCAAACCGCTTGTATGGCCAGCAATAGTTCATCGGGGCCGCTGAGGCGCAAACTGTAATCACAGCGCCCGGCCGCCTGGGCGGTTTCCAGTACCGGTATGGTGGCAAGCAACAGTAGAAAAAGCATCATCCAGTGGCGCATAGGGTAATCTAGGCCAGATTGCGGCGGCGCCCGCGTCACTTCGCCGTGACCCTAGGCCTTGCCCCCTGGGCCCCTGGGGCCTATGACGGAGGCAACCCCCTCATATTCGAGTTATGCTGTGAGCAAACCCCCATCCGGCAAGAAGCCGTCCAGTCGTCCGCCCGCCAAGGGCAAGGCGCCATTCAAAGGCAAGCCGTCGCAAGGCAAGGCCAGTGCCGGTGTTCCGGGAGCCAAGAAGTCGGCGCGTCCAGGTAAGGACCAGCGCGCCGCCGCGCGTGGCGGGCCGGGCAAGCCGAAGCGCCCAGGTGGCGCCGCGCCGGGCCGTGCGGCTGAGCGCCCGGAATACAGCAGTGACCGTAAGCCAGGTTTCAAGCCCGGCCATAAGCCGAAGCACCATGAGCGGTCCGAACGCCCCGAGCGCGCGGCGGAGCGGAGCGATGCGCGCCCGCGCCCGGAATATACCAGTGACCACAAGCCGGGGTTCAAGTCGAAGCGGTTTGAGAAACCGGAACGTCCGGCAAAGTCGCAGCATAACCCGGTGCGTACCGTCGCCACACGGCCAGGCGAGCGCCATGAGCGTGATGAGCGTACCATTGATCGGGCTTTGGAGCGGATCGAGAAGCGTGAGCGCCCGGAACGTCAGGATGGACGCCAGGATGGACGCCAGGGTGGACGCCGTGATGGGCGCCATGATGGGCCGCGCGCCGCGCGCCAGGACGCGCGCCCGGATTCGCGCCAAGGCACGCGCCCGGATTCACGCAAGAGCGGTGGCCATAATGCTCCGTTCCGGCAGGATCATAAGTCGAAACGCCCTGAGGCTTCTGGGCGCCCTGGGCGGCCAGAACGTCTGGAAGCAGACGACAAGCAGCGCCGCTCGGCGCTGCGGCCGGGCAGCAGCCGGCAGGTAATCGCCGGTGCCATACAGTTGCTGCAGGCCATTGAGCAGAGCGGCGAACCTTCGGACCGCGTGTTGCATAGTTGGATGAAGTCCAATCATCGCCGCTTCGAGACGGCGGAACGTGCCGCTATCGTGCAGATCGCCGAGGATGTGCTACGCCAGCGCGGCCGGCTCGATTGGTGGATCGCGCGCGTTGGCCAGGGCAAGATCGCACCGGGCATGGATCTGCGCGTTGGCGCTTATCGTATCCTGTCCAATGGCGCCAAGACCGCTGGCGTGATCGCGGCGCTGAACCTGCAGGAAAGCGAAGTGGAGCCGATCACCGCGTTGCTGCAGCCGCTGGAAGGCCACACGCTGGAGCATCCCAATATGCCGGCGGTGGCGCGTTACAATCTGCCGGCCTGGATCGAGCCGCGTTTCCGCGCCCGCTACGGCGCTGATTTCGATCTGGAGATGGCGGCGAGCCTGCGCCCGGCGCCGCTGGATGTGCGGGTCAACCGCCTGAAAACTTCACGCGAAGCAGCTTTGGGCGTGCTTGGCGCTGCCGGCCTACGCGCGCAGGCTACGCCGCTATCGCCTGTGGGCCTCAGGCTCGGCGCCCAGGCTTATGTGAATAACAGTCAGGCTTTCGCCGATGGCCTGATCGAGCCGCAGGATGAAGGCTCGCAGATCGCGGCCCTGCTGGTGGAGCCGCAAGGCGCCAAGGTGGTGGTGGATTTCTGCGCCGGTGCCGGTGGCAAAACGCTGGCCATTGGCGCGGCAATGAAGAATGTTGGCCGCCTGATCGCCATGGATGTGAGCGAGAAGCGGCTGGAGCGCGCGCGCCAGCGCTTGCGCCGTGCCGGTGTGCATAACGTGGAATGCCGGCCGCATGAGCCAAAGTGGCTCAAGCGCCATGCAGCCCTTGCTGACCGCGTGCTGATCGATGCGCCCTGCAGCGGCACCGGCACCTGGCGGCGCAAGCCCGATGCGCGCTGGCGCCTGAAGGAATCCGATGTGGTGGAGTTGACCCAGCGCCAAGCGGAAATCCTGGAGCGCGCCGCCAAGCTGGTGGCACCCGGTGGACGGTTGATCTATGTCACCTGCTCTGTGCTGGCGGAAGAGAACGAGGCGCCAGTGGCGGCGTTCCTGAAAAGCCATGCCGACTTTACCGTACTGCCCATCGCCGATATCTGGAATCGTACTGTCGGCGGCGTTTGCCCCACGGCGGAGGATTTCCTGCGCCTCACGCCGGGCCGCCATGGCACCGATGGCTTCTTCGTTGCCGTGCTGGAAAAGCAGAAGGCTTAGTCGGCCGCTTCCGCAAGCGTTGGCTGGCGCTGGCCGCTCTTGAGCCAGCGCGGCAGGAAGCCGCGCAACCAGCTGGCGATGCCGGCATCATGTTGGTCATGGCCCTGGAATTGCGATGTGCGGCATTGCGCGCCGGGCAGGGTGAGGCGATGGCCGGCCTTGGTGGCCCAGAGCCGCATCATCGCGCCGGTCACTTCCGGATGGAACTGGATACCGAAGGCATTGGGCCCGAGCGCGAAGGCCTGATTGGGGAACCATTTGGTCTGTGCCAGCCGCTGCGCGCCGCGCGGCAGATCGAAGCCCTCGCCGTGCCATTGATAGACATGCAGCTTCTCAGGAAACAGGCCGCGCCCGGCGGCGGTGGCGCGGATCGGATAATAGCCGATTTCATGCCAGCCTTCGGGATGCGGCGCCACGCGGGCGCCAGTGGCTCGCGCCAGCAACTGCGCGCCCAGGCAAATGCCCAGGTAAGGCTTGCCGCTGGCCACCGCATGGGGAATCCAGGCGAGCTCCTGGCGGATGAAGGGCAGGTGGTCGTCATTGGCGCTCATCGGGCCGCCAAACACCACGGCGCCGGCATGGCCGCTCAGGTCGCGCGGCAGCTCATGGCCCATGCAGGGCCGACGGATATCCAGTTCATGGCCCAGCGCGCGCAATTCGTCGCCCACCCGGCCAGGGTTGGAATTCTCCTGATGCACCACCAGCAATACAGGCAGCTTGGTCAGTACAGGCGGCTTGGGCGCGGGGCTGTCCATCCGGCATCCGATGATCTGGGGGCAGGGAGGTGCCCCCGATAACCGCCAGAATGCCCGGATTCGGCGCCTTTTGCCAGCCGGGATTGCGTGACGCCCGTCACCAGGAAGCTGGCTGCTTACTGCGCGGTGATGCCGCCATCCAGCACGAATTCGGCGCCGGTGACGAATTTGGACTCATCCGATGCCAGATACAGGATGCAATAGGCCACGTCGTTGGGCTCGCCCAGCTTGCCCAAAGGCACCTGGCTTTCCAGCTTCTGCCGCGTTTTGGCCGGATCGCCGCCAGCATAGATCATGCTCTGCACCATCGGCGTGTCGATGAAGGTGGGATGCACTGAATTGCAGCGGATATTGTAGCCACGCTTGGCGCAATGCAGCGCCGTGGTCTTGGCCAGCATGCGGGCGCCGGCTTTGGAGGTGTTATAGGCACCCATATTGTGGCCGGCGATGATGCCGGAAACCGAGGAGATGATGATGATCGAGCCCGGCGCATGGGCTTTCATGCGCGGCAGGGCATGCTTGTTGCCCAGGAAGGGGCCATCGAGATTCACGGCATGCACGAAGCGCCATTCCTCAACGCTGACATCCTCGACATTCTTCAGCACGCCCACGCCGGCGGAATGCACCATCACGTTCAGCATGCCGAAGGCGGCTTCGGTAGCATCCAGCGCCTTGATCCATTGCTGCTCGTTGGTGACATCAAGGTTGACCGCGATGGCCGCCTTGCCGATTTCCTTGGCCACGGCCTCGGCACCATCCATGTTGCGGTCAGCAATCACAACGCGGGCGCCTTCCTCGGCCATCATGATGGCGGTGGCTTTGCCCAGGCCCGATGCGCCGCCGGTGATGAAGGCGACCTTGTTTGCTACACGTCCCATCCCTGTTTCCTCCCGAAGGGTTAGGGGCGGAGCATAGCCCTATATGCCGATTTCCGCCAAGCGAGCGCTCAGGCCCGCTGCCCCTAGGGCAGTCACCAATTCATCCAGATGGCTGCGGTCGCGTGCCTCCACCACGAATTCGATCTCGGTGGATTTGGCCGACGCCAGCGTGAACAGGCGCTGATGCGCCACCTCGATGATGTTCACACCGGTGGAACCGATGATGCCGGCGGCGCGCGCCAGGCGGCCCGGCGCGTCATCGGTGGTGACGATCAGGCGCGCCAGGCGGCCATCGCGCACCAGGCCACGCATCAGCACGGAGGCGAGTAGGCGGGTATCGATATTACCGCCGGAGAGCACGATGCCCACTTTGCGGCCTTGGAAATGCTGCTTATGCGCCAGGAGCGCGGCGAGGCCTGCGGCGCCGGCGCCTTCCGTCACAGTCTTTTCGATTTCCACCAGTAGCACGATGGCGCGTTCGATATCGGCCTCGCGGGTGATCAGGATATCCTGCACCAATTGCCGCGCCACCTGCATCGGCGCGCGGCCGATATCGCGCACGCTAATGCCTTCGGCAATCGAAATGCCGCCCACCTGCACCGGCTGGTCATGCATCTCCTGATACATCGCGGTATAGAGTTCGCTTTCCACGCCGAATAGCCGCATGGCCGGCTTCTTGGCGTGCGCAGCAATCGCCATGCCGGCGATCAGGCCACCGCCGCCCACGGGCACCACCAGGTCGTCAAGCCCGGGCGCTTGTTCCAGCATTTCCAGCGCCACGGTGCCCTGGCCGGCCATCACCGCCAGATCGTCATAAGGATGCACGAAGACCATGCTCTCGGCTTCCGCCAGGCTGCGTGCCTTGGCGGCGGATTCAGCCAGTGTCTCGCCTTCCAGCACCACGCGGGCGCCGTGGTTGCGCACATGGCGCACCTTCACATAAGGCGTGAAGCCCGGCATCACGATGGTGGCGGGAATCCCCAAGCGCCCGGCATGATAGGCCACGCCCTGGGCATGGTTGCCGGCCGACATGGCGATAACGCCGCGCTGGCGCTCCTCCGGCGTCAATTGCAGCAGCTTGTTCAGCGCGCCGCGTTCCTTGAAGCTCGCGGTGAATTGCAGATTCTCAAATTTCAGCCAGACCTCGGCGCCCACGAGATTGGACAGCGTGCGCGACTGCAGGCAGGGCGTGCGAGTCAGCACGCCGCCAATGCGCAGGGCGGCTGCTTCGATATCGGCAAGGGTCAGCAGGGCCATCAATGATCCGCGCGGTGCAGGATGGACTCAGCCAGGCCGGGGACGTAGGTGGCGCCGGCGGCGGTAAGCGTCAGGCTCTGGGGAAACACTGGATCAAGGATCAGGCCCTTGCGCTCCAGCACCACCCAGACCGCCTGGTTGCCCAGGCCCGTGGCATCGCGGCCGCTCACTACGGCATCACCGATATGGAAATGGTCGCCATGGGCATGGGGCAGGCGATGCAGCCTGCTAGCGCCGCCTTCCAGCGGCTCACCGGCCAGATCGGCCACGGTTTGAAGCAGGGTGAGGGTTTTCAGTTGCAGCGGGTTGAGTTTCAGCGGGTTCTGCTTCGGCGCCATGATCGTGTCCGGGTGATGGAAGGCCACAGGGTTAAGGCCTGGGGGCGGTCTCGTCAATCGGCCACTGGTGTCAGATAGGGCGCCACCACCTCGCGGGTCTCCTTGCTCGGCACTACCGGCACGATCTCGAAGCTGGCGCCAGAGCCGCGCCATTGCAACGTCCATTCCTGAAACAACCGCAGGTCCTCGCAGCGCATGAGCTGGAAGCAGCGGCTGAAATTCGGCTCAACCCAGCTATCGATGTATTCCAGCCCATCCGGCAGCATGCGGCCTTTTTCCAGCACCCGCTGGTAGATCGACACCATGTCGTTATCCTTGAAGCGTTCAATCACCATGAACAGCATCGTTTTTCTCCATCGCTTGTGCTGCCAGCTACGATACCGGCTTTGCCAGTAAGCCGGAAAGCACTAACATCCAGGTCATGGACGGGTCCGCCCCCTTGCCGATTTTTCAGGCCGAGCTGAAGCCGCATCGCTCGCTCGGGCGGCGTGGCTTTTTCCTGCTGATCACCGCTGTGGCTTTGGTGAATTTCGCCGCCGGCCTGGCTTTCTGGATTGCCGGCGCCTGGCCGGTGATGGGCTTCTGCGGCCTGGAAGTGCTGCTGCTCTGGCTCGCCTTCCGCTTCTCCTACGCCCAGGCCCGGGCGCGGGAATATGTGATCCTTGATCGCTCCAGCCTCACCATCCGGCGCATCAGCGCGCGCGGCCAGCAGCAGCAATGGCAGCTGCAGCCTTATTGGGTGCGCGTGGAATGCGATGCTGAACCCGATAGCCATCGCGTCATGCTATGGAGCCATGGCAAGGGCCTGCCGCTGGGTAGTTTCTTGAGCCCTGGCGAACGCCTGGAATTGGCCGAGAGCCTGCGCGAGGCCTTGTGGCGCTGGCGCCAGCCACAAGGCGCTGGTTTGCGCTCACTCGATATCGCTTAGACCGGCTGCGGAAACGCTCTTTCCAGCATGCCGCGCGCGATCTCGCGTTCACCCATCACGATCAGATCGGCACCCAGGTTGCTTAAGTAATCCACTTCGCCATCAGCATGGGCGCGGGCCACGATCTTGAGATCGGGATTGGCTTTGCGCGCCTGCTGCACGATCTGTCCGGCCTCGAAGGCGTGGGGAATGGCCACGAACAGCCAGCGCGCTTGAGCCAGGTTGCAGGCCTGGATCATCTCCGGACCGGCGGCATTGCCGAGCAACGTCTCAAAGCCGCCAGCGCGGGCCTGGTCGGCCAGCTTCTTGCGCTCCTCGATCACCAGCAGGCTACGGTTGTCGCGCCGCAGGCCTTCCGCCACCAGGCTGCCAACGCGGCCAAAACCCACCAGCACGGCATGGCCGCTCTGGCTGGTATGCACCACTTCTTCCTGCGCCACCTTGGCCGTATCCACGGCCAGCACTTCCTGGCCCTCGCGCTTTTCCAGCCAGGCTTTCATGCGGTCGAGCAGCACGAAGAAGACCGGGTTGGCCAGGATCGAAAGGATCGCGCCGGTTACGATCAGGTCACGGCCCTGGGGCGGCAGCAAGCCAAGATCGAGGCCGAGAGCCGCTAGGATAAAGGAGAATTCGCCGATCTGCGCCAGGCTGGCGGCGATGGTGAGTGCCGTGGAGAGCCTGTGGCGGAAGGCCAGCACCAGGGCCAGGGCTGCCACCGATTTGCCCACCACGATGATCAGGAAGGTAGCCAATACGGGCAGCGGGTCGCGCAGCAGGATGCCGGGATCAAACAGCATGCCCACAGAGACGAAGAACAAAACCGCGAA